>ENA-UERK01000656-UERK01000656.1-human-gut-metagenome-genome-assembly--contig:-NODE-656-length-28610-cov-10.550240_pt1 | contig 28610 bp, 24 predicted proteins | sample MGYA00242957_ERZ507957 | MGnify/ENA primary metagenome ERZ507957 (study PRJEB26167, sample SAMN06115538) | human gut metagenome | host: Homo sapiens | place: China:Heilongjiang | collected 2015-11-06...
TCCTTATCCTCCGAAAGGATAACAACACGACCTTATAATTTTATACGACGCATTAGTAATGAATTTTACTAAATGCGTCGTTTTCATTTGAAATGGATTTCCTGTCTTCTACGCTCTTACCAACAGCATAGTAATTGTCAAATCTACCATGTACAATAAAAGGTTATCGTACCAAACATTACGAAAGATCATTCTCTACTCAAACTAGTGACGTTACTTTAAAAGTGCCTAAATTAAAAGGTTTTACTTTTGAGTCTGCTATTATTCAACGCTACCAAAGACGTAAATGCTCTGTAGAAGAAGCCTTGGTCGAAATGTATTTTGCTGGAGTAAATATTATAATTGAAGGAGAGAAAACATTATGCCATTAATATCTTCTTTCTACGGTATGTACATCAATTCGCAAGATTTCAGTTGTCTTTTGGAAAATCAGCCTTTTTTGCCAAAGACGTTGGTTGTCTTTTGGAAAATCGGCCTTTTTTACCAAAGACGTTAAAGGCTTTTCAGAAGCAACGATTCATTTTATAAAGAACACCATGCTCAGCGACAGCTGTTCTGTTGAACAAACTACATTCTATCTTTCAAGTCTTTTTATATAGCGATGGCTTATCGCAACATCGTCATATTTTGTGCGATTTTTCAGAATTTTCTCTTGGCTTTGTTTTTCCTTTTCTTTATACTTAGCTTAGCTTCACATTTACAACAAAATAAGCAGTGCCTATCGGCTTACGTCGGTAGTAATTTAGCAGTACCTATGGTATCCGAAACTTCCGGATGCTATGTGTACTGCTTTTTTGTTCAGCACCTTATGTTGTATTTTGCCGGAGCAAATATTATAATTAAAGGAGAGAAATCAGTATGCCGGCCATTTCAATGTTTTATGGTATTATTATCAAGATGTACAACAACGGTGAACACAATCCGCCTCATTTCCATGCATCATATCAAGGATATTATGCTACCTTCAATCTTGATGGTGAGCTAATTGAAGGAGATATGCCAAAAAGACAGATTAAATTTATAGCAGCCTGGACAGAAATTCACAAAGATGAGCTTATAGCCAATTGGGAACTGGCTATTAACGAAGAACCCTTATACAAAATCGAACCATTGCGTTAAAAGGAGTGACCACGATTATGAAAACGCCAGTATGGGTAGTTACCAACGTACAACCGCAAAAAGATTATACGCTGATCCTAACCTTTGCCAGCGGAGAAAAGAAGCTTTTTGATGCTCGCCCACTTCTTGCTAAAGCAATCTACAAGCCATTGAATAATCTCAGTTTTTTCCTGACAGCTAAGGCTGATTGTGGTTCCGTAGCCTGGAGCGATGAAATTGATATTGCACCGGAATATTTATACGAGTGCAGCCTTCCTTTGCAGGTTATTTAAGCTGCTACTTAAATTTTCTAATGTAAGATTAGCAAGGAGGGACTTGCAACTATGGATAATTTCAGCAAGCAAATTTATGAAGCTGGCATTAACGACGGCAAAGCTAAAGGCAAGGCTAAAAGCATCAAAAATCTTATGTCTACAATGAATGTCTCCATTGACCAAGCCATGGATATTTTAAAAACTCCGCCCGAAGAACGTCAATACTTTAAGGACCTGTTAGCTAAGGAGCTGTAAGCTTCAGCCTGTACAAAAAGCGCCTGCCATCCGGCAAGCGCTTTTTCTGTTGCATTATCATCTTTAATTGTCACTTAAATAAAATTAATTATGTTTTGTACAAAGTCAAGATTTATTACAATTGGATTTCAAACTTATAATTGTAATGACGTACACCACCCATTTCTAATTTATATCGCTCATCTCCACGCGATAAATCAAGTCCTCTAATCGATGTATGCTCCTGTAAATATTTTATACTTTCACCAATCATCAATTTTCCAGGAGCATAGGATCCATATTTGCTATCAATAGCTACATAGGGAAAAACTATTTCATTGTAGTTTGTAGCAAAGCCTGTCATAAATGCTACTAATCTGTTATTTAAGAAGAAACAAAACGTATAATGTGAAGCCATATTTTTCATAGCCCATACTAGAGCGGAGAAATAGCGATGTTTAATATATGGAATAAAATCCATACGTCGATTTTTTCGTTCCGACTCACGTTTTGTATATATCTTCATAGCCTCAGACAATAACGCTTTATCTGTAAACGGTCCTTGGATAACCTTAAGACTCATATCAAGCTCATTCCTGCGAACCTTGCTATATGCTTTATGTAGGTTAGAACGCGCGTTGCGTGATAAACCCTTTTCATATTCTTCATAATCATCCGGAAAAGGGACTTTTACACATACACGTTCTTCTTCTGCTTTTACCGGAATAAAAGCATCTGCTCCAGCATCAGCTATTTCTTGTAAAAATCGGTAAAGCTTAGAGCTTCGTTAATCATACGTAATTCCAGTATTTTTCCGGGAAACATGCTCTTTAATTCGGCAAAAGCATTCTCTAATTGCTTTGTTGTAATCGCTGCATCATATAATAAATCAAGATGTCCTGCGCCACTTATATTTTCTCCAAATAGACACAGCTTATTTTTCTTCAAATATAACGGGAACAACACCAAAGGCTTTTGCTCTTCTTCATATACGCAAAAAAAGTTCTTTTGAAACATAGAAGAAGGCTTTACTTTCATATACTTGTATATTTGCTCATTATATTCCCATGAAGAATACGGAAACAAGTAGGGATTATCCGCATACAATTTTTGCCAAATTTGCTTCAAGGCGGGATCATCCCACTTATACATTGTTAACATATCTCATTCACTCCTAAAATTGAGGTGCACCAAGCCAGTTAATTGCTGATATAAAGCTTTTCTAATTCCATTATAAGAATTAAATGTACTATACTACTTTCAAACTGCTTATATTATAACATTAAGCAGGCTTTGAGTAAATCAGCACACATCAATTTCTCTTTTATATTGAATTCCTAACAAAATAGCTGGGTATATAACTCCAGCTATTAAAACCATATAATACAAACATTTTGGGCGTTAGAAATTATCATACAAATTTATACAAAAGCCACTTGCTTATCTGTTTCCGTACATCTTCTCATAATAATTCTGATACTCACCATTAATAATATCCTTCCACCACTTTTGGTTCTCCAGATACCATTTAATGGTCTTTTTAATGCCATCATCGAACTTCGTCTCCGGCAGCCAGCCAAGCTCATTATGAATCTTAGTCTGATCAATCGCATAACGCATATCATGACCTTTGCGGTCAGTTACATGCGTAATCAGGTTCTCAGGTTTGCCAAGCTTCTTGCAAATCAGCTTTACGATATCAATATTGCGCATCTCGTTATGTCCGCCGATATTATATACCTCGCCTACTCTGCCCTTATGAATAATCAAATCAATAGCCTTGCAATGGTCCTCAACATAAAGCCAATCGCGTACATTCAGTCCTTCGCCATATACAGGCAATGGCTTATCTGCCAAAGCGTTGGCAAGCATCAGCGGAATCAGCTTTTCCGGGAACTGATAGGGGCCATAGTTATTACTGCAGCGTGAAATTGATACCGGCAAGCCATATGTCCGGTAATACGCCATAACAAGTAAATCCGCGCTTGCCTTCGAGCTGCTGTAGGGAGAACTGGGCCTGATTAAAGCGCCTTCGGAAAAAGGCTTGGCATCCACAGAAAACGTCAAATCACCGTATACTTCGTCTGTCGATATTTGATGGTAACGCCTGATGCCGTATTTACGGCAAACATCCATCAAGGTTGCTACACCAAGAATGTTCGTCTGCAAGAAAATTTCTGGATTTTCAATGCTACGGTCTACATGTGATTCTGCAGCGAAATTAACTACTATGTCTGGATGCTCTTCTTCAAAAAGCTTGTCTACAGCTTCTCTGTCGCAGATATCTGCCTGCACAAAGCGAAAGTTCGGATTCTTCATCACAGGCTCTAAAGTAGAAAGATTACCTGCATATGTCAGCTTATCAAGACAGATAATGCGATAATCCGGATGCTTTGCCAACATGTAAAATATAAAATTACTTCCGATAAAACCGGCACCGCCGGTTACGATAATATTAATAATAAAGACCTCCAAGAGAAAGCTATATACTCAGATAGCCCCTAACTGTAGAAAATATTTTTTTTCGCATGAATTCCATCAATGAACATACAGTAAATATTACCATAGCCGTCATAATCATATGCGGGATAAGAAAGACAGTATCATAAAATCTGCCTGCTCTTATGATATCATTCCACAACCACGCACTGATTACACCATTATCATGGATAAGATAAACAGCAAATGTAGTTGTTGCCACAGAATTTATCATAGCATTGTGTGGCAAATGCCAATTTTTAAACACAACAAATAAGGCTACCGCCATTAGTAAACCCAATATACTGCATCCTACAAACGCATGATACATCACATTGTGTTTATCTGTATAATAAGGATCAGAACCACCAAGGTAATCCGATACCAATATTATTGCATAAAATATAACGGCACTTATCCCCCCCCACAAATTCAATTGTCCTTTCAAATTTATCATTTGAGTACAACCTTAAGTAAGCACCTATACAATACATATCTGCAAACATAAAGAATGAATTCAAATATCCGCCTAGGGATAATCCTCTAATGCTGGGAATAACATAAAAAGCTGTCGTAAATATTGCTATAATCACACCTAACTGCGTTTTGCTGATTCGTTTTATCATCTTGTTAATCAACGGAAACGCAATATATAAAACTAAATAGGCTCTTGCAAACCAGTTTAACGGAGTAATAGGATTTACTGCCTTCATTATCAATGATTTTTCTACATTTTGATTTAGGACAAACAATACAAAGCATAAAGTAGCTAAACTCCAAAAATAAGTACAGCCAAAGAATTTCCAGAGCTTTTTCCAACGAAATTTTTGCGTAACAAGAAAATAACCACTTATTATAACAAAAATATCTACAGCGATTTTACTCCATGAGCCTAAAAATTGCATAACAAGCTTACTTGCGTTTATCAAGCTGTCATCAGGAAAACCACCTTTAACATAATAATGACCTAAGACAACCATAAACATAGCTATTATACGCAACAATTCAATATTACTTGAACGTATCGCATTTTGTGAATGTTCGTTAGAACAAGAAGGTTCTTCTATAATATTTTTCATATGTACATACTCCTCTTTTACTATTCACCAACAATCATGATAATTGCTGCAATTATTTTTTTATAAGCACTCGTAAACTTCTATCAACTTTTTAGCTGTAATTTCTATATTGAAATTACGCGAAATGTAGTTCTCTCCTTTAATACAAATTCTCTCTTTATTTTTATACGTTTCACTAATGGCTTCTGCTAAACTGTCTGCATTAAGATTATCAATAATAGTTCCATACTGGTTTTTGGTTATAATTTCTCTTTGTGCACCACTATTCGTCGCTATTACCGGTAATCCGCAATAAATAGCTTCACATAAGACTAATCCAAACGATTCTTTTACTACCGAAGGCGCAACCAAAACATCGATAGAACGATAAAATTTTTCCATATCATCCATATGTCCTAAGAAAACAACTCTGTCTTGAAGATTTAATTTACCCATCAAATTACGTAAAACATTAATATATCCCTTTTCATCAGTACCGGCAATATGCAAATATAAATCATCATACTTATATCTTAACACAGCTAAAGCTTCTATTATTACTTCTATTCCCTTGTCCGACGCAATACGCCCTGCGTAACCAAGAATATATTTACCATGACTTTTAAATTCTTTTCCTTTATACTTGTTAAATCTTTTTGTATTAATACCATTATAGATAAGATAATATTTTTCTTTTTCTGAAGCAAGCAACGTATCTGTCTGTAAATTATACACTAATCGGGATACACATATGAAAGCATCTACAAATCCGCGTTGAAAATTATGATAACAGTCATGTTTAGAAGGTAAAGCATTATGTTTAAACATAACCAATCTTACTGATGATAATTTTTTTATTAGCATGCACAAAAGCATCGCATGCCCACTATGACAATTCAGAATTTTAATATTGTATTTTTCTATCCAACCGACTATTTTACGCACAGAAAGCAAGCCTGCAGCAAAATACAAGTTTGCTGTTAAAACATTAGCTACTTCCTTATATTTCTTTTGAAATTGAAAATTCTTTTCATCCACAATAACATATGAAGTAATACCTTGATTTTTCATTTCGGCACAGATATCGTAAACATACTGCTCTCCGCCACCCCATGTTTTTGCTATAATTATATGCATTATTGAGAAGCTCATATATAAATCCTCCAAAATATTTGTGTATATTATAACATCCCTACAAAATAAATCCAACTTGTATTGTCACACTCTTTAGACATATACTCTTTAGCATTTGCAAAAACATATAATTTCGACTATAATTCTACAGTAGATAAGAATTGCGAGGTGCACTATGTCTTACTATCTGATATTTACTATAGCTCTTTATATCTTTTCTTACGCATTCTATGTTAACTGCTCCCACGGCCTCGGCCACAAAGCAGAATACCTGCAGCTGCGCAGGTTTATTCCCTGCGCTATTTTAGCTGTATTACCTATGTATCTGGCAAACGAGTCTTTACTCTCGCCACAGTATCTGCTCAGCTTTTTGGTAGGTGTGTCCTGGATAACAGCCTATCCGCTGTTTTATTATCTTACCTACCACAAAATATCTTCGGATTTCGGCTTTCATCTGGATACCGTATTCGGCTTATACATTATAGGTTGGCTTATTTCCTTAAAGCTGCTTGTACAAGCCTTGAACATTTTCCCAACAATCACTTTATCACTTATCTCTATAATGGAATATATATTGCTGGCACTGCCTTTATTTCAGGCATCCTATTATTTACTTTACGGAACCTGTGTAAGCACCGGTGCAGTAACTATGATCTTTGAAACCTATACTAATGAGGTTATAGAATACTATAAATCTATGCCGCTAGCTGTACGTATCGGCACGCCTATACTTAACATCGCTCTGTTGGCAGGCTTCTTGTATTTCAATCTGAACTCCGCAACAGTAACTACTGTTCCCCTATTGCCAAATTTAGCAATATTAATTGCAGTAACTCTATTCTTAACCTATTACTTATGGAATACTAAAAAAGGTGTTTTCATCCGTACAGGTCTTATTGAATTAGTCTTGGATGTTAAAGACTATCTTGACCAAACCAAATTGTATAAAACAAACCTTGCTAAACGTGTAGCTAACCTCAACGTAACACAAACTACACCGTTCTGTGAAAAACCTGCTACTTTCATTTTGGTAATAGGTGAATCGGAATCCCGCGACTACATGAGTGCGTTCTGTGATTATCCACATAACACTACGCCGTGGCTGAACTCCAAGCAAGCTTCAGAAAACTTTCTTCTCTATAAAAACGCCTATGCATGCAAAGATCAAACCGTCCCCGCTTTAGAACGTGCTTTTACCGAAGTTAACCAATATAATGACAAAAAGTTTTACGAATCTTGCTCCTTTGTAGATATAGCCCGTAAAGCCGGCTTTAAAATTTCCTGGTTCAGTAACCAAAGCCATATCGGTGCTGCCGATACTGCGATAACACTTGTGGCTAATACTGCTGATACTGCGGAATGGACTAAACTGCATCTCAATCAGGTACAATATGACGAGAGCCTGTTGGGTTATTTAAAACAGATTGACGCTAATGAAAATAACTTTATTGTTTTTCACCTCAAAGGCAATCATTTTAATTTTATTAACCGATATCCACAGGAATTTGCTAAATTCAGCAAGCCTGATACCTATGATTTGATTCCAAACTATATTGATTCAATTGCCTATACCGACTATGTTCTGCAACAAATTCAGGAATACGCTGCCAAGCATTTAAATTTACAAGCTATGGTATATTTCTCAGATCATGCTACAAGTCCTGATAAACGTCGTTCGCCAAACTTTGGTGGTTTTGCTACCGTACGAATTCCGCTATTCACATATCTTGCAGACGATTATATAAGCAAACATCCTGAAGTATATTCAGCGCTTAAAGCTAACCGTGATAAATATTGGACCAATGATTTGGCTTATGAGCTGATTTGCGGTATTTTGGATATCAAATCAAATCACTATGACGAATCCAACAGCTTAGCATCCACACAATACAAATATACCAAAGATATGCTTATGACGGATTTAGGAAAACTACACATTATAGACGACATAAACGGATAACGCAATAAAAGCGAAAAGTTAGTTTTGCATTCTAACTTTTCGCTTTTTCTGTATCTGTTATATAATAATCTTTAATTGCTTTTTGCTTTCTGCAGCTCATATAACTTCAAATACTTCATCATAGTATAAATAAAATGCTGCATACTGGAATATAAACCACTCCAGCCATCTATAAAACCAAGCTGCAGTATATAGGCCCTAAGAAAACCATATACAGAATGCGCAAAGCAGGCAGCAAGCGAAGTACGCTTGCCCTTAGCAAAATTATCCTCTGCCCAAATGGTAGTATAATGCCCTGCCTTATCCCACCATTGCTGCCATGAATCATATGTATAATGTTCTATATAGCCTGCCAGCTTTTCTTTCGGTAAATCACATACCGGCCTTTCATGAACTTTATTCTCCCAATGTACCTTATTTGCAGGGAAAAGGCGCAAAACCTCATCCGGTTTAAAAATACCATGCTTGTAATTAAAGCCAAAGGCATGAATTTTACGCATAATGCTGTACTGCTTCTGTATTTTAGATACCATTGCTTTTTCTACAGCGCAGCAAAGCTCATCATTCATTCTTTCGTCTGCATCAAGATACAGCACCCATTCAGTTTTTACATGCTGCAACGCAAAATTGCGCTGCGCTGAAAAGTCATTATCCCAGGCACGATAAACAACTCTTGCACCATTTTTCTCCGCTAATGGAACTGTTTTATCAGTGCTGCCTGAATCAACAATCAGCACCTCTGTTGCAGCCTGCTTAGCATTCTGCACAACAGCGACTATATTGCTTTCTTCATTTTTAGTTAAAACTACTATCGTAAGATTATTATTCATCTGTACTTGACACCTTTCAAGTGTATATTTCGTAAAACTCTCATTATATTCTAAGCAGACACATGTATTATTATCATTGAAATAACCTATGCTTAGCAATAATTATACCATATGTAAGCTATCACTGCATAACATTGTGAGTAAATCTTGAAATTCCTGGCAAAAAAGGCCATAGACCGCAATAAATTACGACTATGGCCTTCCTTTTTACTTCACCGCATCACCCTTAAGCACACGCCAAGCACCTACTCCGCGCATACTGTTGATGTAATCAGTGATTTTTTTATCAGTATTAGAACTTTGCGTATAAATTTTTCCATCTGCAGCATATAGCCTGTGATTAAACACCACGTCTTGATTTTCAAACATATTTGCCTGCAATGCAGCATAGGTAAAGCCAGCAGGTCCAATAATCTCTGCTAAAGTTCCTGCCAACTGCATATGGTCCCCACTAGATTTATCATTAAACCATGCTTGCTGCACACCGGCACCATAAAAAATACACGGTATAGACGACAAAGTGCGCGTATCCTGTTCCTTAGCAAAGCTGAAGCGCTCCGAGTGGTCGCCGGTAATAACAAAAAGCGTATCACTATACATACTTTGAGCTTGCTTTACAAAGTCACCCATTGTTTTATCCGCATACCAGATATGACCAAGCTCGGTAAGCGTTTTTTCATCACTGGCAATATCTGCAGGCAGCTTGCTCTTAACCTTTTCTCTTGGAAAGCCCACACCATCCACATCAATGCTGTAAGGCGGATGATTACTTGTTGTTAATACCACATGGAAAACCTTTTCCTGTTCTTTTTCCTTACTCATATAAGCTTCAATTTGCTTAAACAAAGCAGCATCCGAACAGCCCCAAGCATTACCGCTATTATCACTGAACTCATCTGTACAATGGAATTCATCAAAGCTTTGCGCTTTAGTAAATTTGCCGATATTTTGCCATCCGGAAAAACCACCATACCAAAAAACAGTTTTATAGCCAATACCGGTAGCATACTTGCCATTAAAGCTGTTTTCCTGATAGTTTTCATACAAGCCCATATCAGGAATACCGCTTACCAAACCATTAACAGCAAAAATTGTTCCGCTGCCATGTGGCAGCATAGTAGCAACGTGTGCAGCATCAACGGAATTTTGCAGGGCCAGCATATTATCAACTAATCCTAAATTCTTGTACTTAGGTAAAAACGGCCAATCACCAAAGCTTTCTCCGACTATTACAACAATATTACGCGGCTGCTTAGCCAGCTTAGGCTGTTTAACGGTATGCAAAAATGCTTTATCAATACTATCTGCATTTTTATTTCCACCGCTTGCAGCAATTTTTTCACGCAGCTGTGCAGTAGTAATATTAATATTTGTTACCTTATCAATTTTACGCTTCATATTGCGCACACGGTATAAGGCCTGACCATCATCCAAAATTGCTTCGTTTAAAAGATTGGATTTTAAGCGTGCGGCACTTTCCCAATTAATAGAGTGAACATTGTTAAAAGCACCGCCATAACGCACAAATACGCATAAAACCGCAATAACAGGTAACGTCAATACGGTGGTCAGTTTTTTATGCTGTACAGCTTCAAAGGATTTCCCAGGCAGTTTGCGTAACCATATACGCAGGACATAAGCCAAAACAATGCCCAAAACAAGAGCTAAAGGAAAACGCCAAAGCAGCTGATACTCCTTAACCGCAGTCACAAATATCGCATAAATATCATCATGCGTACCATTGATAAGCATCATATTAAAAGCTGCATTAAAAATTTTGTAATACGATATGCGCGTCATAAAGCAAATTGCAAAAAACACTAAGGTCACAGCATGCCAGCAAAAACGTAGCTTATCTGACGGCCAATTTTTCAAGATAAGCTTCGGCAAGGTCGCAAACACAAATCCAATCAAAGCTATCATGCCTGCTGTCTTTAAGCTTAAGCGCAGTCCTAACAGCAAAGCCATCGGAATGTCACTATAATCTCCATTCAATTGTCCGCTATAAATAGCAATAAACGCCATACGGAATATCGTAAAAACAAGGCACCAATAAATAAATGCCTTGAGATCCTGCTGCAGGTTCTCAAAAAATCTTGCGTAAAAATTCATATAAAGCTTTCATCTCCCACATATTTTATGCAAATATAACTAATTATACCATACTTTTCGCTTAGCATATGCTTATGATTTGGAAGAATCCTATTTTTTAATCAGAATAAGCAAATTGATTCATTCGTCAAGAAAAATGTAATTTATTGCACTTTTTCCTACGAAAAAATGCAATTTTTGACATTTTTCCTAACGAATATCATACGCGTACATTGTTCTATTATACAACTACATTTAAATGCAAAATAAGGAGCAGCTTGCGTCGCTCCCTATCTATTCTTCATCTTCTTTTATCCTGCGCTGCAGCAAAACAAGACGCAGCGACAAAACAACTGCACTGCAGATTACACCGATATCCAGGCTCTGCCAATAAGCAAAGGCACCATTATTAAACTTGTAATCCAAAAGCAGGCCCACTGGCAGGCAGATTGCCCAATAGGCCAGCATGCTGCACCAAAACGTAGCATTAACGTCCTTATAGCCACGCAAAATGCCCTGAATCGGCGCCGCGACTGCGTCGCCTCCCTGCCACATAATAGCGTAGATAATAAACACCTTCACCAGCTCAATAACGTGCGGATTCGTTGTATAAATGAGAGCGATATACTCGCGCGCCACCAGCTCCAGCGCCATATAAACTATAGCGATAAAAAGGCTCATCTCCAGGCCAAGCGCCGTATAATCGCGCGCTCCCTGATAGTTTTTCGCACCGTATTCAACGCCCACCACAATCGTCAGCGCCAGCGAAAAGCTCATGGGGAACATATAGATGAGCGAGGAGAAGTTGAGTGCCGCCTGATGCGCAGCGATAACCTCTGTGCCAAATTTGGCAATGAACAGCGCCACAACGCCAAAAATGCTTGTTTCCATAAAAATGGCCACACCCATAGGCACGCCGATGCGCAGATATTCTGCCACCAGCTGCTTAACTGGACGCACAAAGCCCAGCACGTCATACTGCTTGAACGGTGACAGCTTCGTCACCACCACCGCGAACATTACCAAAAGCAGCCAAAAGGTTATTCCCGTCGCTACGCCGGCGCCAATGCCGCCCAAGCGCGGTAAACCCAGCTTGCCGAAAATCAGCACATAGTTCAGGCAAGCATTCACCGGCAGCGCCAAAAGATAAATTTTCATCGACAGCTTAGTATAGCCCAAAGTATCTACAAGACTGCGCAGCGGCGTAATAAGAAAGAACGGCAACACTCCTATGCCCAAGCCGGCCATATACCAGAGCGCAATGTGATAAACCTCCGGTGCCAGGCCCATGCCCTGCAAAAACGACGGCAAGAAGATAATACCGCCAACAATTATCAGCGCAGAAAAGGCTACAGCCAACAGCATGCCATGACGTACTACCGTAGATATTTTTTCCTTTTCGCCTGCACCCAAGAGGTTGGCAATCAAAGGCATCGCCGCCAGCAAAATGCCTGCAAAGCAAGTCTGCACCGGCATCCAGATATTACCGCCGATAGCAGCGCCGGCCAAATCCGCATCACCTGCCTGACCGGACATACTGGCATCAAAAAAGTTCATGCCCATAATCGCAATCTGCGTACCGATAATCGGCAGCATAACGCTCAGCAGACGGTTAACCTTATCCTTATAATCCTTGTGTAAAATTTTTAGCATATCCTTACTCCCATTTTCCCTAATATAACAAAAGCCACACGGCTGCAAACACAGTCGTGTGGCGAAAAGATGACTCTTGAATCAGAAAAAATCCACAACAATTTTTCAAATGTTATTTTAACAATAAGCAGCCTGCTTGTCAAGCTCAGCCTTCTGCTTCTGCCAATTCGGAAAGATATGCCCAGCGTTCCACCATCTCATCCAGCTTTTGCTGCACTGCCTCCTGCTGCTTGGTCAAATCAGCCAGACGGGTAAAGTCGCTGCCGCATTGGTTGATTTCCGCGCCCAGCATTTTCAGCTCAGCCTCGCTGCGCGCAATCTCCTGGTCCAAACGCTCCAGTTCCAGGCGCTCGCCGTAGGTCATTTTCTTCTTGGCAGGCTCTTCGGCAGGCTTAGCTGCAGCCACCGGCTTAGCCTTGACAGGCTGCGCCTGCTGCGCGCTTTCCTCCTGCAATGCTGCGGCATAATCGCTGTAGCCGCCGATATACGGCTTAATGCTGCCATCCTGCTCCAATGCGAAAATCTTTTGCGCAAAGCGGTCGAGGAAGTAACGGTCATGGGACACGGCGATAACCGCACCGGCAAAGCTGTCGAGATAATCCTCCAAAACAGAAAGCGTCGGGATATCCAGATCATTCGTCGGTTCGTCCAAAAGCAGTACGTTCGGTGCCGTCATCAGCACACGCAGCAGATACAGACGGCGTTTTTCACCGCCGCTAAGCTTGGACACCGGCACCCATTGCAGCTCCGGCGGGAAGAGAAAGCGTTCCAACATCTGCGCCGCACTGATGCGCTGGCCATCAGCTGTTTCGATATAATTATTCGCTTCCTTGATATATTCCAGTACACGCATATTGCTGTTTGGGAACTCGCTGTGCTGTGCAAAATAGCCAATCTTCACAGTCTGGCCTACGCGCATTTCACCGCTCGTAGGCTGCAGCTTGCCGGCGATGATATCCATCAGCGTTGATTTGCCTGCACCGTTAGGACCGACAATTCCGATGCGATCATTACGCAACAAAATATAGCTGAAATCCTTGATATAATCCTTGCCGTCCCACACCATGCCGATATCTTCCAGCTCGATAATAGTTTTGCCAAGACGACTGCTGACAGAGGACATCTCCAGATTTGCTTCCGTCTTGACGTTCTTTACTTCCGCTTCAATCTGAGCAAAGCGCTCCACGCGGTCCTTCTTTTTAGTACGGCGTGCTTCCGCACCACGGCTGATCCATGCCAGCTCACGGCGATAGATATTGCGCAGCTTTTGTGCTGCAGAGGCCTCCGCAATGCGGCGTTCCTCACGCTTTTGCAAAAACAGGCTGTAGTTGCCGACATAAACATAGCCTTTGCCGCCGTCAATCTCCAAGGTGCGGTTAACTACGCGATCAAAGAAATAACGGTCATGGGTTACCATCAGCAAAGCGCCCTTGCGCGCCAACAGCTTTTGCTCCAGCCAGGCAACAGTGGCGTTATCCATATGGTTGGTAGGCTCGTCCAAAATCAGCAGGTCCGACGGACGCACCAGCACACCTGCCAAGGCCACACGCTTGCGCTGGCCGCCGCTCAGCTCGCCCATCTGCTGCTGCAGATTAGTAATGCCAAGCTGCGTTAACACTGCCTTCGCTTCGCTTTCCAGCTGCCAGGCATATTTATCATCCATCTGCTGCTGCAAATCAAGCAAATGCTTTTGCAGCTTTTTGTTATCAGGCTCAGCTGCAGCCTGCTCCACCGCAGTTTCGTAATCGCGCAAGAGCACCATCAGCGGCGAATCGCCTTTAAAAACCTGCTCCAGAACAGTTGCGTCTGCCTCAAACGGCGGGTCCTGCGGCAGATATTCCATCACCACGCCGCCGGGAATCGTCAGCTTGCCGTCACCGGCCTCGTGATTGGCAATCATGCGCAGCAAGGTACTTTTACCGGTGCCGTTGACACCGATAATACCGTACTTGTCGCCTTCCTCTACGTTAAATGTAATATTTTCAAACAACAATCTGTCGCCATAGCTGTACGACAAATCCTCTGCACTTAAAATCATTTTACTTATCTCCCTGTAAAAAATTTACACTCTAAAATTATAACACGCCTGCGGATAAAAGTAAAAAGGACGAACCGCCAAGGCCCGTCCTTCGTATTGCTATTTTACCGTTACCTGTAAATTATCGTTTTCTTCCGCTGCGTCCTGCAACACCTGCAGCAGCTGCTCGCCATACCAGCCCAGCTTTTCATTGTCGGTAATATCAGCAGGCACAATAATCTGCGTCGGCTCGGCAATTTCTGTCAGGCAATCATACAGAGCGTCTAAATTGGCGCCGTAGTACACAGGTAATGCCAGCGCACTGCGCAGATATTTATGCAGCGCAGGCACAGATGTCATGCGCTCAAGGTCTAATGTGATTGTTCTCATAATAATCTCCTTATTTTCCGTAAAGATTGCTGAAGGACTTGTAATGGTCGCCGGTGTAGTAAATCAGGCCATCGTTGGAAAAGACAATTCGCTTCGCGTTACGATTACCCTTCACATAATCAATGTCGCATTCCTTCCAGTTACGGCCGTTTTTCTTCGGCAACTTACCCTCGTAATTGCCGTAGCGGTCGCCGCCGATGGATTTACCCGGCGCAACCTTGTCGAGTGTGCCTTTAGTCTGCCAGCCCAGCTTTTTGGCTTCATTTTTCGTGATATAATTGTGCGGCAAGCGCTTATATTCGTTGATGTAGGCAGCAACGTGCTCCTTGTCGGTATAGGCAGCACTTTCGCTGATTTTGATTTTGCCGCTGTTGGCCTTGACGTTGGCTGCAGTATTCTGGCCGTTGTTGCTCTTGGTTGTATTAACAGTTGTTGTCTGGGTTGTCTGCTTATCATCGGTCTTGGGGCTGTTACTGCCGCAGCCTGCAATTACGCTGACGCTGAGCAGCATCGCCAGGAAGAACGCTAAAAGTTTTTGCATAAGAATGCTCCTTTCGTTTTCTTCTCATTATATCACATAGCCAAAACTGGCGCACCATTACCAATGCGCCGCCCCCAAAAGTTCACAAGTAATTCCTTGAAAAAAACTCCGCTTCATGTTATATTATAAATAAAGAAGACAACCGCCCACAAGGTGGGTTGCCTGTTGGTGTTTAGCTAGAAAGCCGCCCCGCCAAACCTGCAAAGTTTTGGGGCGGTTTTTCTATGTCCGAGATTACTTTCTGTTCTGAAAAATGAACGTCAGCAATGCTACGATAAAAATTCCAAAAGACATTAAGTCCTGAAAACTGAAATATACCATAGACATCACCTCCATTCCGAAGAATTTCGGCAATGCCACCCTGCAACACGGTTGTCTTAAAACATATTTTAACATATAAAACAAAAACATACAACGAACAAGCTGTGAAGTTTGCCGTTGTATGTTTTTATTTATCTAATACTTTTACCTTACATCTCTGCCATGAGTATAAACCGGCAGCAGCTTCGGCGACAGCTCGCCCTGCACACCTGCAGCCTTTTCTTCCTCAGTGTAGCGACGTACATGCTCCAGGCTCAGCTTGCCCAGCTTGACACTCTTCGCTGCTTCGGCAGCCTTAGTACCCGCAATACGGCCAAAGACGATGATATCCAGCAGGCTGTTGCCCATCAGACGATTGGTGCCGTGAATGCCGCCAACAGCTTCACCAGCAACAAACAGTCCCGGCAGTTTGGTTTCTGCATCCTTGTCAATCAGGATACCGCCATTTTGGTAATGCAGCGTCGGATAAATCAAAATCGGTTCCTTGCGCAGGTCAATGCCGAACTTAGCATACATGCGCAACATACCCGGAATGCGTTTGGCAATAGTACCTTCGCCATGCAGCATTTCAATCAGCGGCGTATCGAGCCACAGCGCCACGCCGTCGAGCGCTTTCACGCCCTTGCCGCGGGCAGTACACTCGCGGATGATAGACGCAGCCGCCACATCACGGGTTTCCAGCGGATGCATAAAGATTTCGCCTTCGCTATTTACCAGCTGCGCACCAATCGAGCGCACCTTTTCGGTAACCAGCGCGCCATAAATCTGCGCCGGATAAGCAACACCCGTCGGATGATATTGAATTGCGTCAGCATAAATCAACGGCGCACCGGCACGATAAGCCATAACAAGACCGTCGGCAGTAGCACCATAATGGTTAGAGGTCGGGAAGCCCTGATAATGCAAGCGTCCTGCACCACCAGTTGCCATGATTACGCATTTTGCGCGTACAACCTTGTACTCCTGCGCATCAAAATCCCACAGCACCGCACCGGCAGTTTTGCCCTCTTCGTCGAGCAGCAGCTCGACTGCGGGTGAAAACTCCAGCACCGGAATGCCGCGGTTCTGCACCTCGTCACGCAGCACGCGCATAATCTCCGCACCGGTGTAGTCGGCGCAGGCATGCATACGCTTACGGCTTGTGCCGCCGCCATGCGTCGTCACCATAGTGCCGTCCTGCTCCTTGTCAAACATAACGCCCAGCTTGCTCAGCCAGTCAATCGCCAACGGTCCGTTGGTTACCAGTTCTTCCAGTAGCTCGGGAATATTTTTGTAGTGACCGCCGCCAAAGGCATCCAGATAATGCTGCGCCGGGGAATCGTTGCCCTTATCCGCAGCCTGAATACCACCTTCGGCCATCATAGTGTTGGCATCGCCCATACGCAGCTTGGTAACTACGAGGACGTTAGCACCACCGTTATGTGCTTCCAATGCAGCGGAAGCACCGGCGCCGCCGCCACCGATAACCAGCACATCAACGTCATAGTCCACTTTTTCCAGATCAAGCTCTACATCCTGCAGGCGGCTTTTGCCCTCCAGCAACTGTGCCAATTCTACCGGCACCTTCTGGCCCTTGTTTGGACCAACCTCCAAAACCTTGAAGCCCTTGGAACTGTAGTCCGGATGGAACTCCTTCAGCAGCTCGTCCTTCTCCTCTGCCGTAAAGCGTTCGATAGAAGCGTGCAGACGTTGGGCACGGGTAGCTTCAACCTTAGCCATAGATTTTAACATATCTTCAGTAAATGCACTCACCTTGCCGCACCTCCTTATTTTTCAATCTCACGCTTGTTATACAGGTCTTTGATTTCGTCCAAAGGCATATTTTTCAGCTTTTCCAGCAGCGTTACATAATCGCCGTTTTCAATTTCGGCAACACGTTTAGCCAGATGTTCGCACTTCGGCGCAATATATTTGCCTGTCAGGCGACGGCACAGCAGGCCGACAGCGCTGTGGCTGATTTGCGCCGGGCAACGGGATGCGCAGATATTGCAGCCAACGCAGTCGAAGGAAGCATGTGCTGCCTTCTCGTATTCGCCGCGCTGAGCGTAAGCAATATACTGCATAACATTCAGGCCCTGCGGACAGCCCTTCGTGCAGGCATTGCAGCCGATGCAGCTGAAGATTTCCGGATACAGCTGACCGACAATATTATCGCTTGCCTTAATCTCTTCGATATTAAAGGTGCGCTTGTTAATCGGGAAGGAATCAATCTTGCCAACGCACATGCCTTCCTCAACCTTCGTCTGGCAGGAAAGCACAACCTTCAGCTCCGTGCTACCCTTCAGACGATAAATTACTGCGCAGGCTCCGCAAAAGCCGCTGCGGCAGCCGCAACCGCGCACCAGCTTAAAGCCTGCATATTCCATGGCATCCATAATGGTCAGGGTTGCCGGGACACTGTACTTTTTGCCCAGCAGGTAAACAGTTACCATTTCTTCCATATTTTTGCTCCTTATATTTTCTTCTCCAAAAAATGTATTTCAGAATTACAACGCTAAAATCCGCTATAAACGAAATAGTTTCATTACGAGCCATTAATATATCGTGGATTGCTTCTGATAGAAACGATATATTTATGGTGACGCCCCCTTCCGCCTCGCTACGCTCGGCACCTTCCCCAAGGGGCAGGCAAGACTAATAGCTTTTTCGTTAAACTTCATTAGCACATTCTTGGTTCCCCCTCGGGGAAACTGTCGCGCTAGCGACTAAAGTGGGCATGCATAGCAATTTTAGTAAATAAGTGTCCGGATTCACAGAAGTGTCGCAACTGTTTGAGCGATAAGCAAACTAATATAGAAAGATATGTAAGCATAGCGCGAGTTTTGCGGCACTTCGTCTTGAATCCACACGAAATTTGCGTTAAGAAATTTTTTCTGAGCTAAGCGATATTTAATTGCGAAGAATCAATATTCGTCCGGCATCTCGTCCAGCTCATCGCAAGTAAATACCGGCCCATCCTTGCACACATACTTCTTGCCGATATTGCAGCGGCCGCACTTGCCAACGCCGCACTTCATGCGCAGCTCCAGCGTCGTATAAACCTGCTTCTTCTCAAAGCCCATCTCAATCAACGCCGCCAGGCACAGCTTAATCATAATCGGCGGACCGCACAGCAGCACCGTCTTATCCGGCGTAAACTTCAGGTCCTTCAGGAAGTTCGGCACAAAGCCTACATTGCCCGTCCAGCCCTCCTGCGCACGGTCAATCGTCAGATGCACGCGCGTATTCTTTTGCGACGGCCACACATTCGTCAGCTCATCGTAACGCACAAAATCTTCCTTGCTGCGTGCGCCGTAAACAACATCAATTCTGCCATAATCCTCACGCTTATCCAGCATATAATTGATTACACTGCGCAGCGGCGCCAAACCGATACCGCCGGCGATAAAGAGCAGATCCTTGCCTTTCAATTTATCCTCAACAGGGAAATGATTGCCGTAAGGTCCGCGCACCGCAATCTGCTGACCGGGTTCAATATCAAAATGCAAAAAGTTCGTAATTGAGCCGCAGCGTTTAATGCTGAACTCCATATATTTTTCGTTCGTCGGAGAGGAGGTAATGGAAAAAATCGCCTCACCCTTACCGGGAACAGAAAGAATAGCGCATTGTCCCGGCATATGCTCAAACAGCTTACCGCCGCCTATTTTCTCCACGCGGAAGGTTTTTACATCAGCCGTTTCCGTGCAGATATCTGTCACCACGCCAATCTGCGGAATCAAGGTATCCTGACAATTACACATCCTGCTTCACCTCCGCTTTTTCCAAGGCCTTGGCAACCTTGACGATATTCAGCTGCACCGGACACTTCTGCAGGCAGCGTCCGCAGCCGACGCAAGCATATTCGCCCTCATTGTTCTCCGGGAAATATACCAGCTTATGCATATAACGCTGGCGGAAACGCTCCACCTTCGTTTTACGCGGGCTGCCATGCGCCATCAGCGTAAAATCCTTCGCCATGCAGCTGTCCCAGCAGCGATAGCGCTGCGTGCGCTCCTCTGTCTCCTGATAATCACGGATATCATAGCAATGACAGGTGGGACACACATATGTGCATGTGCAGCAGGACAGGCAGCCTGCAGCCAGCTGCTCCCAGATTTTGCTGTTGAATACCTTCAGCTCATCCTTAGTCAGCTCGTCATTCACCTTGAAATCATGCAAAGGCAGTACGCTCAAAATTTTCTGCGTCTGCTCCTTTTGTTCGCTAATTGCTTTTGCAGAAGCAGCTTCCGCCTCAGCCAGCACACCGCCCTCAACAAGCTTCGCTGTCAGCTCCTCGCCCTTGGCAGTCACAGCCTGCCAGCAAAGCTCCTCGCCTGCCAGCCAGGTCTGCACATCCGTCTCCGGAGCGCTAGCGTCAATACCAAAGGCATGGCAGAAGCAGGTTTCTTCGGGAGCACTGCAGCCTAAGCCGATGAGCACACATTGCTCGCGTCTTGTTTTATAATATGTATCAACAGGCGCTTTTAAAAACACCTTATCCAAAATCTTAAAACTGCGCGCATCGCAGGCACGCACGCCCATGACGATTGTCACGCCGGCAGGCGGAACATTTTGCTCTAGCGCCAGCTCCTTACCGCTCGTCTTAAAGGTCAGCAGATTTTCTACCTGCGGAAAGAAAACGTCCTTGGCGCTGCGGTTTGTCAGCGGCGCATCCAGTGCAACCTCCGCATCCTCGCGGTACGGTGCAAAGTCCGCATGACCGCTCTTGTTCTTGCAGGGCAGCAGCAGCGTACCGATATTTTGCATGGCTGCATATAACTTTGGAAAATCATCCTTTGCTATCTTATACATGCTGCTCCCTCCCTTCTACCGCACTGTTGGCCTCGGGATCATTCTGCTTAAAGCTTACCTGCGGTGCAGGTGTTTCACTGTCCGCACCGGCCTGATACTGGCCGAAGAAGCTGTTGATATCCTTCATAAACTTCATATTCAGCAGCTCCAGATGAATTCCCTGCGGGCAAACACGCGCACATTCGCCGCAGCCTGTGCAACGTCCGGCAACGTGGAAAGCACGGATGATATGATACATCTGCTCTTCAACCTCGTCGGCATACGCCTTGCCTGCTACCGGACTATCTGGCTTATCAAAAATGCATTGCTCACAGCTGCACGCCGGGCAGATATCGCGGCAGGCATTGCAGCGGATACACTTGGACAGCTCGCTTTGCCAAAAGGAGAAGCGCTCCTCGGGGTTCATCGCTTCAATCTCCTTGACCTTAGCGAATTTATCGCCGGTGAACTGCGGTACAGGCAGCGGCTCGGCCAGCTCCTCGTCCGCAATTTTATAAGCTGCGCCCTTGCACATCAGGCATTTGTTCAGCAGCACGTCAGCCTTTGCCAGACGCTTTTCGCCATAGGCAGTGTTGACAACAACCTCGTCGCCGTCAACGCTCACGCTGATGATACCCTTAACACCGGCAGCCTTAATCTTTTTGATATCCAGCATACCGCTGCAGGGTGTGCCGATGGCGTAAACAAGCTCACGCTTAATGCGGTTATCCTTAAGCAGCTGGTTCACTCCGTATGTATCGCAAGGCTTTAAGAAAACAGCCGTTTTCTTGCCTGCATGGCTTGTTTCGATTAAATATTTGCAGAGATTGGCAGGGCAGAACTCGTTATAGACAAGCTTGTCGCACTCATCCGCACTGCTTACGGCTGCAGGTGCGTTATCGTAAAAGAATTCGCCTGCCTGCCAGGCCAGCACACGCTCTACTGTGCCCTCTGCCAACAGCTCAGCTGCACGCTTCTGCAGCAGCTTTTCTATTTTTTGCATCGCAAATCCCTCAACTTTACATTCTCACCCAATGCCGCAATATGCTCGGCAAAATCGTTCATCACCTGTGCAAAACGTGCGCCCTCGGCCGCACTCACCCATTCCACGCGGAAGCGTTCACCGGCCACTCCCAGATAATCAAGCATACTGAGCAGCAGCGTCATACGACGACGTGCATAATAGTTGCCGGTAGAATAATGGCAGTCACCGGGGTGGCAGCCGCACATAATTACACCGTCCGCGCCACGCTGAAAAGCGCGCAGGATAAAGAGCGGATTCACTCTGCAGGAGCAGGGAACCTTGATGATTTTGATATTAGCAGGATAATGCTTGCGGGCCGTTCCGGCGCCGTCAGCACCGGCATAGCTGCACCAGTTGCAGCAGAAGGCCACGATTTTCGGTTCAAAATTTTTCTTCTCTAGCATAATGCATCCACCTCTGCCAGAATTTGTTGATTAGTAAAGCCCTGCAAATCCATAGCACCGCAGGGGCAGGCTACCGTGCAGGCACCGCAGCCCTGGCACAGAGCATTGTTTACCACCGCAACGGTGCGTGTTTCGCGCACGCCCAGCTTAGTGATAACCTGCTTGCTCTCGCCAGTAATCGCACCATAGGGGCAGACATGCGTGCAAGCCAGACAGCCGCTGCAAATGCTTGTATCGCACTGCGCAGTGCAGGGGTTCGTCAGCAGCTTATCCTTCGCCAACAGGCCGACCACCTTAACAGCCGCTGCACCGGCCTGTGAAACAGTTTCCGGAATATCCTTCGGTCCCTGGCACATGCCGCTGAGGAAAATGCCTGCCGTCGGACTTTCAACAGGACGCAGCTTCGGATGCGCCTCTACGTAAAAGTCATCGTTGTCAATGCTGGCAGTCAGCATCGTCGCCAGCTTGCGCGCATCGGGAGAAGGCTGTACAGCCGTTGCCAGCACTACTAAATCAGGATTCAGCATCAGCTTGCGGCCGCTGTTCAAATCGCTGGCAAAAACCGTCAGCTTGCCATCGCCGTCAACAACAACCTTGCCTACCTGACCGCGTACATAATGCACGCCGTACTCCTCCACTGCACGGCGTTGGAACTCGTCAAAGCCCTTGCCCGGAGTACGTACATCTATATAAAATACAGTTACATCCACATCAGGGTATTTTTCGCGGATATACATCGCATGCTTGGCATTATACATGCAGCAGATTTTGCTGCAGTAGCTCTTGCCGCGACCGCTCACATCGCGCGAGCCTACGCAGGAAACGATAATAACCTTCTTCGGCTCCTTACCGGTAGACGGACAAACGAGATGTCCTTCGGTCGGACCTGCCGCATTCGTCAGACGCTCCAGCTCCAGCGAGGTGATAACGTCCTTGCTGGCACCGTAGCCATATTCGCCAAACTTATCGAGAGAAATCGTTTTAAAGCCTGTTGCCAATACAATTGCACCGTATTTTTCCGTGAGCAGCTCATCGGTCTGCGTATAATCAATTGCTCCTGCCGGACAAACCTTGGAGCAGATACCGCATTTGCCTGTCTTGAACTTGATGCAGGCCTCACGGTCGATAACAGGCACCTTAGGAATGGCCTGCGCAAAGGGAATATAGATTGCGCCGCGATTCTTCAGTCCCATATCGAATTCGCTCGGAGTTTTGCGGGACGGACATTTTTCGGTACAGATACCGCAGCCGCTGCACATATCAGACTTCACGCTGCGTGCCTTTTTGCGGATTGTCACATCGAAATTACCCACGAAACCGCTTACGCTTTCTACCTCGCTATAAGTATAAAGCGTAATATTTTCATGGTTTGCTGCATCCACCATCTTCGGTGTCAGGATGCAGGCAGAGCAGTCCAGTGTTGGGAAGGTTTTGTCGAGCTGCGCCATGCGGCCGCCGATTGTCGGCTCCTTCTCCACAATGTCAACCTTGTAGCCTGCTTCCGCAATATCCAGCGCCGTCTGAATACCGGCGATACCGCCGCCGATAACCAGCGCGCGCTTCACTACCTGGCTTTCGCCGGGCTTCAGCGCTCCGTTGAAACGCACCTTGGCAATTGCTGCCTTGGCTAATTTAATCGCCTTAGCTGTCGCTTCGGCCTTATCCTTTAATACCCAGGAGCATTGCTCACGGATATTGGCAATCTCTACCATGTAGGGATTGATGCCAACTCCCTCCGCACATTTGCGGAAGGTTGCCTCATGCATACGCGGCGAGCAGCTGCAAACAACAAGTCTGTCCAGCTTATAATCTGCCACAGCCTTGCGAATCAGCTCCTGGCCCTGCTCCGAGCACATATATTTATAATCGATGGCATAGGCAACATCCGGAATTTGGCGTACTGCCTCTACCACATGGGCAACATCTACCGTGCCGGCGATGTTGCTGCCACACCAACAAACAAAAACACCAATCTTTTGCACGTAGCTTCCCCCTATTTATTGTATTTTCTGAAGGCTGCAACCAAAAGCTGCTGCGGCATATCGCTCGGATAATGCTCCACACTTTCGGCAGGCAGCTTGTTTTTTCCCTGCTGACGAATCTGCAGCAGGCGCAGCGCCTCCATAATGCGCGCCGGGCTCACGCCGCGCGGGCAACGCTCCTCGCACGCCATGCAGGACAGACATTGCCACGGTGCGTCAGCCTCCAGCAGCTCGGACGCATAACCGCTGTTTAAATCCCACACTACGCGGTGGGGCAAAAGGTCCATTTTAAAGCCCGCAGGACAGTTCGCACTGCAGCGGCCGCACTGCATACAGCGGCTCACGTCGGTAGCACCAAGGCGCAGAATATCTTCTGTCAATTGCTTTTCATCAACAGCCATTATTCCGCACCTCCTTCGCTCTCCGCAACACCAAGCGCTTCAGCAAGAAGCTCCGTAAAGTAGCGTGTCGGCAGGCTACCTGCGGCACCATTGGCCGTCAGGTTATACGCACACAGCGGGCAGGCAGTGACCAGCTCCTGCGCACCACAGCTTGCAGCATTATTTTTAATTTCGCTGACAAGCTGCTCGCACTGCGCCTTATCCTTCAGCGCCAGATAACCGCCGCAGCATTCGTTGCGCATGCTGTAAATAACAGGCTCCGCACCAAGCGCTTTAATAAAGGCTTCCATAACAGTTGGACTCTCTACGTCATCGAGGGCCAAAACCGCTCCCGGTCTAAGCAGCAAACAGCCATAATAAGCGCCAACCCTGCGTTCCTTCAAAGGATGGCTCACCAGCTGCGCCAGTTTTTCCCAACCGATTTCATCACGCAAAACCTCCAGGTAATGCAAAACCCGTGTTTCACCGGCATAAGGCTCTTCCAACTGCAGATAATTATTCACCTTTTGGCGAATCTTCGCATTCGTTGCCATATCGTGGTTAACACGCTTGATGACATGGTAGCACGCACTGCACAGCGTCACCAGAACGCCGCCGTTTTCACGCGCCGCCACAAGCGCACGCACCGCACTCAAACGCTCGGCAATAGCATCAGGCGCCATCGGGTAAACCGCACCGCAGCACTGCCATTCTGGCAGCTCCACCAGCGGAAAGCCAAGCACCTCAGCACAGCGTCGTGCTGCCATATCCAGCTGCTTCGCCTTCGTCGACAGTGTACAGCCAGGATAATAATTATAAATCATCGTCTTTCCCTCCTTCGCAAAGGACATAAAACAACCTTGACCAAAAAATTGCTTTATTACGTATCTATTCTACATTAATTCAGAAAATACTGCTAGTAGGAAAAGAAAATTTTCTTGCTTGTCGGCAGTGCGTATCGTCAAGGCATTTTATTGGTATAAGCATGTAAACGCGCAAATTATTCACAGCAAAAAAGCACCGCCTGCACTGCAAAAATGCAGTACAAACGATGCTTTATTGATAACATTATTTAGCTTCGCTGTTATGCAGCTCAAGCTGCTTTTGCAAATATTCCCTATACGCCGCACGTACACTGTCTGGGCCAGCGATAATTACATCGCCGCCAAAACCTGCCACCCAGCCCAAAAAGCCCGCGTCAGACTGCACTTCAACGCTCGTAGAAAAATAAGCCTTATCATCCGGGCAGTCGTACATGTTAATCCTATTACCAAACCTTGCCAGAATATCAAGGCGACATTTCTGCTTGCAATGCAGACTAACTCGCTGCGTCGCACCATAACGCATATTAATATGCTCGCGCAGATAATCGCAGATATTTTTGCAAGAATCCTTAAGCATTTTGTAATCCGTGCTATCCGTCAGCTTATTCGCTGCTTTTCCCTGCACCCGCACATTTACCATACGCGACAGGCGGTAGTGACTGAAATTTTTGTATTCCCCCGTGCAGCCAATGACATAATAATCATCATTCATTGGCACGAAATAATACGGACTCACAAAATATTCCATTCCCTCATGGCTCAAATCCTTCTGCTGGGGATTGGGCACAAACTTATAGTTATATTGGAAGCTAATCTGCTTTTTATCCCTAATCGCCTCCATAATCTTATCAAAGTTATACTTCGTCTTACTTAGAGCCACATTCAGACTTGCATCACAAATAACAGCCTCCTTCAGGAACTTCCTGTCGGAAGGTGTACCCAACTGAAAAATCTTATTCACGAGCTTTTTCGCATCCTCCGCTGTCAAAAAGCGGGCTGAAGCAACTGCGTCTGCCAACATCTTGAGCTGGTCACACCCGAACGGCTTATTCTCATAATTTAGATACTTGCCATCGTTATGGTTTTCACAGGCTTCCAACTTGTAACCGCACGCTTCAATAGTCTGCAAATCGCGCATAATTGACTTGCGGTCCGGCTCACGATCACACACACCGTCCTCCAACAGCTTCGCAATAATCTGCGTAATATTCAGCGGATGCTGCTCATCCGTATTCTGCATATATTCAAACACGCGCAACAAGCGGCATTTGTTAAGATATTTTGCGTTCTGCTCTGCCATGCTATCAATCTCACTTCCAAGGAAACGCTTTGCGTATATATTCTCTATTTTTCATGATATACGCAATAGCAAAGAAAATCAATACTGTCTATACCTGATTTCCGCCTGCTCTGAATGAATTATCGCCACATACTCGCGTGGGTTCACCAACCTGATAATCTCCTCCACTACCTCTTTTGACGCGTGCCCGCTCGTATGCAGCTGCACAGTATCGCAGGCAGCACACGCCTCAGCCAGCTCCGCATTATAATACTCTGCCTTCTTGTCCTTAATATAACCTGACCATTGGGAGTAAATCACGAGCGGCTGCAGGTCGCTATATTTCGCCGCCAGCCTTTGCAGCTTCTCCGCAGCCTGTGTTCCGCTCAGAAAAATCAGCGCGCCACGTTCACGCAGCTTTTTTTCCTGTAACTTGTAGGTCAATTTATCCTGTAACGCATCCTTGTCCAGCAGCAGGCTGTACATTCCCGGCAATCTGACCTGCCTGTCCTGTTTGGAATCATTCAGATAGGCATACAAATCCAGCTTATATTGATAATAACTCTTCACCTGCTCTAGCATATATCTGCTTGCCAACACAATTTTATGCGCACGCCTTGCGGCACGATAAAAATTGCGCAGACGGATAAAATTCGTCGACGAACAGATGCAAAAGACCAGCTTGTGCTGCGACAGCAAAGCACGCTCCTGCTGAAAAAGCTCACTTTCCGTCAGCATGCCCTGCTCCTCACGCGTCATGTTTGTGCCTTCGATAATCAGAATATCCACAGGCTTATAACGCAGCTGCAAGCCCAATACATAATGCAGCAGCAGTTTTTTAAGCCTCTCGCCCATAAAGCCATGCGTGCGGAAATCGCCCATGTGCAAAATACGCTTATCCGGCGTTTCAATCAGAAACATCATCGCCGCCTCTGCCGAATGGTCGATGGTGTAAGGCGTGACTTTGATATCGCCAACCTGCACAGCCTGCTGAGGCCAGAGCACATGATTACGCGTTTTGTCTTCCAAAATTTCAATCTGCTTCTTGTACTGCGCATCGTGCTTCGCCAAAGCGTGGTAAATATTGAGCAACGCATAGCGGCACATCTGGCTCATGTACAGTGGAATCCCCGGAAGTATTTTATTGAAGCGCCCGATGTGGTCGCCATGATAATGCGTGAAGAATACTGCGTCGTATTGCTGCTCGCCAGAAGTAAGGCCTTCGACCTCCAGCTCTTCTTTATGCTTGCTGCCCGGCAGATTCTCGCCAAAATCAATGCAAATTTTTGTCGTATCCGTGCTAATTAAAGTAACGCAGCCGCCAATCTGGTCGGCATGAAGAAATTCTATGTTGGTAGACATCTTATCGCTCCCTATTATTTATCTCAAACTATCATTGTATCTTAGCAGCTAAACCAATAATCTCTCATCTTCTGCAAAAATTCTTCTGTCAATGGATAGCCTGCTCTCTCGCCTATAACAGCATCTATGCCACAATATGGACACAGTGCAGTTAAGCCAAAATCAACCCATTCTAACTCTTTAGTGTCAAAAACTTTAAGGCAATGAAAACATCCACATCTTTTATCATGTTCAAGCAGTCTTCTGTTAAACATACAATATTCATGCGCGGTGATATAATCAGGCTCACATTTTTGTTCTGTATTATCATTTTTATAAAAATTTATCTTTTGCATTTTATCTCCATCCTTCCTAACAAAAAACATTTTAGTAGTTGCATCAGCTATGCTGTTTTCAAAGAACTTTGTAAGGATAGTATACGATAACAGATATGGCAAAAATGGTATAGCAGATGCTTGTTTTTGGGTAAAGAAAAGCTGCGGCACTAAGCCGCAGCGAGTGGATA
>ENA-UERK01000657-UERK01000657.1-human-gut-metagenome-genome-assembly--contig:-NODE-657-length-28550-cov-7.057844_pt1 | contig 28550 bp, 21 predicted proteins | sample MGYA00242957_ERZ507957 | MGnify/ENA primary metagenome ERZ507957 (study PRJEB26167, sample SAMN06115538) | human gut metagenome | host: Homo sapiens | place: China:Heilongjiang | collected 2015-11-06...
CCTGCCGGTGCGGAGGGCGCTGCCAAGATCGCTGCCATCATGGGCATGGAGGCTCCCTCCGGCGACAAGATGGTGGCGCACGTGCTGTGCAACGGCGGCTGCAACGCCAAGGATAACTTCGAGTATCGCGGCGTAGAGGACTGTCTGGCTGCCACCAAGGTCTGCGGCGGCGACGCCAAGGCCTGCCGCTACGGCTGCTTCGGCTTCGGCTCCTGCGTGAAGGCCTGTAAGTTCGACGCCATCCATGTCATCGACGGCGTGGCCGTTGTGGACAAGGAGAAGTGCACCAACTGCGGCGCCTGCCGCGCTGCCTGCCCGCACCACCTGATCGTGGAGGTGCCCTACAAGCAGAAGGTGTTCGTCAACTGCTCCAACAAGGACAAGGGCCCTGCCGTCACCAAGGTGTGCGCCTCCAGCTGCATCGCCTGCGGTATGTGTGAGCGCACCTGTAAGTTCGACGCCATCCACGTTGTGGACAACGTGGCCGTCATCGACTACAGCAAGTGCAAGAACTGCACCATGTGCGCCAAGGCCTGCCCGCGCAACGCCATTGAGCCTATCCCCACGCCTGAGGAGAAGGAGAAGTTCAAGGCCGCGCAGAAGGCTGCTGCCGAGAAGAAGGCCGCCGCTGCCAAGGCTGCTGCCGAGGCCGCTGAGGCTCCCAAGGCGGAGTAACTCCCTGCAATACAAATCCCCCCGGCGTCAGCCGGGGGGATATTTCTTGCAAAAAAAAACAGGCACACTATGTGTGCCTGTTTTTTGCGTCTGAGCATTATCCCGCCATGATCTCGAACTTCAGCACGCCCTCCGCCGCGGCGGCACGGGTCATCAGATCATCCAGCTCCTCGGACATATCGCCCGTCTCCGCGGAGATGGTCACGCCGGCGCAGCCGTTGGTGGGGATGGTCTGGTTGATGGTCAGGATGTTGGCGCCGGAATTGGCGAAGATGGACAGGTAGTTGGACAGCACGCCGGGGTTGTCCTTCAGCAGGGCATAAAAGGTGATGATATGCCCCGCGTGCATATTCTGGAAGGGCTGTACGGCATCCTTGTATTTATAGAAGGCGCTGCGGCTGATGCCCACCTGGCGGGCAGCGTCGCCCACGGTGGCGGCCTCGCCTACCTGCAGCATCCGTTTGGCCTCGGCTACCCGGAGAAAGACCTCCGGCAGAGCGTCGGCGGCGACTAAGTAAAATTTCTGTTTCTCCATATCGTTCCTCCCTGTGTCCGCCGCTTGCGAACAACTGTACTCATATCATAGCACACCTGCCGGCAGAGCGCAAGAGCCTTTTTTGCGCCGTGACGGAAAAGTTGCGCCGCGCCGCGGTTATCCCGTTGTGCAGTTTGTCGGGGGCGTGGGCGAAAAGCCCTGGGGGACAGGTGGTTTCACGGTTATTCAACAGCGTGTCGTCCGATAAGTGTGTGCAGCAAATGAATATGCACGCAAGTATACACGCATAAGAGTAAAAGCCGCATGATTATGTCTATTAACTGTGTTTTTGCAACTTTTTACGAGAATTATCAGGCAACATAACGCTGGTGGAAAAAGGTGTGGAAACTGTGCAAAACCCTATACACAAAGGGCTGCGCCCGGTTGCGGCCGGGTTATTTTTTGTGTAAACCAGTCAATATTTCAGGGGACCTAACATTTCTTGCGGAAGCGGCGGGGAATGGGGCGTGTGAGCGCTTGCAAAACGCCTGCCGATACTATATAATGTATAATGAATTGTGATCGGTATACACCGGAGGATAGATATGGCAAAGAAAGCGACTTATGATAATGAAAGTATCTCCAGTCTGAAAGGGGCGGACCGGGTACGGAAGCGGCCCGGCGTCATTTTTGGCTCCGATGGGTTGGAGGGCTGCGAGCACGCGGTATTCGAGATACTGTCCAACGCCATTGACGAGGCCCGGGGCGGCCATGGCAAGCTCATTACCGTGACCCGGTTCGCCGACCGGTCCATCCAGGTGGAGGACCAGGGTCGGGGCTGCCCGGTGGACTGGAACGAAAAAGAGGGACGCTACAACTGGGAGCTGGTGTTCTGCGAGCTGTACGCCGGCGGCAAGTACGACAACGAGAACAGCGAGAACTACGAGTTCTCTCTGGGCCTGAACGGCCTGGGCTCCTGCGCCACTCAGTACGCCTCCCGCTATATGGACGTGACCGTGTGGCGCGACGGGAAGGAGTACCGCCTGCACTTTGAGCGCGGCGAGATCGTGGGCAAGCTGGAGGTCAGCGAACAGACCGGCAATAAAAAGCGTACAGGCACCACAATCCGCTGGCTGCCGGACCTGGACGTGTTTACCGACATCGATATCCCCGTGGACTACTACCGGGACGTGATGCGGCGGCAGGCGGTGGTCAACGCCGGCGTGACCTTCCGGCTGAAAAACGAGACAGCCGCCGGAAAGTTCGAGACGGAGGAGTTCGTCTACGAGCACGGCATCGAGGACTACATCCGGGAGCTGGCAGGGCTGGACGCCCTGACGGAGCCGGTGTACTGGGAGGCGGAGCGCAAGGGCCGGGATCGGCCGGACAAGCCGGAGTACAAGGTGAAGCTCAGCGTGGCGCTGTGCTTCTCCAACAAGACGGCCCTGTGCGAATACTACCACAACTCCAGCTTCCTGGAACACGGCGGCAGCCCGGAGAAGGCCACCCGCTCGGCCATGGTGTCGGCCATCGACAAATACCTGCGGGACAACAACAAGTACGTCAAGGGCGAGGCCAAGATCACCTTCCCGGACGTGCAGGACTGCCTGATCCTGGTCAGCAGCAGCTTTTCCACCCAGACCAGCTACGAAAACCAGACCAAGAAGGCCATCACCAACAAGTTCATCCAGGAGGCCATGACGGAGTTCCTTCGCAGTCGGCTGGAGATATACTTCATCGAGAACCGTGACGCGGCGGAGAAGATCGCCGCTCAGGTGCTCATCAACAAGCGCAGCCGCGAGACGGCGGAGCGCACCCGCATCAACCAGAAGAAAAAGCTTACCGAGAAGATCGACATTGCCAACCGGGTGCAGAAGTTCGTGGACTGCCGCACCAAGGACGTGGAGCGCCGCGAGATATACATCGTGGAGGGCGACTCCGCCCTGGGCGCCTGCAAGCAGTCCCGCGACGCGGAATTTCAGGGCCTCATGCCCGTCCGCGGCAAGATCCTCAACTGCCTGAAGGCGGATTATCCCCGTATCTTCAAAAGCGACGTCATCACCGACCTGATGAAGGTGCTGGGTTGCGGCGTGGAGGTCAGCGGCAAGGCCGTCAAGGACCTGAACCAGTTTGACCTGAGCAACCTCCGCTGGAGCAAGGTGGTCATCTGCACCGATGGCGACGTGGACGGCTTCCAGATCCGCACGCTGATCCTGACCATGCTCTACCGGCTGTGCCCCACCCTGATCCGGGAGGGCTACGTCTATATCGCCGAGACGCCCCTGTTCGAGATCACCTGCAAAGAGAAGTCCGGCGAGAAGACCTGGTTCGCCTACTCTGAGAAGGAGAAGGCGGATATCCTGAAAAAGCTGGAGGGCAAGAAGGTCAATGTCCAGCGCTCCAAAGGACTGGGCGAGAACGACCCGGAGATGATGTGGATGACCACCATGTCGCCGGAGACGCGGCGGCTCATCCGGGTGCTGCCGGAGGACGCCGAGGAGACGGCCCGGGTATTTGACCTGCTGCTGGGCGATAACCTGTCCGGCAGAAAGGACTACATCGCTGAAAATGGCTATAAGTACCTTGATATGATCGATGTAAGCTGACAAAGGCGTATCTCTTGCGCCAATACTTTGTTGCAGCGGCTTGCCATACACAAAGTATGGCTGCGCCCCTGCGCCTTGTCTTGGCGGAAGATCTGACGCCTTTGCCGGTGCTCCGGACATCTGCTCCGTGCAAAGCTATAAAGAAAAGGCCTGCGGTAGCAGGCTTTAGACAGTGAAAGGACGCGGTTCCTATGGCAAAAAAGAAAACCGAGGAAAAAGAAATACGGCACGCGGGCGATCCCAACGTGATGGGCCTGCGGGGTGCGGTGGTGGAGCAGCCCATCACCGCCACGCTGGACGAGAACTATATGCCCTACGCCATGTCGGTCATCGTCAGCCGCGCCATCCCGGAGATCGACGGCTTCAAGCCCTCCCACCGAAAGCTGTTGTACACCATGTACAAAATGGGCCTGCTGACCGGCAGCCGCACTAAAAGCGCCAATATCGTGGGCCAGACCATGCGCCTGAACCCCCACGGCGACGCCGCCATCTACGAGACCATGGTCCGCCTGGCCAAGGGCAACGAGTCCCTGCTGCACCCCTTTGTGGACAGCAAGGGCAACTTCGGCAAGGTGTACTCCCGGGACATGGCCTATGCCGCCAGCCGGTACACCGAGGCCAAGCTGGCCCCCATCTGCGCCGAGCTGTTCCGCGATCTGGACTGCGACGCCGTGGACTTTGTGGACAACTACGACAACACCACCAAGGAGCCGGCGCTGCTGCCCACCACCTATCCCAATGTGCTGGTGTCCGCCAACCAGGGCATCGCCGTGGGCATGGCCAGCCAGATCTGCGGCTTTAATCTGGGTGAGGTGTGCGACACCACCATCGCCTATCTGAAAAACCCCGCCCACGACATCACCTCCACGCTGCTGGCACCGGATTTTCCCACCGGCGGCCAGATCATCTGTGACGGCGACGATCTGCGGGCCATTTACAGCACCGGCCGCGGCGGCCTGAAGGTCCGCGCCCGCTGGCGCTACGACAAGAAGGAAAACGTCATCGAGGTCTACGAGATCCCCTACTCCACCGCCATTGAGACGATACTGGACAAGGTGGCGGAGCTGGTGAAGGCCGGCAAGGTCAGGGAGATCGCCGATATGCGCGACGAGACGGACCTCAGCGGCCTGAAGCTGGCTATCGACCTGAAGCGGGGCGTGGATCCGGATAAGCTCATGGCCAAGCTATACCGGCTGACCCCCCTGCAGGATACCGTCAGCTGCAACTTCAACATCCTCATCGCCGGCATGCCCCGCGTGCTGGGTGTGGGCGGCATCCTGGAGGAGTGGACTGCCTGGCGCACCGACTGCGTCAAGCGGCGGGTGTACTTCATCCTGAATAAGAAAAAGGAAAAGCTTCACCTTTTGCAGGGCCTGAAGCGCATCCTGCTGGATATCGACCGGGCCATCCAAATTATCCGTGAGACGGAGGAGGAAGCCGAGGTCATCCCCAACCTGATGATCGGCTTCGGCATCGATCAGGTGCAGGCGGAGTACGTGGCGGAGATCAAGCTGCGGAACATCAACAAGGAGTACATCCTCAAGCGGGTGGCGGAGACCAGCGCCCTGCAGGACGAGATCGAGGACCTGGAGGATACCCTGGCCAAGCCGGGCCGCATCCGCAAGATCATCATCAACGAGCTGGAGGACGTGAAGAAGAAGTACGCCGTGCCACGGCGGACGGAGATCGTGTACAGCCACGAGATGCCGGAGGAGCCGGACGAGGAGCCTACGGAGGACTATCCGGTGCACCTGTTCCTCAGCCGGGAGGGCTATTTCAAGAAGATCACGCCCCAGTCCCTGCGGATGTCCGGCGAGCAGAAGTTCAAGGAGGGCGACAGCCTGCGGCAGTATTTCGAGGCCGCCAACAGTACGGAGCTGCTGCTGTTCACGGATAAGTGCCAGGTGTACAAGACCCGTGCCAGTGAGTTCGGCGAGACGAAGGCCTCCGCCCTGGGCGACTACCTGCCCGCCAAGCTGGGCATGGATGCCGGCGAGAATGTGATCTGGCTGTGCCTGCCGGGCGATTACAGCGGCAGCGTGGTGTTTTTCTTTGAGAACGGCCGTGCCGCCCGTGTGGCGCTGAGCGCCTACGCCACGGTGTCCAATCGGCGGAAGCTCACCGGCGCCTACTGCGACAAGTTCCCGTTGGTGTGCGCCGTACACCTGACGGAGGATACGGAGCTGGCGCTGGAGACCAACGAGCCCCGGGCCCTGCTGGTGCACACGGCGCTGCTCGCGCCCAAGACCACCCGTTCTACCCAGGGCGTGCAGGTGATGAACATCAAGCCCAAATATCGGCTGGAAAAGGTGCTTCCCGCGGCGGAATGCGGCATCGTCAACGGTGCCCGTTACCGGACGCGGACCATCCCCGCGGCGGGTGCGCTCCTGAAGCCGGAGGACAGCGAGGAGAAGCAGCTGGAGCTGCTGTAACGAGACGGAAAGGAGGGCGCGGACATGGTAAAGAGATGGTGCGCGGCGCTGCTGTGCGCGCTGCTGGCGGCGTCGCTGACTGGCTGCGGCAGCCTGCTGAATCGGGAGTGGTACGAGGTCAAGGACCACAGCCCTACCTATTATGAGGGCGAGGGCCGGGACGTGCTGCGGGCAGATACCTATCAGGATCTGGTGAACAATATCCTTATCTTCGTGGGCAACCACGCGGAGGAGGGGACCATCTGGCTCTATTACGCCCAGGAGGGCCTGGATGCCGGCGACGCGGCGGAGAAGGCCTGCCGCGAGGTGGAGAAGGACACGCCCATGGGTTCCTATGCGGTGTCCTATATCCAGTACACCGTGGACGATTCCGCCCGGAATTACAGCGAGATCACCGTGACCATCGGCTATAAGAAGACCGAGCAGCAGATCATTGACATCGTCCATGCCACCAATGTCTCTGCCCTGCACGATCTGCTGACCGATGCGGCCCAGGCGGGAAAAACAGAGCTGGTGGTGCAGCTGAGTGCCTTTGAAGGGCAGTCCTATCAGGTGCAGCAGACGGTGTACCAGGTGCAGAGCGCCATGGGCGGCAGCGGCTGGGTGACGAATTTCTATCCCAACGCCGCCAACGCCGGCGTGGTGGAGATCCTCATGCGGTAGCCCATGCTGCGCCGGCAGCGTTTTTACAAAAAGCGAAAATGCAGGGTTGACAAGCAGCGTGCTTTCTGCTATAATCTACCTTGCGTTTGCGGGCGTAGCTCATCTGGTAGAGCGCGACCTTGCCAAGGTCGAGGTAGCGAGTTCGAGCCTCGTCGCCCGCTCCAAAAAGAAACACCATCCGTCAGGATGGTGTTTTCTTTTTGGAATGCCGCGGGCAGGCTTGAACTCGCTGCCTCGACCGGTGCGAAGTGCGTTAAATCCAGCGCTATGAGAACTCCCCGTGCGGGGATCTGTTCATAGAGGAAATAGAGGAATACAAAACAAGGGCCGCCCAAAAGGGCGGCCCTTGTTTTCTCACAGCTTTGTCACCATGGGGATGATCATGGGGCTGCGCTTGGTGTGCTTATAGAGATAGCTGCTCACGGCGGAGCGCACGGTGCGGCATACGTCGCCCTCGTCCCGGCGCTTTTTGGCGGACATTCCATCCACCGCCTCCGTGGCCACCCGGCGCATATCCTCCAGTAGCTCCTCGGACTCCTTCACGTACACGAAGCCTCGGGTGACGATCTCCGGCGGGCACAGCAGCTGGTGGTCGTGGCTGGACATGGGCAGCACGATGACCACCATGCCGTCCTCCGCCAGCAGCTTCCGGTCGTTCAGCACCACCGCGCCCACTTCGCCCACGCCGCCGCCGTCCACGAACACCTCACCGGCGGGCACGGTGGTCTCGCACTTGATGTGCTTGGTGGTCAGCTCGATGACGCTGCCGTTGTCGGCCACCACGATGCTGGTGGGAGCCATGCCCATGCTCTCCGCCACACGCTTGTGGATCTGCAGCATCCGCTGCTCGCCGTGCAGGGGGATAAAGAACCTGGGCTTCGTCAGCGCGTGGATGATCTTCAGTTCCTCCTGACAGGCGTGGCCGGACACGTGCAGCATATCCGCCTTGTCGTACACCACGTCCGCGCCCTTGCGGAACAGTTCATTGATGACCCGCCCCACCGTCACTTCGTTGCCGGGTATGGCGCTGGCGGAGATGATGACCTTGTCGCCGGGGCCGATGTCCACCTGCTTGTGGGTGGAGAACGCCATGCGGTACAGGGCGCTCATTTCCTCGCCCTGGGAGCCGGTGGTCACGATGACCTGCTGGTTCAGGGGCAGTCCCTTGATGCGGTTGATGTCCATCAGCGTGTTTTTGGGCACCTTCATGTACCCCAGCTCCGTGGAGACCTTCATGATGTTCTCCATGCTCCGGCCGGTAACGGCCACCTTCCGCCCGCAGGCCGCCGCGGCGTCCAGCACCTGCTGGATGCGGTGCACATTGCTGGCGAAGGTGGTCACGATGATCCGCTTGTCGCAGCCGGTGAACTGCCGCTTGAACGTGGCGCCCACGGCGCGCTCACTCATGGTATAGCCCGGGCGCTCCACATTGGTGGAGTCCGCCAGCAGCGCCAGCACGCCCTGCTTGCCCAGCTCGCCGAAGCGCGCCAGGTCGATGACCTCCCCGTCGATGGGCGTGGAGTCGATCTTGAAGTCGCCGGTGTGTACGACTGCGCCCATCCGCGTGTGGATGGCGAAGGCCACCGAGTCGGCGATGGAGTGGTTCACGTGGATGAACTCCACCTGGAACTTGCCTGCCCGCACCGTCTGACCCGGCTCCACGGTGATCAGCTTCGTAGAGCTGGCCAGCCCATGCTCCTGCAGCTTCAGCTTGATCAGCCCCGCGGTGAACCGCGTGCAGTAGATGGGCATATTGATCTGCTTGAGCACATAAGGGATGGCCCCGATGTGATCCTCATGCCCGTGGGTGATGAACAGACCCCGCAGCCGGCTGCGGTTTTTCACCAGATAGCTGACGTCGGGAATGACGCAGTCGATGCCGTACATATCGTCGCCGGGGAAGGCCATGCCACAGTCCACCACGATGATGTCGCCGCCGTACTCATAGACGGTCATGTTCTTGCCGATCTCATTCAGACCGCCAAGGGGAATGATCTTGAATTTTTCTGCCATAAAAGAATAAATGCTCCTTTTCAGATAAGATAGAGCGCGTCGCGGCGGGTAAAAATGACCGCACGGAAACAAAGGCGTTCTGCCCCGCCCGCCTGCCCTGCATCGCAGGGGGAGGGAACAGTCTGTCGCCCGTCGTCAGCACTCGATATAGAGGGGAACGCCCTCGTTTGCTATATTGACCGCGGCATCCACGTACCGCGAAACAACCAAAAAATACATGCCGTATTCAGCACTTTTCACAAAGTATACCACAGTTTTTCCCGTTTGTACACCCCCAACTTGCCGACGGCATTTGATGGTATTTGACACCCGCCGCCCCGCCGGGAAAATTCCCCGCTGATTTCCCGAAAAGCGTATTGTCCCCGCCCAGCTTTCGTGCTATAATAAACTACTCTCAGTATGGAGTAGTATCCCCGGCGGGAAGGAGGCGCGTTCCCTTGAGCAAGAAGATCATACGCGGATTTCGTACCAATATGACGCTGTACAGCCTGTGCCTCATCGCCTTTGTGGCGGTGACGGTGCCCTTCCAGCCGCTGCTGGCGGCGGCGGAGGGTCTGGTGGCCCTTCTGGTCATCCTGGTGGGCCGCCGCCGCAACAAGATGGCCCAGGCCTCTGTCCGCCAGTACATGGACCGCGTCTCCGGCGGTATGGACACCGCCCGGTCCAGCAATATGCTCTACGCGCCGCTGCCCATGCTGGTGTTCGATGTAGCCACCGGCGAGATCCTGTGGTGCAACGATATGTTCACGGACCTGACCGGCCTGAAGGATAAGATCTTTGAAACGGCGGTAGACGCCGTGATCCCCGACTTCACCTACCGCTGGCTGCTGGACGGCAAGCGTGAATATCCCGAGCAGTTCCGCTGGAACGACCGTATCTACCGCGTCTTCGGCGCCCTGAGCCGCCCGGAGCCGGAGGGCGGCGACCAGCCCACCTTGGCCACCACCTACTGGATGGACATCACTGAGGCTGAGCAGATGCGCCAGACCCTGGAGCTGACCAAGCCCCTTATGGCCATCCTCATGGTGGATAACTATGAGGAGCTGATGAAGGCCTGCCCCGAGAATAAGCGCTCGGCGCTGCTGGCCGCGCTGGAGGAACAGCTGAATAACTGGGCCGCCGGCTCCGGCGGGCTGCTGCTGGGCTACGACCGCGACCGTTACCTCTACCTCTTCGAGGAGAAGGACTACACCGGCTACACCGAAAGCAAGTTCGACGTGCTGGAAAAGGTCCGCCAGGTCCAGGCCGGCGAGGGTGTGTCCGCCACGCTGTCCATCGGCGTGGGCCGGGACGAGGACAGCTTCGAGCAGCTGTTCAAGAACGCCTCCCTGGCGTTGGAGATGGCCCTCTCCCGCGGCGGCGATCAAGCCGTGGTCAAGGACCGTGTGAACTTCGAGTTCTACGGCGGCCGCAGCAAGTCCACCGAAAAGCGCACCAAGGTCAAGTCCCGTGTCATGGCCAACGCTCTGGGTGAACTGATCGACGATGCCAAGCAGGTGTACGTCATGGGTCACAAATACGCGGATATGGACTCCCTGGGCGCCGCCGTGGGCATCTGCTGCATCGCCCGCAAGCGCGGCAAGCCCTGCCAGATCATCATCGACACCGAGAACAACGCCGCTCACCCCATCCTGCGGCGTCTCTCCGAGCAGCCGGAATACGCCAATACCGCCATTTCCGGCCAGGATGCCTTTATCAAGTGCCAGCCCGGCGCCCTGCTGGTGGTGGTAGACACCAACCGCCCCGAGAGCGTGGAGTCCGAGGAAATGCTGGAGACATGCAACCGTGTGGCGGTCATCGACCACCACCGCCGCGGCAGCAGCTACATCGAGAAGATGGCTCTGAACTACCATGAGCCCTACGCCTCCTCCGCCAGCGAGCTGGTGGCGGAGCTGATGCAGTATCTGGTGGAGCCGTCTGACGTGCTGAAATGCGAGGCCGAGGCCCTGCTCTCCGGTATCGTGCTGGATACCAAGAATTTTACCAACCGCACCGGCGGCCGTACCTTCGAGGCGGCGGCCTACCTCCGCCGTCTGGGAGCCGACACCCAGGATGTCCAGCGGATGTTCCAGGGGGACCTGAACTCCATGATCGCCCGCTACGACATTATCCGTCAGGCAGAGCTGTACCGCGACGATATCGCCGTGGTGGCCCTGGATGAGGAGTGCGACCGCGTCACCGCCGCCAAGGCGGCCGATGAGCTGCTGACCCTCAAGGGCATCCGTGCCAGCTTTGTGCTGTATAAAAAAGGTGACGGCGTGTATATGTCTGCCCGTTCTCTGGGCGAGGTCAACGTCCAGGTGATCCTGGAGGCCCTGGGCGGCGGCGGCAACTCCACCACCGCCGGCGGCCAGGCGGACAACATCACCGTGGCCGAGGCCAAGGCAAAGCTGCTGGAGGCCATCGACAAGTATTTTGAAAATTAAGGTAAAGGAGATACAGATATGAAAGTCATTCTCAAGCAGGACATCAAAGGCAAGGGCAAGAAGGGCCAGATGATCGAGGCCGCCGAGGGCTATGCCCGCAACTTTCTGATCCCCAAGGGCATGGCTGTGGAGGCCACTGCCGACGCCGTCAACACTATGAACCTTCAGGCCAAGGCCAAGGCCAAAGCCGACGCCGAGGCCAAGGCCGAGGCACTGGCCATCGCCGAAAAGCTGAAGACCTGCCAGGTGAAGATCGCCGCCAAGGGCGGCGAGGGCGGCAAGCTGTTTGGCGCCATCACCGGCGCCGCCATCGCCGATGCCCTTCAGACCCAGCACGGCCTGACCATCGACGGCAAGAAGCTGATGCTGGACCAGCCCATCAAGAGCTTCGGCAGCTATGAGGTCAAGGCCAGGCTGGGCTACGAGGTCTCCGGCACCGTGTACGTCCACGTCATCGAAGAGAAATAAGCGGGGAAAGCACCGCGCCGCAGGCGCGGCTGTTACCGTAATTTTGAAAGGAGGTCTTCCCATGGCCAACAACACCGACGCCCTGCTGACGCCGTCCATGCCCCATTCCCCTCAGGCGGAGCAGGCGGTGCTGGGCTCCATGCTCATCGACGCCGACTGCGTCAAGGACGTGATGGACAAGCTGCAGGCCCAGGATTTCTATCTGCGGACCAACCGGGAGATCTTCGAGACGATCTACCATATGTTCGTCTACTCCCAGCCCATCGACGGTGTCACCGTGGCCGGCGAGCTGGAGAAGAACGGCCTGTATAACGACAATACCCGTTCCTATCTGCTGCAGCTGATGGAGGTCACCCCCACCAGCGCTAACGTCATGGAGTACGTCCGCATCGTGCAGGACAAGTCGCTCATGCGCCAGGTGGCCCAGGCCGCCGGCAGCATCACCGCCATGGTGCAGGAGGGCGGCGGCGCCGCCGGCGATATGCTGGAGGCCGCCGAGCAGCAGATCTACGCCATCCGCCGTGGCCGCAGCGCCCAGGGCATGGTGACGGTGGGCATGGTGCTGGGCGACGTGATGAGCCAGTTGGCCGAGCTGTCCGCTAACGGAGGCCGGACCGTGCCGGGCCTGTCCACAGGACTCTCCGCTGTGGATGCCAAGATCAACGGCATGAACAAGTCCGACCTGCTGCTGCTGGCCGCCCGTCCCGGCATGGGCAAGACCAGTATGGCCCTGAATGTGGCCCTGTCCGCCGCCCGCGAGTCCGGCAAGACCGTGGCCATCTTTTCCCTGGAAATGTCCAAGGAGCAGCTGGTCACCCGCCTCATTGCCAGCGAGGGCCTGGTGGAGAACCAACGCCTGATCACCGGCAACCTGCGGGAGAGCGACTGGCAGCGCATCGCCGAGGCCGCCTCCGCCCTCAGCCGCATGGACATCCGTATCGATGATAACCCGCTGCTGACCGTGGCGGATATGAACGCCAAGTGCCGCCGCCTGGAAAATCTGGGCCTGGTGGTCATCGACTATCTTCAACTGATGACCTCCGCCGGCGGTAAGGGCTATTCCGGCGAGAACCGCCAGCAGGCGGTGTCCGATATCAGCCGTATGCTGAAGATCATGGCCAAGGAGCTGCAGGTGCCCGTGCTGTGCCTGAGCCAGCTGAGCCGTGCCAATGAAAAGCGCGAGGACAAGCGCCCTATGCTGTCCGACCTGCGCGAATCCGGTGCCATCGAACAGGACGCCGACATCGTCATGTTCCTCTACCGGGACGACTACTATAACAGCGATGCCGAGAAGCGCAACGTGGCCGAGTGCATTGTGGCCAAGAACCGCCACGGCGAGACCGGTAAGGTAGAACTCCGCTGGATGCCCGAGTACACCGCCTTCGGCACGCTGGAGACCCGCTATGACGAGGATGAGTGAGCCCCTGGACCTGACCGCGTGGATGACGCGCTGGCAGATGTTCCCACCTCCCGGCGGGCTGATCCTCTGCGCCGTGTCCGGCGGCCGCGACTCCGTCTGCCTGCTGGACTGCCTGTGGAAGCTGGGCCGGGCCCGCGATTTCCGCGTGGCTGCCGCCCACCTGAACCACGGTATGCGTCCCACGGCCCAGCGTGACGAGGGCCTGGTCCGCGCCCTCTGCGCCGAACGGAACATCCCCTTCTGCACCGAAACGGTGGACGTCTACGCCCTGTGCGCCGTCTGGCACCTGACGGTGGAGGAGACGGGCCGCCGCGCCCGCTATGACTTCCTCCGCCGCACGGCGGATGCCCTTGCCGCGGATTTTATCGCCACCGCCCACCACCGCGACGACCAGGCCGAAACGGTCCTGCTGCAATTGCTTCGCGGCACCGGTCCCCAGGGCCTTACCGGCATTCCCCCAGTCCGTGACGGCATCATCCGCCCCCTGCTGGATACGCCCCGTGCCGCCATCGACGACTACATCGCGGCGCATGGCCTTCCCTACGTCACTGACGAGACGAACCTGGACACCCACTACGCCCGCAACCGCCTCCGGCTGGACATCATGCCCCAGCTGCGGGCGATCAACCCCGCCGCCGCGGCGCACATCGCCCGCACGGCGGACATCCTGCGCGCCGAGAACGACCTCCTGGACGCCCAGGCCGCCGCCCTCCTGCCGCCGGAGGGCACGACGCTTCCCTGCGCCGCGCTCCTCTCCGCGCCGGAGGCTCTGCGTCCCCGCATGCTTCGCCTGCTGACGGACCGCCTCGGCGCGGGCAAAAAGGACTTCACCGCCGCCCACTACCGGGCACTGGAGGACCTCTGCCGCACCGGCGGCGCGCTTTCCCTGCCCGGCGGCGCGTCCGCCGTCTGCCGTGACGGCGCCCTGACCCTCTCCGACGCGCCCGCCCCACTGGACGAGGCGGCGCTCTGCCCCGGCGATAACCTCGCCGGCCCCTGGCGCATCACCCTCTCCGACGCGCCCGCCCCCGACGCTCTGGCACTGCGGTCCGGCCCCTGGACCGTTCGACCCTGGCGCCGCGATGACCGCCTGACCCTGCCCGGCAGCCGCGGCAGCCGCAGCCTCAAGCGCCTGTTCGCCGAGCGCGGCATCGCCCCGCCGGAGCGCGATACCTGGCCCGTCCTCTGTCTGGCGGGCCGTCCCGCCGCCGTCTGGCGTGTGGGCATTGACCAGAAAGCCCTGCCGGAGTGTTCCGGCAACACCATATACATCACCATCACAAAAAACAACGGAGGATAACAAGCAATGGCAAAGAGTAATATGGATCAGGATATCCTGAAGGTCCTGCTGTCTGAAGAGGAGATCAAGGCCCGCGTCCAGGAGCTGGGTGACCGGCTGTACGACAGATTTAAGGACAAGAACCCCATGTTTGTGGGCGTCCTCAACGGCTGCTTCATTTTCATGGCGGACCTGGTCCGCGCCGCCCAGCTGAAAAGCGAGGTGGAGTTCATCGGCCTCTCGTCCTATAAGAACGCCACCAAGTCCTCCGGTGTGGTGCAGATCACCCGCGACCTCCAGCGCGACATCAGCGGCCGTGACATCATCATCGTCGAGGATATTCTGGACTCCGGCAATACCCTGTATTTCCTGACGGAGTACCTGAAGACCAAGGGCGCCGCCTCCGTCACCATTGCCACCCTGCTGGATAAGCCCGCCCGCCGCGAAAAGCCCATTAGCGCCGACTATGCCGGCTTCGAGGTCCCCGACGAGTTCGTGGTGGGCTATGGCCTGGACTACTGCCAGCAGTACCGGAATATGCCCTATATCGGCGTCCTCAAGCCCGAGGTCTACAGCAAGTAAAACCGCGTCTTTTCCGCCAATACTTCGTTACGGCTCCTCGACGTACACACGGTACGCCGTCGTCGCCGCGCCTCGTCTTGGCGAAAAATCCGGTTTCTCCCCGCGCCGCAGGCGGAAGAAGAGCACGCGCCGGGAGGGCGCGGAACATCCCTCTTAGCATTTGAGAATAGGAAGTGAAGTATATGGAAAACAAAGGCGGAAAGCGCCTGGCCCCCACCGGCGAGCCGGTGAAAACCACACCTCCGGCCACCGCGGCCGACGAGGTAAAGACCCCCGCGGAGCAGCCCGCCCCCGCGGAGAGTGCCGCACCCGCCCCGGTGGAGACGGCGGCCCCTGTGGCCAAGCCCGCCAAAAGCCGCGGCCGCAGACTGTGGGACGACTATGGCTACCTGCTGGTGACGCTGGCGGCGGTGTTCGTGCTGTTCAAGGTGCTGCTGCAGCTGGCCTATGTGCCCAGCGGCTCCATGGAGACCACCATCCCCACCAAGTGCCTGCTGGTGGGCTGGCGGCTGCCCTATGTGGTGTCCGATCCGGTGCCGGAGCGCGGCGACATCGTCACCTTCTGGGACGAGGAGCTGAACAAGGTCCTGGTAAAGCGCGTCGTCGGTCTGCCCGACGAGACGCTCTCCTTCAAGAACGGCTATACCTACGTCAACGGCGAGAAGCTGGACGAGAGCTATTTGCCCACCCAGGGCATCACCACCCTGCCGGACAGCATGGCCGAAAAGACCTTCACCGTGCCGGAGGGCTGTATGTTCGTCATGGGCGACAACCGCACCGGCTCTAATGACAGCCGCCTGCTGGGCGAGCCCTATATTCCGATAGAGGCCGTCCAGGCGCGGATGCTGGTGGCCATCTCCGTGGGCAGTGACCAGAGCTGGCAGGGCATCCGCTGGATCGGCTGAGAAGGGAGACGGGGAGACATGGAAAGAAAACGTTTCAGCGGCGTCATGCTGCTGTTCATCGTGCTGGCGGTGGTGCTCATCACCCAGGTGGTGGGTAACCTCGGCCGTTCCGGCGACGTGAGCTACAGCGATATGCGCGCCTATTTCACGGCGGAGAAGGTCAAGTCCTTCACCGCCACCGACACGCGCCTGGTGGCTAAGCTGCAGGATGGCTCCAGCGTCAGCTGCACCCTCCACAGCTTCGACACGTTTTATAACGACATGAACGATCTGGTGGTGTCCCAGGCGGAAAAGGGCGTCATCACCAGCTATGACTACGCCGCCGGCAGCGAGAACGGCTGGCTGCGTACCCTGCTGCCCTATGTGTTGGCGGCCATGGCCTTCATCCTGCTGATGAACCTGATCGCCCGCATGGGCGGCCTGGGCGGCGGCGCCGTCAACGATAAAATGGCCCGCTTCGGCGAGGCCCGTATCCAGGATATCCCCTCTGACGGCAAGAAGGTCACGTTCAAGGACGTGGCCGGTGCCGATGAGGAGAAGGAGGAGCTGGAGGAGATCGTCCAGTTTCTGCGCGATCCCCAGCGCTATACCGAGCTGGGCGCGCATATTCCCAAGGGCGTGCTGCTGGTGGGCCCTCCGGGCACCGGCAAGACGCTGCTGGCCAAGGCCGTGGCCGGCGAGGCGGATACCGCCTTCCTCTCCATTTCCGGCTCCGACTTTGTGGAGATGTATGTGGGCGTGGGTGCCAGCCGCGTCCGTGACCTGTTCGAGCAGGCCAAGAAGCAGGCTCCGGCCATCGTCTTCATCGATGAGATCGACGCCGTGGGCCGCCAGCGCGGCAGCGGCCTGGGCGGCGGCCATGACGAACGCGAGCAGACCCTGAACCAGCTGCTGGTGGAGATGGACGGCTTCGCCGCCAATGAGGGCGTGGTGGTCCTGGCGGCCACCAACCGCGTGGACATTCTGGACCCGGCGCTGCTGCGCCCCGGCCGGTTCGACCGCCAGGTGTTCGTGGGCCTGCCGGATATCAAGGGCCGCGAGGAGATACTGAAGATACACGCCAAGGGCAAGCCCCTGGCGGAGGATGTGGACCTGGGCTCCGTGGCCCGTGCCACCTCCGGCTTCACCGGCGCGGATCTGGAGAACCTGTTGAACGAGGCGGCGCTGCTGACCGGCCGCCGCGGCCAGCGCTTCATCACCGAGGAGGCCATCCACCAGTCTGTCATCAAGGTCATCGCCGGCCCGGAGAAGCACAGCCGCGTGGTGCCCGAGTCCGAGCGCCGGCTCACCGCCTATCACGAGGCCGGCCACGCCGTGGTCATGCAGGCCCTGCCGGACCTGGACCCCGTACATCAGATCACCATCGTCCCCCGCGGTCAGGCCGGCGGCATGACCATCTATCTGCCGGAGGAGGACCGTTCCTACCTGTCCCGCCGCTATATGCTGGACAGGGTGGCCGGCCTGCTGGGCGGCCGCGCCGCCGAGGAGATGATGCTGGGCGATATCTCCACCGGTGCTTCCAGCGACATCCAGCGGGCCACGGCCATCGCCCGCAAGATGGTGGGCACCTACGGTATGTCGTCCAGGCTGGGCAACGTGGCCTTTGACGCCGGCACCGACGAGGTGTTCATCGGCAAGTCCATGGCCCACACCCGCCCCTACTCCGAAAAGACGGCGGCGGAGATGGACGCGGAGATCCGCGCCATCATCGACGAGGCCTACGAAAAATGCCGTGAGATATTGGCACGGTACAAGACGGAGCTGACGGCGGTGGCGGAGTATCTGCTGGAGCATGAGACCATGGACGGCGAGGTATTCAAAAGCTACTTTACCGATCATGAATAGCGCATCTGCACGCACAAAAGTGAACACAAAGAGTACAATAAACGTACAGAAAAGTGAAGCAAATGTTCGAAAAATCAAGTGGAAAACCCGGGCTCACTTGTGCAAAACAGCGCTTTGCTTATGGAAAACCGGAAAAGGCGGGCGCTGCGGCGCCCGTCTTTTGTGCATAATAACGAAGAAATGCGTCCGCCACCGGGGGACAATTCCCGTGTTCGCCTCGCCGGGAATTTCCAGAAAACGTTACCGGGAAAAATCAGGTGGATTTCAAACGGATGTGTACAAAAAATACATAAAACAGGCACGTTTTATACAAAAATGAAACCGGTCTCCTGCCAAAAAGTCATAAATCCAAAACCGACCCGCCGCGCGCAAAATGGAACAGTATGCCGCAAAAAGTCGTTTGTCCGCCGAGAGAGGACAAAAACGCGTAGCAGGCCTGTGTGCGCTGTCCACGGGAGAACGAGAAAGCCGGTATTTTTAGAGGTTGTTACAATTGTCTTTGCCGCATTTTTCCGTTAAAATACACATATTCTGTGGGCGGTCGGCAAGCTTGACCGCTGCAAGGGAAATTTAGGAGGAATATACCATGAAAAAGTTTTTAGCAATGATGCTGGCGCTGGTCATGGCTCTGTCTCTGGTGGCCTGCGGTGAGCAGGGCGACAGTCAGAAGGGTGATGATTCCGCTTCCGGCGACAAGGTCGTTAAGATCGGCGTGTTTGAGCCCACTTCCGGTCAGAACGGCGGCGGCGGCAAGAAGGAGATCCTGGGTGTTGAGTATGCCCACTCCCTGAAGCCCACCGTTACCATCAACGGCGAGGAGTACAGTGTGCAGTTGGTCTATGCGGACAATGCTTCCGACCAGGCTAAGGCACCCACTGCCGCGCAGACCCTGATTTCCCAGGGTGTGTCTGTGGTGATCGGTACATATGGTTCTGCTTGCGCGATTGCTGCCAGCCCTCTGTTCGAGAGCGCTAAGATCCCTGCCATTGGCACTTCCTGCACCAACCCCCAGGTGACTGCGGGCAATGACTACTACTTCCGTGTCGGCTACATTGATCCGTTCCAGGGCGCTGTGATGGCCAACTTTGCGTTCAATGAGAAGGGTAGCAGCAACTGTGCCCTGATCATCGAGTCCGGCGATGACTACTCCGCTGGTTTCGGCAACTACTTCCGTCAGGAGATGGAGCGTCTGGGCGGCAAGGCTACCACTCTGGAGTTCCAGAAGGGCGAGGCTGACTTCTCCACTATCATGGCTTCCATCAAGTCCGAGGGTTACGACGGCATTTTTGCTCCTGTTTCCATCGAGACCGCGGCTATGATTATCTCTCAGGCCCGCGATGCCGGCATCACCTGCCCCATCATGGCTGGCGACACCTGGGATGACATCTCCATCGCCCAGCGTACCGGCAGCAAGGCTACCGATATTTACTTCTCCGCTTTCTTCGATGCCGCCGATACCACCAATGAGGCCGGTAAGGCTTTCGTGGACGGTTTCACCAAGTGGGTGGCTGAGGATGCGACCCGCGTGGAGAACAACGGCGGTGTGTCCGACGTTATCTCCAGCGTGACCCCCTGCGGCTATGACGCTTACATGGCAGCTGTGGGCGCGATCGAGGCGGCCCAGTCCACTGACGGCGCCACCATCCGCGATGCGCTGGCAACTCTGGAGATCTCCGGCCTCATCACCGGTGACCTGAAGTTCGACGAGAACGGCGACGCTATCAAGAACTACGCGGTTATCAAGACCATCGAGAACGGTGAGATTGTGTACTTCAGCACCTTCAACGGTTTGGAGTAAAAGACGGCATACGTCGAGTCTGAGACGAACCTCATTGTAGGATAACAGCCATTGTGGGGGGAGCGTGCGCTCCCCTCACAATGCAACTTTCATGACTCTTGCGTTTTTGGATGCCGATGGCATCGCCCCCGGTCTCCGAAAGCGCAAGATTCATATAAGGAGGATGCTTTACTTATGCATGACGCAGCGTATTATATCGACTTGCTGCTCTCCGGCGTAACGGTGGGCAGCCTGTATGCGCTGATCGCTATCGGCTATACGATGGTGTATGGCATACTGCGTCTGATCAACTTCGCACACGGTGACATCTTTATGATGGCGGGCTTCTTTATGGTGTATGCCGCCACCTGGATGCCGATGGCAGTGTGTATTCCCCTGGTACTTATTGCCACAGTGGCGTTGGGTGTTCTGATCGAAAAGGCGGCATACAGCCCCCTGCGTACCGCGCCCCGCATGTCAGTGATGATATCGGCCATCGGCGTCAGCTATCTGCTGCAGAATCTGGCCACCTATATCACCGGCGGTATCGCCCGTGCGTATCCCGACATCCCGTTCCTGACCCAGGTGATGCAGGTGGGCAGTCTGAATGTCAAGCGTATCACCATTATCACCCCCATTTTGACTATCTTGCTGGTGGTGGTGCTGGTCATTCTTATCCAGAAGACTAAGATCGGCATGGCCATGCGTGCGGTATCCCGCGACTTTGAGACGGCGCAGCTCATGGGCATCAAGATCAACAGCGTTATTTCCGTGACCTTTGTTATCGGTTCGCTGCTGGCGGGCGTGGCCTCTATTCTGTACTTCTCCAACTATGGTCAGGTCAGCCCCATGATCGGCGCTATGCCTGGCCTGAAAGCCTTTGTAGCAGCGGTGTTCGGCGGTATCGGCTCGATCCCAGGTGCGGTGATCGGTGCGTTTATCATCGGTATCTGCGAGTCGCTTATCAAGTCCAACGCCGATATGGCCGTGTTCAGCAATGCCTTTACGTTTGCACTGTTGATCGTGATCCTGCTGTGCAAGCCCAACGGCTTGTTCGGCGAAAAACTGACGGAGAAGGTGTGAGATATGAAGAACAATAAGAAAAGAAATCTGTTGCTGTCTCTGATCCTCGCCGCCGTCTGCCTTGCTTTCCTGCTGTATGTGGACAAGTTCCAGCACTATTCCATGTTGGCGACCGTGCTGAAAAAGGGCGCGATCTACTCCCTGGTGGCAGTGTCGTTGAACTTGCTGAACGGCTTTACGGGTCTGTTCTCTTTGGGACAGGCGGGCTTTATGATGATCGGTGCGTATACTTATGCAATCCTGACTATTCCCGTGGCTTCCCGCGCTGCCGTGTATCAATATTTTGACGGTGGTATCGTGCAGTTCTGCCTGCCCATGGTGGTGGGTCTGATCCTGGCCGGCGTGGTGCCGACGCTGTTTGCGTGGCTTATCGGCCTGCCAGTGCTGAAGCTGAAGTCCGATTATCTGGCCATTGCCACGCTGGGCTTTGCTGAGATCATGCGCGCTATCATTCAGTGGAACAAGGTGGGCCCGCTGACCAACTCCTCTAACCTGCTGCGGCAGTTCGCCAACTTCGACAGCGTGCTGTTCCCGTTCATTGTTTCCGGCATCTGCATCGCTATTATCGTGCTGATCATCAACTCTACCTACGGTCGTGCCTTCAAGGCGATTCGCGATGATGAGGTGGCGGCAGAAGCTATGGGTATCAATCTGGCCAAGCATAAGATGCAGGCGTTCCTGATCAGCTCCTTCTTTGCCGGTATCAGCGGCGCGCTGCTGGCCATGTTCCAGGCCAGTATCCAGGCCAACGCCTTCACCTCCACCATGACCTATGAGATACTGCTGATTGTGGTCATTGGCGGTATTGGCTCCGTGACCGGCTCCATTCTGGGCTCTTTCCTGTACATCGCCTGCTCCGAATGGTGGCTGCGTTTCCTGGATGACCCCATGCCCTATCTGGGTGTGAATATCCCATTCATGCGCGGCGGCTTCCGTATGCTGGTGTTCTCGGTGATCATTATGATCGTGGTGCTGTTTTTCCGCAAGGGCATCATGGGCGACAGGGAGTTCTCGTGGGATGCCATCATCAACTTCTTCGGAAAGCTGTTCAAAAAGAAGGATAAAGCGGCGAAGGAGGTGGCGTCTAAATGAGCAAGAACGTTCTCTCTGTTGAAAATGTCACTATGCAGTTTGGCGGCGTGGTAGCCGTGGACAATCTGAATCTGGAGGTCAACGAGGGCGAGATCGTGGCGCTGATCGGCCCCAACGGCGCCGGCAAGACCACGGCGTTCAACGTCATCACCGGTGTGTACGCCCCCACCAACGGGCGGGTGCGCTTCAATGAGGCGTGCATCGTGCGAAACCATCCCACCGGCAAGATGAAGAAGATGTACAAGGGCGAGCACGCCGATATGTACACCGTCCAGTTCGCCCCGGAGGAGGAACTGGACGAGGCGGCGCTGAAGGCCTGGAAAGAGGGCCAGAAGGCGTTGGACAGCTACGCATTTACTGACCATGTGCTGGCCCCTACGCCGGATAAGATCACGGCGCTGGGTATGGCCCGTACCTTCCAGAATATCCGTCTGTGGAAGACCCAGACGGTGTTTGACAATGTGCTTATCGCCAAGCATATGCGGCGCACCAGCAATCTGTTTACCGCGGCGTTCCACCTGAACGCCAAGGAGGAGATGCAGCAGCGCGCCGAGGTGCTGGAACTGCTGAAGGTGGTGGGCTTGGAGGATGTGCAGAACGAGCTGGCCACCAGTCTGCCCTACGGCAAGCAGCGCCGGCTGGAGATCGCCCGCGCGCTGGCCACCGACCCGACCCTGCTGCTGCTGGATGAGCCGGCCGCCGGCATGAACCCGCAGGAGACGCTGGAGCTGGCGGAGTTCATCAAGGAGATCCGGGATCATTTCCACAAGACGATCCTGTTGATCGAGCACCACATGGACCTGGTCATGGGTATCGCCGACCGCATTTATGTACTGGACTTCGGCAAGCTGATCGCCCGGGGCACACCGGACGAGATACAGAACAACGAGCGCGTCATCGACGCATACCTGGGGGTGGCAGAAGATGCTTAAAATCGAGAATTTGTGTGTGTCTTACGGTGGCATCAAGGCGCTGCGCGGCATCAGCCTTGAGGTACCCGACGGCAAGATCGTCACCCTGATCGGCGCCAACGGCGCCGGTAAGTCCACCACGCTGCGGACCATCTCCGGCCTGGTAAAGGCGGACAGCGGCTCCATCACCTATGACGGACAGGAACTGCTGGGCAAGCCCATCAACAAGATCCTGGAGGCGGGCATTGCCCAGTCCCCGGAGGGCCGGCGGGTGTTCGCCAACCTGACCGTGCTGGAGAACCTGAAGGCCGGCGCGTACCTGCGGAAGGACAAAGATGGCATCGAGAAGGACATCAAGTGGGTGTATGAGCTGTTCCCTCGGCTGGAGGAGCGCAACTGGCAGCTGGCCGGTACGCTGTCCGGCGGCGAGCAGCAGATGCTGGCCGTGGGCCGCGCGCTGATGAGCCGCCCCAAGCTGCTGATGCTGGATGAGCCGTCGCTGGGTCTGGCGCCGCTGGTGGTGCAGGGCATCTTTGATATTATCCGCACCGTCAACGAGCAGGGCGTCACCGTGCTGCTGATCGAGCAGAACGCCAACATGGCCCTGAAGATCGCGGACTACGCCTATGTGCTGGAGACGGGCAACATCACCAAGTCCGGTACCGGCGCGGAGCTGCTGGCGGACGAGTCCATCAAGGAAGCCTACCTGGGCAAAAAGAAGAGCTGAACAAACATCCCCCGGCCGTCAGGCTGGGGGATGTTCATTTTGCGGATTGCCTTTCCTGCGTGAAGTTGTTATAATAACCGGGAATATGACAGAAAAGGCGGTGTGCGCGGTGGAATACGCAATGATGGGGCTGGCGGCGCTGGCGGGCGGTGTGATCCAGCCACTGACGGGCTTTGGCGCGGCGGTCATTATGATGGTGGCGGCCAGCGCGTTTTACGACATGACCATTGCGCCCACCATCGTGGCGCTGATCTGCATGGCCCAGTCCGGCACCATGACGTGGATGTACCGCAAGCACATCGATGTAAAGCAGATCGCGCTTCCTATCGGGCTGTACACCGTGTGCAGTCTGGTCATCATCAATCTGCTGGGGAATTTCGACCTGCACGTGCTGACGGCGCTGTTCGGGGCGTTCCTGATCGCGCTGGCGGCGTACTTCCTGCTTTTTGCCAAGCGGGTGAAGCTGGACCAGCCCGGCCTGGCGGCGGGGCTGGTGTGCAGCGCCTTCTCCGGGTGCTGCGCCGGGGCGTTCACCATCGGCGGGCCTATGATGGCGCTGTATTTCGTCGCCATCGCCCGGAGCAAGGAGACGTATGTAGGCAATATGCAGTTCCTGTTCTTTACCACCAACCTCATCAACTTCACCATGCGGACGGTGCGGGGCTATTTCAGCGCGGCACTGCTGCCTATGGCGGGGCTGGGAATGGCGTGCATCCTGCTGGGGCTGTGGATCGGTACACGGCTGAGCCGAAGGATGTCCGGCGACGTGGCCCGGCAGGTGGTGTACATCGGCGTGGGCGTCAGCGGCCTGGTGACACTGGTGCAGGAGCTGATGAAATAAGATCAAAAAAGAAGCGGCGCACCGCGCCGCTTCTTTTTTTGCTTATTTCCGCAGAATGGTCTCCACCACGCCGTCCAGCCAGTGACCCTCGAACTGCTCGATGCAGCCGTCGTCGGTCAGCTTAGCCAGTGCCGGGTCGATGGGCATTTTCGCCAGCAGGGGGATGTGGTACGCCTTGGCGGCCTCCTCGGTTTTGCCCTCGCCGAAGATGTAGAGTTTCTTGCCGCAGTCGGGACACTGGACGTAACTCATGTTCTCCACCAGGCCCACGATGGGGATGTTCATCATTTGCGCCATCTTCACGGCCTTCTGCACCACCATGGATACCAGGTCCTGGGGGCTGGCCACAATGATGACGCCATCCACCGGCAGCGACTGAAACACGTTCAGCGCCACGTCGCCGGTGCCGGGAGGCATATCCACGAACATATAATCCACATCGTTCCACAGGGTGTCGCCCCAGAACTGCTGCACCACGCCGCCGATGACCGGCCCGCGCCAGATGACCGGGTCCGTCTCGTGCTCCAACAGCAGGTTCACGGACATCAGCTGTATGCCGGTGACGGTGGTCACGGGCACGATGGCGTCGCCCTGCGCCACGGCCCGGCCGTGGATGCCGAAGGCCTTGGGGATGGAGGGGCCGGTGATGTCCGCGTCCAGAATGGCGGTGCGGTAGCCCTCCCGCCGCAGCGCCACCGCCAGCTGGCTGGTGACCATGGACTTGCCTACGCCGCCCTTGCCGGACACCACGCCGTAGACCTTACCGACGCGGCAGCCGGGGCGGAGGGGCTTTTTTTCAAATACGTTGGCTTCCTTGCGCTCGCCGCAGCTTTCACCGCAGGTGCTGCAATCGTGGGTGCAATCGCTCATAACAGGTTCTCCTTTTAAAAATTCTTACAGCTCGTCCCCGGCGGTGTAGACATAGCCGCACAGGGGACATTTGGGATAGTCGAAATCGTGGGCAAAGCCGCATTTCGGGCATCGGCGCTGGTGCAGGCCGGGGTCGTTGCCGCTGGGCTGGGGAACGCCGCCGGCGAAAAATTCCAGCTTGCCGCAGGCGGGGCAGGCCATGATGGACACGTCCAGCGCGCCGGCCATCAGGTTGGGTAGGTCGCCGAATATCCAGCTGGTCTTGCCCAGCTGCAGCTTGTGCTGGCCCACGAAATGCATGGCCGTGCCGCAGCGGAGACAGTCAAAATGGGGCATGGCAGCCTCCTTTCGATGTATTATATATGGTATAGCACGATTTGAGGGGATTTGCAAGGGGGGACAGAGTGCGGTGCCCTCTTGAGTGCGTTGTAGGGGGGCATCCGTTTGCCCTTTCGTAGGGGGCGATGCCCACATCGCCCCGCCGCACCTCTGTCCGGGCGGACAGAGTCGTCCGCTCCTACGCATTTTTATGCGGGACGCCGCACTCTGCGCGCCCTAAGGATGTTCTCTGGTTGACGCATATTCATCTATGATATAGTTAGCGTATCTGGCTGCCTGCCGTTCTCTGCCTACAGGCGTTAGTTGAATGTTATTGATCCATTGATAGTAATGCGTCAATTCATGGGCCAAGGAAAGAAGGATCGACGCCAGGGCATTGTCTTTCCCTAAATGGTTCGCTAATTCATTATAATCACCCGCTGCAATTCGGATATACGGCTCATCCAAGTATGAAAAAGGTTCAAAAAAGCTTCCTACTACATGATCGCCATCTTTTGTGCGAATGGTTTTTGCTCCTTTGACATAAACAACGACTCTTAGCGGAAAGTAATATTGGGTTCTCAGCCAAATCGCGAATTGTAAGCACGCACGTTTTACTTCGGGGTGCGTATTCCTGTCGTATCGAAATCGCAAGCCGGTTCTTCTGAGGGAATTATCTGGAAGGTTCTTTTCCCAATCAGTAATTGTCCAAATATGCATATCCCGACCTCACAGCTTCGTGACGGTCACGTTTTCCTTGCCTTGCAGATAGGCCATCTCCCGCTTCTGGCAGGTGAACAGCAATATCTGGCGCCTCTGGCTTTCCTCCAGCAGATAGTCCAGCGCTGCGTGGAGCCGCTCGTCGTCGAAGGTCACCAGCGCGTCATCCAGAATGAGGGGCACACGCTTGTCGGCGGGCAGCACCATGTCGCAGATGGCCAGCCGCACCGCCAGATACAGCTGGTCGGCGGCACCCTGACTCAGCAGGCGGACGCTGCGACCCACCGGGTCGCCGGCGGGCTCGGCGGACAGGGAGAAGTCCCGGCTCAGCAGCACACGGTCATAGCGCCCGCCGGTGATGGCGGAGAAGATCTCCGCCGCCCGTGCGCCCAGCGCCGGGGAAAAGCGGTTCTGCAGCACGGTGTTGGCTTGTGACAGAGCGTCCATGGCCAGCGCGATGGCATCATATTCATCCTGCAGGGCGGTCAGCTGCTCCTGCTTCTGCGCCAGCTGGGCCTCCAGATCGCTGGAGCGATCCAGCGCGCGGATGCGGCCGGTGAGGGTGTCGAACCGGGTGCGCTCCTGCGCCAGCAGCGTCTGTGTGCGCGCCAATTCCGCGGCGGCCTCCTCGCGGGAGAGCGCAGGACGCTGGATAGAGCCTTCGGCGGCCGGCTGTTCCGGCAGCTGCACCCGCAGGGCATCCCGGTACAGGGCGGCTTCCCGGGCCGTCTGCCGGGCGTCGGCCAGCGCGGTCTTGCGGCGCCGGGCGTCTGACAGGGCCAGCTGTATGCCGGACAGATCGGCAGCGGCGGGGGCGAAGACACGTACCTGGGTCAGCAGATCCCGTAGCCGGCGGCGGCAGGCATCTTCACTGTCCGCGGCGGAGACTTCCGCCCGGCGGGCAGCCTCGGCGGCCTCATCTGCCTGCTGCCGCAGGGGGAGATATTCTGCGATTTGGGTCTCCAGCGCGGCGCGCTGTGTTTCGGCGTATTTATGCCGTTCCACGATGGCCTGACGGCGGGACCTTGCAGCGAAGAGCGTGGCGATCATGCCCAGCCCCGCCATGCCGATGAACAGCCAGAAGGGCAGCGGCTGCTGCGCCCGGAACAGAAATGCCAGCACAGCGGCGACCACGATCAGCGACGCGGGGAAGAGGACCAGGAGCAGAGAGGGAGTCCTATCGGGCTGGATGGCTTCGGCCCGCTGCCGCAGCTCCGGCTCTGCGGCGGGGTAAAGGGGGTGCTGTTCCAGAGCGTTCCGGGCCTGCTGCGCGGTTTGCGCGGCCTCCTCCGCGGCGCTGCGCTTTTCCGTCAGGGCGGACAGCTCACCGGGAAGTGCGGCGGCCTGCCCCTCCAGCAACGTCAGCGAGGCATCGTCCGGAAGGGCGGCGCAGTCGGCCGCCAGCGTGTCGGCCCGGGCCTGGGCGGTCAGTGCCGCCTGCGCCGCCTGCTGATAGGCGTCGGCCTGCTCCTGAACGGCCAGCGCCTGCCACTGAGCCGTCTGCTGCCGCAGGTCGGCGGCGCGGCGCTCCAGAGCATCCAGCTCCCGGCGCGACTGCTGCGCCTGATCGTTCAGAGCGTCCAGCTCCGCCAGCGCGGCGCGCAGCTGGTCGGTCTCCCGTTCCAGCGCAGGGATGAGCCCTGTCTTGTTGTGCCTGCGGCGGTTCAGTTGCTTTTTCAGGCGGTCGTAGGACTCGGTGTAGGAGGTGTCCTCCTCGCCGGTGGTGATCAGGGCGGCAATGCGGCGCTCCAGCTCGGCGTCCTGGTCCACGGCCAGAGCGTTCTGGCCGATAAAGGCGCTGCGCTCAAACACCTCCCGGGGCACGCCCAGCAGCACCTCGCCGGCGTTCTGGCCGGTAATGCCCGGAACGGGCGTGCCGGTGCCGGTGTAGGTGCAGGAAAACTCGCCCAGCGGTGATGCGGCGCGGCGTGTCTCCCGCAGCAGGGTGCAGGCATCCCCATGGGTCGTCAGGTCCATGCGGCCCTGCATGGGCGCGCCGGTCCAGGGCGCATAGCGGTTTTTGTCCGCCAGCGGTCCGCGCTCGCGGGTGGACAGGCCGTACAGCATGGTGCGGATAAAGGCGCCCCAGGTGGACTTGCCGGTTTCATTGGGAGCGTATAGCACATTCAACCCCGGCGTGAGCGACAATTCGCTGTGGTCCAGGCGGCCGAAGGTGCCGGTCAGGTGCAGAATATCCACGGAGTCATCCTCCTTTAAAAGTTCATAAAATATTATTTAAAGTATAGCATGACTTGCGTTAAAAGTCATTACATTGCCGTATACAAAAAATTCGAAAAAATTTAAAAATAGTGTTGACAAATCCGGCCGCAAGTAGTATCATATCAACTGTTCCGCGGTTATGGGACGTGTACCTTGTAAATTAAACAACGAACGAAACGAAAAGCACCAGACGGGAGCACAT
>ENA-UERK01000660-UERK01000660.1-human-gut-metagenome-genome-assembly--contig:-NODE-660-length-28397-cov-21.836088_pt1 | contig 28397 bp, 32 predicted proteins | sample MGYA00242957_ERZ507957 | MGnify/ENA primary metagenome ERZ507957 (study PRJEB26167, sample SAMN06115538) | human gut metagenome | host: Homo sapiens | place: China:Heilongjiang | collected 2015-11-06...
ATATGCGTCAGCGATAACGGTCCCGGTATTCCAGATGAACTGAAGGAACATGTGTTTGAAATGTTCTTTACCGGGGGAAATCCGATTGGCGACAGCCGCCGAAGTCTTGGGCTTGGGCTTACGCTCTGCCAAGCCATCATTCATGCCCATACTGGCGAAATGACATTGAAAGGAAATTCGCCGCATGGCTGCATCTTTTCCTTTACAGTACCGCTCAGTGAGGTGAACCTAAATGAATAAGCCGCTCGTCCTCGTTGTAGAAGATGATACGCCGGTGCGCAATCTGATCACAACGACGCTGAAAACGCACGAATACAGGTATCTCTCGGCGCAAAACGGCGCAGGCGCCGTGATGGAGGCGCTGTCTCACAACCCGGACATTGTGCTGCTTGATTTGGGACTGCCAGATATGGACGGCGTGGAGATCATCCGGAAAATCCGTTCGTGGTCAAATATGCCGATCATTGTGATCAGTGCCAGAACAGAGGATTCCGATAAAATCGGGGCGCTGGATGCCGGGGCGGACGATTACCTGACGAAGCCCTTTTCCGTGGATGAACTGCTGGCGCGGCTGCGAGTGACGCAGCGGAGACTGTCGCTGATGAAAACAGACGCAGCGCAGGAATCTCCGATTTTTACGAACGGTGCGCTGAAAATCGACTATGCGGCAGGCTGCGCATATCTTGGCGGTGCAGAACTGCACTTGACGCCCATCGAATACAAGCTGCTGTGCCTGCTCTCCAAAAATGTGGGCAAGGTTCTGACCCACACCTACATCACACAGCAGATCTGGGGCAGCAGTTGGGAAAACGATATTGCTTCTCTGCGGGTGTTCATGGCGACCCTGCGCAAAAAGCTGGAACGCGGAAAAGACGGGCAGCAATACATACAAACGCACATCGGAATCGGCTACCGGATGCTCCGCGTCGAATAGCAGGGAGGCTTTCAAAAAATCTATGAATCATGATGCTGTTGAAAACCTGTTTGGCATAGAAGGGCTGAACATCGCATGGTACGGTATACAGGCATGAAACTAATTTGCTCTTTATTTATCACATTCTTAAAAATCGGTGCGTTCACCTTTGGCGGCGGATACGCTATGATTGCGCTGCTTGAAAATGAGTTCGTTGAAAAGAAAAAATGGCTTGAAAAAAGCGAGTTTCTGGACATGGTTGCGGTAGCCGAATCCACGCCAGGACCAGTCGCCATCAACAGTGCGACTTACATTGGTTACAAAATTGCAGGATTTGCGGGTGCAGCCATGTCCACACTTGCTGTCTGCATTCCATCTTTCTTTATAATTTATGGTATCTCGCTGTTCTTTGATCAGTTTCTCAGTTTGCGCTGGGTTTCCTGCGCATTCCGCGGGATTCAGGTATGTGTGATCTATCTGATCCTTACCGCAGGGCTGAAAATGCTTAAAAGTATTGACAAAAACGCACTAAACTTGACGCTTCTCACGTTGGTCATGGCTTCCATGCTCTGCTGCTCGATCACAGCAGTTTCGTTTTCCTCTGTGTTTTACATCCTGATCTGCGGCGCGGTCGGGCTTGTTGTTTTCTTTCTGCGAAAAATCCGGAAAGGACATGGGAAAACGTCATGATATACCTGCGTCTCTTTCTGAACTTTTTGATGATCGGTGCCTTGTCTTTCGGCGGCGGCTATGGAATGGTTTCGCTGGTACGCGAAACGGTGCTTTCCAACGGCTGGCTGACAGAGAACGAGTTTCTGAATTTTATTGCCGTATCTGAATCCACACCGGGGCCCCTTGCCGTGAATATGGCAACCTTTATCGGCTCAACACAGGGCGGAATCCTCGGTTCATTTGTTGCAACGCTGGGCGTGGTGTTGCCGTCATTTTTGATTATTCTCTTAATTGCATCCGCACTAAAGAATCTGATGAAATATGCACCCGTCAACGCCTTTTTATCGGGAGTTCGTCCGTGCGTTGTAGCGATGATCCTTGCGACCGCGCTCAGCATGGCGCTGTCTACGCTGTTTGGCCTCACAGATTTACAGGCCGGATTTGCGCCCGATTTGCGCTCTATCGCAGTATTTGCCATGCTCGGAGCAACGCATCTGATTTGTAAAAAAATCAGAAAAACAGCTCCATCGCCAATTCTGATGATCCTGTTTTCAGCAGGCCTCGGAATCTTGTTTTGGTGCATATTCTAGCATGGCGATTGATTTTATTTCCAACTTCAATAGCAATTCCTGCTGAACCGCGCTTATTTCATTGCGTATAATTTCGAGCGACATCACCCTTCATTCATGATGCCGCTCCGCGCTTCAGCCATACCATTCTGCCACAAATGAGCTGACCATCGATGTAATAGCGAGGACTTGAAAGTCCTCGCTATTAGCATATATTATTTCTTCATCAATGGTGCGCCGGTGTGCCATGCTTGGCCAACCTTTTCCCCAATGGCATAGTAGCCGTTGCGGAACTGGTCAAACACGAAAGCGTTCAGCTTGGTGACATCTACCTTGTCCTTTTCATCCAGCACGGACTCGTCTGCCAGTACGCCAACGATCTCACCGATGACATGATGACCGTAGACCTCCATCTTGTCCGCGACGACCTTACACTCCAACGTCAGCGGGAACTCCTGTACGATAGGAGCGTCCACCTTTTCGCTTTTCACAGCAGTCAGACCGCTGCACTCGAACTTGTTCGCCATCTTGTTGCCGCTGGCAATGCCGAAGAAGTCAGCGGCCTCAATATGAGGAATATCTGCAATACTCAGAGTGAACGCACCGCGCTTTTTGATGTTCTCCGAGGTCTTATGACCCTCGTCAATGTTCAGAGACACCATATTCTCCGCGCAGATCCCGCCCCACGCCATGTTCATCACGTCGACTGTATCATCGTCGCCGTAGGTGGCGATCATCAGCACAGGCATTGGGAACAGATAGGGGTGAACGCCTAATTCTTTTTTCATGATAACGACCTCCGTTTGAGTTTTGGATTGACATCGATCCGCCATCCTGCTATCATATTAGCATACATCAGGAAAAGTGCAAGTACTGTCAATAAAGACAGATACTATTCAAAAAGGAAGTGTAACCATGTCCTGCATAGAGAACTATATCAAAGACGCAAACTTTGCTGACACCGGATTCAGCTACACCATGTCACTCATCAGCGGCAAGCATAAGATGGTCATTTTGTATTGCCTGATGGAGTTTGAACCGGTGCGGTTCAATGAGATGAAGCGCTATCTTGGCGTAATTACAGACAAGACGCTTAGTAGCAACCTGAAAGAACTGGAAGCCGACCAGCTTATTGTGCGGAAAGAGTATCCACAGATTCCACCGAAAGTAGAGTATTCGCTGTCCGAGCGCGGAAAGTCTCTGATGAAAGTGCTTGACCAACTTTGTATCTGGGGCGAAGAAAACAGGTTAGTAAATTGATAAACTCCAGTTTGCCGAGATACTCCTGATACCATTGTCACTTTCGTAGAATCTTCAAAACATACTAGCTATTCCCGATTTTTCTGGTATTGTTGCTGTTACAAAATCTCAGCCGTGCTGAGCGAAACAGGAGGAATCACAAATGGCAAGTATCAGAAAACGCGGAAACAGTTATTTGCTCGTCGTATCGATGGGCTACACACCGGACGGACGGCGGCGCAATCCGCAGCAGAAGACGGTCAAGCCGCCCACAGGCCTTACGCCAAAGCAGACGGAGAAGTGGTTACAGGAGCAGGCGATGCTGTTCGAGATGAGCTGTAAAAAGCTGAACCCGGACATTGACCGGTCAATCACGCTGGAAAAGTACACCGAGATCTGGCTACAAAAGCCTGCTCTGCGAATACGAAGCTTTCTGTGTGGCAGAAACGGAGCGCTATGACCGGCGAAAGCAAACCAAGGACGATTATGTGTTCCGCAGAAAGGGCATGAAGCTATGGGGAGGCAGCATGAGATTACTATTTGAGATGGATAAGAAAGATTACAGGAAATGTACACACGCATTTATTCGCAATTCTGCCAGAAGTATTATCATTGTAAACAACAAGATTGCCATGATACACAGCTTGAAATATGACTACTATAAGTTTCCCGGCGGCGGGATAGAAAGCGGTGAGAAGCCCATAGATGCTATGATACGGGAAACCCGTGAGGAATCAGGGCTGGTAGTTAAACCCGAAACGATAAAAGAATATGGGTATGTCCACCGCATTCAGAAGAGTAATTTGGATGAGACGGAATGCTTTGTTCAGGATAATTATTATTATCTTTGCGAAGCAGAGGATTGTGTGGTTGCGCAAAACTTAGACGAGTATGAATTTGCAGAAACATATACTTTAGAATTTGTCAATCCCGAAACTGCGATAAGAAAGAATCGCAATGTAACACAAACCCCTTACAATCAGGCCATGTTTGAGAGAGAAGCAAGAGTTCTTGAGCAATTGATGGCCGAAGGATTATTGGATTGATCACTTCCAGTCTGCTGAAATATCACCGATGTCATTGTCTCTTTCGTGGAATCTTCAAAATCCATTAGCTATTTCCCGTTTTCATGGTATTGTTGCTGTGACGCGATGGAGGGCGGCTATCTCGATCACAATCCCGCGCGGCGCACCTACAAATACGCAGGACAGAAGAAAGAGAAAAAGATCGCGGACGATGAAACGGTGAAAAAGCTGATTCAGGCGTTGGAAACCGTGAGCATCCTGTACGAAACCTACTTCAAGCTCATCATCGCAACTGGAATGCGGCGCGGCGAGTGCTGCGCCCTCAAATGGGAGGATATCAACTACGCCGAACGCAGCATCCACGTCTGCCGCAATGCCGTCAAAACGACAGGTGACGAGATTATCGTGAAAGCACCGAAAACCAAAGCCGGTAATCGGTATGTGTACTTCTCCGCCGAGATGGAAAGCCTGCTCCACGAATACGAAGCCTTCTGCGCAGCGGAAACGGAGCGTTACGACCATCGAAAGCAGACCAAGGATGACTATGTGTTCCGCAGAAAGGGCATGAAGCTGCCGATGACACCATCGACTTTCACATGGCGCTTCAAAAAAATTCTCCGCGCGAACGATCTGCCCGACGATCTGAACGTCCACAGCCTGCGTCACACGGCAGCAAGCCTGTTCATCGCCAGCGGCACGGACGTCGGCACGGTCGCAGGATTGCTCGGACACAGTCAACCATCGACTACACTGGACATCTACACCCACGCTTTCGACAAAAATAAGAAAGCCGCCAGCCAAATCATGCAAAGCAGCTTGGAGATCTGAGCTATCTTCCGAAAAGCTCTGTCCGGTTGCGCTACACAGTAAAATAGATAATTTGAACAATTTTATATAAAAATGCCGTAAAATCATATGATTTTACGGCATTTTTGGTACGCCCGACACGATTCGAACGTGCGACCTACAGAGTCGGAGTTTTCAGGCATCAACTGATAAAATGCTGTGTTTTCAAGGGTTGTACGGTTTTTACCGAAAACATCCTGTTTCGCTGAATTTCTTGAAAACCATTGAAAACACTGGGCAAACCGGCTTTTTGAGGATTTCGGATGATAGTAGTCAAATAGTAGTCACGGTCATATCATTGCCAGAAATCATTTGAGTTGGAATCATTGTCGGCAGATAATTGTGGTGACTATAAGGTCTATGGCTCACAAACAACGGCTGGAACTGAGCGAGAACAGCAGCAGGCTCTCTTTGTCGCAAAATTCCATGATATTTATGAAAACAGTTATGTAAGGCAGTACCCCAATTTACATTCAGGTGAGCAGCAGAAAAATATCTGCCGTCCGGTTCCGCAGCGGCGGCTGAAACTCAGTTGAAGATTGCCGTACAAAAAACATGGAGGCTTCCGAAATCCGGAAACCTCCATAAATTTATCAGATTCGACAAAAGAAGAATTGACAGCTCAGGCGGCGTTGAACGGCTCCAAGTCTGTGTGATTTTTCCATTCGTCCGTGACGCCAGCATCGCGCAGCAGCTCTGTCACGGTTTTATCCAAGGCATCGACTCTGTCGCTGCTGACTGCCTTCAGGTCAAAACCGGCATCGCCGGCATCGTCCAGAATCGCGGGATCCTCGCTGCCGTCCAGCAAGGCGTTTGCCTGACGAAGCGCCTGCTGCCACTGGAAGGAGAAGAAGTCCTTCTGCGTTGCATTCATTCCGGCCAGATAAGTTTTCGCTGCTTCTTCGACCTTTCCGCTCTCGTTCATAGCGAGCTTCATCAGAGAAACTGCAGCGTTTGCCTGCTGCAGGCTGCCGCCTGCGCTGCCGCTTGCTACGGTGTCGATGCTCACAAGCAAATTGACCACTGTATCCTTGCTCTCGGGTGCATACATCCAGCCGGTCACGTCACCGCTGTAATTGACCATGTCAGTGGTCTGGGACTCCAGCCGGTACAGCAGCGTCACAAGCTGGGCGCGGGTGCAGGCGGCATCCGGCAGCAGGCGGTTATTGGAGCCCGTGAGGATTTCGGTGTTGACTGCCCACGCCATCGCCTCGCGGGCATACTCGGAAAGGCTGTCATAGTCGTTGTACTCGTGGATCGCCATGCCGCCCTGCGTAGTGTCGAAGCCCTGCTGCTTTGCAAAGCGCCAGAGCATCGTGACCGCCTGTTCCCGGGTCACGGCGTTCGCTGCGCCGAAGGTGTTCTTGCTGAGACCGGTGACAATGCCGAGACTTGCTGCCCAGCGGACAGCTTCTGCGTAATAGGAACTCTCTTTCACATCAGAAAAGTTCATCGCGTAATTCACGACCGGCTTCCCAGCGGCGCGCCAGAGGAAGGTCACAAAGTCGGCGCGGGTGCAGTCACGCTCCGGCGCGAATGCGTCCTTGCTGACACCGGATGTGATTTCTTTCTCGACCGCCCAGTTGACAGCGTCATAAAAATAATCCTGTTTCGATACGTCTGTAAACGCCTGTGCCGGTTCTGCGGCAAGCGCCTGTGCGCTCAGCAGCATCACGGCTGCCAGCAGTAAACTGAAAACCCGAATGGTGCGTTTCATACAAATGCCTCCATATTTATTGGATCTTGTATCCATCTTTGCATTTTTCCAGCGCAAAGTGCATCTGCGCCTCGTGGGTCGCAAACGGAAGCTGTTCAAATCCGTCCGCCGGATGAAAAGAAATAACCTGATTCAGATGATCGATCCACACGGCGCAAAGCTCTTTGAAATGTTCCCGCTGCTCCTCGTTCATTATACATGCCCCTTTTCTGTTTTGCAATATAATTTTAGTCGGTTTATCTTGTAAAAACAAGAAACTGGCAGTACAATAAAGAAAAAGAGACTTGTGCAAAGCGCACAAGCGAAAGGATATCGCCATATGGCTGCAACACAGTGGGAAACGTGCAGTGCCGATGCGCTGCTGCGGGAATTTTTTGCGCAGGACGATCTAAGTCGCCTCGCAGAAGGCGCGGGCGCGCTGCTGGGCTGTCCGCTTCTGGTGCTGGACGATACGTTTCATGTTGCCGCGCACCATTTGCCGCTGGGGTTTTCCGATGCGGTGTTTCAGGCGTCGGTGCGCAGCGGCGAGATCACCTATGAGGCAGGCGCGATCATCAGCCGAAGTCCAGCCCTGTCCGCAGGAGCGGCGGACTGCATCAAGCTTGCAGACAGCCCGTATCGCCGCCGCTTTGCCCCGCTCGTCAGTGCAGGTGTGCGGCTGGGGTATCTGATCTGCGTCGACACGGACGGGCATCTGGAAAAAATCCCGGCGCAGACATGGAATACCGTGGAGCAAATTCTGTCCAAGCAGCTTTTCGTCGAGGCCAGCCGGCAGGATAAGCCGTTTGAAACGGCGGAGGATATTCTCCGGCATTTGCTGGACGGCGGCTTTCCGTCCGTACCGTATTTCAGGCTGCAAATTTCGGGAACATATCTGGTGGACTTCCATCCGCTTGCCTTCGCGCTCATCGATCTGACTGTCTATCATAGCGGATATCTCGGGCAGCGCCATTTGAAAGAAGAAGCAACGGCGATTTTTCCGGACTCTCATTCTTTTTTATACAAAGGAAATGTCGTGCTTTTTCTGCACCGGCGGGAGGACATGGAGCGATTTCCCGCACTGGCGGAGGAATTCCAGCTCAAGGTCATCGTGTCGGAGAAAATGGACGATCTGTTTGCACTGCCTGCACTCTATCGCACGGCAAGCGAGGCACTGGCGCTGATGACGGACGAACGCTTCCACGGCGGCCGCGTCTACACTGTTGCGCAGCTGCGCACGCCGCTGCTGCTGAAAAATCTGGAAGGGCGGGAAGATTTGATCGCGCAGGAGGTGCACACCCTTGCCGCGCACGACCGGGAAAAGGGCACGCAGTACTGCGAAACGCTCTATTATTACCTGATCTGCTGCCGGTCGCTGCAAAAGACCTGCGAGGCGCTCTTTGCCCACCGCAACACGGTGCTCTACCGCATCCGAAGAATGCAGGAGGAGTTCGGTATCCCGCTGGATGAACCGGTCAAGCACGCCGATCTGCTGCTGAGCGTGTCGCTTCTTTTGTTTGAAGCGAAGGGGCCGGATTTCTTCCTGCCAAAGCTGCCGCCTGATAATTCATAATTCGGTCATGCTTCGGGCAAGATTTCGTCACAACTTTCTGTCAGAATAGGGCCACCGTTCAAAAAGAACGGAATGACCCTTGATGAAAGGAAGTTTGACCTATGAAAAAAGTATTGGCAATTCTGCTGGCCCTTTCGGTGCTGGCATTGAGCGCCTGCGCAGCCAAGCAGGCTAATTCGGATACACAGAAGGACTCCAACACAGCGGAAACGGAGCAGCAGACGGATTCTGCGCAGACCGCAGAAACACAGCAGCCCGCGCAGGAAGCAAAGCGCATTGAACCGCTGCCGGAAAGCCTTGACCTGAACGCACTGACCGACGCGACCGTCGCAGCAAGCTTCGGCGCGGAGGACATTTCCGAAAAAGACGGTAAGGCGGAGATCACCCTGACAGTCTATGATTATGACGTCTATGATATGGTGGACATTTCGCAGCTTGCCGTCGGCGATACCATCGTTGTAGACGGTAAGGACATGGTCGTCACGTCCCGCGAGGACAAGGACGGCTTTGTTACCATCAATGGAGGACTCGAGCAGGGCGGTGTCGATCTGACGAGCGATGACAGTGGCGTTTATTATGCCGTTGGCATGGACGATGTGAAGTCGTATCACGAGCTTGGTAAGATCACCGTGCCGGTCGCGGAAGGCTTTGTCCTGACGGACAACTCTGACCTGGAGCATCCGGATGCGACATACGCTGCGTCCGATCTTGCAAAGCTGGCAGGCGAAAGCGTTGGCTTCACCGCCAACAACACGCTGGCGACCATCGAACACGGCGAACTGACCGTCCTGGCCAGAAGCTATACGCCGTAATTCTGAAACGCAGAATCTGCCCGGAGGCACAACGCTTCCGGGCATTTTCTTTGCTGTGGCAGATTTTTTACGGAGATTTCACATAAAAACGATCGCTGAATTTACACAGGCTTGCTAAGGTCAATGCCATTCTTGCAAAGCAGTCTGCGCTGGAGAAAAAACTGCAGGAGCAGGAAGACCAGACAAAATCCTGAATTTCGAAAAAAGGACCGGCGTATCGCCCAATCGGACGGTACGCCGGTTCTTGCTATTTTTATCTCAGAAGCATTTCTGATCGCGCGTTTTGCGGCAGGCTTCCTTCCGCTCACAGTGGTAGCAGACCTCAGTATCCGGCGACGGCTCGCCGCGCTCGAATTTCAGGAGGTTGTCCACGGTCGTCGCGGCGATGTTGCTGAGCGCTTCTTTTGTGAGGAACGCCTGATGCGAGGTGACGATGACGTTCGGCATGGAAATCAGCCGCACCAGCGTGTCGTCTGCGACAATCTCCTCCGAGCAGTCCTCGTAGAAGAGGTCTCCCTCTTCCTCGTACACATCCAGACACGCCGCGCCGACCTTGTGGCTTTTCAGCCCTTCGATCAGTGCCTCGGTATCCACCAGACCGCCGCGGGATGTGTTCACGAGCACGACGCCGGGCTTCATCTGCGCGATGGCGTCTGCGTCGATCATGTGCCGCGTCTCGTCGGTGAGCGGGCAGTGAAGCGAAATGACGTCCGCCTGCTCAAGTAGCTCCGACAGCTCCACATAGTCAAGACCGCTTTCCGGATTCGGGAATTTATCGTATGCCAGCACGCGCATCCCGAAGCCCTTGCAGATACCGGCAAAAATTCTTCCGATCTTGCCTGTGCCGATTACGCCGACGGTCTTGCCGTGCAGGTCGAAGCCTGTGAGTCCGGACAGGCTGAAATTGAAGTCGCGCGTTCGGATATACGCCTTGTTCGTGTGCCGGTTGACGGTCAGCAGCAGCGCCATCGCGTGCTCCGCCACCGCATAGGGCGAGTACGCCGGGACGCGGAAGACGTGCATCTTGCCGAAGCAGGCTTTGGTATCCACATTGTTGAAGCCCGCGCAGCGCAGCGCAACGACCCGCACGCCCAGATCATAAAGCTCGCCCGCGACCTTCGCGTTTACCGTGTCGTTGACGAACACGCACACACCGTCAAAGCCCTTTGCCAGCTGGACGGTGTCCTCGCCGAGTCTCGTCTCAAAATACTTGATCCCAATGTCCGTTCCGGCAATATGCTCGTCAAAGCCGGGCTTGTCGTAGGGTTTCGTATCAAAAAATGCAAGTTTCATGATTGCATTGCACCTCCATGATTTTTATGGCGCCAGTGTAGTCCTTTCTGCAAGACACGTCAAGCATCATTTTCTACAAAATAAGCGTTCCAAGCAGAAAGCGTTTTGATTTATTTTCTGCCGCACGGCGAGATTTAATCTTTGCGGAAATTATTTTTCGTAAATTTTCAAAACACGCCTCTGTTTTTCCTTTTATGCTTCGTTCAACGCCTCGGCAACCTCCTGCGCGATGCGCTGCCGTTCTTCCTCGCTTTCTGCGCGTGCATACGGTTCCAGCGCGGCGTCCCGCTTTTGCTCTGCGTCGCGCGTCCATGCCTCAAACTCGGCCTTGGTCATGTCCTTCCGCATCGTGCGTGCATAATATTTCTTGTATGCCCGCTGCTGCACCTGCCAGACTTCATTGTTCGCAACTTTGTCCTTAAAGCTGCTGACCGCGCCGATCTCCCGGCAGGTTTTACCCGGGTCTTCCGGCGCAGGACCGGCGCAATAGGCAAAGGTCGCACCCGGCGCCTGCAAAAACCAGCGCCCGCAGTTGGCGCAGCGCTTCGGCACAAATCCCTTTTGCAGTCCTTTCATAAACTCCACATAGACAAAATCCAGCAGCCGGTCAAAGTACATTTTTTCAACCACCTCCGCCTCGCGTCCAGTACCGCGGATGCAGAACTGCGCGTTTACCTTCGGCGCATCTGCCTCCGGGCTTGCACCAAGGCTGACGCCGCTGACGAACGGCTCCAAGCCTTTTTTCTCAATCTGCTGGGCCAGAGAAGTTTTTCTCTGACCCTTTTTCTTTTCAAACGGCTTGCCCGCAAAGATGCCGTCCAGGAACCACCCATAGCGCTCCTGAATCAATCGGATGGCGTCCAGCTGCTCCTGCATGAACCTCGGCAACGTATCGTCCTGCATCGCATATTCGCGGAACGCTTCCTGCGCTTCTCCCACGAATAATTTACGCACATCCATGCTTGCAAACAGCTGAACGTCATTCCAATACAGGCAGTAAAGCGGTAAAGACGCAAATCCATTTGCCACAGCCTGAAACGCCTGCGCTGCCTGCTCCGCATTGTTTTCTGCAACGGCCTTCCGATATTGATCCAATAATTCCTGAAATGGTGCAGCGTCAAGATTCAGAATTTCCGTCAGCACAGCGCCGTAGGGCTGCATTGCCGGATGGGATTCTACCCAATAGCCGGACACGCCAAACTCCACTTTCGTATTGGTGCGCGGTCGGTGAAAATCCAATAAATCTTTCCCTAAAACGCCCATGTGCGTGCGCCTCCTTTGTAGAGAATGTATTTTCACTCGTGTAGTGTATGCGGATAAATGATACATTACCTATTGTAGAATGTCAATGGCTGTGCTATCATCCGATTGTAGATTTGTAGAGAATGTATCTACAATAAATAATATCGAAAGGAAGTGAAAAAATGACCAAACTGGAAACCATCAACGCAGAAGATCTGCAAAATCGGACGTATGAACCAACGCCGTTTCTGGTAGAGGAACTGCTCCCGGAGGGTCTGCACATCCTCGCTGGCGCACCGAAGATCGGCAAATCGTGGCTGGCGCTGTGGCTGTGTCTGCGCGTTTCGCAGGGGCAGCCGCTCTGGAATTTTGCCGTGACACAGGGTGAAGTCCTGTATCTCAGCCTCGAAGATTCGTTCCAGCGTATCCAGACACGGCTCTTTGACCTGACGGAAGATGCACCGCCAACACTGCATTTTGCAATCATGGCTGACACCCTCAAGCGCGGGTTGGAACAGCAGATCGAGCAGTTTTTGACCGACCATCCGGCGGCCAAGCTCGTTGTGATGGACACCTTGCAGCGCGTCCGAAGTGCAGGCGGCGACAGCAATCTGTACGCGAACGATTACCAAGATGTCGGCCTGCTCAAACAGCTTGCGGACAAACAGCACATTGCAATCCTATTGATTCATCATCTGAGAAAACTGCACGATGACGATCCGATGAATATGATCTCTGGCTCGACGGGTTTAAGCGGCGCGGCAGATTCGACGTTTGTATTCCAGAAAAACTCCCGTCTTGCCAACGTTGCGTCCTTGCACTGCACCGGGCGTGACATTCCGGATCGCACGTTAAAACTGGAATTCGGTGAGGAAGATCACGTCTGGAAACTGCTTGAGGACAGTAAAACTTGCAGTGGTGCTTCTAAGATTTCAACGCTTCAGATTGAAATTCTTCTCTCTGAGCTTCTGCAAAAAGAGTCTGAAATCAGCGCCCCTGCAAAAGCGTTGTTGGAAAAGATCGACCCTGACGGAAGTCTCGGCATCACGCCGAAAAAAGTGACCCGTCTGGTGCTGGAAAGCGTTGAGACTCTAAGGGAAAACGGAATTCTGGTCAAGACCTACCGCAGCAACGGAAAACGGCTGATCTCGCTCCGGAGTGCCGAAAGTGCCGATCTTCCCAGCATGGGGAAAATCGACCCTATCGACCCTGTCGGCAGGCAGACTGCCTGCGCCGCGCCGTGAGGCGCGTGTCGCCGCTGTGTGCGGTTTTTTGCCCCGACTGCGAGTGTGTGCGCGGCACAACGGGAAAAGCCAACGTTGCGCCGACGTGCGCAAAAAACACAAAATCGCAATCCAGCAACGCGATTGCGATTTTGAGAGGAGGCGCAGCGGAATGGATGAGCTTTCGCGCTCTGCGCGGAAGCGAAGAATATGGAGCTTGTGCCGACGAAGGAGCCAGCATCGCATTTGGCTAGTCGCCGGTGTCCCGGCTCCCCGCCAAATGCCCCAAATCGGGCAGAAGCCCGTACCCACTTCAATGGAAACGGAGGAAAGATGAAAAAAGACAAGCAATTCAGCATTCGGATCTCGGAACAGGATTTAGAGACAATCCGCCGAAAAGCAGCACAAGCCCATATGAGTCAGAGCGATTATGTGACGGCCTGTTGTCTCGGAAAACGGATTGTGATTCTGGACGGACTGAAGGAAGTCCTGCGGCAGCAGAAAGCCATCGGCAACAATCTCAACCAACTGGCTGTGCTGGCGAACATGGGCAAGGTGCAGTTTGCAAATCTGGACACGGCGGCACGGGAGTTTGCAAAAATCAACGTTGCCCTGCGGGAGCTACAGGAAGGAGGGCACAGAAAATCGCAATTGTCCATTTCGTGAATTACAAGAAAGGCACACAGACACGCGGCTGCATGAAAAGCGTGATGCGCTACGTTTCCCAACTCAGCAAGACGTTGTGGAATGGACAGCAGCTCGTCAGCGGCATCGGCTGTCAGCCGGAAACGGCATTTGACGAATTTCTCAGCACGAAGCTCCTGCATCACAAGGACGGTGGTGTGATGTTCTACCACATGGTGCAGAGCTTCCCGAAAGGCGCGGACGTTGACCCGCGCGCAGCGCACGAAGCGGCGCGGCTGCTTGCCGGATACTTTGAGGGCTGCGAAGTCCTCGTTTGCACCCACACCGACCGCGAACACATCCACTCGCACTGCATCATCAACAGCGTGAATTTCGAGACCGGCAAGAAGCTTCACATGGCCGACGAGCAGATCCATGAGCTGCGCGCCCGCAACGATACGATCTGCGAGGAACTCGGACTGCCGAAATCTCAGAGGGATGGTCAGCGGCAGTCGCGCGGAATGTCCAACGCGGAATACTACACGGCGGACAGGGGTGAAAGCTGGAAGTTCGAGCTGATGCGAGTCATCGACGATTGTATGCGCTGCGCTGGGAGCCGCGAGGAATTTCTGATCTTGCTCCGCTCTGAGGGTTACGACGCCACTTGGACGGACAGCCGCAAGAACATCACCTACACCACACCGGAGGGGCGCAAATGCCGCGACAGCAAATTACATATAGAAAAATACTTGAAAGAAAATATGGAGGCGGAGTTTGGATACAGAACGGAGAATGACAACACAAGAAATGTTGACGCAGCACAAAAAGCTGATGGACGAGGCGCAACGGCTGGAACCCAGCGTGATGGTCACGGAGCGGAACTGGAGCGCGCTGCTCGAAATGCAGGACAGGCTGTTTCGGCAGCAGATGCAGTTGGATGCAAACCTGAAAACGCTCCTAACGAGAGAGGACGCACAGGAGACCTTGACCGAGATGCAGATGAGTGCAGAGGAATTTTCGAGACAGGCTGGGAGCCTGAACGAGAAGTATTCTTCCAACTGCAAAGCGCTGACCGAGACTACGAAGAACGCCCTGACCGAGATTCTGAACGATACGAAGAAACAGCTTTTAAATACGGTGCAGGAAGCGCGGGAGAAAATCCGATTCTGCGCGTGGATCTCAATCGCGGCAGTGATCTGCTGCGCAGCGCTCTGCGCCTTGGCCGTGCTGTGGAGCAGATGACGGATGATGCGCCGCCGCATGACGCCGCCGCTCTGCCGCCCCACATCGACCGCAAGCGCCGCAGGAAGTTGCAGCAGAAGAAAACCGCCCTCGGTCATGCCGAGGACGATCATGAGGATTGGGCAATGGAACAAAAAATGTGAAAGGGGAATTCGATGGCAAGCATCAAACAATTATCTGACCGAAAATACAAAATCACCATCAGCAATGGCTACCGCACCGACGGACGTAAAATCTGCAAGGCGAAAACGATACAGGTTCCGGACAACATACCGAAGCGCGGCGTTGAGCAGTACGTTTACCATGAAGCTGAGCGTCTGGAACGCCTGTTCAAGCAGGGGTACAGCGAGGACGGCGAGATGACCTTTGAGACCTACGCCCGCGGCTGGCTGGAGCGGCAGACGAAATACGCGCCCGGAACAATTGCGTTTTACCGACGTTCGCTTGAAACGATATTCCCAGAGATTGGCGCGATCAAGCTGAATCGGCTGCGCCCGATTGCACTGGAAAACCTGTTGGCAAAGCTTCGCAAGCGCACCCATCGTGGAAAACCGATCAAGGAAAAAACGGTGCAGAAATACCTGACCGTCGTATCAGCGGTTCTCAGCGACGCAAAACGCAACGAGATCATTGAGAAAAATCCGGCCCGCATGATCGACCTGCCGGATGCAGAACGAAAAGCGCAGGAGATTCCGACGATGGAGGAAATGCAGAAATTTCTCTCCGCCCTCTGTTATGAGGAACCGGTCTTTCAGCTCTTTTATTTCCTCGCTATCAACACGGGGATGCGCCGCGGAGAACTGTGCGCCCTGCGCTGGTCAGACGTGATCGTGACTGGCAGTTATGAGGGTTACATCATCGTCCAGCATTCCCGCAGCACTGTTTCTGGTGAGGGTGTGCAGGAGGGCAAAACTAAGAATGGACGAACCAGGACGGTTTCGATGAACGAAGAAATGTTCAGTCTGCTGCGCGGTTTCTGCTACCGCAAAATGAGACTCCGCGATGAAAGTGGCATCCCGTTTCCAGAGTACATTTTCACAAAAGACGACGGCACGCCCATCCATCCGGACACGTTCAGCAAGCACCTGAAAGCCCTGTTTGCAGAAATCGGTCTGCCGAAAACCTATCACCTGCACACGCTTCGCCACTTTTTCGTCTCGACGCTTCTGCATGAGGGCGTGGACAAGAACACAGTCGCAGATCTCGCCGGGCACGGCGATACGTCGTTTTTGGAGCGCACCTACTGTCACCCGCAGATGCAGCGCAAGCAGGACGCCGCCAAGCGTATGGCAGAATGCCTGATTCCGACACGAAGCGCAGCGCCGTTGGTTTCGTAAAGAAAACGTCTATTGAAGCCGGGAATTGCGTGTGCTATCATGAATTTAACAAATCTTGCTAATGTTTGTCAAGGACTTTTTTCTGAAAGTTGCACAGAAAAAAGGGCGCACTAAACGAACCCACCAGATTGCGGGCTTTGAAAAAATGATGTAGAATTAAAGTGGTTTACTTGTAGAGCTCCATTGCTCTGGCGTAGTAGATTCGGAGGAACTTGTTCACGCCAGCCATCTTGGCTACGTTGAAAGGCTTCCCTTCCTGCTCTTTTTTGAGCATAAAGAGGTACACAGGGTCGTCTTGAGGTTTTGTCAGTTTAAGGGCCTGCATTACCTCGTAACAAGCCTTCCGGAGGGTAGAGCTGCCACGTTTTGAAATGTGGCGGTTTCTGCTCTCGAATTGTCCGGATTGATATGGAGGGGCATCGTTGCCGGCATAGGAGTTCAATGCCTTACCGCTGTGAAAGCGATGGACATCACCGATCTCGGCAAGGATAATCGGTCCGAGGCGGTCACCAACGCCGTGCATTGCTCGGAGTACCTTGTATTCCGGAATTGTCTCGGCGATGTTTCTCATCTGAGAAATGATTTCGTCGGCAGCATTTTGTGTTGCGGAAAGCAAGTCAACGCATTGATTTTGTGAGAGCCAAATGTAAGGGTCTTCGCCGCGGGTGGTAATGCTGTCAACAGCGAGTTCGTAGATACTAAGTCCCTTGCTGGATGCACTGCGTTCTGAAGCCTTTTTCGCCAAGACGTCATAGGATGCCAGGAAGCGCGCCTTTCCAATTCTTTGAATCTCATCAAAGGACTTGAATCGTTTGATAAAGAGCAGCAGAGCGCATTTTTCAGGGTTTCTGCTGTTCAGTGGCAGTATTCTTGTGATCCCAGGCATCGTCTGATCCAGCAGAGCTATGAGCTGAACTTTCAGTTTCGCAACATAAGAGATTCGTTGGTTGTATTGGCGGGAAAGAAATTTCAAGTCCTCATACTTTTGCTCCATTGAGCTATACGGTACGAGTTTATAGGATTTTTCAAGTGCATAGGCTGCTATCCGAAGCGCGTCCTTCTTGTCCGTCTTCGCCTTATGAATCTCGACATCCCCGTATTTTTTCATCTGATATGGATTGACAATGCAAACGGGAAATCCCTCGTCTTGAAGCTTCTGGAGCACCGGATAATGGTAGTGGCCAGTGTACTCCATGAGGATGGTCGTGGGTTCTCCAAGTCCCTTCAGATAGGTCACGAAAGCTTCCATCTCCAGCTGCGTATGAGCCATTGTGAATGGACTTGCCAGAACTGTACCGTCTGAATCAATCACCGCAACGGTGCTTTTGGCTTTGGATATGTCGATTCCAACTGCAATCATGAGGTTCCTCCTTCATTCGTTGAGATACGATTGGTTCCAGCACTTCAAGATTCAATCAGATTAGTCCGTGAAACGGGAGCAGTGATTTGTCCCAACTTGCTGAATCGAATGCAGAATGATGAAGGCTGGCTGACACATTTGTTTGCGGGCGTGGGGTCCCAATCGGAAATTCCGTCAGCCAATCACCTTCATCTTAAAGGAAAAGCGAAGGCTGTAACACCCTCGCTTATATATTACTAATCGGAATTTGTTGAGGTGTTTTATGAAACTAATTTTTTTAATTGGCGATGCTGCTGTTGGGAAAATGACAGTTGGCCAGGAACTGATGAAAATAACGGATTTAAGGCTCTTTCACAATCACATGACCATCGAACTAGTAATAGAGATTTTCGGTAGATACGACGGAAAGACAATCTCAGAAATACGTGACACGATTTTCAAGAACTATGCGGCTTCCGATAACTATGGGATGATTTTTACAATAATGATGGATTTTGATCTGCCGTCAGAATGGGAGTATCTGGAACATATCAAAGGTATATTTGAACCATACGGGACCGATTTTTATTATGTTGAACTGATTGCTCCACAAGAGATAAGACTGAAAAGGAATATTTCTGAGAACAGACTAAAAAACAAAGCTTCCAAAAGAGATATCGAGACTTCCAATCAGCGTTTGATCAATGATGACAAAAACCATAGGTGTGTTAGTTATGAAGGCGAGATTCCTTTTGATAACTACCTAAGGATCGATAATTCTGATATGGAACCTGACAAAGCCGCAAGATTGATCCAGGAAGCCTTCAATCTATAAATTCCAGATTATCGGAGCAGCAGCCTATGAACATTCGAGAAATCCATGAAAATAAAAAGCAATTCCTTCCGCTTTTGCTGTTGGCGGACGAGCAGGAGGACATGATCGACCGCTATCTGGAGCGGGGGGCCATGTATGTGCTGGAGGACGGCGGCGTGAAAGCAGAATGCGTCATCACCGATGAGGGCGGCGGGATTCTGGAACTCAAGAACCTTGCTGTGGAGCCGGAAGCGCAGAGAAAGGGCTACGGTAAGGCACTGATTGACTTCCTTGTGCGCAAATATGCGGGTCACTATGCTCTCTTGCAGGTGGGCACCGGCGATAGCCCGCTGACCGTGCCGTTTTACGAAAAATGCGGATTTACCCGCTCCCACCGCATCCCAAACTTCTTTACCAATCGCTATGACCATCCTATCTACGAGGCCGGGGTGCAGCTGGTGGATATGGTGTACCTGCAAAGAAACTTATGATTCTGATCGTCAATTCTGCCCATCCCGAATTGTCACTTTCGTAGAATCTTCAAAATCTACTCGCTATTCCCGATTTTTCTGGTATTGTTGCTGTTACAAAATCTCAGCCGTGCTGAGCAGAACAGGAGAAATCACAAATGGCAAGTATCAGAAAACGCGGCGCTGTTGCACGTGGGAAGGATGCATGATATACTCGATGTAGAAATCAGGATTTGCGGAGGCAATATGAAAAAGACGGACGCGCTTGTAAATATGCTGATCTCGGATATCGAAAGCAAAGAGGTTCTTGAAGTTGCGTGCGGTGCGGCGGATTTCTCTGTTTCGGCGGCGCGGGCTGCAAATCATGTTTCCTGCATCGACCTTGATGCGTGCAGACTGAATCATTTGGATAAGCAGGAGAATGTGACCTTTCAGATCATGGATGCAGCCAGAATGTCCTATCCGGACAACACGTTTGACACGGTCGTCATCTACAATGCCTTTTTCCATATCCGGGATCAATGGGATGAAATTGAGAAAGAATGCAGGCGGGTTTTAAAACGCACGGGAATCCTGTATGTGATCGGGACATGGAGCTTGGATACAATCCTGATGATCGAGATGTTTGGCGATCAGGCATTCTGGCAAGCTGGCTTTTTGCTCGTCAGGATCGAAAAGGAATAAGCTGATTCCGGTTTTACAGAAAAGTCCCGTGAAATCGTCTGATTTCATATCGCACCCCAAAAACAAACTCGCCGCCCAACAACGTGGCTGCGAGTTTGAACGAAGAAAGACCTTTGCTGTCGAGATGAGCACACTTGTGTGGTCATCTGACATCCAAAGGTCATTTTTGCGTGGTACGCCCGACACGATTCGAACGTGCGACCTACAGAGTCGGAGTTTTCAGGCAGTAACTGATAAAATGCTGTGTTTTCAAGGGGGGCACGGTTTTTAACGAGAACAGCCAGCTTCTCTGAACCTTCCGAAAACCATTGAAAACACTGGGCAAACCGGGTTTTCCGGGTTTGGAGGAGATAGTAGTCAAACAGTAGTCACGCCCCACCGTTGACGGTGGGGGCAATTCAGGGTATAATAAAACAAAGAATGGAGGCGAGTATATGTGTACCAGAAATCAGGCAGAAGAAATTCTGCACAGCGTCTATCATGCGTGCAGTCCGATTTTCGGGCGCATTCATGATGCCTATCTGTACGGCTCCTATGCGCGCGGTGATTTCAATTCGGAGTCGGACATTGATATTCTGCTGACTGTGGATTTGGAACAAGCGGAGATTGCGAAACACCGCAACGATGTTGCAAAGGTGACCAGCCGATTGAGTCTGGAGCATGACATCACCGTTTCCGTAACTGTCAAGCCGCTGGAGCAGTTCCAGCGCTATCAGACGGCGCTGCCGTATTATCAGAACGTCGTTCGGGAGGGCATCCGCTATGCAGGAGCATGAACGAAAAGCCTTATCGCAGGCGCGGCTGGAACACGCGATAGAATGCCTTTCCGCGGCAAGAAATCTTCTTAAAACGGAGAATTACAAAAGCGCAGCGATCCGCTCCTATTATGCGGTCTTCCATGCAATGCGCGCGGTGCTGGCTTTCGACGAGATCGACATGAAGCACCACAGCGGTATCATCTCTGAGTTCCGCCGCCGGTATATCAAAACGGGAATCTTTGAAACGCGAATGTCGGAGATTATCTCTGTCCTGTTCGACGTGCGGACAGACAGTGACTACGACGATTTCTTCGTAATCTCCAAGGCAGATACGGCTGCGCAGATCGAGAATGCAGCATATTTCGTTGACCGCATTGCGGTATATCTGAAAAGCAAACAAAAAATGGATGAAACAGCCCAGAGATACACGGTATGTGCTTCTGGGCTGTTCTTTTCACGGTGCTGCCGGCGGGTTCGGAGCGTCACCTTTTTTGTTGTTCTGATCGTTCTTCAAATCTGTGGTGGTTAACTGGTCGATGGTATCCGCAATCGATGCGGCAGTTTTTGCGGCATCCAGCAGATTGCCTGCCGTCATGATGCCAAGCCCATCGAAAACGAGCGAGGCAATCGGAGCGCTCGGTTTACTGAAATGAGCAACGGCACTTATTGCCGAATGAAATACGCGGCGAATTTGCTCCTGTTGTTCGGCAGTCAACTGCGGTTTCGATGGCGGCTTCTGGATGGGTGCAGACCAATAGCGAACAAAGTTGTTTTGTATATCCGAAAAAGTGCTCTTGTATTGCGTCTGGCTGATCGGCGTCATGCTTTGATACGGAATCTGATTTGCATAGCCAAACACCCTGCTTTTCCGGAAATCTAACTCTGCTTGCAGCCGCTCGCATTCAGCTTGCCGCTGCCTGAGTTGCTGTTCCAATTCCAATTGCCGTATTTTCTGCTCTTTTTCATTGGCTAACATTTTATCAACGAGGTCGCGGTAAAAAATATTTGTCCTGTAAAGTTCGCTATTGATATTCTGCATAACTCCTCCCTTCCAGTAAAACAAATCACTTCCAAATCGATGATACCGCATAAAATGTTTTCTGCAAAGGGATTCCGTGAAAGCTTAGCGCTGTTTTGACAGAAAACGCGCGAAAGGTGTTATCGGTTATCAAAATATTTCTGAATTATCTGCATCAACTCTGCTGCAAGTGCCTGTTCTGTAAAATCATCTATACGGGCATCATTTCCTGCTGCGATAAGATCACACAGAGGCGCATCCATCGAGGCATATAGTGCGTTGGCGATTTTAAGATATATTGAATCCTGCGAAACTAGGGTGTATCTGAAAACTCCCAACGCACCCGGACAGCGGACCTTTTCACGCTGCGCTGCACCATTTTTCCTTGAAATACGTCAGTATTCCTGCGAAAAAATGTCTGGCTCAGCGCAAAAATTTCTCGCTGCCGGTCACATTGGGAGTTTTCAGATACACCCTAGTGGAATAGAAGCATCGGATCATTTTCGTGAGGTCGCAAAAACGATAACCGCCGGCAAGGGTGCACAGCGATCGGTCAAGGATTATATGTTTACTCGTTATGCCTGTTATTTGATTGCCCAGAATAGCGATCCGAAAAAAAGAAGAAATTGCATTGCACAAAGCTACTTTACCGTTCAGACTCGAAAGCAGGAACCGATTGAAGAACGCATTTCTGAGGATTTTGCAATTGCCGGTCGGCAAGTTCTGCGGTTTTGGACATTCGGACTCCGCGATTGCTTTGTAAGCGCGGTATAATGGCCCCCTGAGGCGAAAAACTATTAAGGTGAACGTACAGGAGGGATTGCCATGAATGGACGAACGTTAACAGCATCCATGCTCACAGAGTATGACCGCTGGCTGCGGCGGGAGGAGCGGTCGGACGCTACGCGGGAGAAATATCTGCGCAGCGTTCGCGCCTTCGCCGGGTGGCTGGGCGGCGCGGAGGTCACAAAGGAGGCCGTGACGGAATGGAAAGCGCAGCTGGCCGCGCAGCGACGGGCTCCGTCGACCGTCAACACCGCGCTGGCCGCGCTGAACGGCCTGTTCCGCTTCCTCGGCTGGGAGGACTGCCGCGCAAAATTTCTGAAGGTTCAGCGCCGCATCTTCCGCGCTGCGGAGCGCGAGCTGACGCGGGCGGAGTATGACCGCCTGCTCACCGCCGCGCAGAGCGCAGGCGACACGCGCCTTGCGCTCCTGATGGAGAGCATCTGCGCGACCGGCATCCGCGTCAGCGAGGTGAAATATCTCACCGTTGAGGCCGCGCAGTGCGGCCGCGCCGAGGTCGCGCTCAAGGGCAAGATCCGGACGGTTCTGCTGCCCGCAAAGCTCTGCCGCAAGCTGCTGAAATACGCCAAGAAGCAGAAAATCGCCCGCGGTGAGATCTTTCTCACCACGGACGGAAAAGGCATGGACCGGCGGCAGATCTGGGCCGCAATGAAGCGGCTGTGTCAAAGAGCAGGCGTTGTACCGTCGAAGGTGTTCCCGCACAATCTGCGGCACCTGTTCGCAGCGGCATATTACCGTGCGTACCGCGATATTGTAAAGCTTGCGGATCTGCTCGGCCACAGCTCCATCGAGACGACGCGCATTTATCTTGTCGAGAGCGGCGCGGAGCACCAGCGGCAGCTCGAACGGCTTGGGCTGGTCAGCTAGAACGGAATCCATATTCCGTCAGCAATTCCTGCATTGTACATAGCTTCCCGTACTGTTTACTACTGAAAATATAGCACAGAGCCAGAAGGAAATCAATAGAAAACCGTTTTAGGGTGCAAAAAATTCAAGCCTCAACGGCCTTCGCTTTTGAGGCTGCGTTTTTGCGCACATTTTTTCAGGCCCGCCCAGTTTTTGGGGCTAGGCCTGAGAAAGTGTGCGCTTCTTTTTTACGCATTGAGGGCCGACAGCTGACGGAATATGGATTCCGTCAGCTACGGAGGTGGAGGCATGGGAAAGAGTCTGCGGGAGTTCTGTGCGGAAAACGGGCGGGATGAGCTGCTGCGGCAGTGGGACACGGAGAAAAACGGCGGCAAAACGCCGGACGACGTTTCCTCCGGAAGCTCCGCGATGGCATGGTGGCGCTGCGATAAGGGCCACTCGTTTCCCATGCGCATCGCGTTCCGCACAACGCGCGAACAGGGCTGCCCCTACTGTGCGGGCCGCAGGGTGCTTGCAGGCTTCAACGACCTTGCGGCCGTCGCGCCGGACGTCGCCGCCGAGTGGCACCCCACGCTCAACGGGGAGCTGAGGCCGGAAATGATCATGGCAGGCAGCAGCCGGTATGTATGGTGGCAGTGCCCGCAGGGGCACGTCTGGAGAGCGCGCGTCGACACCCGCACAGGCGCACAGCACAGCGGCTGCCCCGTCTGCGCCGGAAACTGCCGCAGACGCCCGCACACATACGCCGGCACATCGCCCCGGCCATAACATTAAAAATGTTTCTTTTGTGCAGCACTGGCGCGGGAGCGCCCAAGCTCTCCTTGGAGCAAGGGGAGGCATCGGCCACAAACAAGTGGGAAACTGCATACGAATTTGCCGAGAGCAGCTGCACACAGACAGACAGGAAGGGAGGCGCGCGAGATGGGCGCAGAGGCACGACGGAGCCTGTACGAGTATTGCAGGCTGAACCAGAAGCAGTATCTGCTGGACGAGTGGGACGACGGACGCAATCTGCCGCTCACGCCGCAGACTATTACATACGGCAGCAAACGGGCCGCCTGGTGGCGCTGCGCAAACGGCCACACCTGGCGGGCGGTGCTCTACACAAGAACCGGCGGCGCACGCTGTCCCTACTGCACGGGGCGAAGGGTGCAGCCCGGCTTTAACGATCTGGCGTCGGTCCACCCGGAGCTGGCGCGGCAGTGGGACTACGCGAAAAACGCGCCGCTCGTCCCGGCGGATATCAGCGCCGGAAGCAGGAGATCCGTCTGGTGGCGGTGCGAAAAGGGGCACAGCTGGCGGGCGCTCATCCGGTCCCGCACGGCGGGCTGCGGCTGCCCGGTCTGTGCCGGAAGACAGCTCCTGCCCGGCGAAAACGACCTCGCGTCGGTCTGTCCGGAGCTTGCAAAGCAGTGGGACGCTGCGCGAAACGGGAATCAGCGCCCGCAGGACGTGCTGCCGGGGACGGAGAAAAAAGTCTGGTGGATATGCGAACGCGGCCACCACTGGCGCGCAGCAATCTCGATGCGCACACGCAGCCTGAGCGGCTGCCCGGTCTGCGCCGGGAAGCAGGTCCTGCCGGGCTTCAATGACCTCGCTTCGCAAAAGCCCGCGCTGGCCGCGCAGTGGGACGCAGCGCGCAACGGCACTCTGACCCCGGAGCAGGTCACACCCGCAAGCAACCGCAAGGCGTGGTGGCGCTGCGAAAAGGGCCACAGCTTTCAGGCCGTCATTGCCTCCCATGCAAACGGCAGCGGCTGCCCATACTGCACGAACAAAAAAGTGCTGGCAGGCTTCAACGATCTTGTAACAGCCGAGCCGAAAATCGCCGCCGAATGGCACCCGACGCGCAACGGCGCTCTGACCCCAGGAATGGTCACAGCCGGCAGCCGCAAAAAGGTCTGGTGGCAGTGCAGCTGCGGCCACATCTGGAGTGCACGCATCGGTGCACGCACAGGTGCGCAGCGCAGCGGCTGCCCCGTCTGTGCAGGAAGCTGCCGTCGGCATGCAGGTACCGCGATTCTGCCATGCAGCCGCAGAGAAAAACACGGAGGGATGTGAGCGTTATGGCGACAACGGCGACAAGCTGGCTGGCAAAGGACGCCTCTGTCGATGGGAGCATTCATATTGCAGCGCCCATTTTGCAGCGGAAGCGGCTGTATCGGATAACAAAGCGGTGCTTTGATATTGTGTGCTCGTTTTTTGCGCTGGTGATACTGTCTGCTCCGATGCTTGTAATTGCGTTGGTCGTCGCATTGGACTCGCCGGGCGCGCCGATCTTCCGGCAGGAACGGCTCGGACTCAACGGAAAGCCGTTTTGGATCTATAAATTCCGCTCAATGCGGCTGAACGCCGAAGAAAACGGCCCGCAGTGGGCGAACGAACAAGACTCCCGGTGTACACACGTTGGGCAGTTCCTCCGGCGCACCCGGCTGGACGAGCTTCCCCAGCTCTATAATATCCTGCGCGGCGACATGAGCTTCGTCGGTCCGCGTCCGGAGCGTGCGTATTTCTACAGAAAATTTGAGACCTACATTCCCGGCTTTTCCAACCGCCTGATGGTTGTCCCCGGCCTGACCGGCTACGCGCAGGTCAACGGCGGCTACTCCCTGAAGCCGGAGGAAAAGATCGTTTACGATATGGAGTATATCGAAAACGCTCCATTTGGATGGATCCGAAGTGCATCATCAAGACCATATATGTCGTACTTGATGGCAGCGGCGCCCGGTAAAAAGAGAGATTCGGAGGAAATTCCCGTTCATGAATAAAAACAAGAATCCATATGCCCCCGCGGACGGTACGGAGTTGTCGTTATGGAATATCGTGCAGCTCCTGCTGAAAAAATTCTACTGGCTGCTTTTGGCGGGGATCGTCGCGGCAGCAGGCGTTTACGCGGTGCTGACGCTGCTCGTTACGCCGACCTACGAGTCGAAGGTCAGCTTCTATGTATACAACAGCGCAAACAATACACAGCAGGCGGGCACGATCAACAACAGCGACCTGCAGGCCGCAGAAAGCCTTGCAACGACTTATTCCAAAATTCTGGAGAGCAATTCCGTCCTCGACGCGGTCCTGGAGGATCTGAATGCAGCCGGAAGGCTGTCGAGAAAAGAGCTCAGCCGGATGATCGAGGTCTCCGTCGTTTCCAACACGCAGCTGCTCGAGGTCGTCGTTACCTCGACGGACGCGCAGTTCGCCTGCCGGATCGCGGACTCCTTCGGAAAGGTCGCGCCGACGGAGATCGTCCGCATCACCAAGGCGGGCGGCGTTGAGGTCGTGGATCATCCGGAGGTGGCGATGGAAAAATCGTCTCCGCGGACGGTCTTTGACTGCGCGCTCGGATTTATTGTGGGCGCAATCCTTGCCTCGCTGATCCTCGTACTGCGGACGCTGTCCGACACAACAATCTACCTGCCGGAGGATATCGAGAAGCTGGCAGGTATCACCGTACTGGGACAGATCCCGGACATCAACGTTACGGATAAAAACTACACCTATTGGGAGCTGACGGAAGGAGGTACGGCACGCGATGCGGCAGAAGAAAACAAGCAGTAAAGCAGCAAGTGGGACCGCCGCCGTCAATCGCAGGCGCTTGCTGAACAACGAATCGCCGTTTGCGATCAAGGAAGCTTATGTCAAGCTCCGCACCAGTTTGATGTTCTGCATGACAGCGGACAAGGAGCGCGCCTGCAAGACCTTCGCTGTCACTAGTTCCAAGCCCTCGGAGGGCAAGAGTCTGACAGCGGCCAACGTTGCGATCAGCTACGCGATGCTTGGGAAAAAAGTTTTGCTGATCGACGCCGATATGCGCAAGCCGACACAGCGCAGGCTCTGGAAAGTGGAGCTCACGGTGGGGCTTTGTGATTTTCTGGCGAAGATCTGGAAGCTGGAAATCGCAAAGGTGCAGGATCTGCCGCTCTGGATCGTCTGTACGGGAACCATCCCGCCGAACCCGTCCGAACTGCTGGCTTCCGACCGGATGAAGGTCTTTGTGCGCGAATGTGCCAAGGTTTACGACTACGTTATCATCGACACGCCGCCGATCAACACGGTCGCGGACGCGCAGATCGCTGCGGCCTATGTGGACGGTGTCGTGCTTGTGGCCAAGTCTGGCTATACATCGGCGGACGAGTTGATGGCTGCGATCGACGCGGTGCATCAGGTGGGCGGCAATCTGTGCGGTGTCGTGCTGAATGACCTGAATATGAAATCCGTGAAATACTCTTATAAATATAAATATGGGGACAAATACGGATACAAGTATGGCTACTTGGACGCTTATGAAACGCACAAATAGCAAGATCGATCTCACGCTGGACTATCACGCGCATGTGCTTCCGGGCTGCGACCATGGGAGCGACAGCGTGGAAACGTCTCGGAAGCAGCTTGCGATGGCGGCTGCGGCCAGAGTCCGGACAGTCTGCGCAACGCCGCATTTCTACCCGCACAAGGAATCCATTCCGTCCTTTTTACAGCGGCGGGAGGCCTCTGCCCGGCTCCTGCGCGAAAATCTGACGGCAGACGCGCCGCAGCTCCAGCTTGGGGCGGAGGTGCTGATCTGTGACGGGATGGAGCGGCTGGACGGGTTACCGCGTTTATGCCGCAGCGAAACGAACGAGTTGCTCCTCGAAATGCCGTTTTATCAGTGGCCGGAGACGATTTGGGACACGCTGTATGCGCTTTGCGAAAGACGCGATATCGAAATCGTCCTTGCGCACGCGGAACGCTACTCGCCCGAAGCGATCGAGCAGCTGATCCGGGACAATGTGGCACTCCAGCTCAATTCGGAATGCCTGACAAGGCCATTGCATCGCAAACGCTATCTGACATGGATCAAAAATGGAAGCGTCAAGTATCTCGGAAGCGATATTCATATGCTTGGGGATGGATATCGGGCATGGGAAAAATGCGTGAAACTTCTCAGCAAATAGTTGGAGCAGGAAGAGGTGCTTTATGAGCGCAGAGCAATATGGAGCATATTCCGTCCTTATGTCAGTCTATAGCAAGGAAAATCCGACATGGCTGAGACTTGCAATTGAAAGCATGCAGACTCAAACCCTGCCGACCAGTGATTTCGTTTTGGTATGTGATGGACCACTGACCCCGGAGCTGGACGGCGTGATCGCCGAAAAGCAGCGTCAGATGGGAACGGTCTTAACGGTCGTCCGGCTTGAAAAAAACATGGGCTTGGGCAATGCACTGAGCGAAGGGCTCCGGCATTGCAGGAACGAGCTTGTTGCGCGTATGGACAGCGACGATATCTCCTGCTATAATTCGTCCATAGGAAAAACTCGGATATAAATGCAAATATTCTGCATAATTGCCGAAAACCTTTCC
>ENA-UERK01000674-UERK01000674.1-human-gut-metagenome-genome-assembly--contig:-NODE-674-length-28182-cov-3.586479_pt1 | contig 28182 bp, 27 predicted proteins | sample MGYA00242957_ERZ507957 | MGnify/ENA primary metagenome ERZ507957 (study PRJEB26167, sample SAMN06115538) | human gut metagenome | host: Homo sapiens | place: China:Heilongjiang | collected 2015-11-06...
GTTGCCGAGGACGAGGAAACGATAAGAGAATTTATCGTTATCAACCTTAAAAGGGCAGGCTATGATGTTGTCGAAGCCTTTGACGGACTTGACGCGTATGAAAAATACAAGCTTGAACCCGATGAGATTTCCATCGCCGTGCTTGATATTATGATGCCGAGAATGGACGGACTTGAGCTTTGCAAAAAACTCAGAGCCTTGAGTAACAACATCGGAATAATGATGCTCACAGCCAAGACTCAGGAAATGGACAAGGTTAACGGATTGCTTCTCGGCGCCGACGATTATGTTACAAAACCGTTTTCGCCGTCCGAATTTACGGCGAGAGTCGATGCACTTGCAAGACGTGTTTCGACTTCATCGAAGAATAAACAGGAGCCGGATAACGAAAACGTTATTTCCTCGGGCGAATTTAAGCTTGATTGCAAAAGTCGAACGCTTACCTGCAACGGCAGAAAAATCGACGTTACACAGGTTGAATTTCAGATTCTTGAATATTTCTTCCGTAACCAGGGAACAAATCTCAGCAGAACGGATATTCTCAATCATGTTTGGGGAACGGAATATTTCGGAGACGAAAAAATCGTTGATGTAAATATAAGACGAATCAGAAAGAAGATTGAGCCGGATCCGTCAAATCCCAAGCACTTGCTTACACGCTGGGGCTTCGGCTATGTCTGGATTTAAGGCTTATACATAGTTTTTGAAAAGAGGTGATACAGATGAAAAAAAGAAACGGCAAGGTTAATTTCAAGGGCGGATTGACAAGGCGTTGGTTATTTCAATCCTCGACCATAATTGTTGCTGTTTTGCTTATCATCTGTGTTACCGCCGCATATTTTATCCACTCTTATTACTATGCGACAGTTGAAAGAAAAATCGAATCGTACGCAAACGGAATTGTGGACGTTTATTTTGAGAATTATGCCACAACCGATGATGCTGTTTTTGAAAAGGGTGCCCGTGAATATATAAGCGATTTTAACGATAAATCATCTGTTGAGGTCTGGGTGCTCGATAAGTACGGCAGTGTTTTTATCTCTTCGAGCGGTTTCCCCGTAAACAGTAAGACAAAAATTCCCGAGTATGAGGACGCAATGACCGCGAGCAATAAAGTTGCATTATGGCACGGTGAAAATTCATCGGGCGAAAAGATAATCGCGCTTACAAAAATTATCACCGATGCTGAGGATAAACAGGTCGGTTCGGTCAGGTATATGATTTCTCTTGACGAGATCGACAATCAAATCAAGACCTGGTATTTCATAATTTCGCTTGTTTTTCTTCTTCTTGTTTTGCTTCTTGTAATCTCCGGAACTGTTTTTATCAGTTCGATTGTGCGGCCGATTCAGGAGGTTTGCGACACCGCTAAAATGATCGCCGACGGCAATTATGACGCTCGAATAGATCATTATTTATATAAAGATGAGGTTGGCCAGCTCTGCAACACTATCAATGATATGGCAGAGAAGATAAAAACCTCGGATAAAATAAAAAATGATTTCATTTCAACCGTTTCTCACGAATTGAGAACTCCGCTGACAGCCATAAAGGGCTGGGGCGAAACGCTTTTACAGATTGGCGATACCGACCCAAATCTTACCAAACGAGGCATGAACGTTATAATCAGCGAATCTTCAAGATTGAACGGAATTGTTGAGGAGCTTCTTGATTTTTCAAGAATGCAGAGCGGCAGAATGGTTCTCAAAAACGAAAAAATGGACATACTTGCCGAACTTGACGAAACTGTATTTGCTTTCAAGGACAGAGCAATGCGTGAGGGCATTGAGCTTATATATAATGCTCCGAATCTGCCGGCTCCGATGAGCGGAGATCCCGACAGAATAAAGCAGGTTTTTGTCAACATTCTTGACAACGCTTTGAAATATACAAAACAGGGAGGAAAAATTGTTGTTTCAACGGAAATCAAGGATGATAAAATTACGATAGTAATTTCCGACACGGGCTGCGGAATTTCTTCCGAGGATCTGCCTCATGTTAAAGAGAAATTTTACAAGACAAATATGACTGTTCACGGTTCGGGAATCGGACTCGCCGTTGTTGACGAGATAGTTCGGCTTCACCACGGAACATTTGATATCGACAGCGTTCTCGGTCAGGGAACTACCGTTACCGTCAGGTTTGACATTGACCATGTTGAGCTTGAGGATGTATGGGATATTGATGCGGCAATAGCCGCAGAAAACGAGAAAAAGGCAATGGAGGAAAACGAAGATGCCTGAAGAAAACAAAATCAACGTCGGCGGACAGGCTCTTATGGAGGGCGTTATGATGAACGGCCCCAAGGGTGTTGCAATGGCACTCAGACTGCCCGACGGCAGAATTGAAACACAGCTTAAAGAAGCTCATTTTCTGAAAGATAAATACAAATTTGCACGTATTCCCTTTATCAGAGGTCCGATAAGCTTTGTTGAGCAAATGATATTCGGCTACAAATGCCTTATGGAGTCGGCTGAGAAAACGACTGCCATTGAGGATGACGGCACGGAGGAGATGTCGAAGCTCGATCGCTGGCTTACAGACCATTTCGGTCCCAAAATGATGACGGTTATCGGAATTATTTCCGGCGTTATTGGCTTTGCCCTTGCGTTTTTCCTTTTTATGTGGCTGCCGAGTCAGGTTGCCGACCTTATTCTTCGCAATGCGGACGGCAACGTTTGGAAGCCTGCGATCGAAGGCATAATGAGGATAATAATTTTCATAACGTATATGTGGGCTGTTTCGCTTATGGGCGATATAAAGCGTCTGTTTATGTATCACGGCGCCGAGCATAAATCAATTTTCTGTTATGAAAACGGGCTTGAGCTGACCGTTGAAAATGTCAAAAAACAGCGCAGATTTCATCCGAGATGCGGCACAAGCTTCATCTTCCTTACGCTTATAATCAGCATACTTGTTTCGACAATCGTCGTTATGATTTTCCCCGGTGTGCGTGATTACAAGGCTCTTTGGATGATTATTAAAATACTGATTCTTCCGATAATTATGAGTATCGGATACGAAGCGATCAGGCTTGCGGGCAAAAAGAACAACCTTTTTACAAAAATTATTTCGGCTCCCGGACTTTGGATGCAGAGAATAACAACAAAAGAGCCTACAGATGATATTATTGAAGTCGGAATTGCATCATTGAAGGTTGCGCTCTGATGTGAAAAGGATAATATAAACGCTCCGATCGAGCCAGAGATAGAAGAAATCACATACGAGGACGAAAATGACGGTCAGTGAGCTTTTGAGAACAGGTACGGAGAAATTGAAATCCGTCGGAATTGATGATGCGGAATTTGATGCCCGCTGCTTGGCTGAGTACGTTCTGAATTTCGATTCGTTCTATTTGAGATTGAACGGTTACGTTAAGGTCTGTGAAGCCGATGTTGAAACGTATTTTGAGTTGATAAACCGACGCATTAACGGCGAACCGCTTCAGTATATTCTCGGTGAATGGGAGTTTATGGGTCTGCCTTTCAAGGTCGGCAGTGGAGTCTTGATTCCTCGGCCCGAGACGGAAATGCTCGTTGAATTTGCAATTGATTTTCTCAAAAAAAAGAATGCTCCCGTTGTTTTTGATCTTTGTTCGGGCAGCGGATGTATTGCAATAAGTGTTGCAAAATTTTGTTCCGATGCAACGGTTTATGCCGTCGAAAAATCCGATATTGCTTTTGAATATTTGGAAAAAAATATCAGTCTAAACGGTGTAAATAATGTTAAGGCAGTCAAAGGCGATATCTTTGATAAAGAACTTCTTTCGGGAATATCTCCCGATTTAATCCTTTCAAATCCGCCGTATATCCGTTCAAACGAAATTGAAGGATTACAGGAAGAAGTTAAGAGAGAGCCTGCAATGGCGCTTGACGGCGGTGAGGACGGATATATCTTTTATCGTTCGCTTGCAAAGGATTGGATTCATCGAATCAAAAAAAGCGGAGCGCTCGCCTGTGAATGCGGAGAGGATCAAACACAGTATATTTGTGATTTGTTTTCCGAAAGCTCTGCGGAGGTCAAAGAATATAAGGACTACAGCGGTTTACCGCGAGGGGTTACAGTTACTATATAGTTTTGGAGAAGAATATATTATGTTACTTGATTTAATAAGGGGCGGCAATGCGCTGTCGGTATTTATGGGTGTTTGCGTTAGTGCATTTGTTGTTTTTTGCTTAATGCCGATACACGAATATGCTCATGCTTTAGTTGCGACAAAGCTCGGCGACCAAACGGCGAGACTCAGCGGCAGACTGACGCTCAATCCCATGGCTCATATTGATATCTGGGGTGCCGTAATGATTTTACTTGTCGGCTTCGGTTATGCCAAGCCCGTTCCCGTAAATGTACGCAACACCAAGATGAAAAACAAAAAGCTTGCAATGGCTCTTATTGCACTTGCAGGACCGCTTTCAAATTTGATTTTCGGTTTCTTTTCCGTGCTTGTTAGATATGTCTTTCTTCTTGCCGTCTCAAAGCGCGGCGGTGAAATGACAACAGCGGTTTTTGCTTTGGATGCTTTCTTCCAGTATTCGGCGATAATCAATATAAATCTCGCCGTGTTCAATTTAATTCCTATTCCGCCGCTTGACGGTTCGAGGATTCTTTTTGCGATTCTTCCGAACAAATTTTACTTCGGAATTATGAAATACGAAAGATATATTATGATTGCAATGTTTCTTCTGCTTCTTACGGGAGCGCTTACAACTCCGCTTTCATATCTTTCCAATTTGATTTACAACGCATTTAATAAATTTTTCTATATAATTTTTTAAAAAGGTGAAATCATGGAAGCGATATCATATAAGCTTGACGTGTTCGAGGGTCCTTTGGATCTGCTCCTTCACTTGATAAGCAAGCATAAAATTGATATAAACGATATTCCTATTCTTCTTCTTGTTGAACAATATCTTGACTATTTCCGTCAGATCAAAGCGGAGAATATGGAGGTTGCCAGCGAGTTTCTCGAAATGGCGGCAAGACTGATATATATTAAGACCGTTTCGCTCCTTCCCGTGCACGGGGAAGAAGCAGACGAATTGAAAAAGGAGCTTCAGGGTGAGCTGCTCGAATATCATGACTGTCAGATCATGGCAAAAAAACTCGCCGCTCAGGCAGACGGTTTCGATCAATACTCGAGAGAGCCTGAGAAATTTCCTCCGGACATGACTTATACACGACTGCATCAGCCGATTGAGCTTTTGAAGGCGTATATTAACGCCGTAGGCAGAGGAAAAAGAAATCTCCCGCCTCCGATCGAGGCTTTTTCGGGAATCGTAGCACACAAAATAGTTCCGATAAGAGAACGTGTCAGTTATATAATGGGCAGCCTTTTCAGAAAGAAAAGACAACGCTTTGCAGCGTTCTTTGAAAAGGCGGAATCACGCTCGGAGATGGTTGCGACATTTCTTGCAATACTTTCACTTGCAAAGGACAAAAAAATTACCTTGACTCAAACCGACGACGATTTTGAGGTTGAAATGATTGACTCCGAGATTAACTTTGACGTGGAGGACGACTACACAAATGATAATGAATGAACTACAGGGAGCTGTTGAGGCAATACTTTTTGCCGCAGGTGAACCGCTTGAAACGGAACGAATCTGTCAGGCTCTCGAATGTGAAAAAGAACCTGTTGAGGAAGCTCTCAGAGGAATTGACGAAGCCTTGAAGTCCGTAAACAGCGGAATCAGACTTGTTAAAATGGATAATATGTATCAGCTTTGCACCCGTCAGGAGTATGCCGATAAAGTCAGAGCCGTGCTTGAAATTAAAAAGAACACTCCGCTCTCGTCGGCGGCATTTGAGGTGCTTGCCGTTATCGCCTATAATCAGCCGGTCACAAAGTCATTTATTGAGCAGGTCAGAGGTGTTGACTGCTCAGGCGTTATAGGAACACTTATCGCAAAGGGACTTATCGAGGAAAGAGGCAGACTTGAGCTGCCGGGCAGGCCGCTTATTTACGGCACTACGCCCGAATTTCTCAAATGCTTCTGTGTGACTTGCCTTGATGATTTGCCCGATCTTCCCGAACATGAGGATTTGCCGAAGAGCGAAGAAATCAACGGCCAGCTTGAAATTAACCTTGACGACGGTGAAATAATCGAAAATAAAATGCTCACAGGCGAACCGGTTAAAGTAGCAGAAGAATAAAAACGGAGGTGATTGAATGACAGCTTTATACATAATTCTCGGAATTATCGCTTTTTTCGTTATAGTTCTGAGCATACCTGTCGTTCTTGATCTTGAATATACCGACGCAGTGCGGTGTAAGGTTTCATGGCTTTTCCTTAAATTCGACATTTATCCGTTCCCTGAAAAAAAGAAGAAGGAAGAAAAGCCGAAAAAGAAAGAGGAGAAACCCGAAGAGAAGAAGGAAGAAAAGCCCAAACCCAAAAAAGAGAATTTTCTCAAAACCTTCTATAATAATCAGGGCTTATCGGGAGTTCTCGAGCTTCTCAACAACTGCGTTGCGGCGCTTAAAAGATTTTCGGTGAAATTCATTAAGAGAGCCGTTATATTTAAAAAATTTCATCTTGATATTCATATTACCGAGGATGACGCAGCCGCAACGGCGATAAAATACGGCAAGGTGTGTTCGGCTCTTTATCCCTCTCTCGGATTCATCTGCTCAAATATGAAGGTCAAGGATTACAAGGTCAATGTTCTTGCCGATTATTGCGGAGAGAAAACGACCGTTGAATTTGTTACAAAAACTGCATTCATTCCGAGAGCGTTGATAAACGCCGGAATTGCACTTGTTTTCAGTTTATTGAAACAGCTTTTAAAAGTTGTTATTTCAAATAATAAATCATCAAACAATAATACAAACAGAAAGGCGGACTAAACATGAAAGATCAGTCAGCATCAGGAATTCTTGCAACAGCCATTGATAAGATTAAGGATATGGTTGATTGTCAGACCATTATCGGTGACCCCATCGACGCAGGCGACGGAATTAAGGTTATTCCTATCTCAAAGGTTACCTACGGCTTTGCTTCGGGCGGTTCGGATTTTCCGTCAAAGAGCGCCAAGGAGCTTTTCGGCGGCGGCGGCGGAGCAGGAGTTACAATATCTCCCGTTGCTTTTCTTGTTATCAACAAGGGCGAAGTTAGCGTTAAGTACATCTGCGAAGGCTCCGAAAGCTCTGCAGAAAGAATTATCGGCATGGTTCCCGACGTTGTAAACAAGGTTGGCGATATTGTCAATAAGTTCAACGGCGATAAGAAGGAAAATAAGGACGATTCCGTTTTTGCTGAGGAATAATATTTAACCCGACCTGCGCATATAGCTTTTATATGGCAGGTGATGGGTTTGCTTAAAAAAATAATACTTTTTTTGACTGTTTTTTGTATAATGACGGTTAGTGTTTCTGCGCTTGAAAGCTCGGATATATCCGCCGAATGTGCCGTGCTGATTTCTCAGCAAACAGGCGAGGTCATATTTAAGAAAAATGCCTATAAACATCATTCAATGGCAAGCACGACGAAAATCATGACCTCTCTTCTTGCGGCGCAGTCGGGCAAATTACATGACGAAATCACTGTTTCAAAAGAGATGATCCTGGTTGAGGGAACCTCAATGGGACTTCTTCCCGGTGACAGCGTGTCCCTGTATGAGCTGATTTACGGTATGCTTTTGCCGTCGGGAAATGACGCCGCCAATGTTACGGCATATTATCTCGGTGGAAATGTTGAAAACTTCGTAAAGAAAATGAACGCTAAAGCAAAAGAAATCGGCATGGAGAACACAAATTTTGTTACTCCATCGGGTCTTGATGACGAAATGCATTATTCAACCGCTTATGATATGGCTCTTTTGGGCAGATATGCGGTCGGTGATCCTGTTTTCAGGTCTGTTTGCTCGTCAAAAAAAGCTTCTTTAAGCTACGGAAACCCGCCGTATAAGCGAACATTGTATAATCATAACCGTCTTTTGGAGAGCTATAAATATGCGCTCGGAATTAAGACAGGATTTACAAAAAAGAGCGGTCGTTGTCTCGTCTCCTATGCCGAAAAGGACGGGACGGGCTTGATTGCGGTTACTCTCAATGCACCTAACGACTGGAATGACCACAAGCTTATGCTCGATTACGGTTTTTCAAAGCTCAAAAGGTATGTTTTTAAACCTATAATTCCGGAGTATATGGACGTCGTCGGTGGAAATGTTGAAAAACTTAAGATTTCCTGCGAGCAGTTTGAATATGACAGCTTGGATCATAGAAACGTTATACAAAAGCTTGTAATAGATAAATTTGCATATGCTCCGATAAAAAAGGGCGACAAGCTAGGCGAGGTCATGCTTTATCTTGACGGAAGTTATATCGGCTCAACGGATATTTGCGCTGCGGAGGATGTCGGATTGTTGATACAAAAACAGGAGGAAAAAAGCTTCTTTCAAAGAATTAAGGAGAGATTTTTAAAATGACTGATGATAGAATCAGGCTTCAGAAATACCTTTCTATGTGTGCGGTCGCTTCACGCCGTAAGGCGGAGGAGCTTATCGCTCAGGGTAAGGTCAAGGTCAACGGTAAGGTTGCGCAGATCGGCGATAAAGTCAGCCCGAAGCATGACACTGTTACCGTAGGCGGCAGAAAAATTGTCGGCAATAAAAAGCATTATTATATCATGCTACATAAGCCGAGAGGCTATATTACAACAATGGATGATGAAATGGGCAGAAAATGCGTTGCGGAACTTGTCCGTGACGTAGGCGCAAGGGTTTATCCCGTCGGCAGACTTGATAAGGACTCCGAGGGACTTCTGCTTATGACGAACGACGGAGAATTTGCAAATCATATGACGCATCCGTCAAAGCACATTCCGAAAACCTACAGGGTTACGGTTCGTCCGGACGTTACGGAGGACATGCTTACCGCTTTTGCCACGGGCATGGAAATAGACGGCAGAATAACCGCCCCCGCCGACGCTCATATTATCGAAAAGCAGGATAACAGAGTTGTTATGGAGATCGTTCTCTACGAGGGCAGAAACCGTCAGATAAGAAAAATGTGCGAATCACTCGGACTTGAGGTTGCAAGGCTCAAAAGAACGTCAATGGGTTCCTTGAAGCTCGGTATGCTTCCCGTCGGAAAATGGCGTGAGCTTAAAGAGGACGAGGTTCACAAGCTTATGATTTCCTCCGGCATGAAAGTAAATAAATTCTGAGGTGACTGTATGATTAAGTTTTCACCTGTTGCGAATGATAAATTGCCTGAACCGTTCTGCAATGACAATAGCTTAAACGGTTATTTGGGCTTTGATATGTCGAGCGGCGGTGCTGAGTGCGGCTTTTCCGTTTTCAGGCTCAACGGCTACACAATGGAGATTATTGACGTTGTGAGCGAGAGCGACGATGAAACGGTCGAGGGTTTTATAAGAAGCTCGCTTAACTACGGCGCAAACCGAGGAGCATATATTGCATATTACAAGGCCGCAAACGGTGTAAACGTTGCTAAAATGCTCGGTTTTAAAGAAAACAAAGAAAAAATACTCGAAGGGGAGATCCCCGAGCTGCTTGCAGGAAGCTGCTGTAAGAAAAAATAATTCGGGAAGTTGGTTTAGTATGGTTAAAAGTATGACCGGCTACGGCCGTTGTCAGGAAACGGTTGACGGAATGAACGTTACCGTTGAGATAAAAAGCGTAAATCACAGATATTTTGATTTTTCATCAAGAGTTCCGAGAAATTACGGTTTTCTTGACGAAAAGCTGAAATCATTTGTTCAGTCTAAAGTTTCAAGAGGTAAAATCGAGTGTTATGTTCAGGTGGACAACCTTGAGGACGACACTGTTGTGGTTGAGGTCAACAAATCCCTTGCCGCAGGCTATGTGAAGGCTTTCAACGAGCTTTCCGAGACCTACGGAATCGAGAACAACATCAATGCCGGACTTCTTGCGAGAATGAACGATGTTCTTGTTGTCCGCAAGGCTGAGGCGGACGAGGACAAGATCTGGAACGCTGTTAAAACAGTTGCCGAAAAGGCTGTTGAGAAATTCATCAATATGCGTCAGGTTGAGGGAGAAAAGCTCCGTGATGATATCGTTTCAAGAGCCGATCTTATTCTTTCATATGTTGAATTTGTTGAGGAACGATCGCCCGAGACGGTCAAGGAATATAACGACAAGCTGCTTGCGAGAATGCAGGAGCTTCTCGGAGATATCCATGTTGAAGAAGCAAGACTTCTCACCGAAGCGGCAATTTATGCGGACAAAATTGCCGTTGCCGAGGAAACTGTACGCTTGAGAAGCCATATTTCTCAGCTCAAGGATTTCTTCAATTCAACCGAGGCTGTCGGCAGAAAGATGGACTTCCTCGTTCAGGAAATCAACCGTGAGGCTAACACGATCGGATCTAAGGCAAATGACGTTGAAATTGCAAGACGTGTACTTGAAATCAAGTCAGAGGTTGAAAAAATCCGCGAGCAGGTTCAAAATATCGAATAACGGGGTGAAAATATGAAGCTTATCAATATCGGCTTCGGTAATATGGTTAATGCGGACAGAATTATTGCTATTGTCAGCCCCGAATCGGCTCCGATAAAGCGTATAGTTCAGGACTGCAAGGAGAAGGGTACCCTTATCGACGCAACCCACGGCAGAAGAACGAGAGCGGTTATTATTACAGACTGCGATCAGGTTATTCTGACCTATCTTCAGGCGGAGACGGTTGCCAACAGACTCGATGAGGACAAGGATTATGAGGAGGATGAGGACGATGAAGAATAACGGTATGCTTGTTATTCTTTCGGGTCCGGCAGGCTCCGGAAAAGATACGGTCATTGCCGAGCTTTTTAAATCGGATATTGATATTACAAAATCGGTTTCAATGACAACGAGAAAGCCGAGAGATTCCGAAATCGACGGAATAGATTATTTATTTGTCAGTGAAGAGGATTTTTTGGATGCTGTGGAAAACGGCGAGCTGCTTGAATATGCACGTTACGGCGTCAACTACTACGGCACACCGAAGGGACCTGTCGATAAGTGGCTTGAGGACGGACATATTGTTATTTTGAAAATTGACGTGCAGGGCGCAGGGAATATTAAAAAGATGTATCCCGACGCCGTCAGCATATTCATTATGCCGCCGAGCATGGAGATTCTTGAAACTCGGCTTCGCAACCGCGGAAGTGAGGAGGAGGACGATGTTCTCCGCCGCTTGAAAATCGCTATCAGGGAAATTGAACGATGCCGCAATGAATATGACTACGTTGTTATCAATGACAATCTTAAGGACGCCGTTGATGACATTAAAACGATTATCACTGCCGAAACACACAGAGTAAGCAGATGTAATAAATTTTTTAGTGAGGTATGTAAAAATGTTTGATCAGAACAAAAATTTCAAGTTTAACCCGGATTTAAGCTCGGTGCTTTCAAATCACATCAGCCGCTATTCTCTTGTAAGAGCAACGGCAAAACGTGCAAGAGAGATTTCCGAGGAAGCTGAAGATGAAGGAATTATCCTTGTTGAGAAGCCTGTAAGCATTGCACTTGATGAAATTCTCAACAAAAAATACGAAATCGTTGAGCCTGACGAGATAAAGGATCTTTAATATTGTTAATTCTTAAATAATTACGGAGGTACAAAATGACTGTCGAAAAAGTTGCGGCCGTAGCCGTGGAAAACTCTGCGTTTTCATTTGACAAGCCTTTTTCATACCTCCTCGGCGACGAAGAATGTTCTCCGGGCTGCCGTGTTCTTGTGCCGTTCGGAAGGGGAAACAAGTGCCGTCAGGGCATAGTTCTCTCTGTTACGGATTATGACGGTAAAGAAAAATTAAAACGAATTTCTCAGGTTATCGACAAAACTCCCGTGCTCAATGACGAGATGCTGAGGCTTGTCGAATGGCTGAAAGAAAGAACCTTTTGCACCTATTTTGAAGCTGCAAAGGCTGTTCTGCCTTCGGGTATGTGCCATAGAACGGTTACGACCTATACAGCCGTTCCGAAAGCCGATTTAACCGATTTTTCGGCGGATGAAAAGCAGATTTATAATTTTCTTCTCACTCAAAAGGGCTATGTAGAGGGTGAAAAGCTCCTAAAAAAGCTTGGATTTACACCTGAAATTACCGTTCTTGAAAAAATGGTAAAAAAAGGCCTGCTGATAAGAAATTTCGATTCCGTGAGAAAAACGGGCGACTTGACCGTTAAGACCGTCAGGCTGACCGAGGGAGGCAGAGAGATTCTTGAAACGACAGAGAAGCTGACAAAAAAACAGATCGGCGTTCTTGACGTTTTAAATGATATCGGAACTGTTTCTGTCAAGGAGCTTTGCTATTTCACTGGGTTTACAGCCTCGGTCGTACAGGTTCTCGAGAAAAAGGGTCTTGTTGAAATCTTCGATAACGAGATTTACCGTGACCCATATGAAAACAAGACTGTTGTTCCTCAAAGAAATGAGATCCATCTCAATGACGAACAGCAAAAAGCCTTTGAAAATATGCTCGGGCAATATTCCTCGGGCATGGGCGGAGCTACTCTTCTTTACGGAATTACGGGCAGCGGTAAGACGGTGGTTTACCTGAGGCTTATTGACGAAATGCTCGATAAAGGTAAAAATGTTATCGTTATGGTGCCCGAAATTGCTCTTACGCCGCAGACTCTTAATCTTTTTATGAGCCGTTACGGCAGAGAGGTTGCCGTTTTTCACAGTGCTCTCTCGGCAGGACAGCGTCTTGACGAATGGAAAAGAGTCAGAAATGAAAATGTCAGGATAGTTGTAGGCACAAGAAGTGCCGTATTTGCTCCTCTTGAAAACCTTGGACTGATTATAATCGACGAGGAGCAGGAGCATACATACAAATCCGAACAGACGCCGAGATACAGCGCAAAGGACGTTGCACGTTTTCGCTGCGCTTATCATAAGGCTCTTCTTGTATTCTCCAGCGCCACGCCGAGCATCGAAACATTTGCAAAGGCGCAGGCAGGGCAATACACAATCAACAGACTGTCAAAACGGTATTCAAGCTCGGTTCTTCCCGAGGTTCGCATTGTCGATATGCTGACGGAAGCGCTGTCACAGTCTTTAAATTTCAGTGAGGAGCTGAGATCGAGACTGCAATATAACCTTGAAAACGGTAAACAGTCAATTTTGCTTATCAATCGCAGAGGGTACAACACCTTTGCCGAATGTAAGGCGTGCGGTCATGTTCTTACCTGTCCGTCATGCAGTATTTCAATGACATATCACCATGCGAACGGCAGGCTTATGTGTCATTACTGCGGATATTCCGAGCCGTTTACAGATGTTTGCCCCGAGTGCGGCTCGCATGACGTCAGGTATTCCGGAACGGGAACGCAGAAGATTGAAGATGAGCTTGCGGCTTTATTCCCAAAAGCAAGAATTCTCAGAATGGACGCCGACAGCACAATGGGCCGATATTCGCATGAGAACAAATTGAAAGACTTTGCCGACGGCAAATATGATATCCTCCTCGGCACACAGATGGTCGCAAAGGGTCTTGATTTTGAAAATGTGACGCTCGTCGGTGTCATAAATGCCGATCAGCAGCTTAATAACGATGATTTCAGAAGTCAGGAAAGGACGTTCGATTTGCTGACACAGGTTGTCGGCAGGGCAGGCAGAGGACAATATAAAGGAACTGCGGTTATTCAGACCTGCAACCCCGAAAACGACGTTATTCAAATTGCCGCACGGCAGGATTATGACGCTTTCTTTAAAGATGAATTAAAAACAAGAAAAATGCTCATTTATCCTCCGTACTGTGATATTTGTCTTATCGGTTTTATCGGTGAGAACGAACCTAAGGTTAGGGTCGCTTCTCAAAAATATACCGACAGACTCAAGGAAAAGCTCAGCGGTGAATATAAAGATTTAAAAATAATCGCTCTCGGTCCCATGACGGCGAGAGTTTCAAAAATAAGCAATAAATTCAGATACAGATTGATTTTGAAATGCAAGAATACAAAGCGTTTCAGAGCCTTGATGAACGAGCTGTTAAAATATACCGGAACAGACAGGGCTTACCATGATGTATCCGTTTATATAGATATAAATCCGGAAAATATAATTTAAGGCAATATCGTATATTTTCGGTATGGTCTTTTGATTTTGAAAGGTTCGATTATTGAAATGGCAATCAGAAATATTGTAAAATTCGGAGATCCTATTCTCAACAAAAAGAGTCGACCCGTCGAGAAATTCGACGATAGACTTTTTACCTTGCTTGATGACATGAAGGATACTCTTTATAAAGAAAAAGGTGCGGGTCTTGCGGCTGTTCAGGTCGGAATCCTTCGCCGAGTTGTTGTGATTGACTGCGGAGACGGCTACCTTGAGCTCATCAATCCCGAGATTACGGACAGATCGCCCGAATTGCAGCATGAGGAAGAGGGATGCCTCTCTCTTCCGGGAAAATTCGGCATTACCGAGCGCCCGAAGAGCGTTATGGTTAAAGCACAGAACCGTGAGGGCAAGTGGTGCGTTTATAAAGGCTCCGACCTTAAAGCAAGATGCTTTTGTCACGAAATCGACCACCTTGACGGAATTCTTTACACGAGCCACCTCGTAGGTGAGCTTGAGGACAACTGATAACAAAGGAGCTGTTGCAAATGCGAATTGTATTTATGGGAACGCCGGAATTTGCTGTCCCTTGCCTTGAAAGACTCGTTTTTGACGGATATGACGTAGTCGGTGTTTTTACTCAGCCTGATAAACCGAAGGGCAGAGGTCATAAAATGCAATTTCCTCCCGTAAAGGAAAAAGCAGCAGAATTTAATATTCCTGTTTTTCAGCCGACTAAGATGAAGGACGGTACGGCATACGGGATTTTAAAAGAGCTTGATCCCGAACTGATAATTGTTGTCGCATACGGAAAAATCATTCCGCAGGATGTTCTCGATTTGCCGAAATACGGCTGTGTCAATATCCACGCTTCGCTTCTTCCGAGATACAGAGGAGCGGCACCGATTCAATGGTGCGTTCTCAACGGTGAAAAAAAGAGCGGCGTTACATCCATGCAGATGGATTCGGGGCTCGACACGGGCGATATGCTTATCAAAGCGGAGACAGAAATCGGCGAAAACATGACGGCGGGCGAGCTGCATGATAAGCTTTCGAAGCTCGGCGCAGAGGTCATGTCGCAAACAATTAAAAAAATTATCGACGGAACTCTTGAAAGAGAAAAACAGGATGACTTGCTTTCAAATTATGCTCCGATGCTTTCAAAGGAGCTTTGCCCCGTTGACTGGTCAAAATCCGCCGATGAGATCCACAATCAGGTCAGAGGTCTTTCCCCTTGGCCGATTGCAACATCAGTCTTAAACGGCGAAATATACAAGCTTCATAAGACAGAGAAAATCGGAAAAGCTAAGGGTGAACCCGGCGAAATCGTTTCAACTCAAGGCGGATTGACTGTTGCCTGCGGCGACGGCAACGGAGTCAGAATTTTAATGATTCAGGCTCCCGGCAAAAAAGCGATGAGCTGTGCCGATTTTCTGAGAGGACATAAAATTGAGGTCGGAGAAAAATTTGAATGAGGTGATTAGATGATCTATTCATTTTCGGAATATATAAGATATCTTATTTTTGCCGCTCCCGTGCTTATTTTTGCAATTTTGGCGCAGATAAGAGTTAAGTCAACATATTCAAAATATTCCAAAATCAGAAATTCAAGAGGACTGACAGGAGCTGCGGCAGCTCAATTGATTTTAAAGCATTACGGCATTACGGATGTTCGTATTGTACCGTGTGCAGGTGAGCTGACGGACAATTATTCACCGAACGAAAAAATGATAAGGCTATCCGAAAAGGTGTATAATTCAACCTCTGTTGCCGCCGTTGGAATCGCTTGTCACGAGGCAGGTCATGCCGCTCAGCATGCCGAGGATTATCTGCCGAATAAGATAAGGTCGGCACTTGTTCCGGTGACGAATTTCGGCTCAAGATTCGGACTTATAATTGCTTTTGCGGGGTATTTTCTCGCTTATCTGTCAACCTCGCCAATCGGATATTACATTATAATCGCAGGACTTCTTCTTTACGGTCTTGTTGCCGTTTTTCAGTTTGTTACTCTGCCCGTTGAATTTAACGCAAGCAGACGTGCGCTGAAGGTTATCGACGAAACGGGAATACTTGCGGGTGAAGAATATAAGGCGGCAAAAAGCGTTCTTACAGCCGCCGCTTTGACTTACGTTGCGGCGCTTGCAACCGCAATTGCCAACCTGCTTTATTATGCGTCGAGACTTCTCGGAAATTCAAGAAGAAATTAAAAGGATATTTATATGAAATCAGCCCGACAGACAGCGTTTGAAATTCTTAATAAAATACAGCGTGATGAGAGCTATTCCAATCTTGTGCTTGACTCGGCGCTTGATAAGGCAGAGATTGATATAAAAGAAAAGAGGTTTGTTTCCGCACTCGTTTACGGTGTGACGGAAAGACGAATCACACTCGATTACAACCTGTCGCTTTATCTTTCACAGCCTCTGAAAAAACTCAAGCCGCAGGTTTTGACTGCGCTCAGGCTCGGCGCATATCAGATTTTGTTTATGGACAAAATTCCTGATTCCGCCGCCGTTAACGAGAGCGTTAAGCTTGTAAAAAAGAACGGGGCAGCTTTTGCCTCCGGACTTGTCAATGCCGTTTTACATAAAATTGTCAAAAACGGCTTTAAAACAGACGGAAGTATGAGTGTTAAATATTCCGCTCCCGAATGGCTTTGCAAAATGTGGAGCGAAAGCTACGGCAGAGAAAATGCCGAAAAAATTCTTGAAGCGTCGTTCGGAGCTGTTGAAAACACAATTAGAGTTAATACAACAAAAACAAATGCCGAGGAGCTTTGTGAAATTCTTTTAGCCGACGGTTTTCGATGTGAGAAAAATCGCTTGGTCGAAAACTCGCTTACTGTTATAAGCGGCGGTGCTGTTCACAAAACCAAAGCATATTCGGATGGTTTGTTCCATGTTCAGGACACAGCGTCTCAACTATGCTGTAAGGCTCTCGATGTCCGTGACGGCGAAACGGTTATAGATATTTGTGCCGCACCCGGCGGAAAGACTTTCACGCTTTCTGAAATGATGCGCAACACCGGCAAAATGATTTCATGCGATATATATCCGCAACGATTAAAGCTTATAAATGACGGAGCCGAAAGGCTCGGTTTAAATAATATTGAAACAATTCAAAACGACGGGTCAAAGTTCAATTCTTCACTTTTGCAGGCTGATAAGATTTTATGTGATGTGCCATGTTCGGGTCTCGGCGTTATACGCAAAAAGCCTGAGATAAGGTTCAAGAAAAGTGAGGAAGTTGACAAATTAAAGGATTTGCAGTATTCTATACTGTGTATTTCAAGCCGATATCTTAATGACGGCGGAAAATTGGTCTATTCGACCTGCTCTCTCAACCCCGAGGAAAATGAGAAAATTATCAATAAATTCCTGTCGGAGCACGATGACTTTAAGAGCGTTCGTGTTTTGCCGGAGATGAAAAGATATGACGGTGATACCGATTATCTTACACTCATGCCGCATATTCACGGCTGTGACGGTTTTTTTATTTCCTGCGTTGAAAGAGTTAAGTGAGGATGTGTTTATTTGTCCGAATACGACATTAAATCAATGACCTTGCCCGAGATAAAGTCGGTAATGCGTGAGCTCGGTCAGCCTGAATTCAGGGCAGGTCAAATTTATCAATGGCTTCAGGTTCACGGAGCAATGGACTATTCCGAGATGACGAATATTTCAAAGCAGCTCCGGGAAGCGTTGAGAGAAAAATACCCGATACGGTATTGTGAGATCGAATTGAAGCAGGTCTCGAAAATTGACGGAACGGTTAAATATTTATTTAGACTTTGCGACGGCAATTTTATTGAGTCTGTTTTGATGAAATACAAATACGGCTACACGCTTTGTATTTCGTCACAGGTCGGCTGCAAAATGGGCTGCGTTTTCTGCGCATCGACAAAAAGCGGTTGCGTCAGAAGTCTTTTTCCGTCCGAGATGATAGGACAGATCCATGCGGCGCAAAGAGACATGAATATCCGTGTTTCCCACGTCGTAATGATGGGAATGGGCGAGCCGCTCGATAATTTTGACAATGCAATGCGTTTTTTAGAGCTTGTCGGTGACGGCAAAGGGCTTAATTTATCACTTAGAAATATTTCACTTTCCACCTGCGGAGTTGTGCCGAGAATATATGATTTGATGGAAAGACATCTTCAGCTCACACTCTCGGTTTCGTTACACGCTCCCAACAATGAAATGCGTTCAAAGACAATGCCTATCAACAAAAAGTACCCCATCGAGGAGCTTTTGAAGGCATGCCGCGAATATACAAAGAGGACTTCAAGAAGAATTTCATTTGAATATGCTATGATTAAGGACGTTAACGACAGCGACGCCTGTGCTTATGAACTGGCAGCTCTTTTAAAAGGAATGCTGTGCCATGTAAATCTGATTCCTGCGAATGAGATAGTCGAAAGCTCGCACAAGCGAAGCACAAACGAAAGACTTGAAAGCTTTATTAAAATATTAAATTCACGGGGCATAAATGCGACAGTCAGGCGCAGCCTCGGTTCGGATATTGACGCTTCCTGCGGACAGCTCAGAAGCCGTCATAACAGAGAAATCTCCGAAAAGGAGGGAAACAAATGAAAATTTCCGCAAAAACCGATGTAGGAAAGGTTCGCTCTAACAATCAGGATTCATATGCAGCGGGTGATTTAACCTCAGAAGTCTCATGGGCTGTCGTATGTGACGGAATGGGCGGCGCGAACGGCGGCAATATTGCAAGCGAAGCGGCGGTAAAAGTGATTTCCGATAAGCTGACCTCGGGCTATCATGTCGGCATGAACGACAATTCGGTAAAAAATCTGCTTATATCTTCCGTTGATGCTGCTAACATCACCCTCTACAGCATGGCAAACAATAACGAGGATCTTAGCGGAATGGGTACGACGGTTGTTCTTGCCTTAAGAAACACCGATACGCTCTATATTTCCAACGTCGGCGATTCGAGAATTTATGTTGTTTCCGATTCGGGTATAACTCAGGTTACAACTGACCATTCGGTTGTTCAAATGATGGTTGATAACGGAGAAATAACGCCGGAAGAGGCAAAGGAGCACCCTAAGAAGAATGTAATTACAAGAGCCTTGGGTGTTGACCCCGAGGTTAGAATAGATTATTCCCAGGAGCAGCTTAACGAGGATGATTTAGTGCTGCTTTGTACGGACGGATTGACAAACTACGTTGACGATGAAGTTATTCTTGAGGTTTGTAAAACCGAGGACAGATATAAAATTGCCGATAAGCTTGTTGAACTTGCAAATGAAAACGGCGGCGGTGACAATATTACAGTTGTCACGGTAAGTGAGTAATTAAGAAGGGACTCTGTTTATGGAAAATTATGTAGGAAAAAGACTTGACGGTCGCTATGAAATTCAGGAAATAATCGGCGTAGGCGGAATGGCGGTTGTTTATAAAGCGTATGACAATATCGACGACAGAACTGTTGCCGTTAAAATTCTTAAAGAGGAATTCCTTGCCAATGAGGAATTCAGACGCCGATTCAAAAACGAATCAAAGGCTATTGCCGTGCTCTCGCATCCGAACATTGTTAAAGTATACGATGTCAGCTACGGCGACAGAATTCAATATATCGTCATGGAATGCGTTGACGGAATCACTCTCAAGGAATACATTCAGCAGCAGGGTGTGATCAATTATAAGGAGGCTGTTTTCTTTGTAACGCAGATCCTCCGTGCACTCCAGCATGCACACGATAAGGGTATCGTTCATCGCGATATAAAGCCGCAGAATATTATGCTTCTTGAAAACGGCGCAATTAAAGTTACCGATTTCGGCATCGCAAGATTTTCTCGCAGTGAAACGAGAACGATGACAGACTCGACGATCGGCTCGGTTCATTACATAAGCCCCGAGCAGGCGAGAGGCGACATTACCGATGACAAGGCGGATATCTATTCTGTCGGTGTTATGCTTTATGAAATGCTCACCGGCAAGCTTCCGTTTGAGTCAGATAACACTGTTTCCGTTGCCATTATGCAGCTTCAGCAGGATCCCGTGAAGCCGAGAGAGATCAATCCTTCAATTCCCGTCGGTCTTGAGCAGATCGTTCTCAAGGCGATGCAGAAGAACGTCAACGACAGATATCAGTCTGCCGCCGAGATGCTTCTTGACCTTGAGGAGTTCAGAAGAAATCCGTCAATTCAGTTTGACTATGACTATAAAAATACCGAGCCGACAAAGTATATTCCGAATGTTACGGGATCAATAAAACATATTGACCCTGTTGTAACCGAAGATGATGAGGAGGAAGAACCCGTTGTAAAGAACAGGACGATTCCTATTCTTGTTGGTATTATTACGGCGCTCATTGTTGTGCTTGCTGTTGCCTTCGGCGTTCTCTTTAAGACCGGTTATCTTACGGGCAACTCTAAGGTCAAGGTTCCTAATTTTGTCGGAATAATTTATGATGAGGAAGAATTTAAAAACAAATATCCCAATTATGTTTTTGAAGTAACAGAAAAGGTCGATCCCGACGTTACGCCGAATGAGATTGTTTCTCAGACACCCGAAAAAGGAACAAAGATTGACCCGAAAAAAACTAAGATTCAGCTTGTTATCGCAACAAATGCGGAGCTTGTTGAAATTCCCGATGATTTGCTCGGCGTTGACTATGTAACCGCCGTAACAAGGCTTAACGGACTCGGCTTTAAGATAAAAGATAAAGAGGTCAATCAAAAGGATTATCCCGGAATTACCGCAGGTACGGTTGTAGGCATCAATCCCAAGGGCGGCAATAAGGTTTCCGCCGGTACTACCGTTACCCTCGAATATGTTTCATATGACGAAACAAAAGAAAAACTCGTTATTGTTCCCGATGTTTCAAATCTTGATGAAGAAAACGCAAAGAAGGTTCTCACTTCATCTGGCTTTACCGTTTCAACAAAATCGGAATACAGCGATACGGTTACAAAGGGCTATGTTATTTCCAACACCTTCACCGGCTCTAAAATTCCGTCGGGCTCAAACGTTGTGATTACCGTTAGTAAGGGCAAGCTCATTGAGCAGTCGATTACAATTTCGGTTAGACTTCCGAAAACCTCGGAGCAGGCAAATGTAACCGCAACACTTGACGATACAACCGTTTTCACAGGCACATGCACTCTTGACGGCGATTCCGTAGAGATTCCCGTTAGAGGCCATGAGGCAACCTCTGTATTCAAGTTCTTCGTTGGCGGCAAGCTGATCTATAAGTGCAATGTTAACTTCACTTCTTCACCCGTATCTCTGAGCAACGAGACAACATACGAATATGTTGACGCAACGACTACCACAAAGCCTGTTGAATATACAATTCCGAACGTTGTCGGCGATACCTATGCCGTCGCTATGGCAAAGCTCAAAGCGGCAGGATTCAAAAATATCATTTCCGAAGGCTCTATTTCGGGAACGGTTGTAAAGATCGAGCCTGCGAGCGGCGTCAGTGTTTCACCGGATGTTCAGATAAAAATAACCTTTGGTGGCGGCAGTGAATATTAACGGAATTATAATTAAAGGAATCGGTGGCTTCTACTATGTAGAGGCCGCTGACGGCATAATTTACGAATGTAAGGCAAGGGGAGTTTTCCGCAAGGAGAAAATTACTCCGCTCGCAGGCGACAGAGTCGAAATAACTGTTGAGAGCAACAACAAGAATTCTATCGACAAAATTCTTGAAAGGCGCAACTTTTTCAAGCGTCCGCCGATTGCCAACGTTGACACTCTTGTTATTGTTTCCTCGGTCTGCGACCCGAGGCCGAATCTCCTTATAATTGACAGGCTAACTGCCGTTGCCTCGTATAAAAACGTTGAGCCGATCATTGTTTTTACAAAAGACGATCTTCAAAGCGCAAACGAATTTGTTAAGATATACACTAATGCCGGCTTCAAAACCTTTGCCGTCTCAAACGAGACCGGGGAGGGAATTGAGAAGGTTAAGTCGATAATTGACGAAGGAATTACTGTTTTTACCGGTAATTCGGGTGTCGGTAAATCCTCGCTCATCAACAGAATGTATCCTGATTTCTGCCTTGAAACAGGGGAGATAAGCAGGAAGCTCGGACGCGGACGACATACAACACGTCATGTTGAGCTTTTTAAGGTCGGCAGAGGCTATATTGCAGACACTCCCGGCTTTTCTTCTCTTGATTTTGAGACGAACGACCTTATAAAAAAAGATGAGCTTGCGTTTTGTTTCCCCGATTTTGCCGATTATATCGGCTCGTGCAGGTTTTCTACCTGCGCCCACGTTAATGACAAGGGCTGCAGTCTGGTTGAGGCTGTAGAAAACGGCGATGTCGAGCGAACACGACACGAAAGCTATGTGACAATGTACAATGAGGTCAAGGATATCAAGGATTGGCAACTGTAACAAAAAATCTAAACCGCCATAGTATGTAATAAGCAACCGGTTTTTCGATTGCAAAACTGCTGTGGTGGTGTTTTTATGAGAAGAGGCAGGCGGTGCAGCTGTAAGTTCGGCTATTATTTTTCGGCTTTCGGGCTCGGAATGATCGTTGCTATGATTTGTCCGAAATCTTTCATTGTGGCTGTGCTTTCCTGTGCTGTCATTATTCTCGGATTCATCATCAGCAAATAACGGAGGGTTTTTATGAAAGTAATCATGATCGACAAGCCAAAATTCCTGAGCGGAATTCTCAGACTCTTTTTCGGAATAAAAAAGGATAATGATATTACATAATTGTAAAATCTACTCATTTGCCGTCTAAATGACGGCTTTTTTCTTGCAAACAGCTTAATGTTATGATAAAATAAATTTATATAATTTCAAAATGGAGTTTCTGTAATGTATAAAGAAAAGCTTAAATTCAATAAAGACGGAAAATTCACAATTCTTCAAGTCAGTGATGCTCAGGATATGCATATACCGAGAAAAGCCATGTTCAAAATTCTGGACAAGACCTATGACAAGGTTAAGCCGGATCTGATCGTTTTGACGGGCGACAACATTCTCGGCAATCATATTGACGATGCGCTTATCGGAAAGAAAAAGGGCGCAACAACTAAGCCTGCTGTGCTCAAAAGAATGAGAAAAGCTCTCGGACTGCTGCTCGATCCCATTGAAAGAAGAAAAATACCTTTCGCTTTCATCTACGGAAATCATGACGATATGAACATTATCTCCAAGAAGGAGCAGGCAGAGATTTACGGTGAATACAACTTCTGCGTGCCCTATAACACGGATGATAACAGCGTTGAATGCGATACCTATAATATTCCCGTCTATTCGTCGAACGGCGACGAGATGAAATACAATATTTGGATGCTTGATTCGGCAGGCTCGGACGAGAACGGCAGACCGATATTCGGTAGGGTTCAGCCTGAAACGATTGAATGGTACGAGAGAAAAAGCCGTCAGCTTCGTCTTGAAAACAACGGTCCCGTCATGTCTCTGATGTTTCAGCATATACCTATTGCGGAGACTGCACAGTTCTTCAAAAAGTGCAATGAAGATGACAAGGGAGCAATAAAGATAGGCGAGGACGAATACGTTAAGCTTGATTCAACCAAGGCAAAGGGCTTTGCGTTTGAAATCGAGGGCAATGACGAACCCGATTACGGTCAGCTCACGGCAATAAAAAAGTGCGGCGACGTCTGCGGTCTTGTTTTCGGTCATGACCATATGAATTGCTTTACCGGTCAGATCGACGGAGTGAATATCATTCAAACCCCCGGCGCTTCATTCAGAAGCTACGGCAACATGATTTCGAGAGGCACTAGGGTCTTTGTTATTGACGAAAAGGACCCGACAAGCTTTGAGACATATACAATCGGCTATTTTGATCTTTTCGGAAATAAATTCAGCTCGGTTCTCCGTTATATTTTCAGCGCGGACGAGTACGAAAAGGTAAAGGCTGTTATTCTTTCTCTCAGCGGTGTAATAGTAGTAGGACTAATTGTCTATATATTTGCCATATTTAATCTATTTGGCTTTTAAACAGGAGAATTAAAAATGAAAAAGATATCCGATCTGGTTGTCAATAAACCGAAATTGATCGTTATAATATCGCTTTTGTTGCTTATTCCGTCACTGATAAGCTACATTTTTACAAACGTTAACTACGATATTTTGAGCTATCTTCCGTCAAGGCTCGATTCTGTCAAGGGTGAAAATATTCTTGAAGAGGATTTTGGCGGCAGCTCAATGACTATTGTGCTTGTTAAAACGGTTGACGATAACGGCGGAAAAATTTCACCTAATACAGTGATGAAGCTTAAAAATAATATTTCCGAGATAAAGAATGTTTCAAATGTTCTTTGGGCGGATAATATTATGGACACGAGCGTTCCCGGCGATATCCTGCCCGATGACGTGAAAAATGTTTTTTACAGCAGTGACGGCGAGTACACAATGATGTTTGTCAGCTATGCCGACGACGCTTCGTCAAAGGATATTATAAAATCGGTCAAGCAGATTAAAAAGATTCTTCCCGAAAACAGCTATTTGAGCGGTATTTCTGCCATGAACTCCGACACAAAGGAAATGACGGACAGTGAAACGCCGATTTATATTCTCATTGCCGTTGCTCTTGCAATAATCACAATGATGATCACCATGGAATCATATGTCATGCCGTTTATTCTCGTCGGAGTCATCGGAATAGCGGTCATGTATAATATGGGCACAAACTTTTTCATGGGCGTTTCTTATATCACCCAGTCCATCGCAGCGATACTCCAACTCGGTGTTACGGTTGACTATTCGATATTCTTCGTCAACAGATATAACGAGGAACGCAGGTATTCAAGGACGAAAGAGGAGGCAATGTCGAGGGCTTTGCACGGTTCGTTTATTTCGCTCTCGGGCAGCTCGCTAACGACGCTTTTCGGCTTCCTTGCGCTTTGCTTCATGCAGCTTACGCTCGGTCTTAATATCGGAATTGTTATGGCAAAGGGCGTCATTATCGGCGTGCTTTCGGTTGTAATAATTCTGCCTGCATTTATGCTTGTTTTCGACGACGCGATCAACCGTCATAAGCATAAACCGTTTTCGCCCGATTTCGGTAAGCTCGTCAATCATTTGGTTAAGCGTAAAAAAGTTTTTGCTTCTGTGTTTATTATAATTATAATTCCTTCTGTTTTACTTTCTGCGAATGTTAAGAAGAATTATAATCTAAATGCGGAGCTTCCGGACGATGCATCAACAACGATCGGAACAAAGCTTTTGAAAGAAAAATTCAACATGACGACCTCGCATTTCATTATTGTTGACGATACAATTCCCGCCAGCAAGCTTGTCAGCATGGAAAACGAGATAAGCAATGTCAAGGGCGTCAGCAGTATGCTTGCTTATGATATGTTTGTCGGAACTTCAATTCCCGATTCGATTGTTCCCGATGATATTATTGACATCGTCAAACAGAACGGACGGCAGGTAATGCTCGTCAACTCTATCTATGAATCCTCGACGGACGAATGTAACAGTCAGGTTGAAGAGATTGATAATATAGTCCAAAAATATGCAGGTTCAGACCATTACGGCTATGTTACGGGCGAGGGTGCACTCTATAAGGATCTAATCGAAACGACAAAGGTTGATTTCGCCGTAACGAGCATTATATCCATAATTGCCGTCTTTATTGTTATAGCGATAGTTTTCAAATCAATTTCCATACCTTTTATTCTTATTCTTGCAATTGAGGTTGCAATATGGATAAATCAGGGCATATCAACAGTTTTCGGAACGTCGATTCCGTTCATCGCTCCGACGGTAATTTCGTGTATTCAGCTCGGCGCAACGGTTGACTACGCTATTCTGCTGACATCGCGATTCAAAGAGGAGCTTTCAAAGGGTCACGGAAGAACCGCCGCCATGAAGATTGCGGCAAACGAGGCGATACGTTCTGTTTTCCAGAGTGCAATGCTTTTCTTCTTCGCAACCTTCGGAGTATATCTTGTTTGCAGCATTTCAATTGTCAAGTCGATATGTGCAATGCTTGCAAGAGGCTCTTTAATAAGTGCTCTTGTGATTGTATTATTTGTTATGCCTATTCTTCTCCTTTGCGAAAAATTCATTGCAAGGACAACAAAGGGCTGGGGTATTCACGATGACACTCCCGAGCCGGAACCGGTAAAGGCCGTTCCGGAAAAGAAGAATGTTGATGAATACGAATTTGATGAAGAAACAAGCTTCACGTTTACCGACGACGACTGAGAGGATGAAAGAAATGAAAAAAATTAAAAGTATATTTTGTATTCTCCTTGCCTTTGCAATGATTTTTCTTTGTGCCTGCGGGGACAGTTCTCAGGACGACAGCGAGGAAGAAGTTAATTCCGTTAGATACAACGTACCTGCCGCATCGGTTAAAAAAACGGAAACCGTTTATGTCAATCTTGACAATACCGGCACTGAGAAAAGCATAAAGGTCAGCGATTGGCTTCATGTTCCGCAAGGCGGCATATATGTTGACGATGTAACAAATCTAACATCTGTTGTCAACGTTAAGGATGATTCGAAACCGCAGGTTAACGGATCAACGCTTCGCTGGCATATGAGCACGACCGATCTTTATTACCAGGGCGACTACAGCGGCAAGCTTCCGCTTGAATTTAAGATCAACTATACCCTTGACGGTCAACCGATTTCCTCCAAGGATATCGCCGGCAAGAGCGGCAAAGTGAAAATCACAATCAAAATGAACAACGTTGATAAATATACCGTAAAGGTCAACGGAGTTAACATGACGATGTATAACCCGATGCTTGTTGTCGGAGGAATTTCACTCAGTGAAATGAAATTTCAGAATATCGAAGTTGAAAACGGACGTGTTGTCGGCAACGGTAACACACAGTATGCCGTGCTCGCCGGATTCCCCGGTATCAATGAAAGTCTCGGACTTTCCTCACTTGCCTCCGATTCGGATTCGACATATAAATTCAACGATACTTTTGTTATTTCCGCCGATGTAAACAATTTTGAGATTGGCAACTTCATGTTTTCGGCAATTCCGATCGCATCGCTTGATATCGGTCTAAACAATATTTCCGATTCCGTTGACAGCCTTCGAGATAATCTTCAAAAGCTTCAGAATGTTCAGAAAAGCCTTCAGCAGATCGACGCATCAAAGCTTTTAAATACACTTTCTTCAAATCCCGACAAGCTCAATAATTTAAGCGCACTTGTTAAGCAAGCTTCATCTCTATACAGTGAGAACGCCGCTTTGATAAACGTTCTTAATAAATATACAACGCCGCAGAATCTTGCGACAATTCAGGTGCTTGTTGAATATATTAGAACCGCCGATTTCAACGGTCTTGAGGATGCACTCAAGGTAATCAACAGTATTTTCGGTGACGAAGCGAGTCAGGAAACGATAAATCAAGGCATGCAGCTTCTTAAGGAGATGTCCTCCGACCTCAATGATCCTCAGGTTCAAAAAGCGATAGAGAATCTCCCGAAAACCGTAAATACGCTTTCCGAGCTTCAAAAGGCGGTTGAGGAGAATAAAGATCTTATAAATGCGCTTCAGGCACTTTCGGAGTCGAACGCACTTTCTTCGATTGATTCGACGCTTTCAAGTCTTAAAGGCTCAATCGCGACCGACAGCGTTTCTTCAATTTCGGGAATTGACGCAAACACTCTTTCGGCAAAAATGACGGCATGGCTTGAGCTCGGTAAGTCATATACTATTTTCACCAAGAAAGCTCAGACAATGTCATCAAGCGTTATGTTTGTTTTCAAAACCGACAGCGTGAGAGTTAATTCTTCAAAAAATGAAAAAGAAAGCACGACCGCAGCCGAGGAAAGCACAGCAGCTTCCGATGAGGGCGGCATTAAAGGATTTTTTAATAAGATATTCAAAAAGAGCGAGGGCTGATAATGAATTGCAAGGTTTCCGTCATTATTCCTGTTTATAACTGTATAAAATACCTCGAAAACGCTGTTAAATCCGTTATCTCTCAGACCGAATTTGAAATTATTGAGTTGATTCTTGTTGACGACGGTTCAACTGACGGCTCCGAGAAGCTATGCGACCGTTATGCGGCAATGTATGATAATATCTCGGTAATTCATCAGAAAAACTCGGGAGTTTCCGTTGCTCGAAACAACGGAATTAAAGCTGATGTGGCGAATAGCTATATGTCTTTTGCCGGTTATTCGGACGCGATGTTGAGCGATTGTAAGTCGGA
>ENA-UERK01000675-UERK01000675.1-human-gut-metagenome-genome-assembly--contig:-NODE-675-length-28087-cov-37.105891_pt1 | contig 28087 bp, 30 predicted proteins | sample MGYA00242957_ERZ507957 | MGnify/ENA primary metagenome ERZ507957 (study PRJEB26167, sample SAMN06115538) | human gut metagenome | host: Homo sapiens | place: China:Heilongjiang | collected 2015-11-06...
ATCTACCTGAAGTATGACGGCGGTGCAAATGCTCAGAAGATTGACGCTCCTGTCAATACTGCAGCCAAGGTTACTTTGAGTCCTAATGGTGGTGACTTCGAGAAGACTGTTACCGTAGCAGCCACACTGAGCAGCAATGCCAAGAGCGGTTGGTATAAGATTGGTGATGGCGAGCAGGTGGCTCTTACCCCTGGTAAGGCTGCTACATTCACCCTCGGTGAAGATATGCTGGAAGGCGAGAGCAAGATTGTAACTTGGAGCGCAACTAATGCAGAAGGTGTAACCAAGACAGGTTCTGCAACCTTCAACAAGATTAAAGAGGTAGTTGTTCCTGCTCCAACAGGTATCTTCGCTTACTTCCTCGCTCCTTCAGATTGGAGTCAGGTAGATTGCTGGGCTTGGAATAATACAGACAACTTTACTGGTGGTAACTGGCCAGGTGTAAGCTGTACCAAGACTAACATGAAGAAGAATGGTCTTGATGTTTGGATGTGGAAGTATGATGGCGATTTGACAACTGCTCCTACTATGATCATCTTCAACAACGGCGGTGGTACGCAGACAAAGGATTTGGAATTCGAAAACGGTGCAGTTTATAATCTTGCCGGTAAGACCAATGAGTCTGTCTCGACAGGCATCAACCAGGTAGGTAGCAAGAAGGCTCCTGCTAAGTTGAAGATTTACTCTATCAACGGTCAGAAGGTAGCTGAGGTAGGTAGCATGGCAGATGCTGAGTACATCCTTGCTCCTGGTGTATATGTTTGCGGTGGCAAGAAGTATGTCATCAAGTAATCATAAACCCTCTTTAAATACTTAGGGATATACGTTCTCTCTCTGAGAGATACTAATATATCAATATTTAATTAATCAAAGTAATAAGTTTTCCGGTCGGGCTCTTTGGTAGAGCTTGACCGGTTTTTTGTTTCGTTTGTTTTCTTCCTCTGAATTGTTTTTCGTCAAATTCATCGAAATCTGCACGAATTGTGATAAAAAAGATAAATCTTTTCGCCATTTACAATATCTTTTGTATCTTTGCACCAAACAAATAGAAAACAAAGATGAAAATAGGTGATAAAGTAAGATTCCTGAGTGAAGTGGGAGGCGGAAAGATCTCCGGCTTCCAGGGTAAAGATATCGTGATGGTGATGGACGAGGATGGCTTCGAGATTCCTACTTCCATCCACGACGTGGTAGTGGTGGAACAGGACGACTATGCCATGGGTAAGATGATTTCTGCCAAGATGGATGCCAAGCAGGCGTCAGAGGAACGTGCCAATACCGAGTTGAAACATGATAGCAGAAGCATCAAGTCGATCCTGAATGAGCATGATGCCAACGTCGATATGAATGTGGACGAGTATGATGCTGCCGACCGTGAAATTACCTTCCAAGCTCCAGCCCGTGAGCGTGACGGCGGCAACAAGCTCAGTGCTTATCTCGCTTTCGCGCCGGTGGATATCAAGGAAATCACGAATACCCGTTTCGAGACTTTCTTCGTCAACGACAGCAACTATTATATCCAATATACTTATCTCGTGGCTGAGGGTAACGCCTGGACCATGAAGGCTTGTGGAGAGGTGGAACCTAACACCAAACTCTTTATCGGGGAGTTCGGTCGTGACGTGCTCAACGAGATGGGACACATCGCTATTCAGATGACTGCATACAAGAAGGATAAGCCTTTCTTGCTCAAGCCAGCCACTGATGTTCAGTTCCGTCTTGACCCAGTGAAGTTCTACAAGTTGCATCTTTTCGAGGAGAATGATTTCTTCGAGACACCTGCCTTGCTCTTCACTATCGTGGAGAATGATGAGGTGGCAAGACCATTGGTCGTTGACTCCAAGAGATTGAAGGAGCAGATGTATAAGGACGAGAAGATTATCGCCAACGAGAGCAAGAAGAAACAGAAGAAGGACGATGGAACGGTAGTGATCGACCTGCATGCTGACGAGGTGCTGGAGACGACTGCCGGCATGAATACTGCTGATATCCTGCACTACCAGGTAGATGTGTTCAAGAAGACAATGGCAGAGTACAAGCATAAGAAAGGTCAGAAAATTATCTTCATCCATGGAAAGGGTGAGGGTGTGCTTCGCCAAGCCATCGTACATGAGTTGAATTATCGCTACAAGTCTTGTTCTTATCAAGACGCTTCATTCCAAGAGTATGGCTATGGTGCCACACAAGTAACTATAAAATAACACGCCATGAACATCAAGTACGGATTTATGAAAGTGGCAAGTGCCATTCCTGCCGTAAGGGTAGGAGATGTCATTTTCAATACGCAGCAAATCGAGGAGCAGATAGCCCTCGCTGAAGGTAAGGGAGTGGATGTCATCACTTTCCCGGAGTTGTCAATCACAGGCTACACCTGTCAGGATCTCTTCCGCCAGCAAATCTTGTTGGAGGCTACGGAACAGAGCATCATGATGCTGCTCGACTTCACTCGCAAGCTCGACATCATCGCTATCGTGGGAGCGCCTGTCGTAACGGGCGATCTCTTGCTCAACTGTGGTGTGGTCATCCAGCGAGGACAGATTCTAGGCATCGTGCCAAAGACCTATCTGCCTAACTATAGCGAGTTCTATGAGAAGCGTTGGTTTGCCTCGGCACAAGACTTGCGTGAACAGGAGGTTCGTTTTGCCGGACATAAGGTGAGATTGACGCCAGATGTACAACTCTTCCGTACTTTTGATGGTTTCCAGTTTGGTGTGGAGATATGTGAGGATGTTTGGGCTCCTGCTCCTCCAAGCAATAAGTTGGCTTTGGCGGGAGCCGATGTCGTCTTCAATCTTTCAGCTACTGATGAGTTGATTGGTAAGAATAATTACTTGAAGAGTTTGCTCTCACAGCAGAGTGCTCGTACCATCACGGGCTATGTGTATAGTTCTTGTGGCTTTGGTGAGAGTACGCAGGATGTTGTCTATGGCGGCAATGCACTTATCTATGAGAATGGACAGTTGCTCGGTGAAAGTGAACGTTTCTGTATCGAACCTCAAATGGTTGTGGCTCAGATAGATGTGGAGAAGCTTCGCTCTGAGCGACGCACTAATTCCACCTATGTCAATGCGCAGCGTAACATCAAGTATTCTGTGCTCGACAAGCAGTTTGGCATCCGTGTCGTAGATGCTACTCCTGCCGAGAATGTTCGTGACTTCGTGTTGGAGCGTGAGGTGAATCCTCATCCTTTCATCCCGACAAGTACGAACATGAAAGCTTCTTGCGAGGAAATCTTCAATATTCAGGTGATGGGTTTGGCGAAGCGTATCGTGCATACCCATGCCAAGACGGTGGTGGTTGGCATCAGTGGAGGTCTCGACTCTACGCTGGCCTTGTTGGTTTGTGTCAAGACTTTTGATAAGTTGGGCATGAACCGCAAGGGTGTCATTGGCGTCACCATGCCAGGTTTTGGTACCACTGATCGTACTTACAACAATGCCATGACCTTGATGCAGAGCTTGGGTATCTCTATCAAGGAAATCAGCATTGCCAAGGCGGTGACTCAACATTTCGAGGATATCGGGCATGATATGAATGTGCATGACGTGACCTACGAGAACTCGCAGGCACGTGAGCGTACCCAAATCTTGATGGACTTGGCCAATAAGATGGGTGGTATGGTAATAGGAACGGGCGACCTCTCTGAGTTGGCGCTTGGTTGGGCTACTTATAATGGCGATCACATGAGCATGTATGGAGTCAATGCTAGTATCCCTAAGACTTTGATTCGCCACTTGGTTAACTATGTTGCAGAGAGTGGAGTGGATGAGCAGAGCCGCATCACACTTCAGGACATCATTGATACACCTATCAGTCCAGAGTTGATTCCTGCGGATGAGAATGGTAATATCAAGCAGAAAACTGAAGACTTGGTAGGACCATACGAGTTGCATGATTTCTTCCTCTATTACTTCTTGCGCTTTGGCTTCCGACCATCCAAGATTTATCTTCTTGCCAAGAAAGCCTTCCTTGAATCTTCGGGTGAACGTGTGAAGATAAGTGACAACGATCCAGATAGTTACGATGAGGAAACCATCAAGAAATGGCTAAAGACTTTCGTGCGCCGTTTCTTCAATCAGCAGTTCAAGCGCAGTTGCTTGCCAGATGGTCCTAAGGTAGGAAGCGTGAGTCTCAGTCCACGAGGTGACTGGCGTATGCCTAGCGATGCCACATCCACTATTTGGTTGCAAGAGGCAGAGAACCTGTAATGTTCCTTCCAAGTGTAATTTCTGTTAAAAAACAAACGGCATTTATGTCTCGTTCGATGTTTTTTCTTATATTTGCATTCGTTATGTGAAACTTTAAATAAATAGAAATGACATTAAGAGAAGACAGAGAACGAGCGAAAACCAGCCGAGAAGAACTTGGAAAGTTCTTCTACAGCTTGGCGAAAATGAGTTTTGGGACAGTGTTCTTGGGTAGCGTTGTGGCTTTAGTGACAGAAACGGCTAGTCCGCAAAACTCGTTGTTGCTAATGAGTTGTGGCTTAATCGTTACAGCTTTTTTGGCTAGTATAGGTTTTAAAATTTTAAATTTGAAATAATATGGATTTTGCATTACAAATGAGTATGTTGTTTGGGGTCGTAGGCTTTTTTGCAGCATTGTTTTACTTTTGGCTTTGTACCAAGCAAGGAAAAAAATGGCTGAGAAGTTTGAATTAGTTAATCTTTAGCTTCTTGGCATCTAATTGATGATAGTAAAAAATACGAATAATCCGACTTCTACATCTCCGTAAAGAGTAGAAGTCGGGTTTTTCGTTGTTTTTCAGTGCATTCTTGGTTGTTGTGGGCATTTCTTACTGCCAAAATTAGAAAATATATTAAAGATTTTGGGGATACGCTATTTTTTTTGTAATTTTGCGCACGTTATAACATTTTTATGTTCAATTGAAAGAATAAACAAAATAAAATATAATTGGAATATGGCTAAGAAATTTGCCGAACACAATGGTCTGAATTTGACAAAGACCAACAACGACGTTTTAGCAGAGTGGGAGAAAAATGACATCTTCCACAAGTCTATCGATGAGCGTGAAGGTTGTCCTCAGTTTATCTTCTTCGAGGGACCTCCATCAGCTAATGGCCACCCTGGTATTCACCACGTGCTGGCTCGTAGTATCAAGGATACTTTCAACAGATATAAGACGATGAAGGGCTTCCAGGTTCACCGTAAGGCTGGATGGGATACCCACGGACTTCCTGTTGAGTTGGGCGTTGAGAAGGAACTCGGCATTACCAAGAAGGATATTGACAACAAGGCTTCTGAGAAGTATATCTCTACTGAGGATTACAACCACAAATGCCGTGAGAATGTGATGAAGTTCACTGCCGAGTGGCGTGAGTTGACCGAGAAGATGGGTTACTTCGTTGACCTCGATCATCCTTATATCACTTACGACAATAAGTACATCGAGACGCTTTGGTGGCTCCTCAAGCAACTCTACAACAAGGGCTTGCTCTACAAGGGCTATACCATTCAGCCATACTCTCCAGGTGCAGGTACAGGTTTGAGTTCTCACGAGTTGAACCAGCCTGGTTGCTACCGTGATGTGAAGGACCTCACCACCACAGCCCAGTTCCTCATCAAGGATCCTAAGGCAGAGTGGACCAAGTGGGGCAAACCGTACTTTATCGCATGGACTACAACTCCTTGGACATTGCCATCTAATGTGGCGCTCTGTGTAGGTCCTAAGATTGACTACGTTGCCATCGAGACATACAACCTCTACAATGGCGAGCCTATGACACTCATCATGGCTGAAAGCTTGATCAACTCATACTTGAAGGCTGACCAAGAGTGCAAGGAAGGTGACCTTCTTCCTTTCGACAAGGAGAAGAAGCAGTGCCCTTGGCGTATCATCGACCACATGAAGGGTACTGATTTGGAGGGCATGCACTACGAGCAGCTTCTTCCTTGGGTAAAACCTTGTGAGAAGGTTGATTTGTTCGCACCTCAGTTTGTTACTGATTACGCTGCTGCTCATCCAGAGAAAGTCTTCACCTCAGAGGATGGTCGCGATCAGTTCGTGGAGATGGAGAGCGAGGCTTTCCGTGTGATTCTCGGTGACTACGTTACGACTGATGATGGTACAGGTATCGTACATATTGCACCTACATTCGGTGCCGACGATGCCAAGGTGGCTAAGGATGCCAACATCCCAGCCCTATACCTTATTAATAAGAAGGGCGAGACCCGTCCAATGGTTGACCTCCAGGGTAAGTTCTATGTCTTGGAAGACCTCGACAATAACTTCATCGCTGCTTGTGTCAACAAGGAGGTTTACGCTCACCACGCAGGCGACTACGTGAAGAATGCTTACGACCCACAGTTTAATGTGGATGGTGTTTGGGACAAGAAGGCTTCTGAGAAGGCTGAGGACTTGAATATCGTTCTCTGCTACGAGTTGAAGCAGGAAGGCAAGGCTTTCAAGAGCGAGAAGCACGTTCACAACTATCCTCACTGCTGGCGTACCGACAAGCCTATCCTTTATTACCCATTGGATAGCTGGTTTATCAAGGATACTGCACGCAAGGAGCGCATGGTAGAGTTGAACAAAACCATCAACTGGCAGCCTGAATCAACTGGTACAGGTCGTTTTGGCAACTGGTTGGAGAACTTGAACGACTGGAACCTTTCTCGTTCTCGTTTCTGGGGTACTCCATTGCCAATTTGGCGTGATGAGAACCGTGGCGAGAAGTGCATCGGTAGCTTGGAAGAGCTTTATGCCGAAATCGAGAAGTCTGTGGCAGCTGGCATCATGAAGAGCAACCCTATGAAGGACAAGGGCTTCGTGGTAGGCGACTACAGCCAGGAGAACTATGACAAGATCGACCTCCACCGTCCATACGTTGACAATATCGTATTGGTCAACGAGGAAGGCAAGCCAATGTATCGTGAGAGCGACTTGATCGACGTTTGGTTCGATTCTGGTTCTATGCCTTACGCTCAACTCCACTACCCATTCGAGGGTGAGATGGCACGTGGCACAGAGGCAGACCGTGAGGCTTTGATTCACAGCACTTACGAGGGCTATGCTATTCCTCCTAAGTTCTATCCAGCCGACTTCATCAACGAGGGTGTTGACCAGACTCGTGGTTGGTTCTTCACACTCCACGCCATCGCTACTATGGTATTTGACAGCGTAGCCTTCAAGAATGTGATTTCTTCAGGTCTCGTACTCGATGCCAAGGGCAACAAGATGAGTAAGCACGTGGGTAACGTAACCAACCCATTCGAGATGATCGATAAGTATGGTGCCGACCCAGTACGTTTCTATATGATGACCAACAGCGAGCCTTGGGACAACCTCAAGTTCGACCCTAATGGTGTCGATGAGACTCGTCGCAAGTTCTTCGGTACATTATATAATACCTATAGCTTCTTCGCTCTCTATGCCAATGTGGATGGTTTCGACCCACAGACAGCACAGGTGGCATTCGAGAAGCGCCCAGAGATTGACCGTTGGATTCTCTCTTCACTCAATACCTTGGTGAAGGGTGTCGATAAGGAGCTGTCTGGCTATGACCCAACTCGTGCAGGTCGTCTCATCGACGCATTCGTCAATGACGACCTCTCCAACTGGTACGTTCGTCTGAACCGTAAACGTTTCTGGGGTAAGGAGATGAGCGAGGATAAGTTGAGCGCTTACCAGACTCTCTATACTTGCTTGATGACAGTAGCTAAGCTCTTGGCTCCATTCGCTCCATTCTATGCTGATGAGTTGTATCACGACTTGGGTGGCGAGTTGGAGAGCGTACACTTGGATAAGTTCCCGGTAGCTGATGAGGCTGCCATCGACCATGACTTGGAGGAGCGTATGACCATCGCGCAGAAGATTACTTCTATGGTATTGGCTTTGCGCCGCAAGGTGAACATCAAGGTGCGTCAACCACTCCAGCAGATTATGATTCCTGCTGTGGATGCTACACAGAAGGCACACATCGAGGCTGTGGCAGACTTGTTGAAGAACGAGGTGAACGTCAAGGAGGTGAACTTCATTGAGGGGCAGGGTATTCTGGTCAAGAAGGTGAAGTGTAACTTTAGAGTGATGGGTAAGAAGTTTGGCAAGTTGATGAAGGGTGTTGCTGCCCAGATGTCAGCCCTCGACCAAGACCAGATTGCAGCCTTCGAGAAGGCTGGCAACATCACTTTGAACGTAGATGGTCAGGAAGCAGTCGTAGAGGTTGCAGACGTGGAGATTATCTCTGAGGATATTCCAGGATGGCTCGTTTCTAATGATGGTAACTTGACCGTAGCCCTTGAGGTAGAGTTGACTCCTGAGTTGAAGAAGGAGGGTATGGCTCGTGAGTTGATCAACCGTATCCAGAACCTTCGCAAGGAAACTGGTTTGGAGATTACCGACCGCATCAAGGTGACCGTGGCTCCTCATGATGAGACCCATGCCGCTATCGAGGCATTTGGCGACTACATCAAGGGACAGGTGTTGGCTGATGCCATCACAGAGGCAGACAACAATGGTGCAGAGACCGAGTTTGATGACTTCAAGTTGAACATTCTCGTAGAGAAGAACTAAGTATCTCGTGAGTGTCTAGATAAACAATCATAACAGGTCACCGCCTAGCGATGACACATCGCATGGCGATGACCTGTTTTTTTCCTAATAATAACTTTATAACAATTAACGTCTATGGCTAACGAAAAACTACGTTATAGCGATGAGGAACTGGAAGAGTTCCGCGCTATTATTGATGAGAAATTGAAAGTGGCTCGCCAAAACTATAAGGAGATGATGGCCCAGTTGAATCATTCTGATAGTAATGATGTGGTGGATACATCACCTACCTACAAGGCTTTGGAAGAAGGTAGTGAAGCACAGAGCAAGGAAGAAATCATCCAGATGGCACAGCGCCAGCAAAAGTTCATCGTGGGCTTGGAGGCTGCGCTCGTTCGTATTCAGAACAAGACCTACGGCATCGACCGTGAGACGGGTGAGTTGATTCCAAAGGAGCGTCTGCGTGCTGTACCTCATGCTACATTGAGTGTCGCTTCCAAGGAAGCAAGAAAACATAAATAGATGAAAGAAAATAAAAACAAAATAGGATGGCTCGTCACGGCTATGGTGTTGATTCTCTTGGTGATAGACCAGATTATCAAAGTTTACGTTAAAACCCATTTCTGCCTTGGCGAGTCAGTCCGTGTCACCGATTGGTTCTTTATCGACTTTGTAGAGAACAACGGTATGGCTTGGGGAATGTCGTTTATTGGCAAGTTCTGGCTCAGTTTGTTGCGTACGATAGCCATCGTTGTCCTCGTTTGGTACTTGCATCGTATCATCAAGGCTGGCACCCATCGCAAGATATACATCTTCTTGGTGGCGTTGGTGCTGACGGGTGCGATAGGCAATATGATCGACTCTATGTTCTATGGGTTGATGTTCTCTGCCTCCTCACCATACTATGTGGCATATCAAGTGCCATTTGGCTCTGGTTATTCCGAGTTCTTCATGGGCAAGGTGGTGGATATGTTCCGTTTCCCATTCTTTACCTACACTTGGCCTGATTGGGTGCCATTCTTTGGGGGAAGTCAGGGGACGTTTTTCGACCCAGTATTCAATTTCGCCGACTCGTGCGTCTCTGTAGGCGTGATTTCTTTGCTCCTCTTCTGCCGACCAGAACTGGAGAAGTTGGGAGGAAGTAAGAAAAATGACTAAACATTTGGATATGAAATCATTACATAAGGTATTCTTGAGTATGTCTTTCTTGGCGATTGCGCTTGTCTTCTTGCAAGCGTGCAAGCCTTCCATCCCTAGCCAATATCTGTCTAAGGATGAGATGGAGGATATTCTCTATGAGTTTCATATCGCCGAGGCAATGGCTCACGAGAACTATGATGCTCAACAGAAGGGGGATATGATAGCTTATCGTGAGGCTATCTTCAAAAAGCATGACATCACCCAAGCCGACTTCGATTCTTCTATGGTGTATTACATGCGCCATACCAAGCTGATGCATGACATCTATGTGAAGTTGGGCGACCGACTGACGGCTGAGGCGAAATCCTTGGGAGTGGATGTCAACAACATGAATCAGTATGGTGACGTGGATTCGGGCGATACCACCAATGTATGGAAGGATGCAAGCGCCCTGGTGCTTTCCACCTATCAGCCATACAATTATCATAGCTTTGAGATACCAGTCGATACGGCATTCCATAAGGGTGATAAGTTGATTCTCGACTTCGAGAGCCAATTCCTCTATCAAGATGGTATGCGTGATGGCATCGCCATGTTGGCTATCTCCCTCAACAATGACAGCGTCATATCCAATACCATCCGTATTACCAGTTCTCAACATTACATGACGGAGTTGGAAGATCGTGATAGCATTGGTATCAAGAGTGTGAAAGGCTATTTCCTCTTGAATCGCGGTGATTTCGTATCGGGCAGCTCGTCATCTACCACCTTGAAGCTGATGTTTATCGAGAATATCAAGTTGGTGAGAATGCATGCACGCAAACCGGTAGCACCTGAGAATCCTTCTGCTTCGGGAGATTCAGCATCTACTCATAGTCCAAATCATGCAGGAGTCAATCCTGATGCCTCGATGGCACCTACACCTCCAGGTGGTCCTCGTCCTGTCTTGTCTTCTCCTACGGGGCGTCCTCTTCCTCCTAGTCGATTGGAGAAGATTCAAGTCGAAACTGATGGAAACAGACCTAGGAATTAAGGGAATCTCTCAATGAAGAGCTAGACATGGAAGATTTAAGAAGATGTGGAGCGCATGAGGTGCGTCTTTCTGACGGCAATGTCCTCTCACAAGCCGTGGTTGAGATTTCCGACGGAAGAGTAGTCAACTACTTCGAGTTTAGGGATGAGTTGCCTATGACGGAATGGCTCGGTGGTGTCATTGAAGTGAAGCGTGATGAGGAGGGCATCCTTCGTGCTTTTCATCAAGGCAAGAAGTTGTGACACAATGGATGTCGTGTAAGATATACTACTGAGTGTAAGACAAACAAAGTAATCAATCAATTAAAAATAGAATAATATGTTAAGTGTAGATCAATTAGAAGATAAGTTGATAGACTTGGCTTTTGCTGAGGATATCGGTGATGGCGACCATACAACCTTGTGTTGTATTCCTGAGGATGCCATGGGTAAGAGTCACTTGCTCATCAAGGAAGATGGTGTTTTGGCTGGTGTTGAAATGGCAAAGAAGGTGTTCGCTCGCTTCGACCCTACCATGAAGGTGGAGGTACTTATTCAGGATGGTACTCTTGTGAAGAAAGGTGACATCGCCATGATCGTGGAGGGCAAGACTCGCTCTTTGCTTCAGACAGAGCGCTTGATGCTCAACATCATGCAGCGTATGAGTGGTATCGCTACGATGACAGCCAAGTATGTGAAGCGTTTGGAGGGCACCAAGACTCATATCTTGGATACTCGCAAGACGACTCCAGGTCTCCGTATGTTGGAGAAACAGGCAGTGAAGATTGGTGGCGGTATGAACCATCGCATCGGCCTCTTCGACATGATTCTCTTGAAGGACAATCACATCGACTTCGCCGGTGGTATCGACAACGCCATCGATCGTTGCCATGCTTACTTGAAGGAGAAGGGCTTGGACTTGAAGATTGAGATTGAGGTTCGTAGCTTCGATGAGTTGGACCAGGTATTGAAGCACGGCGGTGTCAACCGTATCATGCTCGACAACTTCTCTGTGCCTGACACCAAGAAGGCTGTTGACATCATCGCTGGCAAGTATGAGACTGAGTCTTCTGGTGGTATCACCTACGACACCATCCGCGACTATGCCGAGCAGGGTGTTGACTTCATCTCAGTAGGTGCTTTGACCCACAGCGTGAAGGGTTTGGATATGAGTTTCAAGGCTTGTGAGTAATAAAATATAATATAAAATGAAGAAGAATATATTGGCGGCGGCTTTCATAGCTGCCGCTTCTTTTAGTGCCATCGAGGCTGATGCCTGCACCAATTTCATCGTGGGCAAGAACGCTTCTGCTGATGGCTCCGTTATCTGCTCTTATAGTGCAGACGACTATGGCATGTTCCAGTATCTTTGTCATTATCCTGCGGCTAAGCACGCCAAGGGCGAGATGCGCAAGGTTTTCGATTGGGACACCAACAAGTATCATGGTGAGATACCTGAGGCTGCTGAGACTTACAATGTCATCGGCAACATCAATGAGTATCAAGTGACGATAGGTGAGACTACCTATGGTGGTCGTGAGGAGATGGTGGATTCCACCGGTATCATCGACTATGGTTCGCTCATCTATATCGCCCTCCAACGTTCCAAGACCGCTCGTGAGGCTATCAAGGTGATGACTACCTTGGCTGAGACCTATGGTTATAACTCTGAGGGTGAGACCTTTACCATCTGCGATCCTAACGAGGCTTGGATCATGGAGATGATGGGCAAGGGGCCAGGTAGCAAGGGAGTCGTTTGGGTAGCTCAGCGCATTCCTGATGATGCAATCTGTGCGCATGCCAATCAGAGCCGCATCGGCAAGTTCAACATGAAGGACAAGAAGAACGTGATGTATGCCAAGGATGTCGTGAAGTTCGCTCGCTCTCAGGGTTGGTTTACTGGCAAGGATGCCGACTTCTCTTGGAAGATGGCATACGCCAAGCCTGACTTCTCCGGTCGCCGCTTCTGCGATGCACGTGCTTGGGCGTTATTGAACCATTTCAAGGACATGAGCCGTTATCTGCCTTGGGCTTTGGGTAAGGACCCTAATGCAGAGGATATGCCTCTCTGGGTTGTGCCTGATAAGAAGGTGAGCGTACAGGATGTAGAGGCTTGTATGAGAGACCATTACGAGGGCACTCCATTGTCTGTTGCTGATGGCGATGACCTCGGTGGTGGTATCTGGCAGATGCCTTATCGCCCAACTCCACTGATGTTTAAGGTGGATGGCAAGCAGTGCTTCAATGAGCGTCCTACCAGCACCCAGCAGAGTGGTTTCGTATATGTCAGCCAGATGCGCTCTTGGTTGCCAAGAGAGATAGGCGGCGTACTTTGGTTTGGTAATGACGATGCCAACATGGTGGCGTTCACTCCAATCTATTGCAGCTCTACCGTTCAGCCTGAGTGCTACAATACTCCAGGTGCCGATGCCGTGACTTTCAGCGACAAGAATGCTTATTGGGTGTGCAATATGACAAGCAATATGGTTTATCCTCGTTACAGTTTGATGTTCCCAAGCTTGAAGGAGGTGCGTGATAGCCTCGACAATAGCTATTTCGCAGCGCAGAAGTCTGTGGAGGCAAAGGCTCAGGAACTTTATAAGCAGAATCCTCAGCAGGCAGTGAAATATCTCAACGACTATGGTATCGAGAAGGCTCAGCAGATGTTGGCTCGTTGGAAGCAGCTCTTCCAGTTCATGGTAGTGAAGTACAACGATATGATTATCAAGCCTACTACCAAGGATGGCAAGTTTGAGCGTACACCTGAAGGCTTGGGTGCTCGTCCTGTTCGTCCGGGCTATCCTGAGAAGTATGCTCGTGAGTTGATTAAGCAGACAGGCGATAAGTTTGTTTGTCCAGAGGAATAATGAACTTTTAATGGTAAGACGATTACTATCCATTTTTTTATTGTAATTTGGCGGCGTGAAAATGCAAAGCAAGGAAAATATGGAAGAAATCGTAAATAAATATCCGGTCGGAATTCAGACTTTCGAGAAGATTCGAGAGGGGCATTATCTCTATGTTGATAAGACGAAATACATCGTTGATTTCCGAAAAAAAAGGAATGTCTTATGTCTTTCTGAGTCGTCCAAGACGATTCGGTAAGTCTCTCTTTGCCTCGACTCTCGATGCTTATCCTCCTTTTTGCCATTACTCTATCAGTGTGGTTGTCTAACAATCAAAAAAGTTCATCCGCTTAGTCAACGTTATCATTTGGCTTATCCTAATCAAGATGTTAAGATTAGCATGCATCAATTTCGATAGCAATCAGCGTACAGTCACCGACTGGATAATCAAGGAAGGATGATGGACTAGGTCACAGAATCATTCATCCTTCGGGAAGGCTTTCAGAAAAACCTCCCGAGGAAAATATAAAAACGTCCCGATGTTTTTCCAAAAACATCGGGACGTTTTTTTTGAAGCCATTCCTTGGGGGCTTATAAGAATCGCCAGGAATGGCTTTTTGATAGGTTATCTCTTGTCACGCAAGAGCATAACAGATATTCTTTATTCCTTCGTCTTCTCCTCTTCCAACTTCTTTGGCAAGACGAGGTTGAGGATGACGCCGATGACGGCAGAGAGACCGATGCCAGAGATGGCGAAGTTGCCTGAAGAGAGCACGGCACCGCCCAATCCCATGGTGAGCATCACGGAGATGATGATCACGTTGCGAGTATTGTTCATATCGACCTTATTTTGCATCAAGTTCTGCACGCCCACGCTGGCGATGGTACCGAAGAGCAAGAGCATGATGCCACCCAATACCGCTTGCGGAATGCTCTGCAACAAGGCACTCAACTTTCCTACGATGGAGAAGCAGATGGCAGTGGCTGCTGAGATGCGAATCACCGCAGGACTCGTCACCTTGGTAATCGACATGGCTCCTGTCACCTCGGAATAAGTCGTCTCAGGAGGACCGCCGAGGAAGGCTGATACAAGGCATGCCACTCCGTCACCCAACATGGTGCGATGGATGCCCGGCTCCTTCACGAAGTCTTTCTTAGCCACGGCGCTTACTACATAGACATCGCCGATATGTTCCAATACCGGTGCTATCGCAACGGGTATCATATAGAGGAACGGGCTCCAAGAGAAATGGGTGATGGTATCGAAAGAGATAGGACAGGAGAACCAAGATGCCGCAGCGATACCCGAAAAGTCCACCTCGCCCATGCAGATGGCGATGATATATCCCACGACCACACCCGTGATGATGGGCACGAGCTTCATCAGTCCCTTGCAGAAGGTGAGCACGAGGATGGCGGTGATGAGGGAGGAGAAGGCGAGAATCCAGTTGGTCTTCGCCATATCCACGGCACTGCCGGAGAGGGAGAGACCGATGAGGATGATGGCTGGTCCGATGACCACTGGAGGGAAGATGCGGTCGAGCAGTTTCTTGCCTTGCCATTTCACGAGGGCACTCATCACGAAATACACCAGTGAGACGCTCGTGAGTCCGGCGATGGTTCCCGGCAATCCCCACTGTTTGCTGGCTGCGATGATAGGGGCGATGAAGGCGAAGGAGCTACCGAGGAAGATAGGTACCTTGCCGCCAGTGATGAAATGGAATAGGAAGGTTCCCACACCTGCGGTGAAGAGAGCCGTTGCAGGGTCGATGCCGATGAGGAGCGGCACCAAGACCGTTGCGCCGAAAGCCACGAAGAGGAATTGTACTCCCACGATGGTTTTCTTGGTCATTGATAATTGTTCTGTATCCATAAAACTATTGTTAAATCGTCGGCAAAAGTACTACTTTAAATTGAAACGACCAAAAATAACGTCTTGAATCTTTTGTGATTCCAAATATTATTTGTAATTTAGCGGCGTGAAAGTGTTTTGTGTGATAAAGACGAATATAACATTAGATAAATAATGGATAAACGAAACTTAGACATAGCATATTTCCTTTCGTTTTGTATTGAGCAATACAAAACGGAAAAAGGTATTTCGGGAGCTGATGCAGTTCAGGTCTTGAAGCTATATGGTGTGCTGGAGTATCTGGCGGAGCATTTCGATGTGCTGCATACGCAGAGCAAGCAATGGCTCCTCGCAGATATAGATGAATTTATTCAAATTAGAAAGACCAGAGAGGAGGTTTGCAGATGAAACTCTATCATGGCAGTTTGGAAATAGTTGACCATCCCGAAATCAGAAAGGCTGTAAGAACATTGGATTATGGCGATGGTTTTTATGCCACAACATCTTTTCAGCAAGCTGAGGCTTGGGTTAGACGGCGTGCCAAGGAAAATGGTTCGGTCAAAGGCTATGTTAACGTATACGAGTTTGACTTTAGTTCTTTGAGAAAGCTAAATTCCTTGCTTTTTGCAAAGCCTTCTGATGAGTGGGTAGATTTTGTGATGGCTAATAGAACACAGAATGGTTTTACGCATTCTTATGATATAGTATATGGGCCTGTTGCCAATGATAGGGTATACGCTGCTTTTGCTTTGTATGAAGGTGGAGTACTTGGTAAGGCTTCATTGATAAGGGAATTGAAAACCTATAAGTTGGTGGATCAATATCTCTTTCATACGGAGGAAGCTTTGCGTTATTTGTCATTTATAGAAGCAAAGGAGGTAATATTATGAACTTAACTGTGAATCAAGACAACTTGTATTTCTTTCTTCCTTCTAAAGTGAGTTGGATGGCAGAGATGCTTGCTGAAGACAAAGGTATGAGCATTTCTGATGCTGTAAGTCAGATTTATCAATCTGACGTTTATAAAAGATTAGAGAAAGAGAGTACAAAATTGTGGCATTTAGGGCCAGTAGATTTGTATCGTGAGATGATAAGTTAATTCTATATTTTCCCAAATGTTATGAACATAGAAACCATTCGAGAGTATTGCCTCTCCCTGCCTCTCGTGACCGAGGATTTTCCCTTCGACGAAACCACGTTGGTGTTTAGGGTCTTGGGCAAGATATTCGCTTGTCTCGACTTGGAACGCCCAGACAGGGTAACGATGAAATGCCATTCCGACTATGCCCTCGAACTACGTGAGAACCATCCCGAGATAGAACCCGCTTGGCATTGGAACAAGAAGTATTGGAACCAAGTGAACCTCACGGGGCTTCTGGAAGATGAAGTGATACAAGGCTTGCTCCGCCACAGCTATAGCGAGGTGGTGAAGAAACTCAAGAAGCAGGAGAAGGCGGAGCATCCGGAAGTGATGGAGGTAAAGGAGTGAGGAGTAAAGCATTTGAAGTCAAGAAGAAGGATACGTACAACAGGGATAGAGGCGTTACTCGTCTGCGCAAGGCATACCAATGTTGTTATAAGTGATGACAAAATTGCCGATGAGGCAAAGTGGGATGGGCTTAAGGGCTACATAACCAACACAGAACACGATGCAGAAAAGGTCATTGCTGAAAATCATGGACTTTGGGTAGTGGAACGAGCTTTCAGAATCTCAAAAGGATCATTGGAAATGCGTCCGATGTTTCATTTCACGGAAAGAAGGATTGAGGCTCATATCCGTATATGCTTCATCGTATACAAGGTTTACAAGGAACTGGAACGTATAATAAAGAAGAGTAACATCGATATGAGTGTAGGTCATGTTCTTGATGCTGCAAAGACAATTACAACTATTAGAGTAAGGATGCCAGAGAATGGACAAATCTACTCCAAGACCCTCTTCCTTACTGACAGACATGGGGCTATCCAACAACTTTTTGAGCTAGTCAACAACCAAAATTGAATTTGGGTGGCGCATTGACGAAGTCAGGAGTGAATCAAGACAACCTATATCTCTTTCTTCCCTCTAAGGTGAGTTGGGTGGCTGAGATGTTGGCAGAAGATAAGGGTATGAGTATTTCTGATGCCGTAAGCCAGATATATCAATATGACGTTTACAAGAGATTAGAGGATGAGAGTACCAAACTAGGCATCTAGGGCCGGTAGATTTGTATCGTGAGATGACAGTCAAAGAAAATAGGTGAAGAGCAAAGCTTGCGTCTCTTCACCTATTATATTATAGTATTAGTTCATTTCAGAATAATAGCCTTTCTGTGAAGATAAAAAAGAAGCGTGAGCTTCCCTTATCTACACTTGAGGCTTTGGCGTTGCCCGCATAAACGATAAGTTCCGCCCACGCTATAGCGCAGGCGTTTACTGAACTTATTCATACGTGATTGCATAACTTTAATTCTGGCAAAATTTAAGTGTATTCCGAATAAATAGTAAACGCAAGTTTATATACTATGATATATTTCTTCTTTCTTTTCTGTTTCTTCTAATCTTTTCTATTTTATAAAGGGTTATACATCTTCTTTTTGGGTCGTCATTATAGTATGACTGCCTTTTTATAGTACTTCCATTTCGTTCCTCTTCATAATGAGAGGGTAACGCTCTGGATGCTTCAAACTATCTATTTCCAGGTCAACATCGAGCTTAGGCCATTCTATGGCGTTGCGTCCCGACATCTTGACATCAAGTGCATCCATAATGCTGGCGCTTTTAATCCATGGAATCCTATTGAAGGAAATGAAGTAGTCATTCCCTTTCACGGAAAGCATGATTCCTTTATCATTTATCATCAGAACGTTTACCGACGTGTCTAATGAATTTGTTTTTAAAGTCGTCTCCATTTTCTTCAATTATTTTTTCGATAAAACTTAATTCTTTACTGTTGAAGCCAAAGTTCTCGGCAATCTCTATTTGAGGTTCCAGCCAATATTTCGCTTCCTTTTCAGCTTTGACAACATGGATATGTATCCTTTCTTCCTCATTGGAATAAATCTTGAAAACAAATCCATTTAATTCTTTAAACTTAGGACTCATGGCAACCTTTTTATGTTAGTTGTTTAAATAGGATAATGTTCGTCCTCATATTCTGATGCCAACTCACAAAGTTTGTCAAGTTCCATTAAGTTCTTGTCTGACTTCGGAGTGTTGTCATCTACGAATGGCAATAGATGTTCAATCCTTGCCATTACTCTTTCATATGAATGTTTATCTTCAATCTTTGCCATAATCGTTTATAAATGTCAAAAAGTCATCTACGGCTTCGTGAAAGATCTCTTTAAGCTCTTCTACGCTTGAACCTTCGAAATTGACGAGTCCATCGATACCTTCAATCTTGCCAAAGAAAACGTTGTCTTCCTCGCAGAAAGCTACTGAACCAATGAACCCTTTGTAATTTAACATACTTCTTTCTCTTTCCTTTTGCAAATATAGCCAAAATATAGAAGCTAAGCAAGCAATCGGGGGTGATTTTAGTATTATTTATCAGATGCCCCTATATGGACGATCGGATTTCCTTATAGGATCGATGGGAGTTGCCTATAGGCTTGTGGGGAGTCGTCTATAGGGGCGTCGGGATGCGCCCATAGGCTCGTCGGACTCATCGCTCGGGTCGAACGACCGGCTGACGGTAGTGGAACGACGAGCTGACGGTAGTGAGTCCCCTATTCATATAGATAGAACATCCGCTCCATCATCTGCCATTTCTGGTCGGATGTGGCATCGGCGGCACAGTCTTGGAACTCTGCCACGTGCTTCTCCCATTCCTCTTGTCTAGGCAGGGTGGCGAGTTTTGCCATGGCGGTATCCCAGTCGAAGTCGAGAGGAGCATCCACTATCATCACGAGGCGATTGCCCAAGATGTAAATCTCCATCTCCCGGATGCCCACGGCTTGGATACCTTGCTTGATTTCGTCCCAGAAGTGCTCCTTGTCGTGCGCTTCCTTGTATTTCTTGATGAGCTCGGAGTCATCCTTCAACTCCATGGTCTGTACGAATCGCTTGGTCGACTGATTGTACTGCTTGCTCTTATATCCTTCTGTTGCCATAATACATTTCTTTTCTTTCTGCAAAAATACGATATTTCTTCTTTCTTGCCAAAAAATAGAGCCGAAATCTTCCCTTTTCCTATCAAAAGAGACTTTTTGCTTTGATTTTTTTTGTCAATTCACTCGAAATGATTATCTTTGCACCCGCAATTGGTTCACTGCCACGTCGTGCCGACACAGGGGCGATGGTCATTTTGGTTGAAATGCCAGGATGCGTGCGTAGTGATTAAAAGGGAATCAGGTGAGAAGCCTGAGCAGTCCCGCTGCTGTAAACATCTATCCTCCTCTTGGGGGAGGGCAGGCAAGCACCAAAAGGTCACTGACATTTTTTCGGGAAGACCGCTTGCCTTGGGTCACACATCATTATATATAGGGCAGGATGCCGATTTCATGGAATATCTGCGGAAAGCTCGTAGCGATGTGAAGACGAGATGTAAGTCAGAAGACCTGCCGTTGTCATCTCTGCATCTGCTGGATGAAGCGTAGTGAAACTACCTGGAAGCTAGATGTGGCGCTGCTGCCATCAAGTCCCGTGGAATGGACTTTGAAGGACTTAAAGATTTATATTTGGATGAAAAGAATGTTAGCAATAACCACGTGGGTTGTTGCACCAATGTCTGCACTAGCTTCTCATGAGGTGGCGATGCCAGACACGGTGCATCATATCCAGGAAGTGGTCGTTACTTCAAGGTTGATCTCTAGGGAGACGATACCTTCACAGACGTTGGCAGGCGAGGAACTCAAGAAGTTGAATTCCTTGTCTGTGGCTGATGCCTTGCGCTATTTCTCAGGCTTGCAACTAAAAGATTATGGCGGAGTGGGAGGTATCAAGACCGTCAATATCCGCAGTATGGGAACCAATCACCTCGGCATCTTTTATGACGGAATAGAACTCGGGAATGCGCAGAATGGGCAAATCGACCTCGGACAGTTCTCGCTCGATAATGTGGAAGAAATCTCTCTTTATAATGGTCAGCGCAGTGCCATCTTCCAACCAGCGAGCGATTTTGGCAATGCTGGTTCGGTGTATATCCGTACCAAGGCTCCTCGTTTCCGTAAGGGGAAGAACTACAACCTTTCTCTGAAGGCTAAATATGGTGCTAGTGATACCTTTCGTTTTTCCTCGCTATGGGAACAGAAGCTATCAGAAGTGCTCAGCTCTTCGTTGAGTGTCGGTGTGCTAACCTCTAGTGGGCGATACAAGTTCCGCTATAAGCGTGTGAATCAAGACAATACCGTTGCTTACGATACTACGGCTGTCCGTCACAATGGCGACATCTGGGCATTCCGTGCTGAGGAAAATATCCGTGGACATATCGCAGACGGCTATTGGAATGTGAAGGCATATACCTACCACTCGGAGCGAGGAATACCAGGTGCCATCGTCAATAATGTTTGGCGAAGAGGTGAACGGCAATGGGACCATAATACCTTTGTACAGGGATTGGTGCAGAAGTCAGTGGGCGACAAGTTCTCCACTCGTTTCTTGGCGAAGTACGCCTATTACGATACTCGGTACGTCAACAATGATGAGACGCAGATTCATGTAGATAATACCTATCGCCAACAAGAAGTCTATCTCTCTACCTCCAATGTCTATGAGATACTACCGAAGTGGAGCGTGTCGATGAGTTATGATTTCAAGTGGAACAAGTTGAATGCCAATATGGTGAACTTTGCTTATCCGCATCGTTTCTCCAATTTCATTTCGGCAGCCACAGCCCTCACGCTCTCTCGCTTTCAGGCGCAAGCCTCCATCGTGGAGCAGTTGGTGAAAGACCATGTGAAATTTGGCAAATCATCCCCATCGTTGAGTACGCTGACACCGGCTTTCTTCGTCAATGTCTATCCTTTCGATAGTAAACTGTTAGCAGTGAGGGCCTTTGCGAAGAAGAGTTTCAGAATGCCAACCTTCAATGACCTCTACTATGCAGATATGGGCAATAGCAACTTGAAGCCAGAGTCGGCTTTGCAATATGACTTAGGTTGTGTATTCTCTTACGAGTGGAAGTCGGCGTGGGTCGATCACGTCAAGTTGCAGGTGGATGGTTATTACAATACTGTGCATGACAAGATAGTGGCTTATCCTAAGGGACAGCAGTTCAGATGGACGATGCTCAACCTAGGTAGGGTTCACATCAAGGGCGTTGATGCCTTGGCGGAAGTGGGCGTGACCCCAGCGAAAGACTGGAGGTTGACGGCACGATTGCAATATACCTATCAAGATGCTCGTGACGTGACCGATCCTCATACCTCTTATAACCAAGACCAAATACCATACATACCTTGGCACAGCGGTTCGGCTATCGTGAATTTGTCGTGGAAGCAGTGGGACCTCGTATATAGTTTCATCTATTCGGGCGAGCGATATTCCCAACAGGAAAACATCCTCTATAACTATATGCAACCTTGGTACACGCACGATATGAGTTTGGCTTATCATGCCAACAAATGGTCGGCTCGACTGGAGGTCAACAATGTATTCAGCCAAGACTATGACGTGATACTCAATTATCCGATGCCGAAGCGCAACTGCATGCTGACACTGGAAGTCAATCTGTAAGATGGCTGGAGGCTAGGATGCAAAGATGATAAATAATAATACTGGACAGAAAAGAATGAGAAATCTTAGATATACAAAAGTCCATGGCTTGTTATCGCTTGCTTATTTCTTCTTGACTTGCTGCATGTTGAGCTTGCAGTCGTGTAGAGACGGCGATACCGTCATCTATTCTACGAAAGAAGACACAGGAACGAAGGCGGAGCAAGGCGATATAGCCGGCATGTACTTGCTCAACGAGGGTAACATGGGTAGCAATAAGGCAACGCTCGACTATCTCGACTTGTCGGGTACGGAAAGCCTTAACGCCATGTACCATCGCAATATCTATTCGGAGCGCAACCCGAATGAAATCAAGGAGTTGGGTGATGTGGGCAATGACATCAAGGTGTATGGCTCCAAATTGTGGATGGTTATCAACCGCTCCAATAAGGTCGAGGTGGCAAATGCCTATACCTGCACAAAAGAGGGAAAGATTGACATCCCCAACTGTCGTTACGTGGCTTTTGATGGAGGCTATGCCTATGTGAGTGCCTATGTCGCTCCTATGGCTATCCGTCCGGATGCCGAGGTCGGAGCCGTCTATAAGGTCGATACACTTACATTGAAGGTAGTCGATAAGATACCTGTGGGCTATCAACCAGAGGAAATGGCAGTGCTCAATGGCAAGTTATATGTTGCCAATAGTGGTGGCTATCGTGTTCCCAACTATGATAAGACGGTGTGTGTCATCGACTTGAAAACATTCACGGAAGAGCGCAAGATGGATGTTGCCATCAATCTCCATCGTCTTCGTGCCGATAAGTATGGACAGGTTTGGGTTTCCTCACGCGGTGATTACAAGGATGTGCCTTCACGCCTGTACTGGCTTGAGCCTGATGATACTGGAACGATGAGGCAAGGCGGCGAGGTAGATGTGCCTATTTCTGATATGTGCATCGTGGGCGACTCCTTATATTATATAGGTGTGCAATGGAGTAATGTCAGTCAATCGAATACGATAGAGTATGGTATCGTGAATGTACGTACGCATCAGGTGCTTACGCATTCCCTTTCTTCTGCGCCAGAGATACAATCGATAGAAATGCCGTATGGCATCATCGTCAATCCACAGAAGAAGGACTTCTATCTGATGGATGCCAAGAACTATGTATCGAGTGGTGAGTTGCTCCACTTCAAGGCGGATGGCTCGTTTGACTGGCGTGTATGGACTGGCGATATTCCTGCCCATGCAGCTTTTGTGTATCGCAAGCCGCAGATTCCGTGTGAACCTAGCAAACCGGTGGAGGAGTATAGCAAGTATATCTTGGCGGTAGATGAGTATGTGCCTGCACCAGGACAGTTTGTTAATACGATGCCAAAATACGAGGAAGGCGATGATGCTGCATCTATGGCAGCGAAGTGTACACAGGCAATTGGTGGCAATCGCAATGGTATGATTTCTTTGGGAGCATACGGTGGGTACGTCACCTTCCATTTCGACCATAGTGTGGCGAATGTGAAGGGGGAGAAGGACCTCTACATCAAGGGTAATGCCTTCTCTTCGGCTGCTTATCCTGACAAGTTTGGAGGCAGTTCCGAACCAGGCATTGTGATGGTATCGCAAGATGTCAATGGCAATGGTAAACCTGATGATCCTTGGTATGAGCTTTCGGGTTCTGCCGATGTGGATAGTGTGGGCAAGGTGGCCTATGGATATGAGATTGCCTATACCAAGGCGGCTATGCAAGATGTGCCTTGGACTGACAACCGAAACAAGAGTGGCGTTGTCAATCGCAACATGTTCCATACTCAGGAGTACTTCCCTCTGTGGTTGCCGAGTCCTTTGAAGTTTCAGGGAACGCTCCTTCCTCCTAATGGTGAGAATCTAGGAGATGATGCGAATCCTTACTGGTTCCTGTACGCTCTCAGATATGGCTATGTCGATAATGTCGGCAATGGTGACATTGATGCTTGCAGTTTCGACATCGGTTGGGCGGTGGAGCCTGTCACTCGTAAGCCAGTCTATCTAGACCACATCGACTTCGTGAGAGTGTATTGCGCACAGAACCAAGTCTGTGGCTGGTTGGGTGAGACGAGTACGGAGGTGGCTGGTGCGGAAGACTTGCATCTATACAAGTCTATCAGTGCCAATCGAAAATAGCGAAAGGTATAGTGGTTATGATTAGATAAGTATTAATTAATAAAATATGTATTTATGAAGAAACAGTTTACTTTATTGTTGTTAGCGTTGCTGGCTTCTATGACTTCATGGGCTTCAGCGCTATGTGACGTTGATTTCTCCAAAATCCAACGTTGGGTGGGTGAAGGAGAAAACAAGGCGGCTTTGGTTATCCAGTGGAATGATGGCAAGGATGACAACAGAATGTTGGTATGGGGCTATCGTTGGAAAGCTGGTGAGTCAAAGACAGGTGCAGATATGGTGCTTGATATTGCCAAGGCTGATCCATCATTGACAGTATGTGCATCTACGGCTGGTTATGGACTTTATATTACAGGTTTTGGGTACGATATTAATCAGGATGGCACCGTTTGCTTCTTGGATAATTCTGGTAATATGACATATCCACGTCGTGGAAGAATTGGTGGCGGAACTCCTATTGATGATAAGGATCATTGGCAAAATGTATTCTCAACAAGTGGATATTTTGGATATTATCTAGGTAGTGTTGGTAGTGATTATGAGTATTCTGGCGTAGGTTGCCCAAATCGCAAACTTACGGATAAATGCGTTGATCTTTGGACCTATGGAAGTGGTGCAATCAATACATCCGAAATGTATTACCTTCCAGAGGCATTTGACTATACCAAAGGTGCTTTCGTGGTGAATGAAGACTGGTTTGGTCATCGTAATTCGGCAGTTACCTTCTTGTCAAATGATGGTAAATGGAACTACAAGGCAGTAGAAGATATAGGCTGTACAGCTTGCTTTGGTACCTTCTATGGAAATAAGTTTTATGCCATAGCAAAGCAGGCTAAGGATAAGAGTGCTAGTGTAACTGGTGGTCGTATTACAATTTGTAATGGAACCACAATGGGTATTGTCAACCAAATCGAGAACATTGATGCGGCTAAGGGTGCTGACGGTCGTTCGTTCTTGGGAGTTGATGAGCATAAGGCTTATGTTAGTACATCTAATGGAATCTATGTCTTGGACTTGAATACTCAGGAGATTACTGGTGAGATGACTATGGACGGTAATTCTATTGTTGGTGAATGTGGTAACATGGTACGCAAGGATGATCGTGTTTATGCAGTGTCTTTTTCTAAAGGTATTTGTGTCATCAATCCAGAAACCAATGAGGTAGAGAATGTTATCTCTGGTTCTTTCGGCTCAATAGTTATGTCAAAGGATGGAAACCTTTGGGTTAGTTTGTTTCAAGATGGAGCAAATGCTGGACTTGCAAAGTTGAACCTCGAAGAGGGAAAAGTTGAAAAACTCTCATTGCCAAAAGGTATTGGCAATCCTGTTTGTACTTATCTTTGGGGAGCTTGGACTCCTGATGCTCTTTGCGCCAGTGCTAAGGAAAACGCACTTTATTGGACTTCTGTTTCTGGTTGGTCAACCTATATGGTTTTCAAGTATGACATCGACCAACAGAAATTTACTAAGTTCATTGACTTGAGTGCAGAAGAAGGTAATACTTGGAGCATTTATGGTTGTAGCTTCAGAATAGACCCTGTAACTGATAATGCTTATACAACTTTGGCTGATGGTTACAAAAACAATTATAAGGTTCGCAAGTATGACAATAAAGGAAATCTGTTGGCGGAGTATGCGATGGAACCTGACGTTGATGCGTCTGAGCGTAATTATTGGTTCCCTGGTATGTTTGTCTTCCCTGATACAGAAGACCCTGTGTGGAACAAGCTCGCTCAGCAGACTGTTGAGGTAGGTTCAACTGTCACCATCGATTTGGCAGGTCAAGTTACTGATGCTGACAATATGGATGCCAGCATCGTCAAGAGTATTTCGAAGGTTAGCAATGACAATGTTGTCGCAACAATGAATGGTAGCAAGCTTGTTATCGAGGGCAAGAAAGCTGGTAGCACAACTATTACCTTGAAGGCTAACTCCAATGGTATCATTGCCACTACTACACTCTATGTTAAGGTGGATGAGCCAACAGGCATTAGCAACGTGGAGAATGCTTCAGATGTTTATGAGGTAGCTCGCTACACCGTAGATGGTAAGCGTATCGCTGCTCCTCAGAAGGGTATCAACATCGTTCGCATGAGTGATGGTTCAACTCGAAAAGTTGTAGTAAAATAAATAAGGAATTTTTAATCCAATCCATGGGGGTGTTCTCTTTCGGGAGGCATCCCCTTTTTGTTTCTCTGCTGCAGGGGGATGAAAGTCTCTTATAAAGACTAGGATTGGTCTTCCCTTCCAAAAACAATGAAGGGTCGCAAGGCAATCGAATGCCTGCGACCCTTTTTCTAATTTATAAATGGTAAAATTGCGATTTTCCTTTTATAAAATACTGAAGTTCTTGTCAGTAGATTTACTCGATGACGATCAAAGCGTCCTCTTCGAGCACTGCCTGACCAGGCTTTACGCAGATAGCTGTTACCTTGCCATCCTTCTCTGCCTCGATGTTGTTCTGCATCTTCATGGCCTCAAGGACAACAACGGTGTCACCTGCCTTCACCTCCTGACCAACAGTAACCTCGATGCTGGTGATAGTACCAGGGAGAGGAGCCTTCACTGCGTTGGCTGTGTTGACATTGGCAGCAGGAGTAGCCTCTGCATCATCAGAAGCGGCAGCTGGCTTACCGAGCACTACCTTCTTCTTCTCAGGCTCAGCTTCCTTCTCCATTTCTACCTTGTAAGCTTCGCCATTCACGTTCACGCTTGCGATGTTGTCCTCAACACCCTCAATCTGAACCTTGTATTCTTTTCCGTCGATTGTATATTTAAACTCTTTCATTTCTTTCTTTTATGGTTTAGCTGTTAAACTCAAGAACTTGGCGTTCCACATCGTCTGACGTGGCTGGATAGTGATGATGCCAGGTTCCTTGTCGTGTACGTTATTGCCCTGGTACTCATAGAGTGCCATGGCAATCGCAGCATAAATATTCTTATCCATTATAACTTATCATTTATAATTTCTAATATTACATTGGCATACAGCCATGCTTCTTAGCTGGCAAGCTCTGGCGCTTGGTAGCGAGCTGAGCCAAACCACGGCAGATGCGGAAACGAGTGTTGCGTGGCTCGATGACATCATCGATGTAGCCATACTGAGCAGCCTGATATGGATTAGCAAACTTCTCTGTATATTCCTCTTCCTTCTCTGCCAAGAATGCCTTCACATCCTCGCCTGCTTCCTTCTTAGCCTTAGCTTCCTTACCGCAGAGGATGGCAACGGCACCGCTGGCACCCATTACGGCAATCTCTGAAGATGGCCAAGCGAAGTTCAAGTCGGCACGAAGCTGCTTGCAACCCATCACGATGTGGCTACCACCATAGCTCTTACGCAATGTGATAGTGATCTTTGGCACTGTTGCCTCACCGTAAGCGTAGAGCAACTGTGCTCCGTGCTGGATAACGGCATTGTACTCCTGACCTGTACCTGGCAAGAATCCTGGTACATCTACGAGAGATACGATAGGAATATTGAAGGCGTCGCAGAAACGAACGAAGCGAGCTGCCTTGCGGCTTGCGTTTACGTCCAATACACCAGCGTATGCTGAAGGCTGGTTGGCTACGATACCTACGCTCTGACCATTGAAGTGAGCGAAACCAGTGATGATGTTCTTGGCGAACTTAGGCTGTACCTCGAAGAACTCACCATTATCAGTGATAGCACCGATTACCTTATACATATCGTAAGCCTGGTTAGGATCCTCTGGGATAATCTCGTTGAGGCTGTCCTCCATACGGTCGATAGGGTCTGTGCACTCTACGCGTGGAGCCTCCTCAGTGTTGTTGCTAGGGATGTAAGAAAGCAAAGTCTTGATCATCTCGATAGCCTCTTCCTCTGTCTTGGCTGCGAAGTGGGTAACACCACTCTTGGTAGCGTGAACAGATGCACCACCGAGGTGCTCTGCGTCGATGTCCTCACCAGT
>ENA-UERK01000686-UERK01000686.1-human-gut-metagenome-genome-assembly--contig:-NODE-686-length-27847-cov-7.608894_pt1 | contig 27847 bp, 26 predicted proteins | sample MGYA00242957_ERZ507957 | MGnify/ENA primary metagenome ERZ507957 (study PRJEB26167, sample SAMN06115538) | human gut metagenome | host: Homo sapiens | place: China:Heilongjiang | collected 2015-11-06...
TTGGCGCGCCTGAAAGGGCGCGGGAATCGTAATGCCGCGACGGTGCAATGTCGCAGCCGCCCTGCGGGTGGCAAGGCGCAAAACGCAGCGAAACTTTTTCGAAGACGGGGCTTTGCCCCGTCTTCGATTGCTCTTACTTGAGCGCGGCGAGCAGTGCGTCGACGCGGTCAGTCTTCTCCCACGTTACGCCGAGGTCTTCGCGGCCCATGTGGCCATAAGCGGCAAGCTGGCGGTAGATGGGGCGGCGCAGGTCGAGGTCGCGGATGATGGCGGTCGGGCGCAGGTCGAAGACCTTCTCGACGGCCTCTTCGAGCTTACCGTCATCGACCTTGCCGGTGCCGAACGTCTCAACGAGCACGCTCACGGGATGCGCAACGCCGATAGCGTAGGCGAGCTGGACCTGGCACTTGTCGGCAAGGCCCGCGGCCACAATGTTCTTAGCGACATAGCGCGCGGCGTAAGCGGCACTGCGGTCGACCTTCGTCGGGTCCTTGCCGGAGAATGCGCCGCCGCCGTGCGGGGCGCTGCCGCCGTAGGTGTCGACGATGATCTTGCGGCCGGTCAGGCCGCTGTCGCCCTGCGGGCCGCCGATGACGAAGCGGCCGGTCGGGTTGACATAAATCTTGGTGTTCTCGTCCATCAGCTCCGCGGGAACGGTCGGCTTGATGACAAGCTCGATCATGTCCTTGCGGATCTGCTCAAGCGTCGCCTCCGGCGCGTGCTGGGTGGAGAGGACGACCGTGTCGACGCGGACGGGCTTGCCGCTCTCGTCGTACTCGACCGTCACCTGCGTCTTGCCGTCGGGACGGAGATAGTCGACAAGGCCCTGCTTGCGCACGTCGGTCAGCTTCTTTGCCATCTTATGGGAAAGGGAGATCGCGAGCGGCATGAGCTCAGGGGTCTCGGTGCAGGCGTAGCCGAACATCATGCCCTGGTCGCCCGCGCCGTTGTCGAGCTCGCTCGCGCCGCTTTCCTTATTTTCAAAGGAGTTGTCGACGCCCATCGCGATATCGCCGCTCTGCTCGTCGATGTTCGTGATAACGCCGCAGGTGTCACAGTCAAAGCCGTACTTCGCGCGGTCGTAGCCGATGTCGCGGATGACGTCGCGCGCGATCTTCGGGATGTCGACATAGCAGCTCGTGGTGATCTCGCCCATGATGTGGACAAGGCCGGTGGAGACGGTCGTCTCGCAGGCCACGCGGCCGTTGGGGTCTTTTTCAAGGATCGCGTCGAGCACCGCATCGGAGATCTGGTCGCAGATCTTGTCGGGATGCCCCTCGGTGACGGATTCGGAGGTGAATAAACGTTTTGCCATGGTTCTTTTTCTTCCTTTCTCGTTGTTGGGAAAAACAAAAAATACTCTGTCGAACCGACAGAGTATCGCGCTTTCTGCTCTTCCTCATCTTTCGATTCGTTCGTCGGATTTGGCACCTTGCCTCTTCGGGCAGGTTGTCGTGGTGTCATAGGGCCGATCCCTCAACCACTCTCGATGAAGTATTCACTTGTGGCTTTCGCCGAATCGTATTCTACCACGTTTGTGCGTTTTGTCAATCAGCTTTTGAAGATTTTGTGCAAATACTTGACTTTGTCCGGATTTATGCTACAATATTGTTTACAAATTGAATGTCATCGGGGACTTGCGGCCGCAGCCGCAGCGGTTGAGAGATGTCGGATGCGTCCGGTCAAGCAGTGACCGGACTTTTTTTATATTTTTTGAAACAATCGGAGGCTCTTCCATGCAGATTTCCCTTTCCGATCATTTTACGTATCAAAAGCTGCTGCGCTTTGTCGCGCCCAGCATTTTGATGATGATCATCACCTCTATTTACAGCATTGTCGACGGTTTTTTCGTCTCGAACTTCGTCGGCAAAAATTCGTTTGCCGCGCTGAACCTCATCTTTCCCGTCATCATGGCGCTCGCCGCCGTCGGCTTTATGATCGGCACGGGCGGCAGCGCGCTCATCGCCAAAACGCTCGGCGAGGGCAAGCCCAGGAAAGCGAACAAGATCTTCTCCATGCTCGTCATCGTGCTTGCCGCCGGCGGCGCGATTTTAAGCGGCGTGTGCATCGTTTTCCTGCGCCCCATCTCGTTCGCCGTCGGCGCGACGGACCTGACGATCGACGACTGCGTGCTCTACGGGCGCGTGCTGCTCGCGTCGCTCCCCTTTTTCATGCTGCAAAACAGCTTCCAGAGCTTTTTGGCGACGGCGGAAAAGCCGCACTTCGGCCTGCGCGTGACGGTGTTCGCGGGGCTGACGAACATGGTACTCGATTTTCTGCTCGTCTACGTGTTCCCGTTCGGGCTTCTCGGTGCGGCGCTCGCCACGGCGTTTTCGCAGATCGTCGGCGCGCTCATCCCGCTTGTCTACTTTCTCCGCCCGAACGATTCGCTGCTGCGCCTCACGCGTCCGCGCTTTGACTTCCGCGCCCTCGGCAAGGCCTGCTACAACGGCTCGAGCGAGATGGTCAGCAACCTTTCGACCTCTCTCGTCGGCGTACTCTATAACGTGCAGCTCATGGCGATTGCCAAGGAAAACGGCGTGAATGCCTACGGTGTTCTGATGTACGTGAGCTTCATCTTCATGGCGTTTTTCTTCGGCTATTCCATCGCCGTCACACCCGTCGTCGGCTATCACTACGGCGCGAAGAATCACGCCGAGCTCAAGAGCCTCCTCAAAAAGAGCCTGACCGTCACGCTCATCACGAGCCTTGCGATGACGGCCTCGTCCATCCTGCTGGCAAACCCCATCGCACATCTTTTCGTCGGCTACGACGCGGAGCTGTGCGACATGACGGTCAACGCGCTGCGCATCTACGCGCTCTCATTCCTCGTCTGCGGTTTCAATATCTTCGGTTCGGCGTTTTTCACGGGGCTCAACAATGGCACAGCCAGCGCGCTCATTTCGTTCCTGCGCACGCTCGTCATTCAGGTCGCCGCGGTACTTCTTTTGCCAAAACTTCTCGGCATCAACGGCATCTGGCTCGCCATCACCGTGGCCGAAGCGCTCACACTGATCGTCACTGCGGCGCTCTTCCTCGCGGGGCGCAAAAAGTATCACTACGTCTGACACTTTTTCATGATCGATACCGAGAGCGGTGGACTTTTTCGTATTCTTCTGATATGGTATCTTCAGAGGAAACGTGAGCCAAATTGAGATCTGATGGAGCATTAGAAGTGGAAATCAGAAAAGTAAATGAAAATAAAAAGCAATTCCTCTCACTTCTGCTGTTGGCAGACGAGCAGGAAGATATGGTCGACCGCTATCTCGAAAAAGGCGCAATGTACGTTCTTGACGACTGCGGTGTGAAGGCGGAATGTGTTATCACAGATGAAGGTGACGGAATCCTTGAAATCAAAAATATCGCAGTTATGCCGGAGCATCAGAGAGCGGGTTACGGCAGGGCGCTGATCGACTTCATTGTCTGTAAATACAAGGGGAGCTATTCCGTTTTACAGGTTGGAACGGGCGACAGTCCTCTGACAATACCGTTTTATGAAAAATGCGGCTTTGTCCGCTCTCACCAAATCGCAAATTTTTTTACCGACAATTACGACCACCCAATTTATGAGTGCGGCGTACAGCTAATAGATATGATATATTTACAAAAGCATATATAAATTTTGGCTTTCCAACCTGCCCCCTTACCCGCACCTCCGTATGCCTGCGGCATACGGAGGTGCGGTTTTTTACCGGCATAGCCCACGCGCAAGACACATTTTCTGTTATTTTTTATCCGCTCCCCCTTGACATTACATATTGTTGTGATATTATTTTGATATCAAGTTTGGAGGTGCTTTTTATGGAAGAAAAGATCATCACCGGTCACAAAAACGGCATGCTCGTGCTGCTGCTCGAGCTTGTTCTCTACATCGCCGCGGTCGTTTTTCTGATCGTCGGCATCAATGCGGGCTTTCTGCCCCTTGTCGTCCTTTGCGTCATCCTGCTGTTGCTCGGCTGGATCCCACTGTGCGGCCTGCGCGTTCTGAAGCCGCAGGAGGCGCTCGTGCTGACGCTGTTCGGCAAGTACATCGGCACGCTCAAGGGTGAGGGCTTCTATTGCGTCAATCCCTTCTGCTCGTCCTTTAACCCCGCCGCCAAAACGAAGCTCAACCAGTCCGGCGATGTGGACGGCGGCCACAAGGGCACGGACCTTCTCGCTGCCATGCAGGGCGCGTCCGCCGCGGTCGAGGTGGGCGGCAGCAAGAAGATCTCGCTCAAGATCATGACGCTCAACAACGCCCGCCAGAAGATCAACGACTGTCTCGGTAACCCCGTGGAGATCGGAATCGCCGTGATGTGGCGCGTGACCGACACAGCCAAAGCCGTATTCAACGTGGATAACTACAAGGAGTACCTGTCGCTCCAGTGCGACGCGGCGCTGCGCAATATCGTGCGCGTCTATCCCTACGACGTCGCTCCGAATGTCGACACCACGGGCGACGGTCAGGCCGACGAGGGCAGCCTTCGCGGCTCGAGCGAGGTCGTCGCCGCGCGCATCCGCGATGAAATTCAGGCCAAGGTCGCCGACGCGGGCCTTGAGATCATCGAAGCGCGCATCACCTACCTCGCCTATGCGCCCGAGATTGCGGCCGTCATGCTCCAGCGCCAGCAGGCCAGCGCCATCATCGACGCGCGCAAGATGATCGTTGACGGCGCGGTCGGCATGGTCGAAATGGCGCTTGAGCGTCTGGCGGAAAAGGGCACGGTCGAGCTCGACGAGGAGCGCAAGGCGGCCATGGTCTCGAACCTGCTCGTGGTGCTGTGCGGCAACCACGATGCCCAGCCCGTCGTCAACTCCGGAAGCCTGTATTAAGCGCGCCGCGCTACTTTTTGGGAGGCTGCCATGAACGACAACGCCAAAAAGCAGGTGCCCCTGCGCCTGTCCCCCAAGCTCTACGCCGCCATCGCCGCCTGGGCAGAGGACGATTTCCGCTCCGTCAACGGCCAAATCGAGTATCTTTTGACCGAGTGCGTGCGCCAGCGGAAAAAGAACGGCAAATACGTCGGCGAGGAGATCGACGTTCCGCCCGAGCTCGATTTCAAGTGAACAAGTGTTAAGAATGTGGAAAGAATTCGTTTCTTTCCGCATTCTTGCTCTTCATTCCATTCAGGAATGGTCATTTGTTCAAACTTTATTGATGACTTTTCCCCGCCGCTGTGTCATAATGTTTTTAAATGTTATTTGATCGAAACGAGGTATCCCGCATTGAAAAAAATCAACCAGGCGATCGACCGCTTTTGTATCCTGCACCCGAATTTTGGCATCCCCAACCTGATGCTCTATGTTGTCATCGGCAACGTGGTGCTGGGGCTTTTGTCCAACTTCTCGAACGGCAGCTTTCTGAGCTTCTTCTCCTACACGCTCTCGGGTCTTCTCCATGGGCAGGTCTGGCGGCTCGTCACCTTCGTCCTCATCCCTGAGAGCACGAGTCCGTTCTATCTTCTCATCACCTGCTATTTCTACTACTGGATCGGCTCGACGCTCGAGCGGCAGTGGGGCACAGCCAAGTTTACGACGTATTACCTGAGCGGCATGCTGCTCACCGTCGTCGGCGCGAGCATCGTCAGCCTGATCACGGGCTACAGCATCCCCGTCTACGGTGCAAATTATGTCAACTTTGCCATGTTCATGGCCTTCGCGCTCCTCTATCCCGATGCGCAGGTGCTGCTGTTTTTCGTCTTCCCCATCCGCATGAAGTGGCTCGCGTATATTGACGTATTCTACTTCTTCTTCGACATTGTGCGCTACATTGCCGCCGGCAGATGGTACTATTCCATCATGCCCATTGTGGCGCTTTTGAATTTCGTCATTTTCTTCTGGCCCGAGCTTACACGGTTTTGGGGACTCGAACGCCACCAGAGCAAGCAGGCCACGCACTTCCATAACACCGTGCGCGCCCAGCAGCGTCAGGAGCAGTATCAGCAGCAGACGCAGGGCTTCCGCCACAAATGCGCCGTGTGCGGCCGCACGGACGTGACAAATCCTGAGCTGCAATTCCGCTATTGCAGCAAGTGCGCAGGGTACCACTGCTTCTGCTCTGACCACATTTTCAATCACGTCCACTTTACGGACGAGCAGCCATAAGCAAAGAGAGGCAATCATTATGGCATATACGAAAGAACAGGCGTGGGAGCTGCTCACGCAGTACAACAAGGGTGAATTCCACTTAAAGCACGCCAACACCGTCGCCGACGTGATGCGCTGGTACGCGGAAAAGCTCGGCTACGGCGACGAGGCGGACTTCTGGGAGATCGTCGGCCTTCTCCACGACCTTGATTTTGAGATGTATCCCGACGAGCACTGCATCAAGTCGCAGGAGATCATGCGTGAAAACGGTCTCGACGAGCGCCTGATCCACGCCACCGCCAGCCACGGCTATGGCCTGCACTTTGACGGCCTTCCCGAGCCTCAGCACGAGATGGAAAAGATCCTCTTTGCCACCGACGAGCTCACAGGCCTGATCGGCGCGGTCGCGCTCATGCGCCCGAGTAAGAGCGTCAGCGATCTTGAGGTCAAGTCCGTCAAGAAAAAGTACAAGGACAAGAAGTTTGCCGCCGGCTGCTCGCGCGAGGTCATCGAGCGCGGCGCGGAAATGCTCGGCTGGGATCTTGACACGCTCATTGAGCAGACGATCCTCGCCATGCGTGCAAGCATTCATGTCGAATAATTTCCCTGCATAACATTTTACCGGTCATCTATTACCTGCGGAAAGGAAGGTGTTTTTATGAGCGATTTTACCCCTACGCCCACGCCGAGTTACAGCGGAAAGCTCCGCAACCATATGCTGATGGTACCCGAGTGCATCAACGAGTGCAGCGGCATCCGCATCTTCGGCAGAACGATCAAGTCCTTTGTCTTTTCCACTGACGTTGCCACCATCGCAAGCGTCAATGCCGATGCGGTGATTGCCGTTTATCCCTTTACCCCGCAGCCGCGCATCGTGCGCGCCGTCATCAGCGTGGCGGATATGCCCGTGTTCTGCGGCGTCGGCGGCGGCTTCACGTCTGGCGCGCGCTCTGTCGCCCAGGCGATGGAGGCTGAGCACTGCGGCGCTTACGGCGTTGTGCTCAACGCGCCCGTTTCGGCGGATATTCTGCGCGACATCAAGTCGCACATCGACATTCCGGTCGTGGCGACCATCGTCTCCGCCACGCAGGACACTGAGGCTCGTATTGCCGCAGGCGTCGACATTTTGAACGTCTCTGCCGCGTCGGAAACGCCGCAGCTCGTCGCCGCGCTCCGCGAGCGCCATCCCGAGATCCCCATCATCGCCACCGGCGGCCCGAAGGATGAGACTATTCGTAAGACCATCGCGGCAGGCGCGAACGCCATCACCTACACCCCGCCCGACAACGGTGTGCTGCTGGCTGAGATCATGCACGCACACCGCGAGCGCTTCCGGTAAGCTACATAAAAAATGCTGGCTCATAAGAGCCAGCATTTTTCTTTTATCTTCACGCTTCCTTGTTCGACACAAACTGGTAGCTGCCTTTGCTGCCCTTCAGCGTGACGATCCCCTTTTCACCGCTCTCCCTCTCATAGGTGAGCGCGATAGTCCCGTCCTCGTTCTGCTCGAGCGAGGTGACCGTGCAGCGCTGGAAATTCGTATCGCCGTGGAGCAGATAATAGGCGTCGTACTCCTCGAGATAGATGAACTGGTCGAGATTCTTTTTGTTCGTCTCGTCCAGTGCCACGCCCAAATACTCCTGCAAAAAGGCGTCCATTTCCGTTCTCTGCGTTTTGATGGGATAATGCTCAAACGCCACTGGGCCGATTGCTGTCTGTTCTGCCTCAGTAACCTCTTCCTGTATTCCTGTCGGGCCATTATAGAAGAGCTCATAGAGGTCGATGTCCGCGGCGGTGTCGTAATAGCTGCTGAGCAGCATATTCGTCATGCACACGCCGCTGCCCACATTGAAAAATTCCGTGTTGAACCATTCGATGTCCACCGCAGACGTCTCATCATCCGGCGGCGGTACATCGTCCGCGGGCTTTGTGCCGCAAGCAGTCAGTGCGCAGCACAGGGTAAAAAGCAGCAGAAAGATTTTTACTCTCTTCATTTCTCTCATCCTCCGTAAAAGTGGTCCTATATGATCGCTTCTGCGGCGCGGCCGCACTTTTTACGCCATGGGACTCCCCTCCCTCTCTCCTATTCTCTCAGTACGGGCACGGGAACGCGGAGAACACTGCGTGGCCGTCGACGAGGGTAAATGGATATTCGTAGGCTTCCGTTTTGCCGGTATCCGCCCACGCCTGCGCGGTGTCGTCCCACGCAAGCAGCGTGACCGTCTGCGTCAGCACGCCGCTGTCGCCGTCGAGCGCAACCGTGCACGTGTATCCGCCCAGGCTCTCGTTGCCGCCGCGGCCTGCGGACATGACATAGAGTCTGCCGTCAATATCACGGTAACGCTGCTCAGTGCTGCCCAGCCATTCGTCGGCAAGTTCCGGTGTGACATACCGCAGCAGCAGCGCACGGAGGCCCTCCAGCGTTTCCACGCCCTTGATGTCCGCCAGATCATAAAGATTGCCGTCGACCTCGGCTGTCACATTGTAATCCATCGGCGGATCGTCCATATAAAACCACGACCACAGTGTCGCCGCCGCCTTGAAATCCGCTGTCACGGTCTGCTCCTGCGACACGCTCAGGATCGTCTTCGCGTGCTCGCTCAGCGCGTTGTAGAATTCGCTGTACGGCACCGAGAACACCTGCGGCCCCGCCGCATACGGCGCGATGACGTACTGGTCGAACGTGACCGTCAGGCCGTTTTCCGTAAAGTTCAGCGTCGCGAGCGTGGGGAAATCCTGCAAATAAGAGTCATAATCGTCAAAATATCCTTCGCTGAGACCCTTTTGCGCGATCTGCTCGTAGATATTCCAATAAATGCTCTCCTGCAGCGAGTTTCCCTGCAAATCGCCCTCCTCCGAGGCCAGCGCGTCCAGCGTCAGGAATTCGCCCGTCGTCAGATCAAAGCTCCACGCGCGGGTGGCGGAATTCGGATGCACGCCGCCGTAGTAGGTGTAGTTCTCCGCCGCGATGCTCAGGAGCTTCCCCTCGGTCATGTAGGTCTGCGTCAGGCTCAGCTCGTTCGTCCAGTAGCTTCCGTTCAAAAAGACCGATGTGCCGTTTTCCGCATAGAGCTCCTTGGCCTCTGCGGCCATCTGCGCCGCCTCGGACTCAAGCCCTGCGAGCACGTTGTTCATCTCCGTGTTGAAGGCGTTCTGCGCCGTGAACTGCGCGGGGTTGCCCGTGCCGCCGTTCGCCGTCACGTTCTCCGCCAGCGTGTAGAGCTCGCCGTCCTCCGTGCGCAGTTCGAGCACCGGCAGTTCGTAGCGCTCCGCCAGAAGCACCGTGCCGTCGTCGGCCTTGTACTCGTTTTCGTAAACTTGCGTCGCGACTTCAAAGTGCAGCGTGCTCGCCTGCGGCGGCGCGTTGTCCTCCGGCCCGCCGGGCGCTCCTGCGCCGCAGGCGGTCAAATTCAACGCCAGCACGCAGCAAAGCAGCAGCGTCATCCATTTTTTCATTCTGTTCTCCTTTCAAGGTCTCGGTTCCTTGCTCAAACGATCACAGGCCCCTCCGTCCACGCGCTGCTGCCTCTGGCCGCGCGCAGCTCGGGATAGGCGAGCACGTATTGATCCGCCGCGCGCGCCGTCAGAGCGAAGAGCTTCTGCGCCTCCTCGCTCAACGCGCGCACATCGGCGCTCTTGGTCAGCACCGGCGCGCTTCCCGTTTTTTTGATCGTTTTGAGCAGCTTTCGTCCCCGCTCATTGCACGCCAGCACGCGCAGATAGGGGACCTCCGGCGGCACATCCGCCGCCGTCACGTCCAGATACGCCGCAAGCAGCATCCGCCGCAGCCGCGCATAGGCATAGCGCTTCGTCTTCACCGCGGAGAGCAGCTCGTCGACGGACGCTGCCGTCCGCGCTGCGTCATAAAACCGGCGATAAAGGCCTTCATTCCCGCTGTCATAGCGGGCGAAGTCCTCCTCGCACATCGCGCGCAGCCGGGAAAGCACCGCTCGCTCCGCATTCTGCATCGTCACCGGCGCGCGGCCCGCTGCGCATTCGCGCGCATAGATGGCGGCGCTCTCCGCCGTCAGATACGCGGAGGCGTCCTCTCCGTTCGTGAGCAGCTCGCGGATGTGGCTCGCCGAGGCGAAGCCCTTCGCCGCACCCCCGTTGTGCCCGACGACCTTTCGCAATATTGCCAGCGGCGCGATGGTACTGCCGCTTTGCAGCAGCGCCTTGCAGTATTCTACGCCGAGGATATCGTTCGGCTCCCGGAGCACCGCGGCATCCTCGCCGATGAGCGCCCTCGCGGCGCTCTCCCTCGCCGCGGCAAAGGACAGGCCCTTGGCAAGCTCCTCTCGCAGCGCGTCGGGAAAATCCGCCCGCAGCAGTGCCTTTGCCGCGCGCTGCAATTTCGCCGCGTTACCGCATTCGCTGCCAAAGACCAGCGTGTCGACCACGCCCGTCGCCGCCAAAATGCTCACGCCGCCGCGGGCAAAGCCCTCCGCCGACGAAATGGCCCTCGGCAGCGGCAGCTCAAGGACTAAATCTGCCCCGCCGCGCACGGCAGCCTCGGCGCGCGCATGCGCGCGTTCAATGGCAAAATCGCCCCGCTGGACAAAATCGCCGCTCATCGCGCACACGACCGCGCACTGTTCCTCGCCTGCCAGACGGCGCAATTCATCAATTTGCCACTTGTGGCCGCGGTGGAAGGGATTATATTCGCATATTATACCAAATATCCTCATGGAAGTCCTCTCAAAGCGGTTACAAAAGAGTTACGTTTTGTTAAATTTACTTGTCTTTGCAAAAAAAGTTGTTATAATATATTTTGTATTGAATTATACATCCGATCAATTTGATTCTTATTTTATCGGAAATTCGGGCGCAATGCAAGCGCCCTCGGAAAAAGGAGTATACTTATGAATGTTCTGGTCATCAACGCAGGTTCTTCTTCCCTGAAGTATCAGCTGCTCAACCCCACCACGGGCGAGCTGCTGGCGAAGGGTCTGTGCGAGCGCATCGGCATCGACGGTCTGTTCACCTATAAGCCCCAGCTTCCCGGCAAGGAAGCCATCAAGGCCGCTTCCGTCTCCATGCCCACCCACAGCGAGGCTATCCAGGCCGTGCTGAACGCGCTCGTCGACGAGAAGAACGGCGTCATCGGCTCCATGAAGGAGATCGACGCTGTCGGCCACCGCGTCGTCCACGGCGGCGAAAAGTTTGCCAAGTCCGTCGTCATCACCGACGAGGTCATGCAGGCAATCGAGGAGTGCAATCCCCTCGCCCCGCTCCACAACCCCGCCAACATCATCGGCATCAAGGCCTGCCAGGAGCTCATGCCCGGCGTGCCCATGGTCGCCGTGTTCGACACTGCCTTCCACCAGACCATGCCTCCCGTGGCTTACACCTATGCTCTTCCCTATGAGTACTATGAGAAGGACAAGGTCCGTCGCTACGGCTTCCACGGCACCTCTCACAAGTATGTTTCCCAGCGCGCGGCCGATATGCTCGGCAAGCCCATCGAGCAGCTCAAGCTGATCTCCTGCCACCTCGGCAACGGCTCCTCCGTCACCGCGATCGACGGCGGCAAGAGCGTCGACACCTCCATGGGCTTCACCCCGCTCGCCGGTCTTCCCATGGGTACCCGCTCCGGCGACATTGACGCCGGTATCCTCGAGTACCTGATGAACAAGTACGGCATGGACATCAAGGAGATGGTCAATGTCCTCAACAAGAAGTCCGGCGTCATGGGCGTCAGCGGCGTCAGCTCCGACTTCCGCGATCTCGAAGAGGCCTTCGAGCAGGGCAATGAGCGCGCCGGCCTTGCCGTCGATATGTTCAACTACGGCGTGAAGAAGCTCATCGGTGCGTATGCCGCCGCGATGGGCGGCGTGGACGCCATCATCTTCACCGCAGGTGTCGGCGAGAACAGCGCTTCCCAGCGCATGGCCATCGCCTCCGGCCTCGAGTTCATGGGCGTCAAGATGGACGAGGACGCCAACAAGGTCCGCGGCGAAGAACGCGTCATCTCCGCGCCCGACTCCAAGGTCACCGTCCTCCTCATCCCCACGAACGAGGAGCTCATGATCGCCATGGATACCGAGGCGCTCGTCGGCTAAGTCATCGACAATCGATTATAAAAGATCCGCTTACGAAATTCGTAAGCGGATCTTTTTATTGCCGGTCTTCGAGCCACTGCATCGCGCCATAGGCGAGCAGTGCGCTCCCGCGCGGTAAAATGTTCTCGTTGAAGACGACGCTCTCGTTGTGCATGGGCTTTCCGTAGCGCGCGTCCTCCTGCGCCGTGCCCGCGCCGAGCAACAGATACGCGCACGGCAGCTCGTAGGTGTAGGACGCAAAGTCCTCCGAGCCCATGCCGCCCTCACGCAGGCGGTAGACGCTCTTCTCGCCGAACAGCATTTCGGCGCAGCGTGCCATCTGCTCGGTCAGCGCCTCGTCGTTTTTGAGCGGCGGCGCGCTCGCGAGCTCTTCGACGCTCGCACTGCCGCGGAAGGCCCTGGCCGTCGCGTCCGCGATCTCGCCGATGCGGCGCAGGATCAGCGCGGTCACGTCGCGGTCGAACGTGCGGATCGTGCCCTCGATCACGGCCTCCTGCGGGATGATATTCGGCGCGTGCCCCGCGCTGAATTTGCCCATTGTCACGATGGCGGGCGTCTTTGCGGGCAGCTCGCGCGCCGTGATCTCCTGAAGCGCAAGGTAGATGTGCGCGGCAATGTTGATTGGGTCAACGCCCGTCTCCGGCATTGCCCCGTGACAGCCGACACCCTTGACCGTGATGCGAAACAGCGTGCAGCCCGCCATAAACGTTCCCTTGCCGCACAGCACCAGGCCCGACGGCGTCCCGGAGTTCACGTGCAGCGCCATCGCCGCCTGCGGCTCCGGCGCCTCCAGCACACCGGCCTTAAGCATCGCTTTCGCGCCCGTGAAGCCTTCCTCGTCGGGCTGGAAGACGAGCTTCACCGTGCCCTTGAGTTCGCTTTGATGCGCCTTGAGCAGCCTTGCAGCGCCCAGCAGCATCGCGGCATGCATATCGTGTCCGCAGGCGTGCATGCTGCCGTTTTCCGAACGGAACGGCAGGTCGGTCTTCTCCCGCACCTTGAGCGCGTCCATGTCGGCGCGCAGCAGGATACAGCGCCCCATATCTTCGCCCGTGAGCTCCGCGACCACGCCGCCGCCCAGCTCGCGCGGCTCATAGCCGAGCAATCGCAGCTTTTCTTCGACAAATTGAACCGTCTGCGGCAGGTGCGCGCCGACCTCCGGCGCGCGGTGGATCGCTCTCCGGTTCTCGACGATCTCATCTTTCATTTCGATGGCTTCCGCCAGTAACGTCTTTCCGTTCATGCAAACTTCCTTTCTCATTTCTGCGCGGCGGTTTTTTTCGCCGCGCGCTGCTGCGCTGTCCGCCGCACGAGTTCGCACAGCGGCAGGATGTATAAAAAGCACGCAAACGCCATGCCCGTCATCGGCGCGCCGACGGTCGAGAGCGGCGTCGCCCCCGCGATCGACCACGGGATCAGCGGCGCGACGACAACGGCGCTGTTTTCAAGGTTGATGGCAAATTCTTCTTTATCCTTCTGCGACGGCGCGCAGAGCTGGTGTGTCAGGATGATCGTCAACGTCTGGTTGCAGGCGAGAAGGCTCGCCAAAACCGCCGTCAGCAGCATCGAGGCATAGGGCGACGTTTTGTCGCGCAGCGCCGTCACACGCCCGCACAGCCCGTCGAGCAGCCCCGTCTTGCGAAAAATGCCGGAATACGCCGACGAGATCATCACGATCAGCGCCACGCGCACCATTGAAATGATGCCGCCGCCGTTGAGCATCGCGCCGACCTCGGCCTCCGACGCCGTGTAGCCTAAGATTGCGGTCTTGAGGATCGTCACCGCGTCCAGATGCCGCAGGAAAATGCACAGCACGACCGCCGCTAAAATGCTGACCGACATCGCCTTTTTCACGTTCACGCGTAGGACCGACAGGATCAAAATGAGCACCGCCGGCAGGCACATGACCCAGTGAAGCATCATCTCGCGCCCGTAGAGCGACCACAGCTCGCCCGCCGCGCCGCTGCCGCTTTTCACCATGCCGAGCGCCGCATAGACGCCGCAGCTCAGAAGAAACGGCACGAGCGCCGTCTTGAGCATGCGCTTGATGTTGTCGTAAATGTTCGTCTCCGTCAGCTCGCTCACGAGCAGCGCGCTCGTCGAGACCGGCGAGCAGCGGTCGCCGAAGTATACGCCCGAAAGCATCGCGCCGCCGAGCAGCACGGGGTCCATGCCCATCGAAATGCCGACGCTCACGCAGATGGTGCCCATCGTCGCCGCCGTGCCGAACGCCGTGCCTGTCAGCATCGAGACGCCGCAGTTTAGGAGAAACGTCATCAGCAGCAAGATCTCCGGCCGGATGAGGTCGACGGCGCAGCAGATAATGAACGGCAGCGTGCCGCACGCGCGCCAGAACGCCGTCAGAATGCCGATCAGCGGAAAGACGAGCAGCACGCTTGCCGACGTCTTCACGCCCGAGCAGATCATCTTCCCGAGTTCTTTCCACGAAAAGCCCTGCTTTTTGCCGTACAGCGTAAAGATCACGAGTCCCGCCAAGAGCGCGTAGAGGATGTTCGTCCCCAGCACGATGCACACGAGCAGCGCAAGGCAGAATAAAACGATCGCAGCCATCCAAGTCCTCCCTATCCTTTTTAACACAGCATCGCTATCTTAGCACAAAGCGATCAAAAAGAAAACCCGTTTTTATCCCACCGCATACGCCCACAGCGGCAGCGTCAGCATGGATAAAAGCGTTGTGAACACGACATTTCGCGCGGCGAACGGCGCGTCGCTGCCGTATTTGGCGGCAAAGATGGCCGCCGTCGCGCCCGCGGGCATGCCCGTCATCAGGACACTCACGCCAAGCGCCGTCGGTTCAAGGTGCAGCAGCAGCCCAACGCCCAGCGCTGCCGCGGGCAGCAGTGCGAGCCGCAGCAAGCTGAACTTTACCGTGTCGCGGCTCACGATGCTCTTGAGCGGCGCATCCGTCAGGATCGTGCCGACAATAAACATTGTCAGTGCGGAGTTGCAGTTCCCGATGTACTTTACCGCGTTCAGGATCACGGACGGCAGCTGCACCTGCGTCACCATGCAGAGAAGTCCCAAGTAGATGGCGACAAGGCAGGGGTGCGTCAGCACGTTTTTGATGAGCTTTTTCTTTTCCACCGTCTCGCCCGCGACAAAGTACGTCGTGCCGGCCGACCACATCACAATGCGCATCGGGATCAAAAAAATCGAGGTGTAGAGCACGCCGATCAGCATCATCGCAAAAAGCGTGAGCTGCAAGCTCCCCAGCTCTAAAATGCTCATGTTCCTCTCCCGCCATCCTTTCCGATATGCCCTGCAAGCCGGAGTGCAGCAGGCGGAAATTGCAAAATCTCCTGCTGGTGCTCCGGCGGTCAGGTTCCCCCACGCAAAGCGAACGAACGTGTGTGGATGGAGGCGCGGTGAAAAAGAAAACCCGTGCGCTTTGCCGTTCGTTCAGCCTTTCGTTGTCTTTAGTATAAGCGCGGATTTCCATCTTGTAAAACTGTTAAAATTGATATATTCTACAAGAAGCAGCTGTAAAAGGAGCGTTCCCATGAATTTCCATTCTCTTGACTATTTTCTCGTGCTTGCGCGGGAGAAAAACTTCACCCGCGCCGCTGAAGCGCTGCACATCACGCAGCAATCACTCTCATCGCACATTGCCAATTTAGAGCGCGAGCTGAACTGCACGCTCGTTGTGCGCCGCACGCCGCTTGAGCTCACCTACGCAGGCCGGACGTTTCTGCGCTATGCCGAATCCATCGGCCAGACGCGCCAGGCCATGGAGCGCGAATTCTGCGACATCTCCGAAAATCAGAAAGGCGAGCTGCGCGTCGGCATCGCCTATACGCGCGGCCGCGCCATCATGCCGCACCTGATCCCCGCCTTTCAGCGCAGATACCCGAATGTCGAGATCACGCTGCTTGAGGGCTCGAACGACGCGATCCAAAAGGCGCTGCTCAGCGGCGGCATTGACCTCGCCATCGCCGCCTTTCCCCGCCCGCTCCCCGGCGCGGTGCTTGAGAATTACTATCTGGAGCACACCGTGCTATGTCTGTCTGATGGGCTGCTCGCGCAGTGCGGCATCGACCTTGACACGCACCGCGGCGAGATCGCCTCGGGAAATTTGAGCGCCCTGCGCGGCTGCCCCTTTGTCCTCGGCTCCGCGGAGGACATCGGCGGGCGCATCGGGCGCGGACTTTTGCGCTCCTCGGGCGTCTCGCCCGTCAGCAAAGCGACGTCGGAAAACGTCGAAACGCTGCTCGCACTCTGCGAGCAGGGCGTCGGCGCATGCTTCTGCCCGGAAAATCTGCTGCACACAGCGCTCTCGCCCGAGCAGCTCGCGCACCTGCACATTCTCCCGCTCTGCCCAGAGGCTTCCTATCCCATCTGCTTTGGGTACTTGAGCCGCTCGTATCCGTGGAGCGTGCTCTCGGAATTCATCCGCATCGCCCGCGAGCAGACTGCATAAGCACCATAAAAACGCCGCCCGTACATTTATTGCACGGACGGCACTCTTTTTTACTTCTTCACCGCAGGCTGCTGCTGGGTGATGCAGTGGATATTGCCGCCGCCGAAGGCGACCTCCTTCGTCTGCACGCCCACGACCTCGCGGTCGGGGAACATTTTCTGCACCTGTTCGATGGCGACTGCGTCGTTTTCGTCGCCGTACTGCGGCAAGATGACCGCGCCGTTGACGATCAAAAAGTTCATATACGACGCGATGCTGACCTCGCCGTCCTCACGCGGGATAGTACCCTCCACGGCGTCGATGGTATCCGCGCCCTCGAGTAAGCACGGCTTTTTCGTCAGACAGAGCTTGTGGACCTTTAATTTGCGGCCCTTGGCGTCCGTCGCCTCGCTCAGGAATTTGTAAGCCGCCTGCGCCTGTTCGTAGAACGGATGGTTCTTGTCCTCCGTCCAGATGCAGGCGACCTCGCCGGGTGCGACGAAGCACGCCACGTCGTCGATGTGCCCGTTCGTCTCGTCGGGGTCGATGCCGTCCTTGATCCACAGCACCTTCTCGCACCCGAGGTATTCGCGCAGCATCTGCTCGATCTCTTCTTTGCTTTTATCGGGGTTGCGGCCCTCGGAGAGCAGGCACATTTCGGTCGTCAGCACCGTGCCCTCGCCGTCGACGTGGATGGAGCCGCCCTCGAGCACGAAGCCCTCTGTGCGGTAGCTGTCCACATTCGCGATCTCGCAGATCTTGCGCGCGATCTGGTCGTCCTTGTCCCAGGGGAAATACAGCCCGTCGACGAGCCCGCCCCAGGCGTTGAACTCCCAGTCCACCGCGCGAAGACCGCCCTTGTCGTTCACAAGGAACGTCGGCCCGCAGTCGCGCACCCACGCGTCGTCGCTCTCAAGCTCCACGACGCGGATATTTTCGGGGAGCTTGGCGCGCGCGTTCTGATACTGGCGCACGGATGCGCCGACCGTGACCTTTTCAAATTTTGCGATGGCCTTGGCAACATCCGCAAAGGCCTTCTGCGCGGGCTTGCCGCCGTCGCGCCAGTTGTCGTTTCGCTCGGGCCAGAGCATCCACACGCCCTGCTGGGGCTCAAATTCGGCGGGCATGCGATACCCGTCCTGCTTCGGCGTTGTGCCGATGATTCGTTTTGCCATAGCTTTGTCTCCTTATGATGAAACCATACTTAGCTGCGCGCGTTTTTCCCGCGCAGCGCGATCAGCACCTCGCCGATCGCCACGCTGAGGATCGACCCGATCGTAATGGGCAGAAAGCTCGCAAGCGTCTCTGCGTCAAACGAGAGCGGGACCGCAGTGAAAATGATCGAAATGACGATGAGCGCCATCGGCACGTAGGCGATCCATTTGAGCGCCGTGTCAGACCCCGGCACGCGGAACGGGCGCGGCGTCTTCGCATCCTCGCGCCGCAGCTTCAAAAACGCCGGAAACACGGGAAGATAGCTCAAAAGCAGCATCACGAGATTCAGCGCGAAAAAGCTCCAGAAGAGTGACGAGTCCGGCGACGCCATCTCGATGAGCACGCCCAAAACACACACGCACGAGGCGACGACGCCCGACGTGACCGCCGCGCCGACGGGCATGTCGTTCTTTGCCCAGCGCTTGGCGAACACCCGCGGCATGTCGTTGTGGTCCGCCGCCAGCGCCGCCGTCGAATTGACGCCCATCGACCACGAGATCATATTGCCGAACAGCGTCACGAGGAACAAAAGCGCCACCACGCCCACGAGCACGCCGCCGCTGCCGCCCAGAATGAGCGACACCGCGTCGATAAGCCCCGAATCCACGCTGATCTCACGCACATCCACTGCCGCGCCGATGCCGAACGCCGAGAAGAGGTAGATGGCCGCGATGACGATGCCGCCGGTCACGATGGACTGCGGGATCTGCTTTTTCGGGTCGCTCATATTGTTTGCGTACGTGCACACGACCTCAAAGCCGAGGAAGTTGAAGATGATGACGGAGATATACGAGAGGCTGTTTAAGTCGAACGACGGCAGAAATGTCCGCGCCGACATGTCGTTGACAAAGCCGTAACGGCTGATATACCACACGCCGAGCCCGCCGACCAGCAGCGCCAGCACGATCTTGATGACAGCGCTCACGTTCAGGATAATGATGCTGTCGCACACGGGATAGCACGCGATGAGCGTGACGATCCAGATGAACAGCAGCTCGACCACGAGCGAGCCGAACGTCCCGAGGCTCCGCCCCGTGATGAATGTGATAAGCTCGGGACACATCACCGCAAGCGACGCCATCCACAGCGGAAAATTGATCCAGTAGTACCACGAGGCACGCGCCGCCCACTTGCCGTTCGGATACGCCGCGTGGATCCAGTCATAGAGCCCGCCGTCTCCCGCGTAGGCTGTGCCGAGCTCGGCGGCGATGAGGCCGTAGGGCAGTAGAAACGCCAATATCATAAAGATCCACCAGAAATACTGGCTGTTGCCGATCGACGCGACCGGCGCCGCCGCCTCGGCGACAAACACCACACAGATGACCGACAAGATGACGTCTGCGAGCCGGAATTGATTCTTCTCCATGGCTTATCTCAGCTCTTTTCCGCTTTCGAAACGCCGCAGTAGGCCTCGACGCAGCCGAGCTTGTCGCAGAGCACTTTGTCAAGCTCCTCCTTCGCCGCCGCGATCTGAAGACCGCTCGGCTCCTTGCGGCAGCGTGTAAAGTAGACAAGAAGGCCGCGCATGGCCGTCAGGCGGTTGCCTGCCTCCTCCCAGCAGAGGGAGACGTCGCTGTCGGCGACCTCGTCGGTCACGTCCTCGCCGCGCGTCGCGGGCAGGCAGTGCATGAATTTGCAGCCGAGGTTCCCCAGCTGCATCAGCTCGCGGTTGACCTGATAGTCGTGGAAGACGCGCACGCGCTCTTCCTTCGGCATCTCGTTTTCGTAGAGACCGTACCACACATCGGTATAGATGAAGTCCGCGCCGCGTACGCTCTCGCGGTCATCGGTGACAAGGTAGCTGCCGCCGGAGAGCGCGCAGTTCTTCTTCATGATCTCCTTGTGCTGCTCATTCAGCTGGTGGCCCTGGGGGCCGTACTGGACAAAGTGCATGCCGAGCTTCGTCGTGATAAAGCCGAGCGACGCGCACACCTGCGTCGCGTCGCCCACGAACACGACCTTGCAGTCCTCTAACTTTTTCCCCTGCGGAAGGTTCTCCACGATTGTGCAGAGGTCACCGATCTCCTGCGTGGGGTGGTTGTAGTCCGACATGCCGTTGATGACGGGGATGGTGCAGCTTTTCGCGAGCTCTTCGATCGTCTTGTGCTCGATGACGCGTGCCATCACGACATCGACAAGCTTTGAGAGTACCTTGCCCGTGTCGCCGATGGTCTCATGCCCGCCGAGCTGGATCATACCGGGGCCTAAATACTGCGCGTGCCCGCCCATCTGGCTCATCGCGGTCTCAAACGAGACGCGCGTGCGCGTAGAGGACTGCTGGAAGATCATGCCGAGCGTCATGTTGCGCATCAGGGGCGGATAGTAGCCCGCCTTAATGGCCTTTTTGATGGCGAGCGACAAGCCGATGATGTCGAGCAGTTCCTGCTTTGTGAATTCATTGGTGTCGATAAAGTCTTTTTTCATACGATTCCTCCGACATTTCAAGTTGCTTTTTGCCGCGGAGGCAGACGCCGCGGCGAATGCTGCGCTTAGTGTCTGCACTTTTTTCCAGTTCATGCGGAAAAAAACTGTGCAACATGACACAAATCACGCCGCATTCCGTCGCCGCTGTGTATTTTACATAGATTTTACAATTCTCCTCTGGCAGTTTTGACATTTAGCGCGTAAACTATTATTTGGTTATAAATAGAGTCTCAAAAAAGAAAAAAGGAAAGATAGAAAATATGGATATTTTCAATGTGCTCACGATGATCGGCGGGCTGTGCCTGTTCCTCTTCGGCATGAACCTGATGGGCCAGGCGCTCGAGCGCCGCGCGGGCGGCAAGCTCCGCTCCCTTCTCGACAAGATGACCGGCAGCGTATTCGCCGGATTTTTAACGGGTCTTGGCATCACGGCCATCATCCAGAGCTCGTCCGCCACCACGGTCATGGTGGTCGGCTTTGTCAACTCGGGCCTGATGACGCTGCGTCAGGCCATCAACGTCATCATGGGCGCCAACGTCGGCACGACCGTCACGGCCTGGCTTTTGAGCCTTGGCGGCATCGACTCCGGCAACTTCTGGATCAAGCTCTTAAAGCCCTCATCCTTCACTCCCGTCCTTGCGCTCATCGGCATCATCTACTACATGTTCTGCAAGGACAACAAGAAAAAGGACACCGGCATGATCCTGCTCGGCTTTGCCACGCTCATGTTCGGCATGGAGACGATGAGCGGCGCGGTCGCGGGCCTCAAGGATGTCCCCGCGTTCACGAATCTCTTTGTTGCCTTTCAGAATCCCCTCCTCGGCGTGCTCGCCGGCGCGCTGCTCACGGCCATCATCCAGTCGAGCTCCGCGTCCGTCGGTATTTTGCAGGCGCTCGCCGTCACGGGCTCGGTGAGCTATGCCGCGGCCATTCCCATCATCATGGGCCAGAACATCGGCACGACCGTCACGGCCATGCTGTCGTCCATCGGCACGAACAAAAACGCCCGCCGCGCCGCGGTCGTTCACCTTCTCTTCAATGTCATCGGCGTTGTCGTGCTGCTGACGGTCTTCTGCATTGTGCGCGCGGCTTTTGCGCCCGCGCTGCTGGGTGAATCCGCCACCATGGCGGGCATCGCCGTCACACACTCGGTCTTCAACGTCCTCTGCACCGCCATGCTCCTGCCCGCGGGCGACCTTCTTGAAAAGCTCGCCTGCCGCATCGTCCCCGACGATTCCCAGACGCAGGGTGAAAAGACGACCGAGCTCGACGAGCGTCTTCTCCCCACCCCGTCCCTCGCCCTTCGCCAGAGCCGCGCCGTCGCCCGTGAAATGGCGGACTGCGCCGTGCGCGCGCTGAACAACGCTCTCACCGCCCTTGACCACAACACGCCCGAGCTCGCCCAGAGCATCCACGACGATGAGGAGCTTTGCGACCACTATGAAGATATCCTCGGCACCTACCTCGTCAAGCTCAGCACGCAGAAAATGGGCCGCGACGAGAGCGAGGAGGCGACCGAACTCTTAAAGACCATCGGCGACTTTGAGCGCATTTCTGACCACGCGGTCAACATTCTCTCCTCCGCTGAGGAGATGGAGCAAAAGGGCCTCACGTTCTCCGGCAGCGCCCTCAACGAGCTCGCCATTCTCACCTCCGCCATCCGCGAGATCCTTTCGCTCTCGCTCAAGTCCTTCTCCTCGCAGGACGTTGCGCTCGCCCAACAGGTCGAGCCGCTCGAGCAGGTCATCGACACGCTCAAAGAGCAGATGCGCACGCGCCACATCCTGCGCATGCAGCAGGGCCATTGCAGCATTGAGGCTGGCTTTGTCCTCTCCGATCTTCTGACCGACCTTGAGCGCACATCCGACCACTGCTCCAACATCGCCGGCTGCGTCATCGACGCCCGTGCGCATAACCTCAACCTGCACGAAACGCTGCGCCAGGCCAAGACTGCCGACGGCAGCTTCCAGCAGACGTACGAATCCTACGTGGAAAAGTACCAGCTTCCTGTTCCGTCGTCAAACGTGTAAAAAGCGGGGCGCTTGCGAGCGCCCCATTTTTGCTATTTTCTTGCTTGTAAAGCGCCCGTTTCCCTGCTATACTACGGTCATTAGGTTATTTCCGCGCAAACTGTCAATTTTGCGCGGTAGGAAAGGATGATACCATGGACCCGATTTATGAGATCGAATTGCAGGACTGCCCCTACTGCCGCGGCACCGGTACGGTGGAGGATGAGCAGGGCTGGTGCGTTTATGTCACCTGTGTCGACTGCGGCGCGCAGACCGCGCACGCAAGCTACGAGTCCCCCGAGGAACGTCTGGCCGCCGCGCAGCAGGTCGCGCACCTGTGGAACGTCGGCAAGGTTCTGAACCCCGGCGTCGGCGACTGATTCGACTGGAACTGCATAAAAAGGACGGAAGAAAAGCATCTTCCGTCCTTTTTGCGCTCAACCGCCGTTTGAGCGCGCGAAACTCCCCCTCCATTGCGCGTTTTCCTGCAATCGGCTATACTGAACTCATCAAGGACGTCCGCACTTTATAGAAACGGAGTTTTGCCTTTATGAACATCGACATCGGCAGCAAGATCAAAACGCTGCGCCTCTCCAAAAGCATGACGCAGGAGCAGCTTGCAAAAGCCCTCCACGTGAGCGCGCAGGCCGTGAGCAAGTGGGAAAACGGCAGCTCGCTTCCCGATATTCAGCTTTTGCCCGCGCTGTCCGTCACGCTGGGAACGAGCATCGACTCGCTCTTCTCCCTCACGGACGAGAGCCGCTTTGCCCGCATCGACAATATGCTCTGGGACAAGCGCTTTCTCACACAGCAGGAATTTGACGAAGAGGAGCACTTTTTGCAGGAAAAGTGCCGCGAGGAGGAAACGCGCCCGCGCGCGACGCTGCTGCTCGCAGAGCTTTACTGCAAGCGCGCACGGGAATACAATGACCTCGCCTCTCCCCTCGCGCGTCAGGCGCTCGCACTGAATCTCGACTGCAAGGAGGCGCACAACGCCATCTTCGACGCCGAGCACGGCGCGTACCTCGACTGGAACGCGACGAACCACTACCGCACGATCGCCTTCTATCAGGAGTTTCTCGCCGCGCATCCGGAGAACCACAGCGCGCACCTGTGGCTTCTGGACCTTCTCATCGCCGACCGCCGCTGCGCGGAGGCGCGCGAGGTCTTGGACAAAATGCACCGCCTGAAGCCGACCTACAACGACGACTTTTACCTCGGCTGCATCCTTTTGCAGGAGGGGCACACCGACGACGCGCTCGCGCAGTGGGAGACCATGTGCGCAAAGTATCCCGACACGTGGGAGGTCTACGTTATGCGCGCGAGCGAGCTCGCCAAGCTCGCTCACTACGACGAGGCCATCGCGGACTATGAAAAGGCGATGGCGCTCATGCCGCCCCCGCGCTTTGTCGACCCTGCCGAGGCCATCGCGCAGATCTGCGAAATTCGCGGTGACTATGAAACGGCGATCACCTACTACGAAAAGGTCATCGCCATCGAAAAGGCCGACTGGCACGAAACGCAGGGCGAAGCCATCGACGCCCCGCAGCGAAGCATCGCAAGGCTGCGCGAAAAGCTGGCAAGCCGCTGATATCGGGGCGAAAAGGCGCTTGTCAAAATCTTTTGACAAGCAATTTTTCCTCATGTAAAGCAGCTTTGCTCGACAAACTTTCCCGTTTTGGCTACCCTTGTGGCAGATCGAACGAAACGCACAGGAGGCACTTATGGAACTCGGTAATCAGATCAAGGCACATCGCGCCGCGCTCTCGCTTTCGCAGGAGGAGCTGGCGGAAAAGGTCTACGTCACGCGCCAGACCGTTTCCAACTGGGAAACCGGCGAGAGCTACCCCGATATTCACAGTCTTCTTCTGCTCAGCGCCCTCTTCGATGTTTCGCTCGACCAACTCATCAAAGGAGATTTGGAAACCATGAAACAGGAAGTCAATGCCGCCGATGTCAAAGCCATGAACCGCGACGCCATCATCTACACTGTTCTGCTCGCCGCCACGATCATCCTGCCCGTGCCTCTAATCAAGTGGTTCGGCCTGTACGGTCTCATTCCCGAGCTTTTGCTCTGGGGCAGCGCGATGTACTTTGCCCTCCGCCTCGAGCGCATCAAAAAAGCAAATAACGTCCAGTCCTACAGGGAGATCTTGGCCTTCAGCGAAGGGAAGCGGCTCGACGAGATCGAGCAGAAGGTCGAAGCGGGCAAGCGGCCCTATCAGAAAGTTCTGCTCGCCCTGCTCACCGCCGGGATCACACTGCTTGTCGGCATGGTGCTCAGCTGGCTGCTGCTGTAAGCAAGCATCACAAAACCCGCCCCGACGCAAAAGCGTCAGGGCGGGTTTTCCATTTTCAGAAGCAGGTTTCACATATTGAAGCGTCTGCGCGCTTCCTCGCGCAGCGACGGGACGCGGCGCACGATGCGCAGCGGGATGATGAGCCCGATGCAGATGACAAGCACGACGAGCGACCAGCTCGGCTGCCACACCTCAAGAAAATACCGGTCAAGGCAGTATTCGACGCCCATCGCCATCAGGCCCACCGCGCCGATGCACATGGCGATGGAAGAAAGGCGCGAGCGCCTGCCGTCGCGCAGCAGAAAGCTCAGCAGGAATACGACGACGCACGCCCAGCCGAGCATCGGCAGCACGAGCCCGCGGAACCAGCGCCCCCCGTGCAGCGCAACGGAGATGATCCACACGTAAATGCCGATGGCGGCGACGTCCACCGTCAGTCGGAAGAAGATTGGGATGCCGCGCACGAGCATCGGCAGTGCGAACCAGATCCACAGCATCACTGCCGCGCCCGCGACGTAGAGCGCCCAAGGGTGCTCCGTCGGCAAAATGAGATTCAGCAGCCCGCAGCAGAGCGACACGGACGCGAGCATCGCCGTTAGCAGTGCGGCGGCGGCTCTGCGCGATGCTCTCGGCACCTCGGCCGGCTTGGTTGGGAAATAGCGCGGCTCGGTCTCATCCGGCTTCCACGCCGGCGTGCCGCAGAGCGGGCAGCGCTCCGCGCCCTCGTCCAGCTCCACGCCGCATTTGACACAATATGACATCAAATTCCTTCTTTCGATCTGCTATTCATCGGTTGCTCTCTACGCGCACGGGGATTCCCGCGCGCACGAGGAAGCGGAAAAAGTCGCGCTCGGTGTCCGTCTCCGCCTGCGTGCCGGCAAAGGTGATCTCCATCGTGTCGCCATAGCTGATGGACGCGCAGTGGCAGCGCGGCACCGTCGCCTGTCCCAGAATGACCTCCGCCCCGCGGATATGCTCAGCCATTTCGGGCGGCACGGTGAACGCGCCTGGGTTCGTATATGTGCAGGAATAGGGCCTCACGCCGTGCAGGCGGTAATTGAGCGCCATGACGGGATTTTTGAAAACGACCGGAATGAGCCGCAGGAAAAAGTTTTCCGTAAAGCGAACGTTGCCCGTGAACGCCGCCTGCAATTCCTGCCGGTTGATGTGCAGCTTCATAAAATACCGCACTTGCGAGACGATCTCGGGGAACGTGTAGTCGCCGAGCGCGGGGTCGATATACGGGCGGACGGTGGTAATGAAGTTTCGCAGCGTCTCGCTCGGGAACCAGCCGCGCAGATTGATGGGGATGGCCAGCGCCACGGGGCGCAGGCGGTAGGGCTTTTCGCGCTTCTGCTTTTCCAAAATGACGTAAATGAGCACAGCGGAGAGGTATTCGGTGATCGACGCGCCGTACTTTTTCGACTCCTCGCGCAGCTTCGAGAGCGGCACGAAGCCCATCGTCACATGGAACGTGTAAAACGGCTCGCTTGTGCCGGTATTCTGATACGCCGTCGGCTGGCGGTGGAGGCCCAGCGCGTGGTGTCCTGCGTAGCGGGCATAGGCGTCCTCCATCTCCTCCTCGCGCGGCGGCTCGTTCAAATCAAGCACACCGTTCCCCGCAGGGATATCAACGCCGGTCTGGCGCAGGTATTCGGCTAGCAGCGTGCGGAAGAAGACGATGGCTCCGCCGCCGTCGGAAAGCGCGTGGAAGACCTCGATCGAAATGCGGTTGCGGTAATAGTAAAAGCGCACGAGCCAGCCGTTGTCTTCCTTGAAGCGCACGGGCTGGCAGGGGTCGGACACGTCCTCTTTCAAAAACGGCCCCGGCGCGCTGTTGTGCTCCAAATAGTACCAGAACGCACCCTTACGGATGCGCACGGCAAAGGTCGGGAAGCGCGGCATGCAGCGGTCGATGGCGCGCTGAAGCGCCGCGGGGTCGACGTCCTTTTCCATCAGAGCGGAAAAGCGGTAGATGGCTGAATACTCCTCCTTTTGCAGCGCGGAGTAGAGCGTGCCCGCGGAGTCGAGCTTATACCATTTGCTGTTGGGCTTGGCCATCCGATGTTCCCTCTTTCCCTCTGCGCGGTCTTGAGAGGTTTATTGTAGCACAAAGCGCGCCGTCCTACAAGAAAGATGCGGCTTTTCCTTGGCATTTTTACGAAATTATGATATCATGTTCCCAAAGAATTTTGTTTTTCAGGAGGAGCTATGGAACCCAAACTCCGCATCATCCGCAAAAAGAAGAGCGAGGCCGAGAACGCGCATCTCGACCCGCTGATGCGTGCGCTCAAGGCGCTGCACAGCGCCGGTGCGCCAGAAAGCATGACCGCCGAAGAGCTTGAGCGTCAGCGCCGCAGTCAGGAGGTCCTCGGCAAGCTGACTGCGCCGATGACGGGCATGGATTACGAGGAATTTCCCCTCTCGGGCATGAGCGCGGCGTGGACGCGGCTCAAGGCCCCCCACGGCAGCCGCCATGCGATTTTATACTGCCACGGCGGCGGCTACACGAGCGGCAACCTCGGCTATTCGCGCGTACTGTCGTCCAAGCTCGCGCATGCGACGGGCTACGATGTGCTGAGCTTTGAATACCGCCTCGCGCCCGAGTTCCCCTACCCCGCCGCCGTCGAGGACGCGCTGCGCGCGTGGGACTATCTGATGCTCCAAGGCTACGGCGCGCGCGATATCGTCCTCGCGGGCGACAGCGCGGGCGGCAACCTCGCCCTTGTGCTCTGCAACCGCCTCAAGACGGCGGGCCGCAAGCTCCCCGGCATGCTCATCCTGATGTCCCCGTGGACCGACATGACGATGTCCGGCCAGTCCTATACAGAGCGTGCGGAGATCGACCCGATGCTCACGCCCGAGTACATCGAAGCCGTGCGCCTCGCCTACGCCGCAGGAAGAGACTACCGTTCGAGCGACCTGTCCCCACTTTTTGCCGACTTCACCGGCTTCCCGCCGACGCTCATCCAGGTCGGCGACCACGAGATCCTGTATTCGGATTCAGAACAACTCTATCAGGCGATGAAGCGCGCAAACGTTCCCTGCCGCCTGCAGGTCAGCGAGGGGATGTGGCATGTGTTTCAGATGTTTCCCATTAGAAAGGCTTCTGTTGCAATAGAAAATATCGCACGGTTCCTTTTGGAACAATAAGTTCCGGTTTTTTCCCACCTGGTGTGGAGGACGCGGATAAGGGAGGGGTATCTCTTTTTCAAAAAGAGATACCCCTCCCTTACACCCTCCCAGAGAAAATTCACATTGCGGGCTTGTAGCTTGAAGAGCTGCACGCGCTGCGCAATCAGGTGCGGTGTACATGGCTTCGCCATGAATCCCTGCGATTCGGCACCGATT
>ENA-UERK01000688-UERK01000688.1-human-gut-metagenome-genome-assembly--contig:-NODE-688-length-27843-cov-5.074372_pt1 | contig 27843 bp, 25 predicted proteins | sample MGYA00242957_ERZ507957 | MGnify/ENA primary metagenome ERZ507957 (study PRJEB26167, sample SAMN06115538) | human gut metagenome | host: Homo sapiens | place: China:Heilongjiang | collected 2015-11-06...
CCTCTGCCGTGACAGGGCAGCGCTCTAACCAGCTGAGCTACCGGGCCATACCATGTTAAAGGAAACCTTGGTGGGAACAACAGGGCTCGAACCTGTGACCCCCTGCTTGTAAGGCAGGTGCTCTCCCAGCTGAGCTATGCTCCCACATTGGCTTGTCCTCCGGCGGATATTTCCGCAGGCGACAAAACGAATTATACTATATCATCAGCCTCTTGTCAACCGTTTTACTGCTTTTTTTTAGATTTTTTTCGTCCTTTTTTCTCCTGCCGCCTTGGCGGCTGTTCAGCCCAGATACGCTACCGGTCGTAGGGTCTCCACCAGGTGCTCCCCTATCCCTTGAATTTGAAGGAATTCAGACCAATCGGCGAAGGGGCCATGCTGCGCCCGGTATTTCAGGATACGGTCGGAGAGGACCTCCCCGATGCCGGGCAGCTCCATCAGGGCTTCCTTATCGGCCGTATTAATATCGGTAGACGCCAGCTTGAGGAATTCATCCAAGTCTTCCGGGACAGCCTCCATCCTCTCGGCAAAGGGCGTTTCTGTATAGGGTTCCTCCCGTAACGGCAGGAGCAGCAATCCCGCACATAGCAGAAGGGCCGCCACCGGCAGCACACGATCCATCCGCCGCTGCGGCAGACGAAACCTTGCCATAGAAGCCCTCCTTTCTTTGCGCGAAAGCCGCCCGGAACCGCACAAAGCAGCGCCGGACGGCGTGGTGATTCGATTACTTCAGTAGTTCCTTGGCACGGGCCGCAATGTTTTCGGCAGTAAAGCCGTACTCCTCCAGCAACTTGGCGCCGGGGCCGGAATGTCCGTACTGATCGTTGACACCCAGGCGGCTGACCTTGCAGGGGGCATCCTCCGCGATAGCTTCGATGACGGCGGAACCCAGGCCGCCAATGATGGAATGCTCCTCGCAGGTGAGAATGCGGCCAGTCTCCCGGCTGGCCTTTACCAGCAGCTCTTTATCAATAGGCTTGATGGTGTGGATATTGATGATACGGGCATCGATCCCCTCAGCGGCCAGCAGCTCACCAGCCTTGATGGCCTCGCCTACCAGGATACCAGTAGCCACAATGGTCACATCCTTGCCGTCCCGCAGGGTAATGCCCTTGCCCATCTCAAACTTGTAGGTCGTGGCATCATTAAAAATGGGGGCAGCCAGACGGCCAAAGCGCAGATAAACCGGGCCTACATAGGCAGCGGCAGCCTTTACAGCAGCCTTGGCTTCCACATCATCGGCGGGATTGATAACCACCATACCGGGAATGGTGCGCATTAGGGCGATGTCCTCATTGCACTGGTGGGTCGCACCATCCTCACCGACGGAAATACCGGCATGGGTCGCGCCGATCTTGACATTGAGGTGGGGATAACCAATGCTGTTGCGGATCTGCTCATAGGCGCGGCCGGCTGCAAACATGGCAAAGGTGCTGGCAAAAGGAATGTATCCGCAGGTAGAAACACCCGCTGCCGCTACCATCATATTCCCCTCAGCAATGCCGCAATCAAAGAAGCGGTCCGGGGAGGCCTTTTTGAATACGCCGGTCTTGGTGGCACCGGCCAGGTCCGCATCAAATACTACAATATTGGGGTTTTCCTGCCCCAGCTCTACCAGTGCTTCGCCGTAGCTGTCACGGGTCGCTTTTTTCATTACCTCTGCCATGTTACCGCACCTCCTCCAGCTCTTTCATGCCCTGTTCGTACTCGGCGTCATTGGGGGCCTTGCCGTGCCAGCCCACCTGGTCTTCCATGTAGCTGACGCCCTTGCCCTTTATAGTCTTGGCAATGATCGCTGCCGGCTTGCCGGTTACATTCAGCACCTTTTGGAAGGTCTCCTCCAACGCGGCAAAATCGTGGCCATCGCAGCAGAATACCTCAAAGCCAAAGGCACGGAACTTTTCATCGATGGGGTAGGGAGAAGAAACCTCGCCCACACGGCCGTCGATTTGCAGATCATTGTTATCGATGATGAAGCAAAGGTTATCCAGCTTGTAGTGGTCGGCAAACATAGCGGCCTCCCACACCTGGCCCTCTTCAATTTCGCCATCGCCCAGAATGGTATAGACACGGTAGTCCTTGTGCCCCAGCTTACCGGCCAACGCCATACCGCAGGCAGCGGAAACGCCCTGTCCCAGTGAACCGGCGGAAAAGTCGATGCCGGGGGCCTTATTCATATCGGGGTGTCCCTGCAAACGGGAACCGATCGCGCGGAAGGTGGTCAGCTCCTCCTTGGGGAAAAATCCTTTCTCGGCCAGCATGGCATACAGCGCCGGGCAGGTGTGGCCCTTGCTTAGCACCAATCTGTCACGGTCCTCCCAGCGGGGGTTTTCGGGGTCAACCCGCAGCACCTCGCTGTACAGGTAGGTAATAATATCCGCGACCGAAAGCGAGCCGCCCGGATGACCCGACTTGGCGGCGTGAACTTCGGTCAGAATGCCGCGGCGCACCTCTGTGGCGGTCGCTTTCAGCTGTTCCAGTTTTTCCTGTGTCATAGCTACCTCCGATTACACGATTACTCTTTGCTTATTTTCATCAGCAGTGCCGTAAAGTACTGCGGCAGCGCTGAATCAAATTCCATATATTCGCCCGTTCTTGGGTGGATGAATCCGATCTTTTTGGCGTGCAGGCACTGGCCCTGCACCCCGCAGTCCGGCCGCCCCGGAGCATACACCGGATCGCCCACCACCGGGTGGCCCATATAGGCCATATGCACTCTGATCTGGTGCGTACGGCCGGTTTCCAGCCTGCACCGAATATGGCTAAAGCCGGGATATTCCGCCAGCACCTGCACATGCGTAACAGCGTGGCGGCTGTTTTCCTCGGTCACGCACATCTTTTTGCGGTCGGTTTTATGCCGGCCGATCGGTGCATCCACGGTAAACTGCCGTTCCTTAAAATGCCCGTAAACTATTGCTTCATACTCCCGTGTAAAGCTGTGGGCCTTTATCTGCTCGGCCAGGTGTCGGTGGGCGGTGTCATTCTTGGCCACGATCAGCAGCCCACTGGTATCCTTATCGATGCGATGCACAATACCGGGGCGTATCTCTCCATTGATGCCGGAAAGGCTGTCCCCGCAGTGATACAGCAGGGCATTCACCAGCGTGCCGGTATAATTGCCTGCCGCCGGGTGAACCACCATTCCCTTGGGCTTATTCACTACCAGCAGATCATCGTCCTCGTAGACAATCTCCAGCGGGATATTCTCGGCCTGGGTGCCGGTGGGTACCGGATCCGGCAGGGTAATGATGATACTGTCACCCTCCCGCAAGGTGTCCTTTTTCCCTGCCGCAGCGCCGTTTTTCAGGATACTTCCCTTTTCCGCCAAAGTTTGAATTTGACTGCGGGAAAGTTCCGGTGCCAGCAGCGCCAATCCTTTATCCAGCCGGCAGCCCGCCGCTTCGGCGGTCACGGTCAGCTCATGGCGTTCCACTCTTTTTCTCCTTCTTCCCGTCGATAAACAGGATATAGATGACCAAAAGCGCCACGCCAACGGTGATGGCGATATCCGCTACATTAAAGGTCGGGAAACGGTTCCAAAACGCAAAGCGGATAAAATCCACCACATAGCCCTGCGCCACGCGGTCAATAAGATTCCCGACGCCACCGGATACCACCAGTATCAACGAAAGGAAGGCCATGTTGGCCATTTTTTTGCGCTTGGCCACCATGTAGATGATGATAGCCAGCAGCATAACGGCCGTCGCCGCGATAAGCAGCGTCTGCTTGCCGGAGAGCATTCCCCAGGCAGCGCCGTCATTGCCATTGGGCAAAAAATCAAAATTGAAAAGTCCCGGCAGCGCCGGTACCGTACCGGCCCCCTCCAGGTGGGTGATGGCCCACTGCTTGCTCCACTGGTCCAGCCCCAGCAGCAGAAAACCGATCACAACCGAAATGATCTTAAACATATCAATACCCTCAAAAGTCTGCGACCCGTTTACCACAGGCCGCAGACTGCTTTAGTTTTTATTAAAAGTCGTCGTCCTCATCATCCATCAGGTTAAAGTCGTTGCCGAACTTCAGCCCCGCAAATTTACTGCGGCGCTCAGTTTCTGGCTGCTCCCCGATATCAAAATTGAGGATCTGCTGTTTTTTCTTTTCAAACTCGGCAAAGATGTCCTCACCAGCCGCGGGGATATCCGATTTTTCTTCCACTACGGGGGCAGCAGGTGCTTCCTCCACGGGGGCAGACTGCTCCTCATGCTCGGCTGCCGCTTCTTCGGCCGCTTCCACAGGGGTAGGTTCCACAGCCGGTTCAGCTACCTCCACCGTCTCGGCCACTTCCTCGGCAATGGGCTCTTCCACGGCAGGAGCTTCCTCTGCGGGGGCGCTATCGCTTACGGGGATGCGGGTCACCAGCTCGATGTGTTCCCGGTACAGCTCAATGAGCTTTGCCTTAAAATCGGCGGCAGCGGTCTGTACCCGGATGAGCTCGTCCTTTTCATCCTCCACCTTTTTGCGGGCCTCCTCCACGATATGCGCCGCCTTAACGGAAGCCTCCCGCATGGTGATCTCCGCCTTATTGTTCGCGTTCTTGATGATGCTGTCACCCATCTTCTGCGCGCCCAGCAGCGCCTCCCGCAGGCTGTCCTCATCCTCGCGGTATTTCTGCAGACTTTCGGCCAGTACGCCTATCTTTTCTTCCAAAACCTCATTCTGGTCCTTGAGATCCTTGATGGTATCCAGTACCTTATCGATGTAAGAATCCACTTCCTCGACCTTATAGCCGGAAAGTCCCTTGCTAAACTGCGGATGAGCCAAATTCTCGGTCATTTTCTGTTCCTCCCCCGGTCGTGCCGGTCCAGTGTTACGGTCCCTTGCTTACAGATACAGTCCGCTGTTTTCCAGCTCGTCCAGCAGGCTGTCGCCCATCACGCCTACATTATAGGGGGTGATGATATAAGTAGAATTTGCCACTTTCTTGATCTGACCACCGTTGGCATAGGCCACACCGCTTAAGAAATCCACCAGGCGGCGTGCGATTTCCCGGTTGGTCGATTCCAGATTGAGCACCACGGTGCGCTTGGCCAGCAGATGATCCGCGATGCCGGAAGCGTCCTCAAACTTCTCCGGCTTTACCAGCACCACCTGCAGCTGCGTGGTGGTATTGATATTGACGACCTTATTATCCTTGCGGGGCGCCGCGGTCTTTTCGGCCGGCTCGGTTTTGCCGGGGCGGTACTCCGGCTGCATGGAAAAGCCCCCAAACGGATCGTCTTCCATCTCCTCGGGCTGCTCGTTTTCCTCAAAATCGTCCTCGAAATCTTCTTCGCCGATCCCCATAAAGTCCTTGAATTTATTGATGAAACTCATAACGGCCTCCTTGCGCAGAATATTTGATATATAAATCTATTATCCCATTCTTTGTGGTTCCTGTCAATGCGTTACCACAAGAAATTGTGTCCATGTCCGGCAGTTCCCTCACAAATCGCTAAGCGGCATCCCATCGTAAAGCTCCGTTTTACTTGCAATAAGCTTATCGAAGATATTGAGCTGCTCTTCGCCGGTATAATTCAGCCGGCTGAGGTAGTAGGTGTCCCCTTCATAAATGATATCCACCGTCTTAAACTTGACACTGTACCCGTTATCGACATAAACGCCTTTTACGCCATCCACAATGCGCAGGTATTCTTTATCAAACCGCACGCCGGTATAATTTTCGGAAGAAAGTCGCACCGTAGCTGCCCGGCGGGATACGGTATCCTCCGTAACGGTATCACCCCGGATGACCAACATCATGGCGCTGCCGTCATCGGAAAGCTCGGTGCGCACCACCGTGCCCTGTGCTGTGCCTCCCCCGGCAAAAGCGAGATTGACCCGGCTGCCCAGCTGGTAGTTTTTGTGCTCCTTGCTGCTGATGGTCAGCGCAAAGTACCACTCCGGCCCGGAAACTACCTTGCCCAGCCCAGCTTCTTCCGTTTCACCGGCAGTCAGCAGCGTTTGCAGGTCATCGCAGCTCATCGCTTCCAGGCGGGCCGGGGTATATTCCCCTTCCCGGCCATCCACCGCACTGCTGAAATACCCCTCCAGTGTGCTGTATACCGCTTCCCCGCTGGCACTCCCAGATGTCTGGGCCTCCAGCTCAGCAATGCGGGCTTCCAGCGCCGCGGTTTTCCCGGTAATGCCGCTGCCCAGGTTGATCTCCTCCTGCAGGTTCAGCGCCAGGGTATCCATCCCGCTGTAATGCTCCAGTGCCACCGCTTCCGCCAGCTTTTGCAGGTCGATATCGGTATTCCTGGTCAGGTCGCTAACGGTAGGGGTATTGCTGCTTTGCAGCTGGGCCAGTACCCTCTGCAGCATGGTCAGCTCCTTCTGGGCCTCTGCCCGGCGCTCCGCCAAGTCGGCACTCAGGGCATCGCTGTACCGGTAGGCCAGCACGCTGCCCACCCGCACCTTTTCGCCATCACGCACCGCATAGCGCAGGTTGCTGCCCGCGGACTGGTCCAGGCTTTTTTCCTCCCGAAAAAACACCCCCTGAGCGGTAGTGCTGTGGTACACCGTATAGCGGTATACATTCTCGGTAGTATAGTCGCTGAAAAAGTGCCGGTAGGCATGGTAGCCCGCAAACACCAGCAAAAATGCCGCCATAATAAAGGTCAGCAGCTTGCCCATTCCGCTTTTCATGCCATTCCCTCCTTTTCCAGTATCTCCATTGCCTTATCCAGCGGCGTTTCCCCCGCGGCCAGCGTGTCCGGCTCGATCCAGCGCATCCGCTGATCCGTCCCAAACCAGGTCAGCTGCCGCTTGGCGTAGCGGCGGGTGCTTTGCTTCAATTTATCCAGCGCTTCCTCCATGGTTTCTTCGCCATCCAGCCAGCCATACAGCTCCTTACAGCCGATGGCCTGCGCGGCGGTAGCGGTCAGGCCCTGTTCCCGGGCAGCTTTTACCTCCTCAGTCAGCCCCATCTCCACCATTTTATCCACCCGCCGGTTAATGCGTCCATACAGCGTTTCCCGGTCGTGATAGCGCAGCCCCAGCTCAATGACATGATAGGGACATGGCTCCCGCAGGCTTTCGGCTTCGTGTTCCCGGATGGACTTTCCGCTGACCGTCATCACCTCAATGGCCCGGATGACCCGGCCGATATTATTGGGGTGGATACGCTTGGCCGTTTCGGGGTCCATTGCTTCCAGCCGCCGCCACAGGGCATCATTGCCCTCCCGCTCCGCCAGCTGCCGCAGCCGCTCCCGCAGCGCTTCATCGCCGGTGATTGCCTCGCTGTACTGCACATTGTCCACAATGGCCTTGATGTAAAGCCCCGTACCGCCGCACAGCACCGGCACCTTGCCCCGGCTTAGAATATCATTGATCTCCTTGCGGGCCAACTCCGCGTAATCCGCCACCGAAAAAGCCCGATCCATCGGCAAAAAGCCGATAAGATGGTGAGGCACCGCCGCCAGCTCCTCCGGGGTGGGCTTTGCCGTGGCAATGTCCACTCCCCGGTAGATCTGCATACTATCGGCGGAAACGATCTCTCCATCCACCGCTTTCGCGATTTGGATGGCCAGCGCTGTTTTGCCGGAGGCCGTGGGCCCCGCCACTACGATCAGCGTATTCGGTTTCAGCCGCACGGCACTCCCCTCCTTCTACGCAAAATGGATCAAACGATCCTCCCGAACATTCTTTCCAGCTCCCGCCGGGTAATGACAATGGCCACCGGCCGCCCATGCGGGCAATTGCGCACTGTGGGGTCCTCCCGCAGCAGCCGCAGCAGCTCCTGCTGCTCCCGCTCCATCGAGGGAATATTCCCCTTGATAGCCGCTTTGCACGCCACCGAGTGATACAGCTCATCATAGATGGCTTCCTCATCCATGCCGCCGCGATGCAGCAGCCGCTCACACAGCTCGGTCAGCAGGTCCTCCGCCGGGATATCCTCCAGGATGGTCGGGACTTCCCGCACCCGCAGGCACCCCTCACCAAAGTCCTCCGCAGCAAAGCCTGCCCGCTCAAAGCAATCCAGGTTCTTTATGGCGGCATCGTACAGCTCCCGCGGCATATGGATGGTCAAAGGCACCAACAGCACCTGGCGTTCCACAGCGCCGCTTTGGTGCTGGCGCTTCAGCCGGTTGAAGAGGATCCTCTCATGGGCCGCATGCTTATCAATAAGCAGCATTTCATTGTCCCGCTCCGCTATGATATATGTCGCAAAGACCTCTCCGATCAGTCGGTAATCCGGTTCCGGTTCCTGCGCCTGTTCAGGTTCCTCTCGTTGCGCCGTCGGTTCCAGGGGCTCAGTCACCACCGGCTTACCGCCGTACATGGGCAGGGTCACCGGCTCATGGTGCTCGGCTTTTGCTTCCTCCACCGGTAGATCAACTACCACAGGCCTGCCGCCTATGGCCGGCAGTGTTACCGCCTCATTGCTCTTATCTGTAATAGTTACCGCCGGGTTTTCCGCCTTTTTATGCGGTTCATCATCTGTAACGCCAATTTCCTCTACAGATGTTTTTGGCTTTACCGGCTCCCATTTTCTCGGCTCTGCCGGGGGCTGCGCCCCCATGCCATAGCTTGTCCCCTTTGGCGGCAGGCCACGGCGGTACTGGTCGCTTCCGCCGCCGCTCATCAGGGTACCCATGCTGCCGTAGCTCTTTTTCTCCGGCAGGCTTTCCGCCATTTGACGGTACTGTTCCACAGTCATGCGAGTCTGGGTTCCCTCGGTGGGGCGGTTACGCAGCTCAAAATCGCTAAAGCGCTTGCCGCCCACATCCCGCACCGCCACCGTCCTGTTCATCCGGGCCAGGGCGCCGCGGCAGGCGTTCACCACCGCATCAAAGACCGTCCGCTCATCGCTGAGCTTCACTTCCAGCTTGGCCGGGTGGACATTCACATCCACCTGGGAAGGGTCTACCGCCAGGTTGATAATACACCCCGGGAACTTGCCCACCATGATATGATTGCGGTAGCTTTCCTCCACCGCCGCCATGATGGTAACACTTTTCACATAGCGATTGTTGATGAAAAAGTGCTCCATGCTGCGGGAGGGCCGGCAGTATTCCGGCCTTGCCAGGTAGCCGCTGATCCGGATGGGCCCATTCTCACACTCCACCGGGATGAGTCCCCGGCCAAATTCATTGCCATACACCGCAAAAATGGCCGCCAGCAGGTCGCCGCTGCCGGGGGTAGCCAGCTTTACTTCCCGATCCCGGATAAGCTTAAACGCAATTTCCGGGTGAGAAAGCGCCAGCCGATCCATCAGCGTTGCCACCGCTGTTCCCTCGGTGCTGTCCTTCTTCAGAAATTTCATCCTGGCCGGCACATTGTAGAAGAGATTTTTTGCCGTGATGGTGGTTCCCACCGGGCAGCCCGCCTCCGCCAGCTCTCCGGCACACTCCCCGGCCAGCGTGTACCGCGTCCCGATCTCCTCGGTCGCCGCGCGGGTCAGTATCTCCGTTTCGCTCACCGCGCAGATGGAGGCCAGCGCCTCCCCGCGGAAGCCCAGCGTCCCGATGCGGTCAAGATCCTCCGGGCGCAGCACCTTGCTGGTGGCATGCCGCAGGAATGCCTTTGGCACATCCTCCCGCTCGATGCCGCAGCCGTTATCGGTCACACGGATGAGCCGTACCCCGCCGTGCTGTATTTCCACCGTAATGGCGGTCGCCCCGGCATCGATTGAATTTTCCACCAGCTCTTTCACCACTGAGGCGGGCCGTTCTATCACCTCGCCCGCTGCGATCAGCTCCGCTGTTTCCCGGTCCAGTATATTGATTTTCGGCACAGGCTCATCTCCTTTCACCGTACTTGCCATGGTGTCTTTGGTTTATAATGCCGCTTACAGCAGCTTTTTCAGCTCATAAATGAGGTTCAACGCCTCGATGGGCGTTAGGGTATTGGGATCGGCACCGCGCAGCCGTTTCTTTATGGCTTCCGCCTTTTCATCAATGAAATACAACTGCTCGCTTTCCTCTTTGGGCTTGGCGCGGGTTTTTACCTTTGCCTCGCTCACGGTCTGCCCCTCCTCCAGAGAAGAAAGCACCTCATAGGCGCGGTCAATGACCCAGCGCGGGATGCCCGCCAGCTTGGAAACCTCGATGCCGTAGCTTTCATCCACCCCGCCGGGGATAATGCGCCGCAGGAACACGATATCCTCACCGCGTTTTTTCACCGCCACATTGTAGTTTTTCACACAGGGAATAAGCTCCTCCAGCTCGGTCAGCTCGTGGTAGTGGGTGGCAAAGAGCGTCTTGGCCCCCAGCTTTTTGCGGTCGGCAATGTATTCGATCACCGCCCGGGCAATGCTCATGCCATCGTAAGTGGAGGTTCCCCGCCCGATCTCATCGAGAATGAGCAGACTCTTTTCGGTGGCCTCCCGCAGGATGCCCGCCACCTCGCTCATCTCCACCATAAAGGTGGATTGTCCGGTGGTCAGGTCGTCGCTGGCGCCCACACGGGTATATATCCCGTCCACAATGCCGATTTTGGCGCTTGCCGCCGGAACAAACGACCCGATCTGCGCCATCAGCACGATCAGTGCCACCTGCCGCATATAGGTGGATTTACCCGCCATATTGGGGCCGGTCAGTACCGCAATCTGGTTTTCCCGGTTATTAAGCTTGGTATCATTCGGCACAAAGGGCACGCCGTCCAGCAGCTGCTCCACCACAGGGTGCCGCCCCTCGCTGATTTCAATTTCATCAGAGAGATCCACCGTGGGGCAGCAGTAGTTGTTATTCAGCGCCACAGTGGCCAGGCCGCACAGCATATCCAGCCCGGCTACGGCCGCCGCCGTCTGCTGGATGCGCGGCAGCTCCGCCGCAACCGTCGCTCTCACCTGCTCGTACAGCTCGGCCGCGCGGTCAATGGCCTCCTGCTGGGCGTGCAATACCCGCTCCTCCAGCTCCTTTATCTCCTCGGTAATGTACCGCTCGGCATTGGTCAGGGTCTGCTTGCGGATATAGTGCGCCGGCACCTGATCCTTGAAGGAATTGGATACTTCAATGTAATAGCCGAACACCCGGTTATACCCGATGCGCAGCGTCCGGATGCCGGTGGCATCCTTTTCCCGTTCCTCTATCTCCGCCAGGATGCCCCGGATATCCTTGGAAAGATGCCGTTCCTCATCCAGCTGCTTATCGTACCCCTCCCGGATGACACCGCCTTCTTTCAGCGGAATATCACTGTCCGGATCGATGGCTGATCCGATGAGCCGGGCCACATCCTCCAGGGGGTCTATGTTCTGTTCAATTTCCCGCAGCAGGGCGCACTGCACCTCGCCCAGCAGCTCCTTAATGGCCGGCAGACGGGCCGTAGTAGCCCCCAGGGCGATCATATCCTTCACTGGAGGATTGCCGTACACCACACGGGTCATCAGCCGTTCCAGGTCATACACGCCATCCAGGGCCGCCGCCAGCTCACTGATGAGAATACTGTTCCGGGTCAGCTCGGTCACGGCATTCAGCCGCCGGTTAATGGCATTGACCGATAAAAGCGGCTGCTCGATAGAGCTTCTCAGCAGTCGCCGTCCCATCGAGGTCTTGGTCTTATCCAGCACCCAGAAAAGCGTTCCCCGCTTTTCCCGGCTGCGCATCGTTTCGGTCAGCTCCAGGTTGCGGCGGGCCGCCACATCCAGCCGCATATATTCCTGCGGCAGATAGCTTTTTGCCTCCAGCAGGCGCTCCAGCCCGGTGAACTGTGTCACCTTCAGGTAGGCCATCAGCCCGCCCAGGGCCCGCACCGCCAGCGGGGTGCCCGCCAGTCGGGTCACGGTATCCTCGCCAAACTGCTCGGTTACGATCTTCCGGGCCGTTTCCTCGGTATAGGCCGCCGCCTCTCCAGCCTGTGCCGCGCAGCACAGGCGGTCCTTGAGAAAGCCCACCACTGAACGCAGCTGCGGCAGCTCCTCGGCGTAGATGACCTCATGCGGCGCGTACTTGCCCAGCTCGTTGATGGCCGCCATTTCCCCGGAGACCTCGGTCACCAGCACGCTGCCGGTGGAAATATCGGCAAAGGCCAGACCGCAGCGCTCCCCTGCCGGGCACAGGCTGCAGATATAGTTATTGCTGCCCTCCTCCAGCATGTTGGCTTCCATCAGGGTGCCGGGGGTCACCACCCGTACAATATCCCGCTTGACCATCCCCTTGGCCAGCGCCGGGTTTTCCATCTGCTCGCAGATGGCAACCTTGTAGCCCTTTTTCACCAGCCGCGCAATATAGTTTTCCACACTGTGGTAGGGCACCCCGCACATGGGCGCACGGTCGGGAAGGCCGCAGTCCCGCCCGGTCAGCGTCAATTCCAGCTCCCGGGAGGCGGTCACGGCATCATCAAAGAACATCTCGTAGAAATCTCCGAGACGGAACATGAGGATCTGGTCCCGATGCTCATCCTTCATGGAAAGATACTGCTGCATCATGGGGGATAATTTACTGCGGTCCTGCGGTATCAGCGACATTTCGGCACCCTCTTTTTTGTCATTTCGTCAGGTCTTAGTTGGCGTCAGTGGCAGCCGCCGCAGGCGGAGCAATCTCCGCCGCAGGACTGTTCCTCGATCTCGTAGGGGTTATCGCCATTGGCGCTGCCCTGGATGATCTGCATGATGAATCGCACCGTATTGTCCAGTTCGTCCTTGGTGGTGGAATAGGCGATCATTAGGGGATCGCTCACAATCGCCTCGTACAGGTTCTTCACCTCTCCGTTCAGCTCCGCTATTTTTTCGTTGTCCTTTTCCTCGGCGATGATGGCCCGGTTGAGATCCAGCTTTTTCAGGTTGAACTGCCCCAGCTTATCCTGTAGCTTTTCACTCTTATCCGCCGCAGTTTTGGCCACGATAAAGGCAGTAAACTCATCGGTATCCTGGATAGCAACACCCAGCTCTCTCGCTTTCTCTACCAGTTCAGTGTAAGTCATGTTTTTTATCCTCCATAGGTTTATTGTTTTATTCGGCGCGCTCTCCGCGCAGCGCCCAGTTCATGGCGGCGGTGATGCGCACCTGCAGGAACTCCCCGATCATTTCGGGCGGGGCGGCCACCTCCACTATGGTATTATCCTCCGCCCGGCAGCTAAGGGTCCCGGGGGTCTTGCCCTCGTCCTCCGCCAGCACCCGCAGCGTTTTGCCCACATAGTTTTTCAGCAGTTCGCTGCCGATAGCCCCTTGTGTGTCCAGCAGCTCCCTAAACCACCGGCTTTTTTCCTCGGCCGGAATGGGATCGGGCAGCTTTTCGGCGGCCGTGCCGCTGCGCCGGGAGTAGATGAAGGTAAAGAGCGCGCTGTATTTGGTCCGCCGTACCAGCTCCAGCGTTTTCTCAAAGTCTTCCCTTGTTTCTCCGGGGAAGCCCACAATAATATCGCTGGTGATGGAAAGCCCCGGCATTTTTTCCCTGGCATAGCGCAGCAATTCCTCGTAATGCCGCAGATCGTAGTGGCGGTTCATCGCCATTAGGATGCGGTCGCTGCCGCTCTGTACCGGCAGGTGCAGGTGTTTACACACCTTATCACACTCCGCCATGGCGTCCAGCAGTTCATGGGTGCAGTCCTTGGGGTGGCTGGTCATAAAGCGGATGCGGAAATCCCCGGGAATGGCATTTACCATCCGCAGAAGCTCTGCAAAACTGCACGGTTCCTCCAGCCCCTTACCGTAAGAATTTACATTCTGCCCCAACAGGGTGATATCCCGGCAGCCGTTCTCCACCAGATTTTTTACCTCGCGCGCGACATCCGCGGGCAGGCGGCTGCGCTCGCGCCCGCGCACGAAGGGCACAATGCAGTAGGAACAAAAATTATCGCAGCCGTACATCACCGGCACAAAGGCCTTGAACCGGCTTTCGTGCAGCACCGGCATCTCCTCGTACAGGGTGGTATCGGTGCCGCCCTTCCCTGCATCCCGGCGGATGCTGCGCCGCCCTTCGATAAGGACACGGTACAAAAGCTCCGGCAGCCGGCCGGCGGCATTGCTGCCCATTACAAGATCCACATAGGGATAACTCATTTTCAGCTTTTCGCTTACCTGCTGCTGTTCGGTCATGCAGCCCGCCAGGGCGATCACCAGGTCCGGCTTTTGTTTTTTTAGGCCCTTAAGCGCCCCCACATTGCCAAAGACACGCTGCTCTGCATTTTCCCGCACGGCACATGTATTATACAGGATCAGATCCGCCTGACGGATCTCATCGGTAAAGCCATAGCCCAGCTGGGCCAGCACCCCCTTAAAGCGTTCACCATCGTAAACGCTCTGCTGGCAGCCAAAGGAATGCACATGGGCCAGTGGTGGGGTCTCGTACTTTTCGCTGAGGTATTTTTTTATGGCATCGGCCCACCCCTGCTGCTCGCGGAGCGTCCGGTAATTCTGTATGGTTTTTTCGGTTTGGCTCAAAGGCCCGCCACCCTCTCTTTTTACAATTTTCCACCTTATATTGTATCATGAATCCTCCCGCACCGCAACACCTGCCGCAAGAAATCCTTTCCCCACCCCACAAAAAAGCACGCCCCGTAAGGCGTGCCTGTTGTAATTTAGCCCAATGGGAAAAGCTCCTGCAGGGTATCCGCTGTCATCTGCCGCGCGGCGGCGCTCTGTACGCCCTTGGGGGTGGTCAGCGCGCTGCACAGCAGGAAGGTCATCCGATCCGCATCGGCTTTGGCCTTTTCCGGGTCACTCCCGCGGAATTCCAGCCGTTCTGCCAAGATATCCCGCATCTCCTCCTGCTTGCCAAGCAGCAGCTCATTCACCGCCGGCATGGCCAGAGCCATGGCCTGCAGCATGATGTAAAACCGGTTCTGCTCGTTATCGCCCAGCAGCTCCTCCAGCATCTTTTCTCTCTCCGCGGCATCCTTGATGCGCAGCAGGTCGCTCAGGTGGTTCTGCAGCTCCAGCAGCACCATTTCCGCCGTCACCAGCAGAATATCATCCTTGCTCTCAAAATAGTGATGCAGCATTCCGGCGGCCATACCTGCCTCCTGCGCAATGTCCTTCACCGAGGTCATCTCATACGATCCGTTGCGGATGACACAGCTTTGCAGCGCCCGGCATATTTCCACACGGCGTTGCTCCGCCAGTGATGGTCTCCCCATGCGCTTTTCCTCCTTTGGGTATTTCTTTCGGCTCCCGTATTGACAAAACCCACCCATTTGTTGCTTAATGGAGGTAGAAAACCACCACACAGGCCGCTCTATCGGAGCCAACTCTTGTAATTATAGCACAGGAGGAAGAAAAATGAAAGTCCTTTTCATCGCGATTGGCATAATAATCATCATTGCCGCCATTATTGCGCTGCGGGTATTCTTTGGGCTTGGCCACCCCGGCAATGCCGCCCCCTATGCCCTGCGCCGCCAGCTGCCCAGGGATAACAGCCCCCTGCGGGGAAAGACCATCCTTTGCCTGGGCTCCTCCATTTCCTCCGGGTTCTCCTCCGGCGGGGTCTCCTTCCTGGACTATCTCGCCCGCATTGATGGCTGCCGCATCATTCAGGAGACTGTTTCCGCCACCACCCTGGCGGACCGGGGATACTTTTCCTACCTTAAGCGGCTGCGCCGCCGCATGGCCCGCATGCCGCAGGCGCCCGATTGCTTCCTGTGTCAGCTTTCCACCAATGACGCCACCTTCCGCAGTGTGCCGGGCCGGGTCAGCCGCTGCTTCCGGGCGGAGGACTTTGATGTTTCCACCACTGTCGGCGGCATGGAGGCTGTGCTGGCCATGGTGCGGGAAAAATTGGACTGCCCCATCGTCTTTTACACCGCCGCCCGGTACGATAACCCCCGCTACCACAAGCTGGTGAACCTGCTGGTGGATCTGCAGGAAAAATGGGACTTTGCCCTGCTGGACCTGTGGCATGATAACGCCTTTAATGCCCTTTCCCCGGAGGAACGGGCGCTCTACATGAACGATGCCATCCACCCCACCCGGGCCGGCTATCTGCTGTGGTGGCTGCCCCGGTTCCAAAAGATTCTGACGGAGGTGCTGGCAAAAGAATGATCTCCAAAAGCGGGTGCTGCGGCATCCGCTTTTTGTTGGCATTTTGCACCGGCCGTTTTGGTCGCTTTCGCACAAAATTGCATCTTTTTCTCCCGCAAATTTCCTCATTGATTTTTGCAAAACGAACTTGTGTTCGCGTTCTCTTTGTGGTACAATAGAAGGTGGAAAAGAAGCGACAAGGAGGGCGTATGAGCAAAGACCGATTTGAACTGGTATCCCCTTTCCAGCCCACCGGCGACCAGCCGGAGGCCATAGATGCCCTGGTAAAAAGCATAGAAGCCGGCAACCGGATGCAGACGCTGAAGGGCGTGACCGGCAGCGGCAAAACCTTCACCATGGCCAATATCATCCAGCGCATCAACCGGCCCACGCTGGTGCTGGCCCACAATAAAACGCTGGCGGCGCAGCTGTGCAGCGAATTCAAGGAGTTCTTCCCGAAGAATGCGGTGGAATACTTTGTGAGCTACTACGACTACTACCAGCCGGAAGCCTACATCGCCTCCACCGATACCTACATTGAGAAGGACAGCGCCATCAATGAGGAGATAGAAAAGCTGCGCCATTCCGCCACCTCCTCCCTTTCGGAGCGCCGGGATGTCATCATCGTTTCCTCCATCTCCTGCATCTACACCCTGGGCGATCCCATCGATTACCGCAACATGGTCATCTCTCTGCGGCAGGGCATGACAAAAGACCGGGACGAGCTGATCCGCAAGCTGGTGGAGATCCAGTACGAGCGCAACGATATCAATTTCGTCCGCAATAAATTCCGTGTGCGCGGGGATGTGGTGGAAATCTTCCCGGCCTATTCCAGCGAGACTGCCATCCGGGTGGAGTTTTTCGGTGATGAGGTCGACCGCATCTGCGAGATCAATACCGTGACCGGCGAAGTAAAAAATGTGGTGAGCCATGTGGCCATCTACCCGGCCTCCCACTACATCGTCCCCAGGGATCGGCTCATGGCCGGGATCGAGGAGATCCGGCGGGAATGTGATGAACGGGTGGAATATTTCCGGGCCAACAATAAGCTCATCGAGGCGCAGCGCATTGCCGAGCGCACCAACTATGATATCGAAATGCTGCAGGAGATCGGCTTCTGCAAGGGCATCGAGAATTACTCCCGCGTGCTGAGCGGGCGCGCCCCCGGCAGCATGCCCTACACCCTGCTGGATTATTTCCCCGAGGATTTCGTCATCTTCATTGACGAGAGCCATGTGACGCTGCCGCAGGCCCGGGGCATGTACGGCGGCGACCGCAGCCGCAAGGAAGCACTCATCGAGTATGGGTTCCGGCTGCCCTCGGCGCTGGATAACCGCCCGCTGAAATTCGATGAATTTATGGGCAAGCTCAAACAGATCGTCTGCGTGAGCGCCACGCCCGGCGACCTGGAAAAGAGCGAAAGTGCTCTCATCGCTGAACAGGTCATCCGTCCCACCGGACTGCTGGACCCCGAAATTGATGTGCGGCCGGTGGAGGGACAGATTGACGACCTCATTGGGGAGATCAACGCCCGGACGGCCAAGGGGCAACGGGTGCTGGTCACTACCCTGACCAAAAAAATGGCGGAGGATCTGACCGCCTATCTTGAAAAAACCGGCATCAAGGTGCGGTACATGCACCATGATGTGGATACCATCGAGCGAATGGAGATCATCCGCGACCTGCGAAAAGGCGAATTTGATGTGCTGGTGGGTATCAACCTGCTGCGCGAGGGATTGGATATCCCCGAGGTTTCGCTGGTGGCGATCCTGGACGCCGATAAGGAGGGCTTCCTGCGCAGCGAGACATCGTTGGTGCAAACCATCGGCCGGGCGGCCCGAAACGCTGAGGGAAAGGTCATTATGTACGCCGACGAGGTGACCGACAGCATGCAGAAGGCCATCCAGGAAACCTACCGCCGGCGGGAGATCCAGCAGAGATACAATACCGAACACGGCATCACCCCGCAGACCATCCGGAAGGAGATCCGGGATGTGCTGGAGATCAGCGTGGCGGATAAGAAGACCGGCAAGGGCGGCAAGAAGATGAGCCGCAAGGAGACCGAAGCGGCCATCGCCAAGCTGACCGCCGAAATGCGGGAAGCGGCAAGGCTGCTGGAATTTGAGCACGCCGCCTACCTGCGGGATAAGATAGCCAAGCTGAAAGAGACCCTGTAACAGAAGTAAGCTTTACTGCCGCAAAACGCTGATAACATTAGGCCTTTGCGGCAAGGAGGAACCAATGGCATTAGATAAAATCGTGATCCGCGGCGCGCGGCAGAACAACCTGAAAAATATCGACCTGGAGATCCCCAGAGATAAGCTGATTGTCTTTACTGGGCTTTCCGGCAGCGGCAAGACCTCTCTCGCCTTTGATACCATCTACGCAGACGGCCAAAGACGCTATGTGGAGAGTCTTTCCTCCTACGCCAGGATGTTCCTGGGGCAGGCCGAAAAACCCGATGTGGACGAAATTTCGGGGCTCTCCCCAGCCATCTCCATCGATCAGAAAACCACCAGTAAAAATCCCCGTTCCACCGTGGGCACCGTCACCGAAATCTACGACTACCTGCGTCTTTTATATGCCAGAGTCGGTATCCCCCACTGCCCCATCTGCGGGCGGGAGATCACCCAGCAGACAGTGGACCAGATGGTGGATAAGGTACTGGCACTGCCGGAGGGCACCCGCATCCAGGTGATGGCGCCCATAGTGCGGCAGCGCAAGGGCACCTACCAGAAGGAACTGGACGCGGCCCGCCGCAGCGGCTATGTAAGAGCCCGGGTGGACGGCAATATGTACGAGCTGACCGAGGAAATAAAGCTGGAGAAGAACTATAAGCACACCATCGAGATCGTGGTGGACCGGCTTTCGGTCAAGCCGGAGATTCGCTCCCGGCTGGCGGATTCGATAGAGACCTGCTGCGCCATGACCGGCGGGCTGGCCCTGGTAGATGTCATTGGCGGCGAGGAGATGCTCTTTAGCCAAAACTATGCCTGCCCCGACCATGATATCTCCATCGAGGAGCTTTCGCCCAATATGTTCTCCTTCAATAACCCCGCCGGGAGCTGCCCCACCTGTACCGGCCTTGGTGTGTTCCAGAAGGTAGACCCGGCACTGGTGGTGCGCTACCCCGACCGTTCCATCCGGGACGGTGCCTTTAAGGTGACGGGCTGGAGCTGCGACCCCGGCTCCATTGGGGAGATGTACTTTACCGGACTGAATAAGCACTTTGGCGTACCGCTAGATGTACCGGTAAAGGATATGCCAAAGGACAAGCTGGACCTGGTGCTCTTTGGCACTAAGGGCGAAAAATTTGAGATGGTGCGGCAATCGGCGGGCTTTAAGGGCAAGTTCGTCAATGACTTTGAGGGCATTGTGAATAACCTGGAGCGGCGCTTTAAGGAGACCAGCAGCGAATGGATGCGGTATGATATCGCCACTTTCATGTCCTCTGTCCCCTGCCCCGACTGCCACGGCGACCGCCTGCGGCCCGAAATACTGGCGGTGACAGTGGGCGGCATCAACATCAGCGACTTTTGTAAGATGAGTGTGCGGGACGCCCTGAAATTTATGGACACGCTGGAATTGACCGACATGCAGCAGAAGATCGCCGGGCAGATCATCAAGGAGATCAAGAGCCGGCTTTCGTTCCTGAGCAATGTGGGGCTCAACTACCTGACCCTGGCCCGCAGCGCCAGCACCCTTTCCGGCGGGGAAAGCCAGCGTATCCGGCTGGCGACCCAAATCGGTTCCAGCCTGATGGGGGTGCTGTATATCCTCGATGAGCCCTCCATTGGGCTGCACCAGCGGGATAATGCAAGGCTGATAGAGGCGCTAAAGAACCTGCGCGACCTGGGCAATACCGTCATAGTGGTGGAGCACGATGAAGAGACGATGGAGGCCGCTGATTACATTGTGGATATCGGCCCGGGCGCGGGCATCCACGGCGGCCATGTGGTATACAGCGGACCGGCAAACGAGATCAAGTATTGCAAGGAATCCATCACCGGGCAGTACCTTTCCGGGGCGAAGAAGATCCCGCTGCCGGAGTCACGCAGACCCGGCAACGGCGGCTATTTGGAGATTGTGGGCGCTGCCGAGAATAACCTCAAGAACATCAATGTCAAGTTCCCGCTGGGATGCTTTGTGGCGGTGACCGGTGTATCTGGGTCCGGCAAAAGTTCGCTGGTCAATGAGATCTTGAACAAGGCGCTGAGCAAGGAGCTGATGGGGACCCATGTGCGGCCCGGCAAATATAAGACGCTGCATGGGCTGGAGCTGGTGGATAAGGTCATTGATATCGACCAAAGCCCCATAGGGCGGACGCCCCGCAGCAACCCTGCCACCTACACCGGGGTGTTCAATGACATTCGGGAGGTTTTTGCTTCCACCAACGAGGCCAAAATGCGGGGGTATAAGATCGGGCGGTTCTCCTTTAATGTGAAGGGCGGCCGGTGCGAGGCGTGCGAGGGCGCCGGTATTCTGGAGATCCCGATGCACTTTTTGCCGGATGTGTATGTCCCCTGCGAGGTGTGCAAGGGCAAGCGCTATAACCGGGAGACGCTGGAGGTCAAATATAAGGGCAAGAGCATCTATGATGTACTGGAGATGAGCGTGGAAGAGGGCTTGACCTTCTTTGAGAACCTGCCAAAAATAAAGCGCAAGCTGCAAACCCTGTACGATGTGGGGCTGGGGTATATCAAGATCGGACAGCCGGCGACGACCCTTTCCGGCGGCGAGGCACAGCGCGTGAAGCTGGCGACAGAGCTTTCCCGCCGGAGCACCGGCAAGACAGTATATATCCTGGATGAGCCCACCACCGGCCTGCACACCGATGATGTGAAGAAGCTCATTGAGATACTGCAGAAATTTGCGGACGCAGGTAATACCGTTATTGTGATAGAGCACAACCTGGATGTCATCAAGACGGCGGATTATATCATCGACCTGGGCCCCGAGGGCGGCGACGGCGGCGGAATGATCGTCTGCTGCGGCACTCCGGAGGAGGTAGCGGACTGCAAGGCTTCCTTTACCGGGCAGTACCTTGGAAAGCTGCTGAAGAAGAAATAAGGTGCAAAAAGAACCGGCTGGGGAGCAAAACGCTCTGAAGCCGGTTCTTGGTTTATGGGGAATATTTAGGGCGGGCGCGGCGGAGCGGACGAGGGCTGCCCGCAAGGGCCAGCCCGAGGGGAAGCGGAGGCGTGCCCGCCCGTTCAATCGGCTGGAAAGCCGGGATCAAGGTCATCCTCCGGGCTGCGGAAGGCGAAAGTCTGCCGGGCCGCCGAGCTGAAGAAACCCGACTGAGCCATCGAGACATAATCGCTGCCGGCGATGATGAAGTGGTCGATGAGATCGACCGAAATGGCGCGCAGAGCATCCCGCAGGGATAGGGTAGCGGCGATGTCCTCCCGGGAGGGGATGGCCAGCCCGCGCGGGTGATTGTGCGCCAGCAGGATGCTGGGAGCATGGTGCCGCAGCGCTACCTCAGCGATTTTACGGCCAGGCAGCTGCACGGCATTGGGGGCACCTGTGGAGATGCGGTCGGTGCTGATCTCCCGGAGGTTATTATCCAGGCAGACAAGATAGAGCGTTTCTTCCGGCAGGCCATTACAGGCGGCCACCAGCTTTTTTCCATAATAGCGCATTAGGTCCTCCCGCTGGGCATCATTGGGCAGAGGAGTGATGGCTTCGGCATAGTAACGGCGGGCGATATCCGCGACGAGGTGGAGATGAACGGCGGCATTCATGCCGATGCCCTCCACCTGGGCCAGCTGCTCCGGGGCGGCATTGAGGACACCAACGAGGGAGCCAAACTGTTCAATGAGGCGGTGAGCCAAGACATTGGTATCCCGCCGGGGCACCGAATAAAACAGCAGGAGCTCCAGCACATTGTGGGGCGGGAAGCCATCCAGGCCCTCCGAGAGATAGCGCTCCCGCAGGCGATCCCGATGACCGGAATGTTCATTGGCCATACGCTTCTCTCCCCTTTCGACAAAATTCTGCTCCTATCTTACCATTCCCGCCGAAAAAAGTAAAGAGCGGCGGGGCTTGACGGTGAGCTGAAATCCGGGTATGCTTATATTGAATTTTGAAAAAAGAACAGATGGCACGCAGCCGAAAAAATGAGAGGACGGCAAGGAAGGCCCGCAGGCAGGCTGGCGCCCGATGGAATCGGGCTGGCGCCTGTCAAGGGGCTGACGCAGCCGGGGCTCATTTTTGCGAGCCGCCGGGCGTAAAAGAAGGAATCATAAATGAAAGAATTTACGATAGGACAGAATGACGCCGGACAGCGGCTGGATAAATTCCTGGGCAAAGCCGTACCGCTGCTGCCCTCCTCTATGATGTATAGGGGGATCCGCACCAAACGGATCAAGGTGAATGGCAAGCGGGCAGAAATAAGCACCAGACTGGCCGTGGGTGATGTGGTAAGCCTGTACCTCAATGATGAGTTTTTTGAGGAAAAGCGGGCAGATGAGGCCTTTCTGCGGGCTGGGGACGCGCTTTCTGTCATCTATGAGGATGAGAATATCCTTATCGCTGATAAGCCCGCCGGGCTGGTGGTACATGAGGATGAAAGCGGCACCGCGGATACATTGATCGGACGGGTGCAGAAATACCTGTACCAAAGGGGCGAATATGACCCGGCACAGGAAAACAGCTTTGCGCCGGCACTGTGCAATCGCATCGACCGCAACACCTGCGGGCTGGTACTGTGCGCCAAGAATGCCATAGCGCTGCAGGCAATGAATGAGATCATCAAGGAGCGGCAGGTGGAAAAGACCTATCGCTGCGTAACTGTGGGAGTCCCCAATCCCGACCATGCTACCTGCAAAGCCTTTCTGCGGCGGGATACCAAGACGAAAACAGTGACAGTATTTGATAAACCTCAGCCGGATGCCAAGACCATCCTAACGGAATACCGGGTGCTGCGACAGAAAAACGGAATGGCCCTGCTGGAGGTAACACTGCACACCGGCCGCACCCATCAAATACGAGCGCATATGGCCCACATGGGATGGCCGCTGCTGGGAGATACCAAGTACTGCACACCGGAAAGTCTGAAGAAAAACCGGGCATTAAAATTGCAGCAGCAGGTGCTGTGTGCCTGGCGGCTGCGCTTTACCGGCATTCTGGAGGGCTCCCCCCTATTTTACCTAAACGGACAGGAGTTTACCGCCAAGAAGTTGCCGGACGACTGGGTGAAGTAGTAGTAGTAAAAGCTCTCCCGAGGAAAATTTTTCCCGGGAGAGCTTTAATTTCTGCAATGGTTATTCGATTTCCAAGTCGCCGCTGGTGGAGGAGACGCTGATTTTGCAATCCGCCGGGCCAAAGCCGTAGAAATGATCCTGCTTTTGATAGGCGCGCTGGGTGATAAAAGCACCGCTGGCGGTATCAAAGCGGACGGTGCCACCCTGTGCCGGGAGAGTTAGGTCGGTTTCTCCACTGATGGTATTCAGCGCCGCTTCCCGGCAGGAGATAAATTCAAAATCCAGGTCGCCGCTAACGGTATCAGCCGTGAGCTGATCCACGGTGAACTGCTCCCAATCGAAATTGCCGGAAACGCTATTCAAAGATACAGTCTTTACATAAGCGGTATCTACCTCGATATTGCCGCTGACAGTATCAAACTCGGCATTTTCCCCTACCAGGCTATCAATGGAAATATCTCCGCTGACCGTGGCAATGTGAAGCTGAAGTGTGGTAAGCGCGGCCGCGCGGATCGGCGCACTGACATTTTCGATCGTCAGTTCGATACCGCTGGGGATCTCGATGGTGAGCTGCTTCCATTCGGGCTGCATTTCACCGCGGTAATCCGAGGCGCAGTAATGGATGGTAAGGATGCCATCCCGCAGCAGAGAATGAAGCTGGGCCTCCTGCGAACGGTTATCCGCTGAATCACTGACAGAAAGCTCGGCAGAATTCTTTTCGATAAGATCGATGCTGCCCGCGACCCAATAAACACGGACAGCACGAATGTCCTCCGCCTGATAAGTGAAGCGGCCCGCGGTGTAATCGGCAGCGTTATCGTAAGTGGAATAGTGGAACGAGTCATTGGTGGTAATGCCGGCGCTGGGATTGATGTGAATAGTGCAGCCGGCACAGAGCGCCAGCAGCAACGCCAGAATAAGAAGCGCAGAAAGGGATTTGGCCTTCATAAAATGTTCCTCCTGAAATAATTATTGAGATAGAAAAGTGCCATCTCGCAAAGAGATGGCACTTAAGCTTGTATTGGCACTGACCTATTTTCCCGGGCCGCTTCCAGCCAAGTATTTTCGGCACGAATGAGCTTAACTTCTGTGTTCGGGATGGGAACAGGTGGAACCTCATCGTCATAAGCACCAATTATTGTGTCGGCATTTACCTATCTTCCCGGGCCGCTTCCAGCCAAGTATTTTCGGCGCCAATGAGCTTAACTTCTGTGTTCGGGATGGGAACAGGTGGAACCTCATCGCAATCAACACCGACTATGGTGACCCGTGCGGGAATCGAACCCGCGTTACCGGCGTGAGAGGCCGGTGTCTTAGCCGCTTGACCAACGGGCCATAGTACTGTCCCGAAGGTCAGCTTTATTATTATACCGAAAGCACACTGCATTGTCAACACATTTTTTATAAAAGCGACTGTATTTTCCCTTTTGGACATCTATCTTTTCTCGCTGCTCCAGCACAAACGGTTCAATATGTTCCCAGATAAAATCGACCCGATCATATATGGCAGGCTTAAAGGAATGCGCAGCAGCTATGACGATACGCGGCAGTACATTGACATAAATCACATTGCCGCTATTGCCAATAGCCGCGGAAATTCTCTTTTCCGAGTCGATGATCCACCACAAATAGCCATACATCATCCCTCGGAATCGATTGTTCTCTATCTCTCTTGGCGTTGTCATCGGCTGCGTTCACCACAAGAACAGCCGGGATAAAAGCAAAACCTGCCCCAAGAGGCCAGTAAGGAAAGACTTCTTAGAGCGGCTCGTGATCGATACGACCCTCGATGTGGCACTGCACAAAGAAAACATCCAGTCGATTGCCGCAGACCTTTGTGCATGGCAGTAAAGGCAGAAAGATACCGCGATCCTGGACGGGTTAAAATCGTGCAGGAGAGAGTGCGAGAAAGCGATCAGTAATCTTGTTGCTGCACTCGAAACAGGCGCTGCATCACCCACCATTGCGGCAATGGTAAGAGATAGAGAGGAAGAATTGGAGAGCATAAAGTACGCCATTGCAAAGCAGGAGCTGGTGCAGGAAAAGTTCGACGAAAAGAAAATCATGTACTTCCTCTCAAAGGTTCCCGAAGGTGACCGGGCGGATATAAATTATATGCAGCGCATAGTGAATACCTTCATCAACTCTGTATTTGTCTATGAAGATCGAGTCGTTATATGCCACAACTTTGATGGAGATGAAGCAAGATCACCGTTAAAGAAATACAAGTTTCATATGCCCTCCAGTTATCAAAAAGAAAGAAACACCCCAAATGGAGTGCTTCTTCGTGGTGCAGCAAGGCAATCCAAATCCGAACCGTTTTTGTTGCTGATAGCTTCCTGCAATTCCGCGAAAGTGATGGTTTTCGTGCCCTCCTTGTAGTTGAAGGTGATCACCATTTTATCATCGTACAGGAAAATCGCATTGATGAAGGTGTCGATGAGCATCTTGCGGTGGCTCTGTTGCCGCACGTCCAGCTTGCGGAAGCGGTGGAGCCAGAACGTCATAAACTCTGCGCTGACCTTGGGCTTCGCCAGCTTTTCGCAGGCAAGCCTGTTCTCAAGCTCATCGCGGCGGTTTTCCAGCTCCTCCAGCCGCTCCTTTGTGGAGCGCGTCAGGATGCCCTGTTGAATGGCGCCCAGCAGATTGCTGATGGCGGTATCCGCTTCACGGAGCTGTTGCTCATACAGCGGCACGTTCACATTGTCCCTGTCCTGCAAGTCCATCAGCATGGACACAATGGCCTCGATTGCTTTGTCGTCCATGACCATTTTCATGGTTTCACCGACCACCAAATCCTCGATCCATTCTTTCCTGACGGGCCTCTTGTGGCACTCGGTGCGCTTCTTTTTGACCGACACACACTTGTAGTAGTGATGCACCTTTCCCGTGCGGCTTGTGCCGCTCTCGCCGCAGAGATACGCCCCGCAGTAGCCGCAGAACAGCTTGGTTGTCAGCAGATAATCGTCCTCGGCCTTGTGACGCGCCGGGGCCTTTTTGTTCTTCGCCAGCTTCTCCTGCACCCGGTCAAAGAGGTCTTGCGGTACGATGGCGGGGATGCCGTCCGGCACGATCACATCGCGGTATCGGAACTCCCCGATATAGCGCCGGTTGTGGAGTATATGCCCCACGCTGTTGAATGTCATTTTCTGCCCCCGCGTGTTGGTAAGCCCCTGCTCGTTCAGCCAATTCATAATGGAGGAAATGGTTTCTCCGCCGTCATATCGCTTGAAGGCTTCCAGCACGAACGGCGCGGTCAGCGGGTCGATCTGGAAGTGCTGCTCCGCATCGATCACATAGCCAATGGGCATCATGCCGCCGTTGAACTTGCACTTGAGGGCGTTATCCGTCATGCCGCGAACGACTTTTTCCGAAAGGTCGGCGGAGTAGTATTCCGCATAGCCTTCGAGGACGGATTCGAGAATGATGCCCTCCGCGCCCTCTGAAATAATCTCGGTGGCGGATACCACCTTCACGCCGTTCTTTTTAAGCGTGGCCTTGTACCGGGCGCTGTCATAGCGGTTCCGTGCGAACCTGTCCAGCTTCCAGACGATCACTATGTCAAACAGCCGCTTGCCGCTGTCCTTTATCATGTTCTGGAACTCCGGGCGGTTGTCGGTCTTTGCAGAATACGCACGGTCGATGTAATGCCGCAATACCGTGATACCGTTTTTCTCGGCAAAGGCGGCACATTCACGGAGCTGACCTTCAATGCTTTCTTCCCGCTGGCTGTCCGAGGAATAGCGGGCGTAAATCACGGCTTTCATTTACTCGCCTCCTTCCGGCAGTTCCTTAATCCGGTCTGCCTCCGCAAGAACTTGTAACTGATACTGCGCTATACTTTTTAGCGTTTCAAATCGTCCTTCCTTGTCCATGCCGCCTTTAATCAGTTCGGCATTATGGGTTTCCAGATTGGAAAGCACCGTCAATTCAGCAATGGAAGCATAGTCACGGATATTGCTGCTTTTTGCAAGCTCCGGGTTAGCGTCCCGCCATGCTTTGGCTGTGCATCCGAACAAGGCCACATTGAGCAAATCAGCCTCATCCGCATAGGCAAGCCATTCCGTATTCTTCGCGTAATTGCTCTGCGGAAGAACATAGTTCTTTACGGCATCGGTATGAATGAGATAATTGTTTTTGGACAAGAAGCGCTTTGCGTTCCACTCCAATTCCAGCCGGCCGTTTTCTTCATCCTTGAGCCGCTGATATTCTTTCAGCAGGTAGAGTTTGAAGATAGGACTAATGGCGGAGCCGAACTCAAAGGCAATATCCTTGTGAGCGTATGTGCCGCCGTAGCGTCCAGCCTGCACATACATACCGGTGGCGTTTGTTTTCTCAATCCATTCTTTGGCACTGAGGGTAAACGTATGTAGCCCCGCTTCGCTTCTAAAGTGGTCGAATTCGACCACTTTGAAATCCGGGTTATACATGACCTCCCATGTTCCGAGAAATTCAAGTGTTGAGCGGGTGCGCAGCCAGTTTTTAATCACATCGGCGGCGCGTGTCGCATCCGTTCTGGCCTTTGCCATATCGGTAAGACTGATGTAATCCCGCTGGTCAAAGCTCATAATTGTCACAGGAATATTCTGTACTGTAATCAAAGAAGTTCTCTTGCTCATTTATTCGCCTCCCTCGCTCATATCTTGTATAATCCTTGGACACACCACGGGATAAGAGTCCATTTTCCATGAGCTCATAACCACCCTGGCCGTTTCTCTTTGCAAATATCTTCGTGAGGACATCTACCACAGTCTCTTCCGG
>ENA-UERK01000691-UERK01000691.1-human-gut-metagenome-genome-assembly--contig:-NODE-691-length-27775-cov-22.179941_pt1 | contig 27775 bp, 23 predicted proteins | sample MGYA00242957_ERZ507957 | MGnify/ENA primary metagenome ERZ507957 (study PRJEB26167, sample SAMN06115538) | human gut metagenome | host: Homo sapiens | place: China:Heilongjiang | collected 2015-11-06...
GACGATGCCAAGCAGCGCGACAAAATGACGGAGGAATTTTATTCCGCCGTCAAGAAGGAAATTGCGCTGTATCAGGAGAAAGCCGACTATCTCATCCAGAGCGGCAGCCGCAGCCCCGCCGTCATGGAGCGGTGGGTGAACAAAATTGCCACGCTGGAGCAGAAGAAACAGCACTATGAAGAAATTCTTCGCCGGGAGCTGGACGGCCTCGACGATGAATTTGAAACGCTGCGCCTTTTGTCGCAGGAGCTGTCCGTGCGGGCAACCGGCCTGCGATTTCGGAAAGCGGCTTGACATGGATTTTTGATGGACATACGGCAGCGTTCCCGGCTCAGATTGGGCCGGGAACGCTGCTTCTTTACTCGTAGTCTTCAATTTTCCACTCATCCAGCCAGTCTATATAGGCCATTTCTCCGTCAAAACGGAGCGGAAGCCAGACGTAATCGGCAAGAGAGGTGTTATCAGGGCCGGTATCCGGAATCTCCCCTTTTTGCAGAGGTGGATAGGACATATCCGGATTGCTGCCAAACAGCCGTTCAAAAAGAATGCGGTATTTGTTATAGCAGAGCGACATTTTCTGCGGCAGCCAGCGGTCAGCAAGGGCGATATAGAGATCCTGTTTACCCGGAACCTTGAACACAGAGGAAACCTGTGAATGGAAAGATGTGTGTGTTTTATCGGCGGGATGCGGATCGCCCAGAACGCGATATGGGCCGTGCCATGTGTCTGCGACAGCAAGTTCAGAGGGATTTGGAAGATAACCGGTCGTGCCGGAGGTGAAAAGGTAGTGCCTGCCTTTTCGGATAAAATGCGCAGGTGCTTCTCTGGTATATGGCGGGCCGAGATGCGGGAAGTGGGTGCTGTAATAACCGGTCAGACCGGTATAGTCGTCTGTCAGGTCGGCGCAGATCAGCTCAGAATGTACGCGCTCAAAGTAGTAATACGCTTTTCCATCGTCCGCGACAGCAAGGTCAAAATCACCAGCGCTCATGCCAAGCGGCAAAAGGCCCTCCTGTACTTTCGTATACGGGCCAAAAAGCCGATCCGCAGTCAGGATGGTACAGCGCTGTGTGCCGTCTGTGAACATGACCTTGAGCCAGCAGACATATTTCCCCGTGCGGGCATTATGAAGGATATGCGGGCGATCCACGCAGCGGCTTGGGTGCAGCGTGGAGGCAGGATCATCCGGCTCCGGTGGAATGATCAGCCCAAGATCTTCCCAGTTGTAAAGATCATCCGAAACATAGCAGCGGATGCCCCAATGCCAGATACCGTTTTCCCCAGTCGTTTTTTCTTTGTTTTCGCCGTACCAGTAATACCGGCCGTTTTCATATAAAATCGAGCCGCCATGCGCGTGAATCCGCTTTCCATTTGTATCGAGCCAGACCTGTCCAGGATGAAAACTGTTATATCGCATGCGTATTTTCCTCCTGAAAACGTGCGTCGGGTACTGCTGCATCAAAGTAATCCGGTGAGGCTTCGTCGCCGGTCACCAGGCGCCGCATCAGCGGAAAGCCGGGGTATTGCCATGTTTCTGCCGCAGCTGACAGTTTTGTCTGCAGCATCCGCGACATATATGACGGATAGTCCGGCGGCAGTGCCGCCCTGTCATGCGCGGAATAAATATTCCGGATCGGCAGCTGCTGAAGCCTTTGCAAATCGTTACAAAACAGGGAAAGGGGCGGGCAGCCGGTCAGGCCGTACAGCAGACGCCTTGCAACCGTATCGCCGGAGAACAGAATGCCGGTCTGCCGGTCGAACAGGAGGATGCTTCCCATCGTATGACCGGGAATCGCGATCACATCCAGAATCCGTCCGCCGAGATCAAATTGCATTCCATCCGGCACATCGCACAGCTGCGGACACTTTTTCGGAAGCTCTGCACCGGCCAATGCGCAAAGCGGGAAATCCCAGTCTGCCCGATTTAGCCAGAGCACGTCAAAATCCTCCATGTGATAAATATGATCGGGATGCCCATGGCTGATAACAGTCAGCAGCGGCTTTTTGGCAAGCGATTGCGCATACTGGCGAAGACCCGGTGCAGGAACAGCCAAATCGAACAGCAGCGCGCGGCTTTCCCCAACGATCAGATAGGAATTTGCAGTCGGTTTGCCAAATGCAAGATCCGTGCCGAAGCTGTCGTCGGAAATCAGGTAAGTATTTTCTGCGATTACAGCATGAAAGAGTTGTGCCATTGCCGCCTCCTTTTCACAGATCCCATTGATGGATCACGGCCCATGCGGATTCAAGCGCTTTTTGCTGTGCGTCGTTTATGGAAATACCAGAAGCGTCAAGAAGCGCACGGATGCTCCCGTGTGCAGTTGCGGAAAGAATCGGCGGAACGGAAGCAGCCTGCGGAACGATTTGAAGCAGCGGTACAAGCAGCTTTTCATTGGAAAAAACGACCTGTGCGGGTGTGTCCAGATTATAGCGCATATAATAGCAGCGCGTTGGCTCGTAGACGATCCGGTAGGTTCCGGATGAAAGCGCCATGCCGGGCATATAGGGATGCGCGGCTTCGTTGATGTGGATAACGGGCGGTGCATCCGGCAGAACCAACTCCGCTGTGCAGGAGCAGGGAATGCGCAGACTGAAGCAAAGCACATCTGCAGTGATCTCCCAATTGCTCGTATACAGGCCAAATGGCGTGAAAAGTTTGGACCTGCAGAATTGCAGGCGGCCGTCGGGCTGCGGTGCATAACGAATTTGCTGGAAGCCCGGAGCGACCTCGATGGGCTGCAAGCCTGCCATATGGCGATACATCCATTCCAGTATAGCACCGTTTGCGTAATGGTTAAAGGAGTTCATTTCAGGATCGGCAAGTGCTCCGTCGGGATGGATGCCATTCCAGCGTTCCCAGATCGTTGTCGCGCCGTGTTCTACCTCATAAAGCCAGCCGGGATATTCGCGTGACAGCAGCAGTGAATAGGCAAGATTGCTGCAGCCGGATTCACTCAGTGCATGACAAAGGTAGGCCGTCCCGATGAAACCTGTATTCAGATGCCCGTTTGCTTTGCGCATGATCTTGTCGTGCAGATCTGCGGCGGTTTTTTCACGGTTTGCGGCAAAGCCCAGATACAGCGCCAGAACGTCCGCCGTCTGCGTGCCGCCGGCGATGCGGCCGCCCGCTGTAACGAATTCCTTCCGGATCGCATCGCGGATCTTGTCTGCAAGCGACTCCAGCTCTGCCTGCGTTTCGGTATCGCCCAGCGCGTTTGCGGCCCTGGCTGTCAGCGTAACAGAGTACAGATAATAGCTGCTGGCAACCAGCGCTTCCGGCGTTTGACCGAATTTGACTGTTTCCGGCGTGTCAAGCGCGAGCCAGTCGCCAAGCTGAAAACCGTTGTCCCAAAGGTGATTGCCGGTATCGCAGGAGCGGATATACCGGCACCAGTCCAGCATGGCGGGATACTGCCGGCGAAGCTGAGCCAGATCACCGGTATGCAGATAAAGATTCCACGGGATGATCGCCGCGGCGTCGCCCCATCCGGCAAGGCCGGCGTTCATAGTAGCGTGATCACCTTTGCCAACAAATGTGGGAACGGTAACGGGCACATGACCATCCGCATTCTTTTCCTGTTCACAGCGCAGATCGAACATGAATTTTTCCCAAAAGGCTGCGCAGTTCCGTGAAAAGAGGGACGCACCACTGAAAATCTGCGCATCGCCGGTCCAGCCGAGGCGCTCATCGCGCTGCGGACAGTCGGTCGGAAGATCGACGAAGTTTCCGCGCTGACCCCATTCGATGTTTTCGATCAGCCGGTTCAAAGTCGGATTGGAGGTGTGCAGCGTACCGACCTCCGGCATTTCGCTGTGAAGAACAAGCGCCGTAAATGCATCGGGCGGAAGCTCGGTATCGGCATCGAGCCAGACATAGCGGAAGCCGTAATAGGTGAATTCCGGCACAATCGTCCGCGCTTCGCCGTTTGAACGATAGACAAGCTCCTGTTTTGCGGTGCGGAGGTTTTTTGTGTAGACGTTGCCGTCAGGATCCAGCGTTTCAAAAAAACGCAGACGAAAATCCACGGCCGGAAATTGTGCGGTGTCAACACGAATAAGCCCGGCGAGGTTCTGCCCAAAGTCCAGACAGAACGCGCCCGCAGGCGTATGAAACGCGCGAGCGGGCTTGATCTTCTGCTGGACTGTGACTGGGGGACTGAGCCGGTCGTGCAGAAGCCCCTTTGGAATGGAGAAAATGCGGAGCGCTTTTTGCTGCGGCGGCAGGCCGGCATCGATATGGACGCCGTCGTAGATCCCGTTTTGCGTATATTCGGAGGAGAAAACCCGCCAGCGTTCATCCGTGACGATCCGCTCCTCGCTGCCGTCTGAGTGCGTCAGGACAAGTTCTGCGATCACGGCAAGCCGGTCGCCGTAGATATTTTCCCGGTTCATGAGGGAAAAGCGGCCCTTGTACCAGCCGCTTCCCAGCGTGAAGCGGAGCGTATTTTGACCCTCACGCAGATATTCGGTCACATCATGCGTGATGACCTGCATCCATGCGTCGTAAGCGTTGCAGTATGGGGTCAGATATTCCGTACCGACGCGCTGGTCGTTGATATACAGCGTATACAAACCGGCGCAGCCAACGTACAGCCGTGCGCGTTTCAAGTCGGAAACAAAGATCTGCGTTTCCGCACAAAATGATGTACAGTCATCTGCCGCACCGATCCACTGGGCATGCCATGGCTCGTCCATTTTCCCGGTTTCGAACCAGCTCTCCGCCTCCGCACGTTCATTGGCGTCCGTTTCCGCATGGATCGTCAGCCGGTAGCGTGTGCGCGGCGAAAGCGCAGCTGCAAGCGGATAGGCTGGGAGTACCTGCGTCAGCTTGCCGCTGTCGTAGATTGTGACACCGTCGCAGGCGCGGGTAAGTATAAAGCGAACCGAGGTCTGCGTTTTTCCGCGTGTATGTTCAAGCGTGTAGCTGACGCTGAAAGGGCAGAATAAATCGAAGCCCATCGGCGTACGCAAGTGATTGATTTGAATGTTTGATAATTCCATGAACGTTCCTCTCTCAGCCCTTGACTGCGCCGATGGCAATGCCCTTGGCAAAGAATTTCTGGAAGAATGGGTACGCGATCAAAACAGGAAGGATCGCGACAACTGCGATCGCCAGCCGGATCGTTGCGCTTGGGATCGCACCAAGGTCAATACCCCCGAGATCTTTTGCGTTATTCGCCAAAAATGCAATGTTGTTATTCATTTCATTCAGAAGCTGCTGGATGCTGAACAGCTTTGCGTCCGTAACATAATAAAGCCCATTTGTCCAGTCGTTCCAGTAGCTCACTGCGGTGATCAGTCCGATGGTCGCAAGGATCGGGGTGGACATGGGCAGAACCATCTTGCGGAAAATGTAGAATTGACCCGCGCCGTCCAGCTCCGCCGCGTCAAGCAGCTCCGCTGGAATGTTGGTTTTGAAGTAATTCCGGACCAGAATGACGCTGAACCCGTTAAACAGAAGATTCGGAACGATCAGGGCAAACAGCGTGTTTTTGATTTTCAGCATATTGCTGTAAATGAGATATTGTGAAACGACGCCGCCGTTAAAGAGCATGGGAATAAAGCAGAGAGCAAATGCAAGTTTGACTCCGCGTACACGGTCTTTTGTCAGCGCGTAAGCGTAGGTGCTGACCAGAAACAGGCTGCAGACCGTACCGAGCACAGTAACAAGGATCGTGACCCCGTAGGCCCTGCCGATCTGCGCCCACTGCTGAAAGATATACTGATACGCCTCCAGACTGAGCTCTGCCGGAAAGAAGCGATAGCCTTCGCGGGTGGCATAGGCAGGGTCAGAGAAGGATGCGGAGATCAGCAGCCAGAACGGGAGAATCGCAAGCGCGGTAAGCAGCACCAAAACAATGTGACCTCCGATGCGGATACCGAGATCTTCTTTTTTCTTTAATTTCATACTGCCACCTCAGAACATTGCGTTTTCTTCGCTGATTTTGCGCACGACCCAGTTTGCGAGCAGGATGCACACGACACCGCAAAGCGACTGCAAAACGCTCGCCGCGCTGGAAAGCGCGATATTATTATTCACCATCAGGGCGTTATAGACATAGGTGTCGATGGTCTGCGTCGCGCTGAAAAGCATACCGGAATTGCGCGGCACCTGATAGAACAGTCCAAAATCAGAGAAGAAGATTTTGCCGACGCTCAGAATGAAAAGCGTAATTGCCGTGGGAACCAGATTGGGGAGCGTTACGTTCCGTATCTGCTGCCATTTGCTCGCGCCATCCATGCGCGCAGCCTCATAAAGCTCCGGGCTGATTCCCACGATAGAGGCAAGATATACGACGGTGGAGAAGCCCAAGCCTTTCCAAAGGTGTACAAAGGTCAGAATAAACGGCCAGTATTTCTTTTCCTGATAAAATACAATGACTCTATCCTGCCCGAACAGCGGAATGAGAACCTTGTTGATAAAGCCGGTGTCCACGCTCAAAAACGCATAGGCCAAATAGCTGACAACGACATAGCTCATGAGATACGGTAAAAGAATGCTGGTCTGATAAACGCGGGCCATGGCTTTGCTGCGGATCTCATTGAGCAAAATGGCAACTGTGATCGGAATGATCGTGCCGAGCACGATGAACGCGAGATTGTAGCAGATCGTGTTCCGCAGCATCGTACCGACGCTTCCGGAAGCAAAAAGAAATCTGAAATTGTCCAGACCGTTCCACGGACTGCCGAAGATACCGAGCTTGAAGTTGAGCTTTTTGAACGCAACGACGATACCGGCCATGGGCAGATAATTGTTGATGATCAGGTACGCAAGGCCCGGCAGGAGCATCAGATAGATGGGAACGGATCGCCGGAAGGTGTATTTTTCGGGCTTGATTTTGATTGCTGTTTTCATTTACAGGCACCTCTTACAGAAAGGGGGCTGCCGAAGCAGCCCGCTTTCTCCTTACAGATTTACTTTGCGGCTCTCCAGGCGTCGAACTGCGCCTGATTATCGGCAATGACCTCGTTGATCCCTGCCGCTTCGAGGCGGGAAATAAACTCGGGAAGAACCGTGTCAACATCGACGCTGCCGGCCTCCAGTGCGCGGCAGTATTCTGCGATCACGCTTTGAATCACGGAGATCTGTGTCGTCATGGCCGTTGCGTCGTAGGCATAGCCGACGGCCTGTGTCTGGTTCTGCATGGCAATTTCGGAATACGGTTCCAGAACCTTCTGCGACTGTGCTTCGCTCCAGACGTATTCGTAGCGGCGGTCACCCCAAACGCCAAGCTGGTTATAATAGGTGCTGGTTGCAGCATCAACCCCCTCGGGGAAGCCGATGATATTGTTTTCCGCATCTGTAACAACGTAGTGCTCACCCTCGATGCCCATCATGAGAAGATTGGAGATTTCGTGGTTGGAGCAGACGTAATCGAGGAAGCGGATCGCAGCGTCCGGGTCGGAGCAGGTGATGGGAAGCGCCCAGAACGAGCCAGTCGAACCGGAGGAAATAATGCCGGGTTCTGTTGTGCGCAGCGCGACCATTTTGTGTCCGGCAACATCGGACAAAACGGACGGATGGCCGCTCATGAAATAGCCTGCGATCGTGCCGCTGGCGACAAGCTCGGTAACCGTAGAGCTTGTAACAGCTGCGTCAGGATAGCTGAGACCTTCTTCGTACCACTGGCGCATGGTGCGGACATACTGTTCATATTCAGGCGTTGCAAAAAGGTTTACAATTTCTGTGCTGTCTGTGCCGATCAGCGCGCCGGAGCAGTCGTTTGCGCCGAGCAGATCAACGGTCAGCGCGGACATGCCGGCCATAGAGCCGGTGCCCTGGGCAAGCGTGCCGTTGGGATACATTTCTGGATGCTTTTCCTTGATCGCGGCAAGAACGTCGTGAACCTCGTCCAGCGTGTAGACCTTGTCTACTTCGTGCTCAAATCCGATTTCATCCAGATAATCCTTGGCCACAACAAAGCCCGCGCTGTTGCCGAACGACTGCGGGATCGGCGTGACGCCGTATGCCTTGCCGTCTGTGTAGGTGCCCGCACAGATGTCCACGGTTTTGCGGAATTCAGAGATGTAAGGCGCGTCAGCGGCGAGATAATCGTCCAGCGGCTCCAGAAGGCCCTGATCGGTCCATGCCTTGACGCTCTGCAGAAGCAGCATGACCAGATCCAGATCATCGCCGCCGGCAACCTGCACAGAAAGCTGTGCCAGCGCGTCATAGGCGGACATCGGACGGAGCTCGATCTCAACGCCGATCTCTTTCGTTGTGATGGCGTTGACGGCATCCTGTACTTCTTCCAGTGCGGGCGGAGTAACGCCGGTCGTCAGATAGGTGACGACAATGTGGGAAATATCGCCGGTCCAGCCGGTCACTTCTTCGGCAGCGGCTTCATCCTGAGCGGGCGTTTCTTCTGCCGGCTCCTGCTGAGCGGGAGCATCCGCAGGTTCTTCAGCAGGCGTTTGCGTTTTGGCGCAGGCCGCGAGGCTCAGAAGCATCACGCAGGCGAGCAGCCATGCAAGGAATTTTTTCATGTCAAACCCTCATTTCTATTTTTGCCGGTATTTCTGCACCGGCTGATGAAACAAGTATAACACGAATTATTTTGAACGCAAGAACATAAGTGAGTAATCACTCAATTTCTATTATACGCACAAAAACATGCAAAATATTTTGTTGAAAATAGATATGATAATAATACACTGATAATTTTGATAACAAAATGAATGCGAAAAATAAAAAGTAAATATACACTTACCTCCTGCACACTTGCATGTCCGGAGAAAATACGCTATAATGAACACAAACACAGACAGGAGCGGAGCAATGGCGGATACAGGCGTACAGAAAAACATAAGGATGGATGCGGCTGCAAGGCGGGAGCAGATATTGAATACCGCATGCGGCCTGTTTTATGAATATGGCTATGACGGCGTAACGACAAAACAGCTCGCTGAAGCGCTGGGCTGCAGCGAGGGGCTGATTTTTAAGTACTTTCCGTCAAAGGATGCGATCTATCAGGCGCTCCTGCAGGAGTGGGAGGACAGCATGACAGAACCGGTCGTGTTTGAGCGCGTAGAGGACTCCCCTATTCGTACATTGGAAAAGATCTATACAGACATGGTCATCCGCCGCGCGTGGCAGAAAAGTCCCAAAACGCGGCCGCATCTGGAGGCGGCCATTCTGACGCGCACCAGTATGAGCAAAGAGCATTTTCGGATCCTTGGTGAAAGTCCCGACGTTGTTTTTTGCAGCATCATGCCGCTTGTCCGGGAGGGACAGGATAAGGGCGAGATCAGACAAGGCGACCCTGTCGCAATTTCCGTGATGTTTGCCAATATGGTGCTGGGCATGATCCAATCCAACCGGAATTACCCGGGCCGCTATCCGAGAATTCCATTTGAAGTTGTCCGCTCGGCGCTATTTGATCCGAAGTGAGCAAAACTGCCTCTGAATGATTTTTAAAATCGTTAGAGGCAGTTCCTTTTTGACAGGGAATAGTAGGCGCCAAAGCAGAGGGCGGCTGGCTACGCATGAGACAATAGTAACGGAACGTTGTACAAGGTTCCGTTACTATCGTTACTGGAGAATATCAAGATGACAAGCGCAGAGTTGAAGCACCGTGCGAAGCTGCAGGCGTGGGCAGCACGGATACAGGACTGCAGCAGCCTGTCGGTAGGGAAAGGAAAACAATTGGTTTGCCATAAATTCATGACAGACAATTGCGATTGGCAGTCTCTCATTTTTATGCGTTTTGGGTAAGAACAGAGGGCTGTTGATTTTTAAGCCATCCCGATAACAGGGAATTTTTGTCTTTCGACGCCCTTAGATTTGAATTCCAACGTATCTCTCACCTATTGCCTATAATTGGAATGTGACTCTCGGCTGCTTCGCGCAGATGCAACCCGAGAAGATGGCGGCAGCCTTTCCGCGTTATCTGTGATTTTCAATTTACTTACCCCATATACTTCTCTAAATATGCCTCCACGGTTTTCATATAGGCGGCGTAAACCCGATTGTCATTCTGCAAGCCGTGACCGGAGTGTTCCATCACAAAATACTGATAGTCCGCGCCGCTCTCTTGTAGGGCCGCTTCCAGCCGCTTGGAGGCAAGAAAAGGCTGCACCTTGTCGCAGGCTCCATAGGCCACTACGGTTGGCACGGGATTCTCCGCCACATAATCCGCAGCAGAGATGGCGTGAACCTTTGACAGATAGGAACCGGCTGCCATTTCCTCCGGCGTGATCTCCTGTCCGCTCATAACGCTGAACAGCACTGCACCGGCAGCTCTGGATTCTTCGCTGTCCAGTCCCACACCGAAAATTCCCCAGTCCTCCGCCACGAAGCTGGACGGACCGACTGCACCAAAGGTGAACACCACCGGTACAGGTGCGTCCTTCCCGTCACGGTAGGCATAGATCATCGCAAGTGCGTGACCCGCAGAGCCACCGGCAACGGTCATTTTATCAATGGGATAGCCCGCCTCCGCTGCGGCTTCTACGACTTTTGGGATAGCTGCTTTGATTTCCTCGGACTGGCTCAGAACACTGGCGGTGTTGGTTTCCGTGCGGAGCGTGTAGTTGATGCCCGCCGCCACATAGCCTTTAGAACAGAGCCACGCCAGCATATCCCGGTCGCCGGATTTGTCCCCGGAGGTAAAGCCGCCTGCGTGGAGGTAGACAGCCAGACCGTAATGGGATTTTCCGCTGTCCTTCGGCAGATACAGGTCAAACTTGGTGGCGTCTCCATCGCCGTAAGGCAGATCCTCTTTCAGCGTGCCGATCTCATCGCTCCATTTTACGCTGTATTCCTTTGCCCAGCCGGGCTGAATGGCAAACTTGCTGACAACGCCCGCACCAAAGGTCAGCAGAAACGCCAAAATACCAACTCCGACCGACACAGCCCACACCTTCTTTCCTCTTTTTACCTTGTTCACAGAACATTCCCTCCAAACAGCGTGCCGCCCAACAGCAGGTTCATCAGCGCTCGCACCGCCAATCGTCCCAGAACAAAGCCAATCAGGACGATTGCGGAAAGGATTAAAATTCGTTTTGTTGTCAGTGTCATAAAGTATTTCCTTGACTTTTCGATGAGACAAGTGTATCATATAAAGAGAGATGAGTCAATCGTCTCAACGAAAATGAGACAAAGTACAAGGAGATGTATCAGCCCATGAACAATCAGGAGAAGAACACCTATGTCCGCAATCAGATTCTTAGAGCACTTCTGAACATGATGCAGGAGCAGCCCTTTGCCGATATTTCCATCAGTGCCTTGGTAAGCACGGCGCAGGTAGGCAGAGCTTCTTTCTACCGCAATTTTACGGACAAGGAAGATGTGCTGCGGCAGGAGAATGACCGGCTGACGGTACAGTGGAAGCAGAACTATGACACCGCGGAGCACGCCGCTCCCAATGAACTGCTTATTTCGTTGCTGGATTTTTACAAGGAGCATTCCGACTTTTGTCTGGCGCTGTATCAAGCCGGGCTTTCAGATATCGTGCTGAAAACGCTGCTGAAGCAGTCGGAGATCACCCCGGAGATGCCCAATGCCATTGCCTACCTCAAATCCTCTATCGCCTATATGCTCTACGGATGGATCGTGGAATGGATGAAGCGAGGAATGCAAGAGAGCGGTACAGAGCTGGCGAAGATGTTTGAGGAAGCGCAGGGAAGCGGGATCAATCAATACAGGTCTACGCTCAATACGCCGTCAGCATAGACCGGTTCCTGCAAACAAGACAGGAGCCGCGACAGCTTGACCGCAAACAGGCGCAGCGACAGTTGCAGACCCTCCAGAGTCGGAAAGCCCTGCTTGACAAGCGGCTGCGAAACCTCTATGAAGGACTGGTAGAGGGCGAACTCTCCCGCGAGAGTTTCGCGGCGTAGAAGAAAGCTCTGACGGCGCAGGCGGAGGATATTTCTCACACGGTTCTGCACGGTCCTGGAGCTGGAGCACAAAATAAGCGGCAGCGACGACGGCAGCAATGCTGTAATCGAGCAGTTCAAGAGCTATGCCGTGATTACGGCGCTGACCAGGGAAATCTCAATCGAACTGCTGCACTCCGTCACCATCTACCCGGACGGGCGCATGGATATCCGGCTGAACCTAGCCGATGATATTGAAGCTTTGCTGGAAACCTTGTGCCGGGAGTCCTGCACGGCGTGAATTTATTAGTCCTTTCTGTACAGCAGCCGATGACGGCGTATCCGGTACTACCTTCCAGAGGAAAGGCTTTCAGCAGATGCAGAAAATGGCGGAAGAAGGCCTGATCGGCACGATCATCGTAAAAGATTATTGTGCGATAATAGGACTAAATCAGAAAGGCCTTGAAACTCAAGGCATTCTGGCTTAGTCCCTTCTTTTTTGACCGAAAACAAAGGACTTTCACAATAATCAAGCAAGCCGGAGGGTGCCGCTGCACACTTCCGGCAGAAGGAGGATATAGTGGGTGCTATCAAAGTCTTCTTGAAGGAGGTTGTGCTTCCAATCGCGCTTGCGTCCTGCCTCGCGTCATTTCTCAATCCGATTTATATGCCTGACGGCGTATGTGACTACTTCCTAGGGCGTATCTGAAAAGTCAAAAATAGCGAAGCGTACAAGAAAAAAGACACAAATAAGTGGTAAGACTAGGGCAGAAAGAAGTGACAAACATGAAAGCCCGTCGTTATGAACTTGCCGATAAGGAATGGGAACTGATCCGACCGCTTATCCCGATCTCGCATACCGGCCGTCCGCAGAAGGATATTCGCGCGCATCTCAATGGCATCCTGTGGCTTGCACGCAGTGGTGCGCGCTGGAGCGATCTTCCGGCGAGATTCGGCCCACATCAGACTGTGTACAGCTGCTTCTGCCGCTGGCGGGATGATGGAACCTTGAAAAAGAGCTTCGAGCTCTGCGCGGCCTCGAGCACTGGCGCGGAGCTGAGCATGGATTCAACGTCGATCAAAGCCTCCGTGCAGGCAGGTCGTGGAATAAGAAAGCGAGCAAAAGTCAGACATCAAGCAGCATCGGCAAAACACGCGGAGGTCTGAACACGAAAATTCATGCCATCGTTGGAAAAGACCTGCGGCCTGTGGCTTTTTTGCTGTCTGCCGGGAATGTTGACGATTGCACGGAGGCAGTTCCTCTGCTGAAGCTGCTTCCAGACCTGAAGGCCTGTGATAAGGATCTCATCCGAGTGAAGTTCCAGAAAAAGTGCGGCGAAGAACTGCTTCCCAAGATGGCAAGGTGATTTCTGTGGCAGTCTATCGCGTAAACAAGAATCGGGGCTATACGGTCATGGCGAATTTTCACCTTCGAGACAAGAGCCTGTCACTCAAGGCGGTTGGGCTACCTTGACAGTTTTGTGCTGTCCATATTCAACCTGAGAGGTGGGACTGCTCAATCCGGGCGGTCCCATTGCTCAATTTACGAGGAACCGCTGCTCAATTCCACCGATCGAGCTGATTTTGCAGAGCGGCGTATACATTCGTGAAATAAATGGAATTACTCTTGGTACAAAGCAGCTTGGTTATAAGATTCAGTACTTGCGCGACAGCTGCGCCTCACACTCAGCGCGGCTAATCTCACCGGCGTTGCATTTGGCCATGAGCGCTGCATCCTTGTCGCGCAGCTTGTACAGGGACATAACGGCTACGCCGAGGATGGTGCCGATCGCAGGGATCAGCATATAGACAATCCAGAGCGTATCCAGTGCGCTCTGCGGCTGAACGACATTCAGCGCAGCAAGCTCCTCAAAGCTGTCTGCCTCAACAGCGATCCAACTGGACAAACCGAGGATGAACAAGCCAAGGGAGGACGATATGCTTGCCGTAAGCTTGTTCAGGAAAGCGTTCAGCGAAAAGAAGATGCCGGAGCAGTCCTTGCCTGTCTTATAGCGCGTGTATTCGATCGTATCCGGCGTGAAGAAAGTTTTGGCAATGTTGGAAACATTGCCGGGTGCGGCCTGTAAAACAAGCAGGATTGTGATCAACACGAAATTACGATATCCGGCAAAGTAAATCAGCGAATAGATCAGCGCGCCGGAGAGACCGCAGACCATAAATACCTTTTTCTTTCCAAACCGGCGGCAGAGCCGCTCGGTATTCAGCTGCGCGATCAGCTGCGGGACAAACGCAATGGCGATTGGGATCACGAGGATCATCGAATCTCCGTAGAGATAATAGGAGGCATAGGTACCGAGAGCGCTGCCGGTCTGAAGCCCGCTGAAGATCAGGGTGCTCAACAGGATGATGGCCATATACTTGTTCGTTTTGATACACTCGAGCATATCCCGGAACGTGTAATGCTGTGTTTCCTGTTCGTTTTCGGCATTTTTCAGCTCGACGTTGTGCTCTTTTACCTTTGTTGCCAGCGGCAGCATCATAATAAAGAAGATCACGGAGGAAACGATCGCGACGGCACGCATGGAAAAGCCAACGTGCTCGCTGACGAGGAACATCCAAACGACACCGGCGAGAACCGTAAAGATACCGGACAAAATCCCCTTGAACTGCAAAATGCTGTTGCGTTCATCGACGTTGTCAGTCAGAGAGACGATCATGGAGTTCATCGGAACCTCTACGAGCGTATAGGACAGATCGTAGAGCAGATATGTAACCATGAACCAGCCGATTTTCAGCGCGTCAGACGCCTCCTGCGGCATCAGGAAGAAAATCACGGTAAAGATCGGGAAAAGGAAAAACGTTGCGCGGTACCACGGCAGATATTTCCCCTCTCCGGCGAGCTTTCCCAGCAGCCGGTTGTTGCGGATGTTCAGCTTGTCGATCAGGAATCCAAAGATCACATCGTCGCAGGCGTCAATGATTTTGACGATTAAAATAGCAGCGGAGATCTTGACCAGATTGATGCCCTGAAAGAGCAGAAACAGCGTCATAAATGCCGTGACAATATACCCCTCCAGCGTGCGGCCAAGGTCGCCGATATAATAATTCAGCCGTTCCGAACGGGTTGTCTGCCAGGTTTCCCGATTGACGGACGTTTTTTTCGTTTTCATGCCTCATCCTCCTCATGATTCTGAATCGTGTATGGGAGCGCCTTATCTGTGCGGAGGGTATCGCCGTGTTTCCCTACCTGCACGGTACGGAACGCCTGCGGCGCAGAGCCTGTTTCGACCCACGCGATCAGCGCCTGCATGCCATCTTTTTCTGTGATCCCGGGCGCGTGCCACCGGCAGCTTCCATGCCCGTCGCCCGGCGTGATATAAAGGCGGAAGAACTTTTCTGCCTTGTCCGCACCGACCTCGGAGAGCATTCTTCGGCAGTAATCCAGTGTTCCGTCCACCGGAATGAGCGGGTCATCGATCCCATGGTCGATCATCAGCTTGCCGCCATGCGCAGCAAATGGATGCAGATCAGCACTGTCGGCAGAAAAACGGGCCAGCTCAGTCACGCTCTGCCGGTGGAGGGATCGATACTGCGGAACCGTGAGCGATTCAAACGTCTGCTTTGGATTTTTCGTGACCCAGCGCAGATAGTAGGTGCTGAGAAAAAACGGTCGCGGTTTGCCGGAAAGCGTGTAGTAAAATGCCCCGATTGGGATGACCTTGTTCCAGAACAGGACGCCGGGGCGGAATCCGTACCAAAGGCGATTTCCGGCTTCATCCGTCGGCCCATCCCAGAGCTGCTTCATGATGCGTGCATCTGCTTCGGTGATGCCGTTTGTGCCGACAAGGGTAACTGGGTCAAACGCCACGGGAGACAGACGGCGGTAATAGGCATCCTGTCCGCCGGCGCTGTTCTGCGCGGCCTCCATAAACTGCCGGATGCGCCGCTCGGAAAGAATATGCCGCTCGCTGTTCATGACTGCGACCGGCCACAGACCCTCCGGCAGGAAGCTGGTCCAGTTGATTGCCGGACATGATGCCCAGATCCCATTATAATCCGAAGGATACTCCTGTGCCAGTACCATTGCCTGCCTGCCGCCGCCGCTTCCGCCGTGAAAGTATGAATACTGCACCTGACGGCCGTGGAGCAGTTCGCAGACGGCTTTCCCGGCCAGCGTCATGAAATGCGTGCTTCTTCCGTGCCAGTTTTCAAGCCGCTCCATGTCGAGTGTGCCAGATTCTCTGTCCAGAGCCCATTCCTTTTCCCGGTTTGCCGCGTCCGTCGTTGCAGCGGCAAATCCGTTCATGACCGCAAATGGCAGCGTCATGCCGCGCGAGGTATTGTTTGGGCGGGTAATATACTGCTCACCGCCGGTGGCGGTGCCTCCGCCTCCGGTGCCGATGAACCGGTCATTCCAGCGAACAGGGACCCAAACGGTAATGTACTCGGTATGCCGTCCGGTTTTGTGTGCCAGCCGGATGTCTATAAACGCGGGGAGGTTCGTAATTTTTCTCAAACCGCGGCGATAGATCCCGGTATCATTACAATGGACGGACTGAACCTGCAGCGCCTCATCGGGGAAACGCTTTTGAAGCGCCTGCTGTAACCAGTCGGCTTCTGCACGGCTTTGGATGTCAGGCGTCGGAGAGAGCGATGCGGTGTCATAAAAAAGAATATTATCTCGTTCCTTCAAGTCGATTCCTCCAAAAAAAGAACGGCGTCATCGATCCAACCGGAAAGCGGCGTCCGGCTGCCGAGGCCAAAGCCATGAGCGCCGGCTTCTGCCTGCCGCAGACGGCATGGAACCTGATAGCAGGATAACGCACGCAGGAACTCTGCGGCATTGTCCGGTGGAACCGTGCTGTCGTCCAGCGCGCGGACAAGGTAGGTTTTTGGATAGCCTGCGTCCATGTTTTTCCCGGCGTCGTATCGGTTCAGCTGCTCCGAAGAATAGTCACTTCCGAACAGCCCCTTGCAGAGATAATCCCTGACCGGGCTTGCCGGATACTGCGCCATGCTGATAAGTGGGTAAGCAAGCGCCAGCAGCAGCGGCTGCGGGAGGCCATAATGCCGGGCGCCCAGCGCGCATGTTCCCCAGAGGCTTGCCAGATGTCCGCCTGCGGAGAAACCGAACAGGAGGTACTGCATCGGATCGACATCAAACACAGTTCGGTTTTCCGCGATCAGGCGAAGCGCGTCAGCAAGATCATCCAGCGGCTGCGGCATCAGACCGGACACAAAGCTTTCCGGTACGGCAGTGCGGTAGTTCAGGCAGAAGCAGTCAAAGCCGAGCGCGTTTAACCGGGCTGCGACCGGCATGGCCTCGACCATTGTGCAGACCGCGCCATAGGCCCCGCCTGCGGCCAGAACAGCGAACGCGGTATGCTGTTTTTTCGCGGCGGGCAGATAGACAAGCGACGCATGCGGAAGCGGCCATACAAGCTGAACCTTGCTGTCCGAAACCCGATGCAGATTCTCCAAACCGTAAAGAATGTCTTCCGGCCCCCATGCCGGTTGTTCGCTATGGAGCTGTGCAAGCGTTTTTTCGGCATTGCTTCCGGTAAGGAAATCCCCACCGGAGATGAACTGGCCCTTCATCGCCGGAAAAGCCGCCTCAAGCTCCCAAAGCTTTGTGTCTGATGAAAAATGCAAAAAACCATCCCCTCTTGACAAATGCGTTCTATGTGCTACACTTGTAACTGTTACAAATGTAGCACCAATTCTCTGGTTTGAAAAGAGAAAAGATTGATTCTGATGCGAACTGCAACAAAACATACGGGAGTGTAACAGATATGGCAAGAAAAAATGAGGCACACGACGCTGTTGTGGAAAGCTTAACACAGGCGTTGCTGCTGATGATGGAGCAAAAACCGCTTGCACAGATCAATATTTCTGAGCTTTGTGAAAAAGCCGGCGTGAGCCGCGTGTCCTTCTATCGGAATTTTGATTCGATGGAACAGATCCTGCTTCAGCACTTTATCCGCTGCACAGACGACTGGTGGGCGGATTTTAAGAAAAAGGACAGCGCAGCAATGAGCGAGAGTTTCTGGTCGGAGCTGCTGGAGCAGTATCGAAAAAACAAACGGCTGGTGCAGCTTTTGTATGAAAACGGTGTTTCCCATATTATCAAGGAGCATATCTTTGCTTGCTGCGCGCCGGAATCTGCCAGGGACGAACTGGAGGGCTATTCCCGCGCACTGCTGGCAGGCGCCCTGTACGGTCTGATCGACGAGTGGATTCGCCGGGGAATGCAGGAACTCCCAGACAACTTCGGTTTCCGGACAATCATTCAGACATATGCAGGACAGGAGATGCAAACGCCATGAAGAAGAAAACCGTAGTGCTCAATTCGATGCGGGATGTGACGCTGTCCCTGTGGCCTGCAAGCGAAGATTCGAAAAAGCCCTGCTTTCTGATCTGCCCCGGCGGAGCGTATCGAAACTGCGATGAGTCTGAGGGTGCGCCGATCGCAAAGGCTTATAACAAGCGCGGCTATACGGCGTTTATTCTTCGATATTCCGTCGGAAAAGACAGCGGCTGGCCGAATCCGCTGGAGGATTTTGAAGCGGCGATGGAATACCTGACGGCACATCAGGAGGAACTGCATATTTGCGCCGCCCGCGTGATAGCGGTCGGCCTGTCGGCGGGCGGGCATCTAGTCACTGCGGCTGCGTCTTCCGCAAAAAACCGGCCGTATGCGGTGATCTCCTGCTATGGGCTTGCGATCCGGAAGACGCTTGCCTATTGCCTGCCGGATGCACCGGATACCAGCGAACTGGTCAATGAAACTACCTGCCCGGTTTTTCTGGCGTCGTCCCGCAACGATTGGATCGTCCCGATCGAAAATACTACAAAATTGATCGAGGCGTTTGAAAAGCACTTCGTGGATTATGAGGCGCATATTTATGGCTATGGACTGCATGGCTTCCGCCTTGGCGCGGAAACGGGCGCGACGGGGCCGCTGTTTTGCGCACGTGTCGGAAATTGGATGGATGACAGTCTGGGCTGGGTCGAGGAGCTTACAAGCGGACGATATGTTTCGATCAGGGACTGCGCGGAGTATCAGGATGCGCATGCGGCAGTATTATCGACGAGAAACTCCTGCCGCAAGATTTTTGCAAACCCAAGGACGGGCGAATTGCTGCAAAAGAAGTTTCCGATCCAGTATCTGCTGTATCAGGCTGCAAAAAAACAGGTGGGTTTCTTTATGGACACGGTGAGCCTCAGGAACCTGTTTCAGCTTGCAAAGGTGTCCGAAAAGGCAATTTCAAAAATTGACGAGGCGCTTGGCGCGTTTGAAAATGTGGAGGAATGCAGATGAGAGAAGAACAGATCTCCGAGGTTATGGAGCGGTATGTCCAGAATGAAGAAATTGCCGGAGCGTCACTGCTGGTGCGGCAGCATGGACAGACGGTTTACCGGAACTGCTGGGGATATGCTGACAAATCGGCCAGGATGCCGATCCGGGAGGATTCGATTTTTCGTTTGATGTCCATGACCAAATGCGTCACAGCTGTCGGTATTTTGCAGCTGATGGAGGCCGGAAAGCTGAATCTTGACGATCCCCTTTCCCTGTTTATTCCGTCGTTTGCGAAGCCGCGCGTTGCGGCTGACGCGCGATACCGCTGGCATGACGGCGTGAAAATGGGAGAGCTTCTGTGGAAAGCGCTGTTTTTCCGGATGGAACGTGTGAAAACGGTTCCGGCAGAGCGGGAGATCACCATCCGCGATCTGCTGTCCCATTCCTCGGGGCTGGAGCAGGGAATGGTCGGTCTGCTTGCCATGCTGAAAGACCGTCGGGAGCGGGTCGATCTTGCGGCACAGGCGGAGCGGTATGCGCAATACCCGCTGGATTTTCAGCCCGGATGCGGCACGGGATATTCGCCGCTGGCCGGGTTTGACGTGCTGGCGCGCGTAATCGAAGTTCTATCCGGTATGGATGCTGCGCAGTATTATAAAGCGAACATCTTCCAGCCGCTTGGAATGCAGGATACGGCGTTTCATCTGAATGAGGAGCAGAAAAAGCGGCTGGTACATGTCTACTGCCGAAAGAACGGAAAGCTTGTGGATGTGACGGGCAGCAAAGAGGACCTGCCGAAGAAATTTCATTTCGGAGAGCGCTATATCTGCGGGGCTGGCGGATTGTATGCAACGCTGACGGACTATGGTGCGTTTGCCCAAATGCTGCAAAACGGCGGCAGCTATCGCGGAACTCAGATACTCAAGTCGGAAACGGTTCAGCTTTTGCGCACAGAAGCGCCCGTGAAACATCTGGAACCAGCGCCGGGCTTCGTCTGGGGACTGGGCGTAAAGATACGGCAGGATCCCGTTCGCAGCGGCAGCGCTGCCACAAAAGGAACGTATGGGTGGAGCGGTGCGTTCGGTACACACTTTTTTGTCAGTCCGGCAGACAATTTGAACTGCGTTCTGATGCTGAACCGCTCGGATCTGGACGGCGCGGGATCGTACATCAGTAAAAAGGTGGAGGAGCTTGTATTCGGAACGTTTGCCGGAAAAGGAGGATAATCATGAAGCTGACACATTTACGGGTCAATCACCGGCAGAATCCGCTTGGAATTGACGGAGCGCCGGAGTTTTCGTGGCGGATTGAAAGTGACAGACAGAATGCTTTGCAGAAGCGCTATCGCATTTGCGTCGCGGAGGGCGGAAAAACAGTTTGGGACAGTGGAGAACGTGAAAGCCGTCTGCAGAGCTTCATCCGTTATGATGGAGAACCGCTGAAGGCCTGCACCGCTTACACATGGCATCTTACCGTTTGGGACAATTCCGGTGAAGCCGCGTGTGCGGACGGTGAATTTGAAACAGGATTTTCAGGTGCAGAGAATTGGCAGGCAAAGTGGATCGAAAGCACGATCCCGCGTCAGGACATCCCGCTTTTCACCTATGGCGTGGAGAACCCCGCTGTTGTTTTCAGCCGCAGCTTTATATTGCCGGAGCAGGTTTGCAAGGCGCGCCTGTACGCAACGGCTTACGGCTGTTATCGTGTGTCGGTGAACGGGCAGCGGCCGGACGAACGGGAGCTGGCGCCGGAGTTTACACCGTACAACCATAGTTTGAATTACCAGTGCTATGACGTAACAGCGCTTCTGCACAAGGGAGCAAATACACTGGAAATGCTGGCCGGCGACGGCTGGTTCTTCTGCCCGCAGACGGCGGTGCGAATGGATACTCCGCACGAAGCCCCAGCCGTCCTGTTCCAGCTTCATTATACACTTGCGGGTGGCAGAATCGGGATGCTGGGTTCCGACGGTAGCGAAACAGTGCGGACAAGCCAAATTGTGTTCACGGACCTTTTCATGGGAGAGAAACTGGATCTGACGCGCGAGGAGGGCGCGCCGCAGGCAGTCGCAATCAGGGATTATGGCTACACCCAGCTCCGTGCGCAGCCTGTCGATCCGGTACAGGCTGTCGAGAAGCTTCCGGCCAAGGCGATCCTGCAAACGCCAGAGGGCGATACGCTTGTGGATTTTGGGCAGATCATCTGCGGACGGGCGAGGATTCGGATTGACGCGCCGCGTGGAACGCAGCTGCAGTTTGAATACACCGAGGCTGTGGACAAGGCCGGGAATTACTTTTCCGCGTCCGCCATCCGGCAGTGTGACGTTCTGGTATCTGACGGGATCCCGCGTTTATATGAGGCAGTGTTCACCTTTCATGGATTTCGCTACATCCGCGTGCGCGGAATGAAAGAGGTCAGCAAGGATGATTTTACTGCTGTTTTACTGTCAACGCCAAAGGAAAACGCAGGAAGCTTCTCCTGCTCCGACGCACGGCTGAACAGATTGTATCAGAACATCCGCTACTCACAGAAAAACAACATGCTCTCCATTCCGACCGACTGCCCGACGCGCGAAAAGGCTGGCTGGACGGGCGATATCCTGATCTATGCACCCACGGCGATACGCAACGAGGAAATGACGCCATTTTTGCTCAGCTGGCTGGATGGGCTTGCTGCCGAGCAGCGGGAAAACGGTGTGCTGCCGATCATTTCTCCGCTCACGGCGCTGTACGAAAAGGGGTCTGCACAATTTGCTGCTGCGTTTGGCGATACGGGGCTGCCGGGGGTTGCGGGCTGGAGCGACGCAATCGTATGGGTGCCGTATGCACTTTACCGGGCAACGGGGAATCTCGATGTGCTCCGGCGGTATTTTGAACCGATGAAGCGCTGGTGTGACTATATCGTTCATACCGCAAACACACGCCGGGGAAGCGAACTGCCGGAAAGGACAGACCGCTGGCTTTGGAATACGGGCTTTCACTTCGGTGAATGGCTGATCCCCGGTCAGCCGTCGGAGGGGTTGGAGGTCTGCAAGGAAAGCGCGGGCTATATCGCGCCTTTCTTTGGCTATCGGACGCTGCGCGTATTTGCGGAAATCTGTTTTCTATTGAACCGTGCGGAATATTCTGATTATTCTGATTATGCTGAGCACATGAAGCAGGCAATCGTGGATGGACTTTTAACGCCGGGGCATCTGCCGAAGCATTTGATGGGGGCATACATACTGGCCTTTGCATTCGGCCTTGTGCCGGAGGCACTGTATCCGCAGTTTACCGCGCAGCTCAGAACGCTGCTGGACGATGCGGATGATTGCGTCGGCACGGGGTTTCTCGCAACGCCGTTTCTGCTGGATGTTGCGGAAGCCCTCTACGGAGCGGAGGCGGCGCTGCGCATCCTGATGCAGACGAAGCAACCGTCGTGGCTGTTTGAGGTGGAGCAGGGTGCGACTGCGATATGGGAAAACTGGTTTGCGTTCAGCGAACAGGGCGAGCCGCAGAAATGCAGCTTCGATCACTATGCGTTCGGCTGCGTAGACGAGTGGATCTGCAGGCGGCTGTGCGGCATTGGCAGCGATACGCCGGGCTTTTCCCACATTCAAATTCGTCCCATGGACAACGTGCCGTTTGACTGGAGCCGGACGTTTGTCTGTGAAGCCGGGGCGATCACGGTGACCCGGACGGGTGAAACGCTGTCCGTGACCATTCCGCCAAACACCACTGGAACAGTCAGCTGGCACGGGAATACCTGCGAGATCGGCAGCGGAAGTCATACATTTGGATGAAAGGAGATTCCCGATATGAAAAAGCCGAGTGGTCCGGCAGCCGTCCTGCAGTACGCCGATGCCTCCCAGACGGATCGGGTCACGGTTTCGGAAGCGTATCTGGATTCCTATATCCATCGGTTTGAGCAACGCTTTACGCAGGTGCAGTTTCTGCGGCAGGAGTCCGGCTTTTTACACAATTCCTTTGAGTGGGGCTACCTGATCTACGAGAGCGTTAAGAAAAACGACAAGCAGGAGCTTGCGCGGCTTTTGAATGGTGAGAAGCCCTTTCGCTATGGTGTACTATCAAAGGAAAAGCTTCGCTCTACAAAGGATCTTGTGATTTGCCTGATCTCAGCGATCATCCAGTTTGCCATGCTGGATCGGATTGTGGAATCGGAGCTTGCGTTTACGGCCGCCGACGTCTGTATTCAGCTGATCGAGGAGGCCGCTACCGTCAACGATGTGATCTGCCATGCGCATGCCAGTCTGTATAAGCTCAGTGATTTTATTGCGGAATATCGCCAACGGACCTACCATCCGATCGTTCAGCAGGCAAAGGAGTATATCCATCAGCATGCACATGAGCCGATCCGCACGGGGCAGCTTGCACAGGCGCTGGGCGTCAGCCGCGAGTATCTTTCCCGCACGTTCAAGGCTGTTGAAGGCATCAGCCTGTGTGCGTATATCCGCGATAACAGAATCAAAACAGCGAAAAAGCTGCTGCGTCATTCTGAGCGAAGCATTCTTGATATCAGCCGCTATCTCGGCTTTTCCTCACAAAGTCATTTTACAGAGTCGTTCAAGGCCGAAACTGGCACGACGCCGCAGGAATACCGGCGGATTTTCAGAGAAACATAATTGTTAAACGTGAAAGCCACATCCATGCCGGATGTGGCTTTCATGTTTTGCACAAAAATCAGCCTCAAATTATCGACATAATTGACAAAAATGAAACAATGTCACAAATGTGGTAAAGACATCACAACTATGATAGGAGGCGATCGGTGTTCCCGATAAAATAACAGAAGATCAAGGAGGTTGAGAAAATGGCAACACAACTCAAGAATATTCAATCTATAGAAGCGATCCTGTCAGAGATGACATTGGAAGAAAAAGCGGAGATGATACAGGGCAGCTCGCCGTTCCGCTCGGCGGCAATGCCGAAATATGGAATCCCTCCCATTTACATGATCGATACCTGCACAGGACTCAATCTGCGTGAATATCTGGGCGAGGCGATCTATCAGCAGCTTTCAGCGGAGGCGGAAAAAAACGGAACGCCGCTTGACCGTGAGAAGAACGGCTATATGGGTGGCCTTCTTCTTGCACTTGCAGAGCTGAAAAAGCGGATGGCTACGCAGGCGGCGTCCGGCGCTCCAAAGCAGAAGCGTGAGGACGGCTGCTATCCGCCGGCCATTGCGCTTGGCTGCACGTGGAACCCTGAAATCGCGGAATTGTGCGGGAAAACGGTTGCACGTGAGATCGGAAGCCATGGCATCGACATGATCCTCGGTCCGTGCATCAACATTCACCGCGATCCGCTTGCAGGGCGCCTGTCGGAGAGCTATTCCGAGGATCCGAAGCTGCTCGGCGAGATCGCCGCCGGTATGGTGCGCGGCATCCAATCGACCGGTTTGCTTGCTGATGTGAAGCACTTCGCAGCCAACAGCCAGGAGAAGGATCGTTTGGGTGTCAACGAGCGCGTGTCTGAACGTGCACTGCGCGAGATCTATTTTCCTGCGTTCCATGCCTGCCTGAAAGCAGGCGCAAAGACGGTCATGTCTGCCTATAACAAACTGAACGGCATTCCGTGCGCGATGAATGAATGGCTGCTGACAAAGGTTCTGCGCGAGGAATGGGGCTTTGACGGCTTTGTCGTATCCGATTGGGGCGCTTCTTATGATGTTCTCTCCGCCATTGCTGCCGGTACCGATCTGACGATGCCGGGGCCGCTCGGCATCCGGAATATCGTGGACGCTGTAAACTCTGGTCGGCTTCCAGAGGAAAAGCTGGACACAGCGATCCGGAACATTCTGCGCGTCACGCTTGGATCGACGGCATTTACGGGGAAATACCCGGAGTTCCATCTTCAGGAGGCTTATGAAGCGGCGGAGATGGCCGCAAGGGAAAGCGTCGTGCTGCTGAAAAACGATGGCGTGCTGCCGCTTGATAAAACGACGGACGTTGTCTTCTGCGGCAAGCGCAGTAAGGACTTTGTCCTGATCCCGGCGAGTGTTGCCGCTTCTACTGATCTGGGCACAAATCCGTATGACAGGGCATGTGAACTGTCAGGTACGGAACATGTTCGATATGAGGTTGCCGGGAAAGAAACAAAATACTGGATCGTCACGGTCGGTGCAGACGCCTGCGAGGGCGCCGACCGGCTGACAATGGACATGGATGAGGACGACCGGCTGGAACTGGAACGCGCATTAAAAGAAGCGGAAGCGGCTGGCGGCAAGCTCATCCTGATCGTGAACGCGACCGGACCGGTCGATCTTTCTGCGTATGAATCGCGTGTCAGCGCGATCGTCTGCCCGTTCTTTGCAGGTATGATGAGTGGAAAGGTCACAGCGGATATTTTGTTTGGGCTTGTCAATCCGTCCGGCCATCTTCCTCTGACATGGCCCCGCCATTATTATGACTGCCCGAGCTACAAGAACTACGGCGGCGAAAACAAGGAAGTCTGGCACGGAGAAGGGATCTATGTCGGCTACCGCTGGTATGACGCGCGGCACATTCGGCCCTTGTACCCATTCGGACACGGCCTGAGCTATACCAGCTTTGCGCTGTCTGATCTGTGCGTGCCCGAAAGCGTCCGCATCGACGACGAACCGCTTGCTGTGCAGGTGAACGTCAAAAATACCGGAGCCATGGCAGGCAGCGAGGTCGTACAGCTCTATGTGCATGACGGGGCGTGCTGCTATGACCGTCCGGAAAAGGAATTGAAGGCGTTCTGCAAGGTGTATTTGCAGCCCGGAGAAGAAAAAACGGTTACGCTGACACTGAAAAAGGAAGACTTTGCCGGTTGGTATGCGGACTTCGGCGAATGGATCGTTCAGCCGGGACGTTTTGAGCTGCTGCTCGGCATCTCCGCAGAGGATATCCGGCTGACAGCGTCCGTGCGTGTGCGCTGCCGCGACCCGTTCGGGCTTTCCGGCCGCACTGCCATTGGCGCGCTTGTGAAAGACCGCCAGGCGCTGGAGATTGTGAACCGCATCATGGAGGACGACATGGAAACGCTTGCGGCCGTTGCGCTGGCCTATGCGCCGGATAAGACGCTGCAGGAGCTCTGGAATGCAACAAACATCCACGGAGCGCTGCTCCGAAAGGGCTGGGATGAAGAGGAGATTGCGCGGCGGTATGCGGCGATCATGGAGGAATTTGAAGAATTACAGGCCCGGAAAATCTGAGCCTAAGAAAAAGAAGGAGGAAACACATGAAAACGAAAGAACGTCCCTTTGGCGTGACCAGCGGCGGTGAAAAGCTGGCGTATGCCCTCGGAGATCTTGGCTCCAACTTCGTCTGGACCTTTATCTCCTCGTTCCTGACACTGTATTACACGGACAGCGTGCTGATGTCAGCAGGCCTGATCGGAACGATCATGCTCATCTGCCGGATCTTTGACGGCGTGAGCGATATTCTGATGGGTATGCTGCTGGAAAAGACACGCACAAAAATGGGCAAGGCCCGACCGTGGTTCGGCGGCAGCATCATTCCGCTGGTCGGCATTCAGCTTCTGGTATTCAACGTGCCGGGAACGCTGTCCAACGGTGCAAAGCTCGGCTGGATCATTGTGAGCTATTTCCTGCTGACGGTCGTGGCTTATACAGTCAACAACCTCAGCTATCATGCCATGCTCTCCCGCATCAGTCTGACGGGCGAGGACCGCAACAAGGTCAGCTCGCTGCGCGGCGTTTTCGCGTTCCTGGCGGGTCTGATCCTTGCGATCCTGACGCCGAAGCTGCTGGCCGGATTCGGCGGAGAAAAGGTGCAGTCCGCATGGACGACCACCGCGCTGGTGTACAGCCTGCTCTGTCTTGTTTTTGAGACCATCTGTTTCTTTGGCTGCAAGGAGAAGATCTCCTGCTATGACGAAAAAACGGAAGTGAAAAAGGAAACGCCTGATCTGAAAGCCGGCATCCGGATGCTGCTGCACAGTAAGTATTTTTATCTGTCCGTTCTGGTGTTCATTGTGACCTACATTCTCAACGGCATGACGCTTGCAACATCTGTGTACTATGCCCGTGATGTGCTGGGCAGCGCCGATCTGTATTCGATCATCGCGTTGGTCGACGTCTTTGCAGTTGTCATTGGTATTTCGATTTCACCGAAGCTGTTCAAAAAGCATGGCAAGCGCGCTGTTATGCTGGCAGGCTCCTGCATCGCGATTGCAGGCTGTGTGCTCGGCCTGATCGGAAGCCGCAATGCGATTCTGGTCTTTGTGGCGACAGCGCTCAATGGTCTCGGCCTCGCACCGTATGTTTCCGGTCTGTTTACCTTCGCGCCAGATATCATCGAGTATTTTGAGCGCAAAAGCGGCGCGCGATATGAGGGCCTTGTCACAGCAGTCAATTCCGTTGGCATCAAGATTGGCACCGGCCTCGCATCTGCTTTCATTGGCTGGGGCCTCGCTGCCGGCCACTACGAAGGCGCACTGACGGTGCAGCCTGCATCGGCAATTACAGCAGAGGTCATTCTGCGCTTTGCCGTTCCCATCGTGATGAGCCTGATCAGCATCGTCTGCATGTTGTTCTGGGATATGGACAAACAGCTGGCAAAGAAAGATTGATCATTCCAATTCGAGGGGGCTGCAAGCCGCAGTCCCCTCCCCATACGCTATCAAGGAGTATTCAAATGAACGAACGCGCATATTACGGACACGAATCGCAGCTGTTCGGCGTGGAGGAATACCGGCTGACCGGCGGCAA
>ENA-UERK01000697-UERK01000697.1-human-gut-metagenome-genome-assembly--contig:-NODE-697-length-27664-cov-12.271396_pt1 | contig 27664 bp, 20 predicted proteins | sample MGYA00242957_ERZ507957 | MGnify/ENA primary metagenome ERZ507957 (study PRJEB26167, sample SAMN06115538) | human gut metagenome | host: Homo sapiens | place: China:Heilongjiang | collected 2015-11-06...
AGATCTTCGTAGAAGAATTCATTGCTGTCATAATGAAAGCCCATCAGATATTCCTGAAAGGACGGATGAGAAAATACTGGCAGCATATGCTTAGCCAAAATATTCATTCGATGTTTAATAGGTGTTTGGAAACTTATATCCTCACTAAAATAAAGATGTTCTTCCTCTTGAAGTTCCAGCAGAATCTGGTTAAGAGGCAGATTCTGAATATCGTTTAAAAAGGCGATTTTCTGCTGCATAGTTTTTTCTAAATACAGCAATTCCTCAATCTGCTTTTTATATTCTTGCTGCTTGTTGCGATATATTTCTTTAAGCAGGTTTATATCCTTGCTTTTCAAGTATGCTTTAATCTCTTTTAAAGAAACATCAAGTTTTCTTAATGAGATAATAATCTGCAGTGTAAAATACTGCGACAGAACGTAAAATCTATAGCCGTTTTCATCGACGAATTCCGGTGAAAAAATATCGTTTTTATCATAAATATAACAGCAGCTGTTTTGATATGCCGAGCAGCTTTGCCAGCTCGCCGGGGGTGAAATAACGTGAATTTTCCATAAAAACCTCTTGACTGTATAAGCGTTGTATATTGTAAGATAATACTGATAACGTGGTATAAGTTATCAAAAGCCAATATTATTATTTTACGCCATATTATTAAAATTTTCAAGGAGTGTATGACTGATGAGTTTGATGAGTAAGAAAATGGTAAACGGCGCTGTAGCTTTGGGCTGCATGCTGTTTGCTGCGCCGGTAATGGCACATGAAGCATTAAATGAGTATGTATTGGATCCCATGATGGTTACTGCCGCCCGTTATGAGAAAAGAGATGTAGATATTCCTGCTGCAACAGAAATTTATGATCAGCAGAAAATCGAAAAGCTGGGTGCCAATAACGTTATGGAGGTAGTAAAAAATATTCCCGGCTTTACCTTAACCGCTTCTCCGACCGGTAATACTTACATCGGCTTCAGAGGCATTGCTAAGGATAATGTTGCTATCTTAGTAAACGGAATTCCCTTGAACCAAGACGGAAACTATGACTTGGAATCCATTTCTGCCGATATTATCGACCGCATTGAAGTTGTTAAGGGCGGCGCTACTGTTCTTTACGGCTCTAATGCCAGTGCCGGTGTTATCAATATTATTACTAACAAAAAGGCAGCCAAGAATAAAGTATTGATTGGCTTTGGCGATAAAAACAAATTTAAAGGTGCTGTTAATGTAGCTACCGATAAGCTGCAATTAAGCTATTCCAGACAGCAGTCTAAGGACAGAGGCTTTGTATATAAAAACTCCGGTGCAAGCAACTATTATACCGGTGATAAGCTGGAAAAGGACAGCCTGAATCTGCAATATGCTATCAGCGATAACCTGTCCTTGCAATATATGTACAGCAAAAAGGTGTCCGACTGCTCCAAATCCGTTGATGGTGTTTACAAGCCCGGTTTCCATAGTGACATCAAATATAACTTCGGCCAGCTCAGATATGTAAATGATGATTTACAGGCTACTGTCTTCTTCAGAAACAGAGATTGGAAATTCAATACATCTACACATCAAAAGGGTCATAACTATGGTGCCGATTTGCAGGATAAATTCAAATTGGGCAACACCATGCTGACTGTCGGTGCAAACTATGAAAATGAAAATACCAAAAACAGCAACAATATAGAGGCAGCAAAGCGCGACAGTGCCGCAGTATTCTTTATGACAGAAACTGAGGTATCCGATAAAACCAAGATTTTCCTCGGTGCACGTGAAGCCTATGTTGAGGAATCCGGCAGCAAGTTCTGTCCGCAATTCCAGGTAATGCATTCCTTAGGTACCGATGATAATATTTACCTGAATGTGAACCGCTCTATGCGCGCACCGCATGTCAACGAGCAATGGGGTACTTCTACTCAGCTGATGAACCCTGATTTGAAGGCAGAAAATGGCTGGAACTATGAATTCGGCTGGAAAAAGAAACTGGCTGCCGATGAACTCTTCAAGGTAAACCTGTACCATATGGATATTAATGACCGTATCTACAGCCAACGCAATTATAACGGCAGCGGCAAGAGCATGTTCCTGAATGCCAACAAGTACAGAAATACCGGCGTTGAGGTAAGCTACGAAAAAGCTGCTTCGGAAAAGTTCAGCTACAATGTAGGCGTTTCCTATGGTAATCCCGAGCAAAAGCTTGCTAAGGGCGATTGGCAGAGAGTTGACTTTAAATTAGGTCTGCATGCAGGAGTAGGTTATAACTTAGGCAAGACCAATGCCAACATTTATGCTAACTATATGGCAGAAAGAATTAACGGCGTTAAACCGATGTTAGACCTTACTTTGAACGTAAAACAGCAGATTACCAAAAATGATGCTTTAAGATTTGCTGTGTATAATCTGCTGGACCGTGATGATATCAGAACCGGTTCTTCCAGCGGCACCGGTGCTATGCTGGAGGAACGCAACTGGATGCTGTCTTACGAGCACAGCTTCTGATGAAAGGCTTGGCTGATTATGCGTAGATTAATTTTCCTTATCCTTGCTTTGCTGGCTGTTGTTTATTGCTCCGGCTGTGCCGGTACTGTAGACAAGCAGAATGATGCTGCTAAAAAGCAAAGCTATGTTGTGCAGGATGTACGCGGCAAGAAGCTGTCCTTTGAGTCTAAGCCTCAAAAAATAATCAGTTTGTATGTTTATGGAGACGAGGTGCTTTTAGGCCTTGTTGACCATAAGCGCATAGCAGGTCTGTCCAAATGGGTGCATGATGAGGATTTGGCCATGGGTGCCAAGGAGGCTAAGGATGTTACCAAAATTGCGGAAAGCAATCCGGAGGCTATTCTTGCACTGAAGCCTGATCTGGTGCTGCTGCCGGACAGCAGTAAGCCGGAGCAGATTTCCAGCTTGGAGGATGTGGGAATTAAGGTTTTTGTTTATCCCGCCGCATCCAGACTGAGCAATATTCCCAAGACGATTAAGGCTATCGGCGGTGCTGTAGGCGAGCCGGAGCAGGCTGAAAAGCTGATTGCCGAGATGCAGAAAAAAATCAGCGCGGTTGAAGCTAAGGTTAAAAAAATGCAGCCTGAGGACAGGAAAAAAGGATTGCTCTTTCTGCGCTTTGGTGCTATCGGCGGCAAGGGAATTATTTTTAACGATATCATGACTGCTGCCGGTGTAGAGGATTGCTATGAAGCAGCACGTCATACAATTGCGGATAAGCCGGGAACGAGCCGTATTTTGAGTAAAGAAGAAGTAGTACAGGCAAATCCCGACTACATAATTATCGGCACCTGGTCTCAGGGCGGTGCTTATAAATCGGGTAATGCACAGCTAGAAGAATTGTATTCCGATCCTGCTCTGGCTACAGTAACTGCTGTAAAGAAAAAGCAGGCGATTGTAATTCCGCAAGGCTATGTAAACTGCCTGTCGCAACATGCCGCTGACAGTGTAGAGCTTCTGCATGAAGCAGTTTACGGCAAATAGAAACCAAGGTCTTTACGTGATATTAAATAACATTTTATGGGGGTGGCGGTTTTATCTGCTGCCCCTTGTTTTTTGAGGAGAAGAAATATGCTGCAAAAGAAAAACTATAGCGATGATATTTTGCATAATATCAGGCGCTTGAGCGAAGTGAATGAGCAGAGGGATATCAAGCCGCTGATGGCGACATCCTTTCCGGGGACTCATTGTCCGCTGATGGGCGTTCTGATGACCGTGAGACAGATGCCGGAGGTTGTTACGGTTATCATCGGTACAGATGAATGCACCTATTATTCCAAGCTGTTGGCGAATATGAAAATATTCGGCAGTCTTAAGGAAAGCTGTGTTTCCGTAGTAATAGATGATTATGATGTGACCTTCGGTACGATTAAGAAAACTAAAAAGGCCGTTGCCGAAATTTTTGAGGCAGGAGCGCCTAAATGCATAGTATTGGTAACAACATGCGTTCTGGAAATTATAGGTGATGATTATGATGCACTCGTTGATGAGCTGGAGGAAAAGTACCATGTTCCGGTTCTGCTTGTGCGTACAGAGCATTTTCAGTGCAGGGACCATCTGCCGGGTATCGAAAGAACTCTGACTGCTACTGTAAAGCTGATGCGGAAAATGCCGACGGAAAATGTTGTCAATATTCTTGGCAATGGCGCTCAGTTGCCGCAAAACTCAGCTTTGCTGCAGCTGCTGGAGCAGGCCTGCGTACAGGTGGGGCTGCAGCTTCCCGGCAAATGCAGTCTGCAGGATTTGGAGCTTGCCGGCAGAGCCAAGCTGAATATCGTTGTTGATGAGCTGGGGCTGGAATTGGCGAAGCAGATGCAGGCAAGGCTGGCTGTGCCTTACGTTTATTTCCCGCCGATGTGTAATCCGCACAAGGTGCTGCAGGCCTATAAGGAGCTTGCAGCTGCTTTGGAAATGGAGCTGCCGCAGATTGTTACAGAGTCTTTGGAGGAATGCCTTGCTTTGCAGCAGCAGGTGCGGGAGAAGCTGCAGGGTGCAGGCTACATCTACGGCAACAGTCCGTATAACTGTTGGGAGCTGAATACTTATCTGGCAGCTTTGGGATTGAAGCCGCTGATGATACAGATGAGCACTCTGAAAAACAAGGAAGCAAAAAAAGAGCTGCTGCAATATGCGGATCCTTATATCTGCAAGAGTGCTAATCTGGCAGCGATGGAATTTGTCTATGATAAATTAAAGCCTCAGCTGTATATAGGCAGAAGCTTTACCGACAGCCTGGAAAGAAAAGGGATTTTCGGTATAGACAGTATGCCGGGACAGGATGTATTGGGCTTTGCAGGCTGTTTCGGCTTGCTTAAGCGTTTGCTGGATTTTACGCAGACTCAAATAGAGGAGAAGTGAATATGGCTTTGATAAGAAATTTTCCGGTGCCGTCTGACAGGATGGCAATAATCAGCACGCTGCTGAATATTGAGGATGCTGTTGTGCTGGAGTATGGTCCGGAAGGAACAACACATTTCAGCATGAATTTTTTCAATAAGCTGGGGCAGGATTACCCCAACAGACTTTTTACCACCGGTGTAGATGACAGTGATATCGTTATGGGCAGCACCGAGAATCTGGAAAGAGGTATTTTTGAGCTGGATGCGTTATATTCGCCTAAGGCTATTTTTGTGCTGACTTCTTCTGTAACCTCTATCATCGGTACGGATATCGTGGGAATTTGCGACAGCCTGCAGAGCAAGGTTCAAAGCAGGCTGATTCCTGTAAATTCCTCCGGTTTGGGCGCTGATTACAGCGCAGGCTTGCGAAAAATATACCTGCAGCTGGCCGAGCTGTTTGCTAAGCCGGCCAGTGCGAAGCAAAGCAAACGCTATAATATTTTGGGTGCTTCGCCGTTGCATTACAGAGCAGAATCCGATATTTGCGAAATAGAAAGCCTGTTGCGTGAAGCCTTTGGCTATGAGCTGCTGCATTGCTTTGCAATGAATACGACTACGGAGGCGATTGCCGAGCTTGGCAGCGCCGAGCTGAATATTATTTTGGCTGCCGAAGCGCTTCCGTGTGCGGAATATCTGCAAAGCGTTACCGGTACGCCTTATGTTTATCTGCCGCCTTACGGCTATAGTCAGACGACAGAGTTTTTAAATAGCGTTGCAGCGGTTATAGGCCAGCCGGTTAAGGAAGCTATGCTGCAGCGTTTAGCGGAAAAAAACCGCAGACTGAAAATGCTTTTAAATTCTCCGCTGCTGAGCAGAACTCCCGGTACGGTATTTTTAAAGGGTGATTATGATACAGTCAAAGGCTTGGGCGACTTTTTCAAGGAGCTCAGATTTAATATTGCTCATAGCGTGTGTGCACATAAAATAACGGGCGCTGCAGCAGAAGCGGGCATAGAGTACTTTAAAGAGGAGAAGGAATATCTGCAGCTGCTGAAGGATATTCGTCATTGTCTTGTTATGGCTGATGAGGATACTATTGCCAAGACTGATGCGACAAACCTTAAAATCTGCGTGAGCCACCCATGCTTCAGTCACAGGACTATTGCCAAGCATTTGCCGTTCATGGGCGAAAGAGGTGCGGATATGCTTTTTGAGTATATTCAGCAGTACGTGAATATGTAACTTCAATTTCGGTTGATTATTGGCAGACAAAAATCCCCTTGGGCTTTCAAGCTCAAGGGGATTAATAATTTTCAGGTCAAATTTAATTTAAGCCTTGGCAGGTTCTGCTTCTGCAGCTTCTTCCTTAGCGTAATCCGGGTCAAATTTCGGATTCAGGTAGTTCTGATAAGCCCATGCCAGCAGAGCACCGGAAATATTGTGCCATGCGGAGAAAACTGCACCGGGAACGGTTGCGGCAGGCAGAGCGGCAAAGTGTGCTTTTGCTAGGCCGGTTGCCAGACCGGAGTTTTGCATACCAACCTCGATGGACAGGGCAACTGCCTTTTTCCAGCTGAGACCGGTGAAGCGGGCGATGGCAAAGCCAAGAGCGTAACCGCAGCAGTTATGCAGGATAACTACCAGCAGAATCAGGCCGGGAGCCTTCAAAATCAGGTCGCGGCTGGCACCGATAACACCGGCGATAATCAGAGAAATTGCAATGGAGGATACAGCCGGCAGATAGTCGGTTGCTGCTTCGGCCAGCTTGGGCAGGAAGGATTTAACAGCCAAACCTAAGCAGATAGGCAGAATAACGATTTGTACGATGCTCCAGAACATACCGACCGGGTCAAAGTTAATCTTTTCACCGATAATCATGTAGGTAATGAACGGAGTCAGAATCGGAGAAAGTACAGTGGAAACACTGGTCATGGTTACGGAAAGTGCAACGTCACCCTTGGACATAAAGGTGATTACGTTGGAGGAGGTGCCGCCGGGGCAGGTGCCTACCAGTACAACGCCGGTGGTCAGTGCCGGGTCCAGATTAAAGGCAACGGACAGCAGGTATGCCAGGAAGGGCATTACGAAATACTGAGCGCAGCAGCCGATGAGAATATCGAGCGGGCGTTTCAGTACCAGTGCGAAGTCCTTCAGGTTCAGTGTGGTGCCCATGCCGAACATTACGATACCGAGCATGCAGCTCAGGACGCTGATGCCGTGCACCTTGCCTAATACCCATAAAAAGTTCTGCGGCATTGTGAGGCCGAGAACCAGAAAAACGATGGCGATGATGCCAAAGAATTTGCCGATTAAAGCACAAAATTGTTTCATTATGAAGTTACCTCTTTCCCTTAATAAAAAATAAGTTTTTTGAAGAGTAGCCTTAAGACTCTCTTCTTTATCTGTAAGTGTCCATTATTATAACAAAGATGGAAGAGTAAATAAAGGGTTAGCTGTAAAAAACCGTAAAAAATTTTGTAAACGGTGAAATTGTGTTATAATGTTAATATAAATTGCGAAAAATACGGACGGAGGTACGCTACTTGTATACTATAAGCAGAGATTACCGCAAAGAAATTGTGATTGAAAAATCACGTTTTATCTGCTCGCTGAAAAAGGTGCACAGCGAGGCGGAGGCGCAGGAATTTATTAAGGCTGTGAAAAAGGAGTTTTGGGATGCAACACATAACTGCTCCGCCTACATCGTGGATGACTTGGCACAGCGCTCCAGTGACGACGGCGAGCCGAGCGGTACCGCAGGCATTCCTATGCTGGAGGTGCTGCGTAAAAACGGATTGACAGAAACGGCGGCAGTGGTGACGCGTTACTTCGGCGGCATTAAGCTGGGAGCAGGCGGACTGGTGCGTGCTTACAGCGGCAGCGTGGCCGGTGCAGTGAAGGAGGCCGGCTTGGCTCAGAAGATTCTGCTGGGCTATTACAGCTTTTTATATGATGTGAACAGCGTTGGACGTATTCTGAATGTGCTTTATCAGCAGCAGCTGTTTGAAATTGCCGATGTGCAGTACGACCTGCGCGCCAAGGTTATCCTTAAAATGCGCACTGAACAAAAGGCGGAAGCCGAGGCCTGGCTGACGGAAAACCTGAATCAGCAGATAGAGCTGGAGCAGGAGGGCACCGAGTTCGCTGAGGTTGCCTTGTAGCCTTGGCTGCAATAGGCATAACGCATAAAAGGCTTGCGAAATATGAAAAACGATCTCCTAAATTTAGCGGTATAGACTGCTTGCGAGAGGTCGTTTTTTATGCTTCCAATAAAAAGATTCGGCTTTTATAGAAAAATTGTCCGCAGTAATGTATAATAATATGAATGAAAAGATTACTGACAGGAGGTAGAAGCGAGTGATTGAAGAAAGAGTGCCACCGCAAAATATAGAAGCGGAGCAGGCTGTGCTTGGCGCGATGCTGATTGATAAAGAAGCTATTGCCAAGGCGACCGAAGTGCTGTCGGCGGATGATTTTTACCGCGAAGCGCATCGCGTTATCTTTAGTGCGATGCTGGAGCTTTATAATAAAAATGAAGCAGTAGATATGGTTACTGTTACGGAAATCCTCAAGCGTGACAATAAGCTGGAGGACATCGGCGGCATTGCCTACATCACCAGTCTGGCGAATGTGGTGCTGACGGCGGCCAACGTCAAATACCATGCGGATATTGTTGCCGAAAAATCGGTTCTGCGTCAGCTTGTGCGCGTTTCTACCGAAATTGCGGCCATGGGCTATGAGGCCAATGAGGATGTCGGTACGCTGCTGGATACAGCGGAAAGCCGCATTCTGGAAATTTCCAACCGCAAGAAAAAGACGGATTTTACAGCAATTAACGACGTATTGATGGACAGCGTGCAGAGCATCGAAAGTCTGCTGCAGAACAAGGGCGGTCTTACAGGTCTGCCGGCAGGCTTTGCGGATCTGGATAAGCTGACGAGCGGTCTGCATCCTTCCGATTTTATTATTCTGGCAGCGCGTCCTTCCATGGGTAAAACTGCGCTGGCGCTGAACATTGTGCAGAACGTAGCGCTGCGTGCGCACAAGGTTATCGGCGGCGAACCGCGCAGTGTAGCCTTCTTCAGCCTGGAAATGAGCAAGGAGCAGCTGGTTAATCGTATGCTGTGCGCCGAAGCAGGCATCGACAGCCAGCGCCTGCGCGTAGGCGAGATGCATGACGAGGACTGGACGCACCTTTGGGATGCCTGCGATACGATGAGCCGTGCGAAAATCTATATTGATGATACGGCGGGCATTACTGCAATGGATATGCGCAGCCGTGCACGCCGCTTGAAGGCAGAGCATGGTCTGGATTTGATTGTTGTCGATTACCTGCAGCTGATGCAGGGCAGCGGCAAGCGCAATTATTCCGGCGACCGTCAGCAGGAGGTTTCGGAAATTTCCCGCTCACTGAAGGCCTTGGCGCGTGAGCTGGATGTGCCGGTGCTGGCGCTGTCACAGCTGAGCCGTAGCGTAGAATCGCGTCAGGTTAAGCGTCCTATGCTCAGTGACCTGCGTGAATCCGGTTCTCTGGAGCAGGATGCGGATATCGTAGCATTCCTGTACCGCGAGGATTACTACAATCCGGAAACGGAAAACAAGCATACCGAGCTGATTATTGCTAAGCATCGTAATGGTCCGGTAGATACCGTTAATCTGTTCTTCCAAAAGCAGTTCACCAAATTTGTCGGCTTTACGAAGCGCGAAAGCTGAGAATAGAATACAGCGATATAATAAAAGTCCCGGGATTTTAACATCTCGGGACTTTTTGAGTATTGCATGGAGCATTGCCTGAAGGGGGTTAAAAGCGTGAAATTTATTCTCTTGGCAAAAGATTTTTTCTGATAAGTGTAAAAAAGCTTACAAGGAAGCTGCGAAGAAAAACCGAATATTTTACCTAAAATCAACAAAAAATGTTCATAAAGCTTGCGATAAGACGCGGAAAATGATATGATATTTATGCAACAAAGTGTAGTGAAGAATCTGAAGGTAATATCTGTGGCTTTCAGATGTTTTTTCATGAATAAAATTGTCTTGGGAGGCATACAAAAATGATTGATCGTTATACTCATCCTGAAATGGGTAATATCTGGACACTCGAAAATGAATTCCGTACCATGCTGAAGGTAGAAATTCTGGCTTGCGAGGCTATGAACAAACTGGGCATTGTGCCTGACGAAGCGCTGAAGGATATTCAGACGAAGGCTGACTTCCGTCTGGACCGCATTAAGGAAATTGAAGCAGTTACCAACCATGATGTTATTGCTTTCCTGACTAATGTGGCTGAGTATGTAGGCGATGCGTCCAAATACATTCACAAAGGCCTGACCTCCAGTGACGTAAAGGATACTGCACTGTGCTATATGACTGTACAATCCGCAGACCTGATTATGCGTCATCTGGTAAACTTCCATGAAATTCTGCGCCGTCGTGCCGCTGAATTCAAATATACCGTTATGATCGGCCGTACTCACGGCATCCACGCAGAACCGATGACCTTCGGTATGAAATTCCTGCTGTGGTCCGCTGAAATCGAGCGTGACATTGAACGTCTGAAACAAGCGCGTGAAATGATGGCAGTCGGCAAGCTGTCCGGTGCTGTAGGCACTTACTCCAACATCGATCCGTTTGTAGAAAAATATGTCTGCGAAAAGCTGGAGCTCACTCCGGTACGCCTGGCAACCCAGGTTATCCAACGTGACCGTCATGCACATTTCATGACTACTCTGGCAATCATCGGTTCCTCTCTGGATAAGATGGCAACCGAAATCCGTAACCTGCAGCGTACCGATATCCGTGAAGCTGAAGAATATTTTGCACCCGGCCAAAAGGGTTCTTCCGCTATGCCGCATAAACGTAATCCTATCACCTGTGAAAAGGTTTCCGGTATGGCTCGCCTGCTGCGCGGTTATGCAGTAGCAGCTCTGGAGGATGTAACCCTGTGGCATGAACGCGATATCTCCCATTCTTCTGTAGAACGCGTTATTCTGCCGGACGCAACTATTGCTCTGGACCATATGCTGCGTAAATTCTCCAACATCATCGACAAGCTGCTGGTATATCCTGATGCAATGATTGCCAACATGAACAAAACCGGCGGTCTGATTTTCAGCCAAAACCTGCTGATTGCTCTGGTTACCAAAGGCGTACTGCGTGAGGACGCTTACAAATGGGTACAACGCAACGCTATGGCACGTTGGCTGCAAGGTGCTGACTTCAAGACCAACGTTGAAGCTGACCCGGATATCAAGAAATATCTGACCGACGAAGAGGTTGAGCATTGCTTCGATCCGAAACCGATGCTGCGCCACGTTGACGAGATTTTTGCTAGATTTGGTTTATAATTTTGATAAGGAGTGACTGCTAATGTCATCTGTTGTAGTTTTAGGCGCCCAATGGGGCGATGAGGGTAAAGGTAAAATTGTTGACTATTTGGCGCAAAAGGCTGACGCTGTAGTTCGTTACAGCGGCGGCTCCAATGCAGGCCATACCGTTGTAGTTAACAACATTAATTATAAGCTGCGTCTGCTGCCCTCCGGCGTACTGTTCAATGATAAGACTAACGTTCTGGGCAATGGCGTTGTAATCAACCCCGGCGTTGTGCTGGCTGAAATCGCCGGCATGAAGGAAAAGGGCATTGATTGCAGCAATCTGGTTATCTCTGACCGTGCACACGTTGTTCTGCCGTATCATCAACGTCTTGATGAGCTGCAGGAGGAAGCACTGGGCAATCACAAAATCGGCACCACCAAAGGCGGCATCGGCCCCTGCTACATGGATAAGGTTGCTCGCGTAGGCATCCGTATCTGCGATCTGATGGAGCCCGAAACCTTTGCTGATAAGCTGAAGGTTAATCTGGAAGCAAAAAATGCTATTATCACCAAAATTTACGGTGCAGAACCGTTTGACTATGATACCGTACTGAAGGAATATCTGGCTTATGCAGAAGAGCTGCGTCCGTATGTTGCCGACACCGGCGTTGTTATGGATGAGCTGTTCAGCGCCGGCAAAAACGTTCTGTTTGAAGGCGCACAGGCTACCTTCCTCGATATCGACCATGGTACCTATCCGTATGTTACCAGCTCCAACCCGACTGCAGGTAATGCCTGCACCGGCAGTGGCGTAGGTCCCCGCTTCATCGACCATGTTGTTGGCGTAGTTAAGGCTTATACCACCCGCGTTGGTGAAGGCCCCTTCATCACCGAGCTGCTGGATACCGACGGCCCCGGCAACCAAATCCGCGAAACCGGCCATGAATACGGCACCGTAACCGGTCGTCCGCGTCGCTGCGGCTGGCTGGATGCTTTCATGCTGCGTTACAGCGCACGCCTGAACAGCCTGGATTATTTGGCAATTACCCGTCTGGATATCCTCGACCAAATGCCGAAGATTAAAATGTGCGTTGGCTACAAGATTGGCGATGAGGTTCTCAAACGCATTCCTGCAAGCCTGAACGTTCTGGCTAAGGTTGAGCCGATTTTCGAAGAGTTCGACGGCTGGATGACAGATATCAGCGGCATCCGCAACTATGACGAGCTGCCGGAAAACGCTAAGAAATATCTGGCTAAAATCAGCGAGGTATCCGGTGTTGAGCTGGGTATTATCTCCGTTGGTCCTAACCGTGAGCAGACCATCGTTCTGAAAGAGCTGCTGTAAGCTTAGGCTGCTGAAAAAACAGCAAAAATATTTAAAAAAGTACTTGACTTTCCTTGTGTTAGTCTGTATACTATTAATGTTGCTAATTTATGGCGACAAATGATTCACTAGCTCAGTTGGTAGAGCACCTGACTTTTAATCAGGGTGTCCCGAGTTCGAGTCTCGGGTGGATCACCAACGAAAATATGCCGTTCTTCGAAAGAAGAACGGCTTTTTTGTATTTGCGGATACAAATTCCGGCAAAACAGAATATAGTCCTGAAAATTTCTTCCTTGCTAATCAATTCCTGCGGTAGTAATATGTAAGTGATAAGCAACGATTTTACAGACTTTTTTGGAGGTGCTTTGATGAAAATAGTAGTTATGGAGCCGTTAGGCGTAAAGATGGAACAGATAAATGCACTGGTAGCGCCGCTGCAGGCTGCAGGCCATGATTTCGTTTATTATACCGCAAAGGAAACAGACCAGGAAAAGCTGCTGGCGCGAGTGCAGCAGGCCGATATTATCATGCTGGCCAACCAGCCGCTGAGTGCGGAGATTATCAACGCCTGCCCTAATTTGAAAATGCTTTCTGTGGCCTTTACCGGCGTAGACCATATTGCGCTGGCTGCCTGCCGTGAGCGCGGAATTTTAGTGTGCAATGCCGCAGGCTATTCCACCAATGCGGTAGCAGAGCTGACCTTCGGTTTGGCTATCAGCGTTATCCGCAACATCGTTCCTTGTGATGCACGCTGCCGTCAGGCAGGAACGAAGGATGGCCTGGTAGGCTTTGAGCTGTTCGGCAAGACCTTCGGCGTAGTCGGCACCGGTGCGATTGGCAGCAGAGTGGCGAGGATTGCCGCTGCCTTCGGCTGCAGGGTGCTGGCCTACAGCCGTACCCCAAAGGCAGAGCTGCAGGCTGACGGTGTACGCTATGTAAGCCTGGATGAGCTTTTGGCTGCCAGCGATTTTGTCAGCCTACATGTGCCGCTGACGGACGCAACCCACGGACTGATTAACGCTGAGGCTATTGCCAAGATGAAGTCGACGGCCGTACTGCTGAATACTGCGCGCGGTCCTGTTGTGGACAGCGAGGCACTGGCACAGGCGCTGAACGAAGGAAGCTTGGCGGGTGCAGGCATTGATGTGTTTGAGGGCGAGCCGCCGATTGCACCGGAGCATCCTCTGTGCCATGCGAAGAACACCGTGCTGACACCGCACGTGGCCTTCGCCAGCGCCGAAGCACTGGCTGCACGTGCTGACATCGTTTTTGCCAACATCGAAAAATGGCTGGCAGGCACACCGCAGAACGTAATTAAGTAAAAAACACTATGAAAAGGCTCAATAATTTATATTATTCCAAGAGAATAAAAGAGCTTTTGGCAGAGCTGCAGACAGCGGGAACAACGCTGGTTGTTGCTCCCATGGGCTACGGCAAAACGTTGGCAGTGCAGTACTTTTTGCAGGAGCAGGAGCGCTGCGGCAAAAAGGTGCTGCGCCAGAGTATTTACGGCGCCGGTGCAGAGGCCTTCTGGCAGGGAGTGTGCCACAGCTGGCAGGGTACGGAGCTGGGCTCTGCGCTGCTGCAGCAGTCTTTACCTGCCGATGCCAACGCCAAAACGCTGGTACTGGAGCTGTTCCGTCAGCTGCTGCCGCAGGAGCCTGTCTATTGGTTTATAGATGATTTGCATCTGCTGGAAAGCAGCGAGGCGATTGATTTTCTCTTTGCTCTGAGCAAGGCAGGCTTTGCTGATTTGCACCTGCTGCTGGTAAGCAGAGGGCAGATTTTTGATGGCAGCCGTTTACTGGAGCTGGGACGTAAGGTCTTTTGCCTTGATAAGCATGACCTGGCGCTGCAGCGTGACGAGCTGGCGGAATACAGTAGCAGATGCGGCCTGCAGCTTACGGCACAGCAGCTGGATGCTTTGCATGAGGCCTGTGAGGGCTGGTTTTCCGTTACCTATCTTAACTTTTTGAACTACGACAGGTATCAGCGCTTTTGCCTTGATACAGGCAGCGTTTATGAGATGATAGCCAATGTACTGCTGCGGCCGCTGCCGTCGGAGCAGCAGCGCTTGCTGCTGCTTATGGGGCAGCCGGAGGAATTCACTCCGGAGCAGGTGGCCTATGCCTATGGCGCAAGCTGCAGAGAATCTGTAAGCAGACTGCTGGAATGCAATGCCTTTATTATCAGGCTGGCGAACGGCAGACTGCGGTGTCACCATATGCTGAAGCAGGCAACGCGCCATGCCTTCGGCCTGCTGCCGGAGGCTGAGCAGCAAATGTACTTCCGTCGCCTGGGACAATGGTACGCGCAGCAGAGGGAGTACGAGGAAGCGCTGGACTGGCTGTACCGCGGCCATGATTTTGACGGCCTGCTGGCTGCAGTGCAGCAGCTGCGCGACTGGTCGATGCGCCCGCAGCACAGGCAGCATCTTTTCGACTGGCTGCGCGAATGTCCGCCGGAAATCTTGTGGCAGTATCCGCAGGCGGTGCTGATTATTATGCGGCGCATGTTTTCGCTGAACATGGTGCCGGAAATGCTGCAGGTCAAGGAATGGTACGTGACGGCTCTGGAGCGCAATACTGCGCTCAGCCAGCGTGAGCGCGATAATTATTACGGCGAGCTGGAGGTTATTCTGAGCTTTTTGGCCTTCAACAGCATCACCGGTATGAGCGAGCATCACAGGCGTGCCTACAAGCTGCTGAGCGGTGCTCCGCAGACGCTCAGCAAGCAGGGCATCTGGACCTTCGGCGCGCCCAGTGTTCTGGGGCTGTATTTGCGCACGGGCTGCAGTCTGCGGCAGACGGTGGAGGATATGCAGGAGTGCATGCCACCGTACTATCTGCTGAGCGGCTGGCACGGTGCCGGAGCCGCCGAGTTGACGGAGGCGGAAGCCCTTTTGCTGCAGGGACGCGTGGGCGAAATGGATATGCCTCTGCAAAAGGCGTATTATCAGGCGGAAAAGCATGGGCAGGAGTGTATTACCATCTGCTGCGACTTCATGGAAATGCAACGTGATATTTTCCGCGGCGTTTACAGCAGTAAGGCGGAAGCGTACAGCCGCCATCAGTGGCAGCTGCAGCCATGGAAGCAGAGCATGTTGCTGAATACTGCCGATATGTGCGCTGGCTTTTACTATGCATTGCTGGGCAAGCCGGAATATATCCCAAGCTGGCTGACGGACGGAAACGGACAGCAGCCTTCGGTGCTTTATCCTGCGCGTCCCTGCCGCAACTATATCAGTGCCCAGTGCCTGCTGGCACAAGGGCAGTATACGGAGCTTTTGGTGCGCTGGTCCGACTGGGAGCAGGAATGCCGTCCCTACAGTAATTTTTTGTGCCTGCTGTATTTGCAGGTGCAAAGAGTGGCGGCCTTTGCCGGCAGAGGCGATGTAACGAGCTGCCGCGCTTCGCTGAAGCAGGCGCTGGCAATGGCTGAGGCGGATAAGCTTGTGCTGCCGTTGGCACAGAACATAGCGCTGCTGCGTCCTTATCTGGAGCAGGAGCTGCAAGGTGAATTTTCAGCAGCGGCGGTAGCGGCGCTGCACCTGGGGCAGCAGCTGGAAGCAGGCCGGGGGCAGATTATGTCCGCACGCTTTGCCGAAGCAGGCCTGCAGGAGCTGACGGAGCAGGAGCTGCAGATAGCGCAGCTGGCCGCAGCACGCCATACGAACAGGGAGATTGCGCAAAGATTGTCGCTGTCGGAGGGGACGATTAAGCAATATCTCAATAAAATTTTTGCCAAGCTGCAGATTGATGCAGCGGCCAAAAATAAAAGACATCAGCTGGAGCGCTTTTTCCCCAACTCTTAACTAAAGGTTACTTATAGTTAATATTGACCCGGTATATACTGTAAATGAAGAAGTATATGCCGGGTCTTTTTATATCCGGCGGTTAGGAGGCGGAAAAATGAAACGGCTGAAGGTTGCGCTCGGGGCGTGCCTGGCAATGCTCGTGGCTTTTACGGCATTGGCGTGGGCGGCGACGCAGTACAAAACAACTATTAAGGTAAACGGCACCAAGCTGAATGTGCAGCGCTATGTAGAGGGCAAGGGGCCTATGAAGGATAAGGCGGTGCTGCTCAACAAGGATAATAAGGTTGTTGTGCGCTGGAAGCAGCGCGAGCTGAAAAAATGGTACTATGACGGTGATAAATATTTCCGCTTTGTACCATACAGCTACGATATGAAAAACCTGAAGCCGGGCAGATATCGCTTGGTAACGACCAGCAGCTTCGGCAAGGGCGGTGCGGTGAAAAAGACAGTCAACATCAGCTACAAGCCGCAGAGCAAGATGCAGTTCCGTGCGTCCAAGATTATCCGCAAGGGCAACGGCGATGTTTACCAGCGTCTGTATTTCAAAAAGAACAATTCTACGGGCAAGACCTGCTATGCCCAGATTTTCAATAAAAATAACAAGCTGGTCTACAGCACGAAATATAAGGCAAGAAATGCCAATCAGGATTTTGCCTTCAGCTGGAACGGCTGGGCGAGCGGCAACAGCGGCAAAAAATGTGCTAAGGGCGTATACACTGTGAAGTATTGGATGGATGGCGTTAATCCCAAAACTGCCAAATTCCGTCTGAGCATTTGAGGAGGGGAGCATAATGAAAGAAAAAATGATGCGTATTATCGTAGCTGTTATGCTTACCCTGCTGCTGTGCAGCCTGACGCTGCAGGCAGGCGCCGCCTCCAAAAATGACTGGAAGAATACGGCAGGCTGCTATGTGTGGACCGAAAGCAGCCAGTACAATAACGGCGTGCTGAATATCAAGCCCTTGGGCGACGATAAATATCTTTACGAGCTGAAGGTTATGCGTGGCAGTGAGGAAGAGGACAGTGCGGAGGATTTCGTTACTGCCGGCGTTTTTGAAATCAACGAGGACGGCGACGGTATTGCCGAGGTGGATTACAAAAATAATGATACGGTAGAGCTGCGCTTTGTGCTGAAGGACAAAAGCATTACTGCCTATCAGGACGGACCGCTGCCGCTTGATGTTCAGGGTGAATACAGATTTAACGAGGACAGCTTTGATGTATCCGAGGCTGCGGCCGCCGCGCTGCTTGCCGGCCTGCCGGAAAAGCAGACGGGTTTGCCGGAGGATACCGATGATTATAAGCTGCTTTATGCGGAGGAGCCTGTGGACGGCTGGTTCTACCAACTGACGGCGCTGGATGATGAGGGCGAGGTTATTGCCAAATTTTTGGTAGCTGCCGATTTGAGCGCTGTGTACCGCAACGATAAAGAGGATGAGGTAAGCCTTATTTACGGTGACCCGATCAATATGCTGGCTGCCAAAAGAGCACCGCTTGTAGAGGAGGATGAGCTGGAAGGTCCTGCAATCGAAAGCGGCGAGCTGGAGGGTGACGAGGATGCGCCTGACCTGCCTGCAACCGCAGCTTCCGAGCTTAGCCCGTTGGTGACGGTGGCTCCGGAGGAGGCAAGCCTGAAGGTGGGCGAGCGTACACGCATAGTTGCTTCGCTGCCGGGCTGCGTAGGCTATAATGTAACGGATTTGCGTTCCTCCAATAGTGATATAGTGAAGGTGGACGGCGATGTACAGCTTTTGGCTGTGAAGCCGGGAACTGCGACGATTAGCGGCAAGCTGCTGCTGGAAAAGGGAGAAAAGGCCTTTATGACGCAGATTACTGCCTATGAGCCGAAGCTGGAGGCTCCGAATCTGCCGGCGCACTTGGGAATAGACGAGGCGCTGAAGCTGGAGGCCTACGTTGTGGGCGAGGCTGACAGCGTGACACCGGAGTGGAGCGTGAGCGATGAAAAAATTGCCGTTATTGAAGATGGCAAGCTGATCGGCAAGGCTGACGGCGTGGTTACCGTTACGGCAGTCCATGGCGAGATGAAGAGCCAATGGCCGGTGGCTGTGGGCACGGCGGAGCTGCCTGCTGCCGAGGATGAGGAAGAAAATGAGAATGACGATGACGGTTTTGGCCTGCTGACGATTATCGGCGGCGTAATTATCATCGGTGGTGCTGCCTTCTTCTTCCTGCGCAGAAAACGCAAATGATAAGCCGATGCTGTAAAGCATTATGCTTACCGAAAAAAATATGAAGCATCGGAGGCTGAGCTGCGCCAGCCTCCTTGGTGCGCCTGCGGCGATGCTGTTGCTTGTGACCGCAGGCGTATTTTTTTGTGTGCGGGTATATGCTGTTACGTCCGTTTTTGCCTGCCCAAGCGTCCTTGCCGTTGCCTGCAGGCGCGGGAAATCACAGTTATTTTACACTCTGACAATGTTTCACAAAATCTCTGTAAAAAAAGTAACAAAAAGTTTTCAGTTGGACGTTACAAATGGCGAAAAATCTAGTATAATAATATTAAAGTGTATTATACTTTACAAAATCTCTGAGATCTCAAACTGGCGCCAAATCAATCAAAGTAAAATGAGGTAGAATAGTAGAAATGTTTTTTGATTCTTATGACACACCAGTCTTCAGACCTCCCAGTGAGGCACGCAGCTTTATTTTGCGCGTTACGCGCGGCTGCGCACATAATAAATGCACCTACTGCAACATGTACAGAGGTGTTCCCTTTCAGATTTTGAAGGATGAAGAAATTTCCCGTCAGATAGCGCTGGCGGCTCATTACGGCAAGAACAAGGTGCGCCGCGTCTTTTTGGCGGACGGCGATGCTTTGGTGTTGCCTACGGCCAAGCTGCTGAAGATTCTGCAGGTACTGCGCGAGCAGTTTCCGCATCTGCAGCGCGTTGCCAGCTATGCTGCACCCAAGGATATCCTGCGCAAGAGCGAGGAGGAGCTGCGCCAGCTGAAGGAAGCAGGCCTGAAGCTTTTGTATTACGGCATGGAAACAGGCGACGACGCTACGCTGAAGGCTGTCAGCAAGGGTGTTGATGCCGAGCAGGCGATTGAAGCAGGACGCAGAGTTACCGCCAGCGGCATGAAGCTTTCTATGATGATTATTCTGGGGCTGGCAGGTGCGGAGGGTAGCGAACGCCACGCACTGGCAACTGCTAAGGCGATTAATATTATCAAGCCGACGCATTTGAGTGCACTTTGCCTGATGCTGTACCGCGGCAGCGAGCTGCTGGACCAGTACGAGGCAGGCAAGTTCAATCCGCTTTCACCGGCAGGACTGATGCGCGAGCTGAAGCTGATAATAGAAAATATAGATTTACCTGCGGACAGGCACTGCCTTTTCCGCAGTAACCATGTATCAAACTACGTTCAGCTGGCAGCAACACTGCCGCATGACAAGCAGCGTCTGCTGCGCGATATTGATTACAGTATTGCTCAGCTGAGCAAGCTGAAAAGCTGGGACGTATATAACTACAATTAATTTTTAATTTTGCATTTGAGCGGGGCTGATGAAGATGAAAAAGAAGCTGGCTTCTGTGCTGACCGTAATCATGCTGGCCTGCAGCCTGCCGTGGCAGGCACAGGCTGCAGCGCCTATTGTCAGCAACAAACCGCATAAGGCACCGGTGGCAACGCCGCCGGCCGTAAGCGAGGCGCAGCCTGTGAGGGCGGTGCCGGAGCCTGTTGCCGTCAAAGCTGATACCGCAGCCAAGCCTGCTGCCGAAGTGAAGGCCCCCAAGCAGGCGAAGCCTGAGAAAAAGGCGAAGAAAACCGCAAAGAAAAAGTCTAAAAAAACGAAGGAAAAGCAGTCCAAGGTGCAGGTGCAGCAAAGCAACTGGCGCCTGAAGGTGGCACAGCAAAAGCTGCAGGTGCTGGGCTTCAGTGACGAACGCCCCAGCGGACGCATGACGGAGGCTACCAGCACTGCGCTGAAAAGCTTCCAGAAGCAGCACAAGCTGAAGGCGGACGGTGAGCTGAATGATGCAACCTATCATAAGCTGACCTGGGAGGCCTTTGCCAAGGAAGGCATCCCCAAGGTTAAGGGCAAGGAAATCGTCAGCCGTGCTGCCAAATACAAGGGTGTTCCCTATGTGTTCGGCGGAACCACGACCAAGGGCTTTGACTGCTCCGGTTACGTGCAGTATGTGTTTAAGGACTGCAAGGCCAAGCTGCCGCGACTGGCAGACGAGCAGGCGTTACAGGGGATTTTTGTAACGCAGAAGCAGCTGCGGCCCGGTGATTTGGTATTCTTTACCACCTACGCCGCGGGCGCGTCGCATGTGGGTATTTATGCCGGTGACGGACAATTTTGGAGCGCATCCTCGTCCAAGGGTGTAATGCTTTCGTCGTTGAAGGACGATTACTGGAAACAACGCTATTATGGAGCACGCCGGGTGTTGATTACGAACGGCGAGGTTTATAAATAAAAGTTCTGCTGACGGCAGCCGACTGTCGGACAGCGGGGGAGGGTATAAAATATGATTCGTGAGAGAAGAAATAAGGACAAGCTGGCTTCTTATTACAGAAAGTTTATGGAAGAGGGTATTGTTGACCCCAACGTGCATCCGTGGGTTGCCGACAGCTGGCAGCGTTGCCGTGCTATGCATCTGCCGCACGAAACCATGCCCAAAATCAATAAGCTGAGCCACGAAGAGATTATCGCACACCAAAAGACACATGAGTTCATTGTCAAATATGTTGACGGTCTGTATGAGCAGAGCAAGCAGCATTTCAATATCCATAACCTGAGCATGCTGCTGATTGACGAAAACGGCTATGTAATCAAAAACTACGCTATGCCGTTCTTTCAACGCATTATCGAGGATATTCAGGGTATGCGCGTTCTGGAGGAGGATGTTGGTACCTCCAGCATCAGCATTGCGCGCGAGCATAACGTGCCCTTTTTGATGTTCGGCCCGGAAATGTGGATTAAGGACAGCCATTCCGGCGATGCCTGCAGTGCGCCTATTTGCGTAAACGGCAAAATCCGCTATATTATTTCCTTCTTTTCCTTGGATCAGAACGATTTGCCCTATGATTTGCTTTTGAGCCTGCTGATGACGATGAAATATTCCATCGAGCAGCACCTGAATATGCTGGAGGCATGGAGCATCAACCGCATTATGATGGAGCAGCTGCCGGTAACCGTTTACTGGCTGGGCAAGGACGGCAGCGTGAAATACTGCAACGAAAACGGACGCAAGCGTCTGGAAGGACATGAGCGTCTGGAGGACGTGTTCCTGAACTACGAGCATATTCCTATCAAAAAAGCGTTGCATGGCGTAGCAACACAGCGTCGTGAAATCACCTGGATTACCCAAGACAGAACCTTTGAGGATATTACCACCGTTATGCCTATTAAGGTTGGCAGCGAGGTAGAAAGTGCTTTGGTGCTTTCCATGTCCATTGAGGATTTGAAAACAACCATCGCCCATGCAACCGGTTACAGCAGCCGTTACAGCCTGTACAGCATGGTTGGTGAAACCAGCGAATTTTTGGCGCTGCAGCATAAGGCAAGCCGCGTTGCCCGCACCGACCACAACATCCTGCTGCAGGGCGAGCCCGGTACCGGCAAGCAGCGTTTGGCACACGGCATTCATCAGGCCAGCCCTCGCGCTGCCGCTCCGCTGATTGCGGTAAAATGTCACAACGCATCTATGGCAGAGCTGGAGGCTGAATTCTTCGGCACCAATGAGGACGGACAGCAGTCCGCAGGCAAGCTGGAGCTTGCTATCGGCGGTACGCTGTTCCTCGACGAGGTAGAAAAGCTGCCGCTAGAAATGGGCGACAAGCTGGCTGATGCGCTGACGCATGGCCTGCCTGCAACGGAAAAGGGCGGCAAGCCGCGTATGTTCGATGTGCGCGTAATCGCTGCCTGCGATTCTAACCTTAAGCGCCTGGCAGATAAGGGCCTGTTCTCCCGCAATCTGTATGAGCTGGTGCTGGATACCACCATGCGCGTGCCGCCTCTGCGCGAGCGCGTGAAGGATATCGAGGTTATCGCTTCGCATATTCTGGTGGAAATGTCCGCACAGCATAACCTTCCGCAAAAACGCCTGTCTCCGGAGGCTGTTTCCCTGCTGCTGTCCTGCAGCTGGCCGGGCAACATCAAGCAGCTGCAGGGTGTTATCGAGCAGGCCTTCTTCCACACTCCCGGCAGCATCATCGAAGCGGAAAATATTAAGCTGCCCGGTGACAAAACCTTGGAGCGCTCCTGGAAGTATGACAAGGAAGCCTTTATTGCAGCCTGGAAATCCGCTGGCGGCAATATCAGTAAGCTGGCAACAATGCTTGATGTCAGCCGTGTAACCCTGTACCGTTATCTGAAGAAGTACGGCTTGGGACCGAAAGCAAAATAAAATTTATCATGATTGCCCCTGAAGCAGGCTTGCCCTGCTTCGGGGGCTTTTGCGTTTTTTTGGGGCGGTTTTGGCGCTGTGAGGCGAATTTAGAAGAGAAAAGTGCAACATGTTGCAGAAATCTCTTGCAGAAATGGTGTTGAGGGTGAATGTTGGGAAGAAAAAGGCAAATTTAGAAGAGAAAAATGCAACATGTTGCAAAAATATCTTGCAGAAATGGTGAGCTGTTGGAAATACGCAGAGATTTTTATTTGGAAAAGCTGATAAACACAGGCAAAGCATATTCTGACAGACTCTATTAGATTGAAAGCTGAAGGAGAAATTTTCGCCAAAAATAAAATAATATTCCGACTATTGTTTAGCAAAGCAAATATCTGAGCTAAAAGAGCAGATTTTGTTACTCTATCTGTTTGAAAATTTACATATTATTTTGATATGTTCGGTGTTTTATTAAAAATTTAATAAAACATAGATATGATACAATAGGTTTTCATCAGTTTTATTGCTTTGCCTATCTTATGAGTGATTTCGCTGTATATAAAAATTTATTTATATTTTTAGGAGGCCTTGTTATGAAAAAGAATAAGAGTTTAACTACTAAAGGATTGATTGGACGCAAAGTGTTGGCTGCAGCGGTAACATTGTGTGCAATATCCGGATGCTTTCTGGCTGCACCAGTGTACGCTGCAAGGATTGATGATAGTACGAGTTATATAAATGACAAAATTATAGATGCTGGAAATAGCAATTCAGTATACATCTATGGTGGGAAAGATGCTGTTGTAGAAATAAAACAAGGAATCTTAACGTTAAAAAATGATGGGGATTATCCTAGTGTGGCAGTTGAAGAAAATAGTAAATTAACGTTTAAGGGTGATAAAGTTTTAATAGAAAAGGGAGATAAATGGGACGACAATGCTGTTATATGGGTTGACGATAACTGTAACTTGGATTTTGCTAATGCTAAAACAACAATTACCGGCTATGGTGCAATCGGATTATCTACAGGTGAAGGCGCTAGTATCTCTTCTAATGAACTTTTAATATCTAATATTTCTACCGACGATTGGCATCAAGGCTTGGAGTTGAACAGCAAGTCTCAATTTGTAGGAAATGGAAAAGTAACTATTAATATTGAGAATGGAAAAAATGTTATTGGTATATATTCCGATGGAGCTAGTCTGACTTTTAATAATGATTTAATCATAAAAAATACAGGCAACACAAGTACCGAGAATAATATAGGTATTAATTTAATTGACAACACTAGAAATTCCAAAAAATTTCTTAGCAATAAGAACATAGATGTTGATTTGCAAGGTGGTAAAGATGGCACTGGTTTTTATTAAACACATACTAATGACATTAAAGTGGATGGTCATTTAAAGATTAATGTGAACTGTGCTGAGGTTGTTCAGCAGGTTGGCAATAAAGGCTTATATATGACAGAAAGAAGTAATTTTGTAGGCAAGACTGCAGATATTACTGTTAGTGGAAAGAAGGGCGTTGCTCTTTATGGTCAGGCTAATAATTCTACTTTCAATAATGATAGAGCTACGATTGCTTTTAGTGATGCTGTTAAGGTGAGTGCAGAGATTGCTATATTTGCAAACAGTGTGCAAAAGAACGAAAATGTTGCCGTTGTTGATTTGCAAAAGGATTTCATCAGTTTACATGATAATTCCCAGATTAGTGTAGATGGTAACAGTAGAGTGGATATTAATAATAACGGCGAGGGTGTTGTGCAGTTTAGTGGTATTATGGGCGTTTTCCAGGAAGGCGCAATAACCACTGGGGATGCTAATATCAATATGAATATGAATAATGGCACATCATATTGGAATCTGACCGGTAACAGCTGGATGAATACATTAAATATTGCTAACGGTGCTAAGCTGGATATGACTGCCGATAAAGATGATAACAAGTTCAGTAAATTGTATTTGAAGAATCTGAAGGGGGATGGCGCTTCTCAAAACCTTATAAAAATGGATATCGATGCTTCTGAAAATGCAGATAACAGCGACCATATTTATGTAAAGGGCCTTCATAATGGCATTCATTATATCACTTTGGATAATGTGGCAGCGGATGGCTCTCACGATGGTGCAGAGGGTACTGTTTTGGTAAGCGTCAAGAATGAACAAGGTGAGTTTAAGGCTAAGGATAGTGAAGGCACTTTGTTCTGGAACAAGTATGACTTGGCTAAGTATGAAAAGGCTAATGGTGATACTGTTACCGAAGGCTATAATACAGACTGGTATTTGAAGGATATAGAAAAGCTTAATAAACCTACTACCAGTGTAGAAACTGTTCTGGCTGTTAATTCTTTGAACTACCACACCTAGCGTACAGAAAATGATAAGCTGCTGCAGCGTATGGGCGAGCTGAGACATAATGGTGAGGAAGAGCAGGGTGCTTGGTTCCGAGTAAAAGGCAGCAAGATTGGTTATGACGGCAGCTTTGAGAACAAGTACACTACCTACGAATTGGGTTATGACACAGTTACCAAACGTACCGATGACGTAGTGCGTTATCAGGGCGCAGCGCTGAGCTATGTGGATGGCAAGAGCAGCTATAGTTGTGGCAGTGGCGACAATCATGGCAAGTCTATTAGTTTCTATACCGCTGAACAATATAGCAAGGGTCATTACCTTGATTTTGTGTTCAAGATTAGCAATATGGATAATGATTTCAAGGTATTTGATACCAAAGGTAACAAAATTACCGGCGAGTATGATAATACCGGCGTGTCCATCAGTGCAGAATATGGTCGTAAAAACGATTTGAACAATGGCTGGTACATTGAGCCTCAAGCACAGCTGACTTTGGGTTACATGGGCGGTGCAAGCTATGAAACAGATAATGGTATTTTGGTTGATCAAAGCGGTATTAAGAGTGCACTTGGTCGCATTGGCTTCAATATTGGCAAGAAGATTGGCGAAAAAGGTATTGTATATGCTAAAGCAAACCTGCTCCATGAATTTGGTGGTGGCTATGATGTAGTAATGGAGGCAGAAGACAGCAGCTTACCCGTAAGCAACACCTATAATGATACTTGGTTTGAATACGGCTTGGGTGTAGCTTTGGCAACCAGCAAAAACAGTCATGTTTACTTTGATGTAGAACGCAGCACGGGCAGCGATTTCTACAAGGATTGGCAATGGAATGCTGGCATGCGTTGGAACTTCTAAAAATTTAAGATATATATCCTTGGACCGTACCAACCATGTAAGCAACAGCCGTACCGCTCTGGCTCGTGAGGTTATCGACCTCCGCGGTCAGCTGGCAGTAATGGGTGCTAAAATGGCTAAGATGGAAAAAGCATTCGGTATGCTGGATGAAACCAAGACCAAGCTCTTACCGGATGTTCCGGCTAACCACTGGGCATATGAATACATCGCTAAGCTGGCAGGCAACGGCTACATCGAAGGCTATCCTGACGGCAACTTCGGCGGTGACCGTCTGATGACTCGTTATGAATTTGCTGCAATGCTTTATCGTGCAATCGAAAACGGCGCAGCTCTGGAAGAAAAGATCATCAAAGAATTTGAGCCTGAATTGGGCCGCATCCGTGTAGACCGCATCAGCGGTGAAGATGGCGATCGCGATAAGATCGAACGTGTACGCGTAAACGATACTAAAGGCGAGCGCGACCATTACGGCAACAAGCTGGCAAAATAAATTGTCGGCAGTGACAAGTGAATAAAGCTCAGTAAACAGTAAAGGCGTTCTCTCGCAGGGGAGAACGCCTTTTGCAGTAATGAAATATGCCCTAAGTGTAATAGCACTTTTTGCTTAACGAACTATTGTTTTAAAAATGTTTCTGTGTTATAATTACCTTAGTTGCATAGGTAGCCGCATTTTGGCGGAGCTTATGCCTGGTCGTGCGGACCAGTGGCGCCTGTCGAGCTTTCGGCAGGCGCCTTTTCCTTTATGTCAGTCGCAATTGCCGGCTTATATATTTTTACTGCAAATTATGCTATAATCAAAGGAGGAAACATATGCAAAAGCAAATCTCTAATCTCGATAAGCTGACTCTGTCTAACGATTTTCTTTTCAAGCACGTTATGCTCAGGAAGCGCATCTGCAAGCATATTCTGGAAGAGCTTTTACACACCCAAATTGCAGATATTACCTATCTTGAAGCAGAGCAGACTATTGATGTTTATCCTGACAGCCATGGTATTCGTTTGGATGTTAGAATTGCAGATACTGCCAATACTCATTACAATTTGGAAATGCAGGTAAAGAATCCTGTTAATCGTGCTACAGGAAAATTTCTGTTGCCTAAGCGTACCCGCTACTATCAGGCTATGCTTGATACGGATATGCTGCAAAAAGGTCAGGATTATGACGAATTATCTCCTACGTATATAATTTTCTTCTGTCTGTTTGATTTTTTTCAGGATTCTCAGCGTATTTATACCTTTAAGAAGTGTTGTCTGGAAAACATGAATATTGAATTGGCAGATGAAGCAGTTATTATGTTTCTCAATACCTTGGGAACCAAAGGTGATGTGTCACCGGACATTCAAAGCCTGTTTGACTACATCAACAGCAATACTATTAACAGTAATTTTACACGTGAGGTTGCTGACACTATTGTAGAAATTAAAAATGACAAGAAAGTGAGGGATGCCTATATGACTTACGAAATGCGTATGAAAGACCTGCGTGACGAAGCACATGCCGAAGGTCTGGCCGAGGGTAAGGCTCAGGGTCTCGCCGAAGGCAAGGCAGAAGGTCTCGCCGAAGGCAAGGCAGAAGGTCTCGCCGAAGGCAAGGCAGAAGGTCTCGCCGAAGGCAAGGCAAAAGAAAAGACTGCAACTGCAAAGCGTCTTTTAAGTATGGGATTATCTGTAGAGGATATTGCTAAGGCTACTTCACTTTCCGTTGAGCAGGTTGAAGCAATTAAGGCGGAATGAATTTGACAAGAAAGTGAGGGATGCCTATATGACTTACGAAATGCGTATGAAAGACCTGCGTGACGAAGCACATGCCGAAGGTCTGGC
>ENA-UERK01000698-UERK01000698.1-human-gut-metagenome-genome-assembly--contig:-NODE-698-length-27655-cov-10.460693_pt1 | contig 27655 bp, 17 predicted proteins | sample MGYA00242957_ERZ507957 | MGnify/ENA primary metagenome ERZ507957 (study PRJEB26167, sample SAMN06115538) | human gut metagenome | host: Homo sapiens | place: China:Heilongjiang | collected 2015-11-06...
GTTGTAATGAAAGTTCAAAATACTCAGCATTTTTGAAAAATTTCAACTTATTCAGAACAATCCCTCCGGCGCTTCGCACCACCTCCCTTTACACAAGGGAGGCATTAATTTATGCAAGTTCCCCAAAACCGGGGGTATCGACACGCTCAAACTGCCGCGAAATACGGCAGCTTTAAATATTATCTTTTTGTGCCCGCAACTACAAATTTTTCGTCATCCGAAACGGCGGTGTCAACCTCGAAATACGGCGCAAATACCGCGCTCAGCTCCTCGGCTGTCAGCATCTCGCGTGAGACGCTGCTCGCTCTGCCGCTGTGATGTCTGTTCAGAGCCTCAATGCTCATGCCGTGCGCCACGGTCAGCCGCCCGTCGGGCTTAAGCCACCGGGACAGGCGCCTAACGAGCCTCTCCGGGCTCTCGAAATGCGGAAACGCGTTATATACCACGCAGCAGTCGCACAGGCGCTCGACGGCTATTTCCTCAACGTCGCCGCAGATGACCTCGACCCGCGGATCGTGCATTTTCGATGCGGCTATACGCGCCATTTCCGACGAGATATCAACGCCGATAACGCGTTCCGCGCCGCGTGCGAGGTAATACGGGAACATAACTCCCGTGCCGCAGGCGACGTCCAGAACGACGGAGTTTTCTTTCACTCCGGCGGCGTCAAGTATGAAATTTATCTTCTCGTCGCTCTTTATCATTTCGGCATCCCACTCCGGAGCCATGCGGTCAAAGAACGCCGCTACTTCTTTTTTATTCATGTGCCGTCCCCCGTGTTTTTTTTGCAGAGATATGATACCACACGGCCGCCCGATTATCAATACGAGTATGAACAAAGCAGTCTGCGGAGAAGTTTGTATCGTTCGGCAAGCAAGCCGTTGTGCACTTCGCAAATCTCGATTCGTATATGAAAAGCCGAAAGGGAAATCGGGTTTCTCTCTAATACCGAAACTTTTTATAACGTAAAAGGCCTCCCGCTTCGGGGCGGTCCAATAAAACAGTACAATAATGTTTTCGGGAAGGCGGCGTGAGAAATCACGCCGCCTTTCCGTTCATAACGTCATAGAGTAAATTGGCGGGGAGTATGCCGATATAGTTGTAGCTGATGGTCACATCCTGCACTCGGTGTCCGCTGGACTTGTCCGGTGCATGAACATATACGGCATTGACCATATCGTTCAGAATAGTGGACGTCAGCTTTTCCAAGTACAGGTATTTCTTTGCCTGTCGGATAAACCTATCAACATTCTCCGCTTGATCTTCTTGATTCTGTATTCCGTTTTCAAGCATTTCAATCTTGGCTCTCAAGTCTGCCTGCTCCTGCTCATAATCATCAGACAACATCTGAAAACGAGCTTCGGACAGTTTTCCGTTGACCATATCCTCATAAATACGCTTGAACAATCTGTCCAGTTCAGCCAGACGATTTTCGGATTTCTGCAAGGTTCGCTTCTTGGCAGAAAGCTCTTTCCTTGCTTCTTCGCTTCGCTTGGCACCCAATGCTCTGCGGAATGCATCCTCATAGCCTGCAACACAGGAGATTACCAACCTCATGTGCTGGAGCGTACCTTCTTCCAGTACAACGGCTCTGATGAAGTGGGTGTCACAGACCTCCTTACCCTTTTTACGGGAAGTGGAGCAAACAAAGTGGTCTTGTCTGGTTTCAAAACTGTTGCTGGTGCAGTAGTACAATTTCTCACCGCAATCGGCACAGCGGACGAGACCGGAGAACATATTGGTCTTGCCTGTTCTGGCGGGTCTGCGCTTATTCTTGCGAAGCTCCTGCACACGGGCGAAGGTTTCTTCGTCAATAATAGCTTCATGGGTGTTCTCGAAAATCTTCCATTGGTCGGGAGGGTTTTCGAGTTTCTTTTTGCTTCTGTACGACTGCTTGCGGGTCTTGAAGTTGACCATGTGACCAAGGTATTCCATCTTTTCCGGTATGCCGGTGATAGTTCGTGGTGCCCAATTGTAAGGATTATCCGGTGTCTTTGCAGGAGCATTACGTCCCATCTTCATCCAATGGACGGTGGGGCAATCCACCTTTGCTTCCTTCAGCTTCTTGGCAATCTGAGAGGGGCCGAAGCCCTCCATACACCATGCGAAGATCTGACGGACAACAGCTACGGCTTCATCGTCCACAACCCAATGTCTCTTTGGATTGTCGGGGTCTTTCATGTAGCCATAGGGTGGGTTGGTGGTCAGATACTCACCGGATTCGCCTTTCTGCTTCATAACCGCTTTGACCTTTTTACTGCTGTCCTTGACATAGAACTCGTTGATGATATTCAAGAACGGAGTAAAGTCGTTGTCCTGCTGATTGGCGCTGTCCACACCGCTGTTCACGGCGATGAAACGGACATCGTGTTCGGGGAAAAGCATTTCTGTGTAGAGACCGACTTCCAGATAGTTTCTGCCGATACGGCTCATATCCTTGGCGATGATAACACCGACCTTATTGTTCTCGACCGACTCAATCATTCGTTTCCAATCGGGTCTGTTGAAGTTGGCACCGGAGTAACCATCGTCCACGAAAAACTGGATGTTGCGGAAACCTTGTTCTTGTGCGTATTTTTTGAGAATCGCCTTTTGATTGACAATGCTGTTGCTCTCTCCTGTGAGTTCGTCATCACGACTCAATCTACAGTAGATAGCAGTAATTTTGTCAGACTGCCTATTCATATCTTGTTCCTCCTTAATCGGCGGGCAGTCTGCCAATACAGGATTGCTTGTATATATCATATCACACATTCGTGAATAAACCCACCCTTTCGTTAGAATATTTTTTGAGCATTTTTAGTTTTCTCTTGCCATGTGGTCGAGCAACTTACCGGAAAGACTTCGTGTGCCATCGTAGCTACCGCCAAATCGGTAAGTAGTCTGACCGGAACGAATGGTTACGGTGATCTTTGGCAGCTCTGCCGCACAGTAGTTGTGAACGATGATACTGCCGTTTTCATTGACTGTGTAATTCTTGTTTTTCTGTTCATTCATATAATTGTCCTTTCTTGATTTTTGGAATGGATGGGAATGGAAACGAATCGAAGGGAAGGATTAACGCTCCAGTTCCTGTTTGCGTTCGATTTTTCTGCCAAGGGTCTGCTCGATATTGTGGCGAATGGTATCAAGCCGCTGTGCTTCGTCTTTGGCGGTCTGATACTGGTTGTAAAGCTTGTTTTTCTCTTTGATGAGCTGTTCCACTTCCGTCTGCAATGCCTTGTAGCTCGGCAGCTTCTTGAGTCCCTTGGAATCAAAATATCGTTTGGCGGCGTTCAGAATGATGAAGTCGCTGTCATGCTCGTCACGATATTTCTGACGGGCTTTTTCTTTCTTACAGGCTTTCAGCTCGTCAACCACATATCGTGTTTTGTGATAGTTCAGCACATAGTCACGGAACTCTTTCTTTTCTGCAATTGTAGCTTCCACTGATTTCATTTCTGTGCGAATATCACTCAGCTTTTCGTGGGCGGCATCACAGGCGGCAGCCAATGCTTCGGGAGAATCAAATCCCATTTCCTGATACAGCAGATAGGCACGGCTGGCATTTTTGAGATTGTGTTTCTTTGCCCAATGCTCGTAACCTTTGCCTTTTTCCTTTGCGGCATCAATATCCACCATGCGGCTAACAGTATCACGCTCGTTGATGGTTTTCTGCATAGCGGGTGCAGAAGGGATGGGGTCGGTTTTTGCCCTCACTCGTTTTGTGTTTCTGACAATAACAGCGAACACAGCCGATCTATCAAAATCGTCACCCAGCTTTCGTGCTGTGATGGGCTTGGTGCGGTCGGGTGTGAGATAGGACAAGCGCCCACGGCTCTCTTTGACGGTAATGCCACGGCGGAGAAGTTTTTCTGCGAAGCCCTCAAAGCTGACAGTATCAGAAAGTGCCATGCGGATTTCTTCACGGAGCTTGTCTTTGTCTGTTTCAAATTTGGTCTGCTTGACGGGTAAGCCCTGTTCGGCAAGAACAGCGTTTTCTTCATCCAGCGCAAGCTGTCCTTTCTTCTTCGCCCAATACTCACGCTCGGTCACACGGGTCTTACTGCCGTTCAGCAGATCAATCTGATACAGACCCGCATCGTGACACATTTCCATAACCTCGGAGCGAAAATATTCCATAGCTGCGTTGGTGCATCGGTGCTTCATGCCCGGTTGTGTATCGCACGGTCTGTCCATATATGGCATGAATGGAACTTCTTCAATTCGCAGAGAATTGATCACGATGTGTACATGAACATTGCCGCTGCCGTTGTGTCCGTCGGGGTGAGTGCAAACAATGGCTTGATGACCCGGAAAGTGTTCCTTGCAGAATTTCTCTCCAAGACTCTGCGCCAGATCTACGGTCAATCCGTGGTCGGGAACATCTTTAGGGTCAAAAGAAATGATATAGTGATGACTTTTGACATCTTCCCGTTTTTGATTTTTGCCATATCGGAGGTTGGCTCTCAGACAAGCAATCGCAAAATCTTCGTTACCGCAGTTCAAGGTGGAAATGCGATAATTCTGTCTTGGGATGAGCCTGCCGTTTTCATCCAGGGTGGGCTTCATAGTGAACTCATCATGCTCAAAAGTGAGGTAAGCTTCAGCGGCAGAGTAGTCGGCATTCTTAGAGCTTATATGCTTGAACGTTGCCAACAGCATCACCTACCTTTTTCATCACTTCAAATTTCAGAGTGGCGAGATCAGAGGCGGCATCTTGCAATTCTTTTGCCATGGACGGATAGGGACTTCGCCATTCGTTGAGGTGTCTGGCAATCTGATTTAGATTGTTACCGATCCTTCCATATTCAGCGGTTAGCTTGCCGATGGCTGCGAGCAGATCGTCGCTGACCAATGTTGCCACAATGGTTGGACGGATGGTTACACCGGAGATTGCTTCACGGATAAACTCCGATTGATTCATGTCGTAAATCTCCAAGCGGCGAAGAAAATCTGCGTGTTCTTCATCGTCCAGACGGGTTTTTACGATGTGGGTTCGTTTCGGTGTGTTGTAGGTTTTGGCCATTCGGTTCCTCCTTCATTTGTGAAAATGGTGGACGGCGGATGCCGTCGCTTCTGCGAAAGCAGAACAGATGCAGGGTTTGGGGAAGGCACTCCCCAACAAGATTCCATGAGGGGCAAAATGAGCGATAGGCGAAATTTGGACCCATGGTAGAATCTTGCTCTACGCTACCCAGCCTTTTCGTTTTCGACGATTTTTCAAGTTCACGCATTTGGTGCTGAACCGTGTTTTTGAAAAATGATAAAACAAAAAGAGCCGATTACATGAAACACCAAGAATCGGCGGGAGCATAGCTCTCGCTTCAAAATGATGTTCTATGTAATCGGCTCTGTAGATCAAAGTCGGGTTCTGCTTTATACAGCTCCCGCCAACAGAACCAAAGGCGTGGTGGAGCAGTTCGGCACTTCCGGTGTACCGATACCGTGTCGGATGAACCGACTAATTATGTCTCAACATGGTCGAACATTTATATTCAGTTGTCCGCAACAGTCGACCTGTTACATCAATATTATACAGATGATGTTCTGTTTCGTCAAGATTGTCGAATGGAAGCATCAATTTGAAGAAATACTTTTCACTGATTCGGAATTTCAAAAGGCAAAATCTACAAACTCAGAAATAATACTTTCTAACTGTTAAGATATTTGAGGGATAAAAAACAGCGTGCAAAAAATAATCCGGTCCAAATTGGGCAGAATTCAAAGAACACTTCTAAGCAATTTGCATAGAAGTCGGGCTGTACCTTCCACACAGGGTGTGTGGAAGGTAATAACATAATAAAAAATTAGACAACGACCAACCTTTTCGATTGGTCGTTGCTTGCCTGAATAGTAACGCAGACTGTCTGGATATTTATATTTCCCCGTTTCGGGATTGCTCAAGAATGCTTTCAATACGTGCTTTTACGGATGTTTTTATTTCCGCAGAATCTACAATCGGAACATAGTTTAAGTGGCTAACATCAAACGGAACAGATTCACATTTATCTGATGCTTGAAAATAAAACAACATTCTGGACGTCTCAACATGCTTTAATGCATATCCAACTTCTATCATAACATTGTGACGAGCTCCCGATAGATCTGCAACAAAAATATCACATTCTCTTATGTCGTGATACATAACATCTCTGATATCGAACGTACCGGTTTCTCTTGTGCCTAAATCGGTCAGATCCAAATTTAACTGATGAACGATTTCTTTTATAGCACTGATGCGGCTTTCTGATTTTCTGTATTCGTCATCGCCATCATATTCCGCAGACGGATACCATCTTGCAAGGAAAACTTTTTTAGGAACATGCTCATAGATTTCATCGTACAAGTTGATCACATCGTCGATATGTAGTTTTTCAACATTTCCGATATTATTCTTTTTTATCCACGAAAGAAATCCACGGTATTTGGATTCATTTGTGAGCCGATAGTACGCTAACGCTCCGATAACAGCAATGTTTGTTGTGGTTGCGGTTATTTCAGACTCTATCAAAGCCCTCTCAACCTCAACAAGCTGTGTTTTAACTTTAGTAATGGCAGAAACGTTTTCCTCAACACTTTGATTCTTTAACAAAAATCCGAACAGATCAACAAAGAAGCTATATTTTGCTTGGCGTATGTAAGAATTGATAGCAGGGAAATACGTAAAATCAATGCTCTGCAATGTTTTTCTTGCCAAATAGTATTTCCATCCGAAAGAAGGGTCTCTCACTAATGTATCATCAGAAAATACCTGGGGACTTTCCAAAATGACCTTTAGGTTTTCCTCCAATTTCAACGGAATTTGCTTTGCGTTGATATTGTGGAAGATTGCTCGTGTAAATTGGTCACTTTCACTTGGATTGCGGAAAAGTAGTAAGCAGAACGGTAAAGTGAAGTCTGTTTCAACCTCATCCGCAGCACTCAATCTGTGATTTCCGTCAATCCGTGTCAGCTCACAAACCGTTTCATCAAATTTTATATGAGCCAAATATATTCTTTCAACTCTTGGCAGTCTGTCATATTGATTCAATATGTTTTTGCTTGCATGCCGTGAGATGTTGAATTGAAAGTTGCCAATGCTTTTGTTCCAAGTTTGTCCCGATTGTAAAGATTCGTGAAACAATCCGACTTCATCAAAATCTTTAGTGCCATCAGTTAAATTGGTTGCAAGGATTACTTCAGGGAAAAACTTATATTCTCCGGCATTTAAGAACCTTGCCATGTCTCCCTTGTGCTCATCAATCAGGCCTCTCTGTACTTCTGTGTTTGGTTTTGAAATGGCACTCAGCATTTTGTACGACGCAAAGCCTCGCAAGCAAAGAAAACCGCCCATAGAGTATTCTAAAATTCCGCTTAATTTAATCATAACTTATTCTCCCAAGAGTTCTCTTTCAAACTGTTCTTTTGCTGCTTGCCATTCTTGCTCCGCTTCACACTTCAATTTTCTTGCCTCGATACGACGTTTACGAAGATCAACAACAATCTGCATTTGAACAGATATATCCGGCACGGGAATATACAAATTTTGAACATCATCATTTGAAATTCTTGGATGGGTGTTTCCTGTCATCATATGCCTTGTTTGTAGCAGTATTAAATCAGAGCGAAGAATGGCAGCTACATATTCGGGCAAAACAGTTGTGGTATCAATTACTTTCATGACATGAAACTCTGTTGAGCAAATACCATCACTTTCTGCCAAAAGGACTTTATTCAAATAAGGTCTTAATCTTCCATATAAGATATCGTCCTTTTCATATGCAAACGCTTGTCCTGCTACTTCTTCCTGAACACCACTTAATTCTCCAGTTTGGCTTTCTACACCCGCCAAGCCAAGATAACTTGCATTATTTTCGGAACTAACAAGGTCACGATGGAAAGTGACGACGTTTGAAAGTTTGTGCGCAGAAATATCTGTATTTGACTTTAGCAAGTGCAATGCGGCCATTCTTTCCGGATGATAATACTCTGCACTGAATGTTCGGTCTTCAACAATATTTGAGAGCCGTATTGCATAGCATAGGCGTTCTTCAAAGCTAATGTGCGATAAGTTTAGTTTGTCAAAGATATACTCATTCATTGAAGAAAGCAAAGACTCTGATTGATCCGTCTTATTTTGTCTGGACAAATTGGCATCATCCATAAAATCAACCAATTTCTGTTGTATATCAATTGAGGGAGGCACGATTTCAAAAGATTTATATTCTTCCTTATTGATGTTTGGCTGACCCGCTGGGCGTTGGATGCCGTTCACCCATTTTTGGTACATATCGGTTTTGGTGTACCAGTAAACAAATTTGGGAATAACTTTGTTTTCGTCGAATCTAAAACGAATACAATATCCAGCAAATACAGCAGGGCCAATCTCGCCATCATAAAAATATGTTTTTCCTACTGTTCCACCCGTGCGAGCAAAAATAATATCATTCTTCCTAAGTAAGTGCTTACTCGAATACGATTCCGCTGCCATATACTTGTGGTTTTTCTCAATGCCGAAATCGTCAAAATCTGTAATTCTAATGTATTTGGGTTGATTATCATCAATACGCTCTATCGCAGTGGCTGACGTACCATAGCAAGGTTCTTCAAGACATAAAGAACCCAAAGAAACCTTAGCAGAAGTTGTCCCAAGCAAGGCAATATTGAAAAGGATGTTTTTCACGTCAATTCTATTCTGTATATACCCCCGTTTAATAGCGAAGACACAGAGGTCATTCGCATCGGGGGTTATGCGAAAAAAGGCATTGCGTCCTTTCTAAATTCCTCGTACTTTGCCACAATCTCATCGAGTTGGGATTCTGTTTTTCTGCCGGTAGCATCATATCCGATCAGCTCCGGTGCCGCCATGAAAATTGCCTCATTCTCATCCGGCCTTTCATTTTCTTTACGTTTGCGCACAAAGATTACGGATGCTTTTACACCCGCACCAAAATGTGCAAAGGCACACTGAGGCAAGCTCACAACTGCAAGCAGTTGGAATTTCTCCAAAATGAAATCACGGACGTACTGCATGGAGCTGTTCGTTAAAATACCATCGGGCAATACGATAGCAGCTTTGCCAGTTCCGGGCTTTAAGAATTGCCAAATGCGCTCAACAAACAAGACTTCGGAACTCTGATTCTTGCGAGGCTTCTTTTTGCCTTTTGCATCCACATTATTTCCTAGTTCATATGTAGACAGATAGGGCTTTTCCGCAAGATTGATGGTAGAACCGAAAGGCGGATTTGTAAGAATCAGATCAAAACGATTTTCTGCAAAACCTCTGTTGTGGTCATGCATTTTATCAATGCTTTCAAGTGCATCATGGCTGATAACATTGGTATGACCATCATCGTGCACAATCATGTTCATCTTTGCAACACGAGCTATTTCGTCATTGATTTCGATTCCATAAAGGTGCTTTGCCGCAAAATCATGCCAATAGTTAAAGTAATCGACGGTACCTTTCTCATAATAGTCGCCTGCTTGCTTCCTCATGTAATCGAGTGCATGCAAAAGGAAACCGCCGGAACCACAAGAAGGATCAAGGACATCCCAATCTTGTTCTGGCTTCATCATTTTTACACAGAATTCAATAATGGGACGGGGCGTAAAATACTGTCCAAAATCGCCCTTAAAAAAACCATCCATAAATTGCTCAAAAGCAACGCCCTTAACATCAAGGTCAGTTTTATTGAGGTTAATAGCCTCTAAGTGCGAAACAACGGTACGGAGAACACGGTCATCCACTTTAATCGACTCTGTAAACACTTCGGGGTCTTTTGCTTTTTGCTCGTTGTAGAGGGCATTTATACGCTCTGCCAATTTGGATGAGGGTTCATGAGTCTTAATCTGGAATTGATAGGGTTCGCCCTTTTTACGAGGTTTCTGTTCATCACTGATCTTAACAAAAATGAGTTTACAAAGCTCGCCAAAGGCGGTGGGAGGCGAAAGGCGACCGCCGCCCCACAATGTTTGATGGCACTTTTTAATTGCCGCTATTAAATCTTCTCTTGACACAGGCTTTATATCGTTATCCGTTCCTTTATAAAAACGGAATTCTTGAGGCTTGCCGTATGCACGAGGAAGATCAGCAAGAATATTTTGCTCACGCTCAAATGCGCCGTATTTATCCGAAACATCTAAAACACGGCGAGTACCGCCAGCGATGATAACAACATACTCTGCACGAAGTTTCACCCAGGTAGCATTACCGACACCCTGTTCGATTGCTTGGTTAAATTCGGCATCAGTAACGCCTTCTTTTTTGCATTCCACGATTGCATACGGACGCTTGCAGTCATCGTCACTAAAGATAACAATATCAGCACGGTCAGTAGGCAATCTGTCAGGAACAACCACCTCAACTTTGATGCGATTTGCAGGGTATTCATATTTGTAAATCAATTCGGCGAAGAATTCAGCACGAACTTTTTCCTCGGGATCTTCGTAGTTCTCTACATGCTTTTCCGAGGTAATGTACTCGATTTTCTTTTTGCCTTCAGCACCAGTAATGTTGATGTATCCATCTTTTTGGGCTCTTTGTAACGGCGTAAACAGCACTGGTTCAAATGCTGTTTTAGCTATATCATTGATATCAAACATTTTCATTCTCCTTGTCTGGAATTTTAAGCTCTGATAGAAAGTAAAATTACTCGCCAAAGATAAACCTAACGATTCTATCACTTGCTTTGTCAGTGGTGCTCATAATATCATCTTTCTTCCAATAAGGCTTATTAGCACTCTGATATTTGGAAACCAAGGCACGAGCTATAGGATATTTGCTATCGATATATCCTGTCTTGTTCTCGAGTTTAGTTGAAACCTTAGTTCTAAACCATTCGTTTCCGATTGCTCGATTAATCTTTTCTTCAAGAAGAATCTTGTTGCCTAATTTGTTTACGACGCCGTAGAATTCTTCTTCACTGTCAATCTCGGCATCTTTTCTAATGTCCTGAAGGTTGTTGCCGCTATATGGCATAATGTGTTCAATGTCATATTTTGTTTCAAGTGTAAAACTCAGACCTTTTTCTTTTGCAAAAAGAAACTCGTTCAGATATACCAGCACATTGCCATCATAGTCATGTAAAGCTGCCCAAATAGTTTCTTTATCCCAATTAGAACGGATATGTTTATTAAAATCCTGTGTGATTGCATCGACAGTGGTGCTTTTACTAACGAGCTTGACTTCTGCCCCAAACAAAAATGTCTTAAAATATTTACTGGAATAACCAACATCGACAAGTTCGAGAAGAGAAAACAGACGAAGCAAGCACTCAAGAATCGGTTCAACAAGTTCTTCTGTAATAGTATCCTCATCGAATCTAAAGAAGTAGCTTGCCAAGAACAGTTTTGTGTTCTCGTTGAACTTTAGCAGAACTTTCATTTGAGGATATTCAGAAACCTTTTTCCAAACCTTAGCCAGTTTAACCATATCAGAACACATACCGATAGGATCAGTAATTGGCATTTTATTAATCTCAGTAAAATACCTTCTCAAGCCAGGTGTAGTCACATTGATTGCACCTGTTTCACTTATCGTTTCTTTGTTAACCGTTCGTATGTAATACATATACTGCATCAAAATCGAATTGATATCTGCTATACGAGTGCTTTCCAATTCGTTTATGCAGTTGTTCAACTGTTTCCACAAATCCGCAAACTCTTTTTCTTTTCCTCTTTTTTCTGCTTCCGCATATAGTTTCGCAGAGATGATATCCGAGTCGTAAAGAGGAAGCCCATCAGAGTTGAGAGAATTAAACATAGTGATAGCTTGCTCAACTTGCCAACTTTTAATTTCAATTACTTCACAGTTGTCCGTAATGGATTTTGCAATACTGTTCAATTGAGAATCTGACAGTTCACTTATCTTTCCATAGAAGAATTTGAAATTCCTAAAAAAGTTAGTATATCTGTTGTCTTTTTGCTTGTATTTGATTTTAATTACTCTTGCTTCTGCTGAAGCGTAATCCGTAGCTTGAAGAATTGTTGACAATTCTGTCTTGTATTGCTCGTTTATAGAAAAATTCTCAAGGATGATTCCACGACGGCATATTTCAGCATCCTTAGCTGCATCGGGCTTGTCTGAAATATCTTCTGTTTCTGCTTTGTACAGAATACCCATTATTCTTCTTCTGCGTTCCTGTAAACCACGACAGAGGCTTGCAGAGTCCTCGTCACTTGCGGTCCTCTCAATTGCAATATTGATTCTGACCAGCAAAGCTTTTAATAACAACAAAAATGTGGTAGTTCTCTGCTGACCGTCAATAAGTCCATACTTTGTGTCATTATCCTGACAGTTGATAATAATTGTTCCGAAGAAGTATCTATCCTTGCTTTCGCTTTCAACAAAGTCATTGATGTCTTGCCAAAGCTTATCACAATTATCAATGCCCCAAGAATACGCACGCTGGTATTCCGGTATGGTAAAAACAGTATCTTCTTCGAGTTTCAGATAATCACCAATCTTTTTAAGTTTGGGTTCAATATTCTTTGCCATAATCAGGCCTCCATAACCGTTCTAAATATTTCATTGAGCTACCGTTCGTCTAACAATAATATTTATCCATTGTCACACATTACTCAGCTTGGCGCTGTAATGAGAATAACATTTAACTTAGCTCATCTATTGTTTTATCAATCTTCTCAATTGCATAGAGCGGCAAATTTATAAGCCAATCTTCCTTTTTGAAATCTGCCATCGAAGTACGAACAGATATATCAGGTGAAAACTTCTCCTGATATGTTTTCAAGCTCTTTGCTCTAAGGTTAACTTCTGCCTTCACTTCAACCGGAATAATTTGCTCACCTGTATCAATAACAAAGTCAACCTCACAAGAACCCCTATCGTTGGTATAATAATAAATACCTAAATCTTCGATGGTTTTTAATTGCTGACAAACATACTGTTCAGTAAGAGCGCCTTTGAATTCGACAAAAAGATCGTTCCCATCAAGCAAAGTACGTTGACGAAGCCCCGTCATGCATCCGAGCAATCCCACATCTACCAAAAATAACTTAAATGCTTTTAAGTCCTCATACGCCCGTAGCGGGATGCCCGTTGCATTTACACGGCTGACCTTATGAACGAGACCGCAATCACTGAGCCACATAATTGCGGTTTCATAGTCTTTCGCACGGGCACCTTCACGGACGAGCCCGTAAATGAATTTTTTGTTTTCTTTGGCTAACTGAGAAGGAATACTGTTCCACAACATACGAAGTCTTGGTACAATCTCATTTGGAGCATGTTTAGAGAAGTCTTGTTCGTAGGCTGCAAGGATTCGCTTTTGAATTTCACGAACCTCGTTAAAGTCTTTGTTCTCTGCGAAGCTTTGCACAGCTTCAGGCATACCACCGACAAAGTAGTATTGCTTTAAGGAATCGATATATGTTTGCTTAAAGCATGTAATCATCCCAAAGTCTTGCTTATCAAGGAGTTCGGCAAAACGTTCCTTATCGGTTGCCATCAAAAACTCTTTGAACGAAAGAGGATAAAGCTTTAAGAAATCTACCTTGCCAACGGGAAAAGATGTGCCTTGATGCAAAGCGATACCAAGCAAAGAACCGGCACATACAATGTGGTACTGCGGGGCGTTTTCATAAAAATACTTAAGAGATGCCAGCGCTCTCGGAACTTCCTGTACTTCATCAAAAATCAATAAAGAATTGTCTGGATCAATTTTGCGACCAGCATACAACTCTAATCCCATAATTAAGCGGTCAGTATCCAAGTCAGAAGCAAATAACTCTGCCATTCTGGAATTAGAGTCAAAATTGATATATATGGCATCTGTATACGCCTGCTTGCCGAATTCTTTCATTAGCCAGGTCTTGCCAACTTGACGTGCCCCTTCAATAATTAAGGGTTTGCGGCGTTTACTTTGTTTCCATTTTAATAGCTTTTCAATAGCAATTCGGTACATACATGCACCTCCGTCATCATAGTGTAAGTATAGTATATCACACAGTTACAAAAATTACAACGATTTTTAGGCTGTTAAACACATTTTTACAGTGATTAAAGCTGATAAGTTTCACAATATTCTGACAAATATTAAAATACAAGCGATGCTTGGTAGGTTTACCGAGCACCGCTTGCGTGTAACTTTATTTAGTTAGCAATAAATCAATTCACATTTGACGATTCCTTCTGCTCGATTACGAATGCTGTTCATAGCTCCGACCCATGTCATTTGGTTAGTTGCTTTTAACTCCCCTGTCACGCCCTCAGAAGCCTTCAATTGCTCAATAATAAGTTCCAGACGGTTCTGTGCCTGCTCATTCAAATCAGCGAGATATGTCCATAGCTCCCCGGTCAAGCAAAGGTCATCAAAGCGGATTGGATTCTCTCAAATATTCTCTGTGTATCCGTCCCCATCGACCAATAGATCTTGTTTCCTCTTGTAATTTAATATCAGGTATGAAGTAATCTCCACAACGAATATAGTTCAATTCTTGCATCATGTACGCCTCCTACTAAAGTTGAATAAATATATTAGTGATGAAAAAAGCGATACCTGGTTGTTAAAACCAAGTATCGCCAATTTTTCTTGTCGCACCCTGTACGGCAGCTACCCTATGTCAGTAATGTTTTTATACTGTCTTATTGGAAACTACCCTTAGGGGAGGTCTTTCACTATAGATATAAGGGTTGATGAAATCAGTTTTCGCCGTCGCCGTTTATGGTCGATATCTCGGGGGTTATCTCCTCGAGGACATCAAGGACTATCTTTACAGTATCAAGCGATGTGAAAATCGTCACTCCGTTTTGAACGGCGCAGCGGCGTATCTCAACTCCGTCCTCAAAATGAGAGCCGGAGAGAACCGCACGCGTGTTGATAACATAGCTGACATAGCCCGCTCTTATGGAGTCGAGGATTTCCGTGCTGCCCTCGCTGAGCTTGCCGCGAACGCGGGTGCGGATACCGTGCTTCTTGAGGAACGCCGCAGTTCCGGCGGTCGCCTCGATGTTGAAGCCGAAATGGTAGAACCGCTCGACAAGCGGCAGAGCCTCCTCCTTGTCCTCATCGGCAAGAGTGACTATGACCGTGCCGTATTCCTTCATCTTGACTCCGGACGCCTGGAGCGCCTTGTAGAGCGCTCTGTTGAGGCGCTTGTCGTAGCCTATCGCTTCGCCGGTGGACTTCATCTCGGGCGAGAGATACGCGTCCATACCGGTCAGCTTCTCGAACGAGAAGGCGGGCGCTTTGACATACCAGCGTTTGCCGTCGGGCAGGCGCATATCCGTTATACCCTGCTCGCGCAGGCTCTGACCGAGCATGACCTTTGTCGCTATGCGGACAAGGTTGCAGTCGGTGGACTTCGAAAGAAACGGCACGCTTCTCGATGCGCGGGGATTGACCTCGATAACATAGACGTTGTCGTCGCTGTCAACTATAAACTGTATATTGAACAGTCCGACTATACCTATGCCGAGACCGAGCTTCGTGGTGTATTCGGCTATCGTGTCTCTGACCTTTTGCGAGATTGAGAAAGGCGGATATACGCTCGTGCTGTCACCCGAATGGACACCGGTGCGCTCGACGAGCTCCATTATGCCGGGGATAAACACCTCGGTGCCGTCGCAGATGGCGTCTATCTCGACCTCTTTGCCCATGACGTATTTGTCAATAAGCACGGGCTTATCCTCATCGACATCAACGGCGTTTCTGAGATACTTTCTGAGCATCTCCTCGTTCGCCACTATCTCCATAGCCCTGCCGCCGAGCACGAAGCTCGGGCGCACGAGAACGGGGTAGCCGATACGGGCGGCAACAGCCGCGCCTGTTTCGATATCCGTGACCGCCTCGCCCTTCGGGTTCGGAATGCCGAGGGATTTTATAACCGCGTCAAACGCGTCTCTGTTCTCCGCGCGCTCTATAGCGTCGCAGTCCGTGCCTATTATCTTCACTCCGCGCTTTGCAAGCGAAGCGGCAAGGTTGACGGCGGTCTGACCGCCGAGAGTGGCTATAACGCCCTCCGGCTTTTCGAGGTTGACTATATTCATGACATCCTCTGTCGTCAGGGGCTCGAAATAGAGCTTGTCGGCAGTGGTGTAGTCTGTAGAAACCGTCTCGGGGTTATTGTTGATAACTATCGCCTCATAGCCGAGCTCGCGGATAGCGTGGACGGCGTGGACGGTAGAATAGTCGAACTCAACGCCCTGCCCTATTCGAATGGGGCCCGAGCCCAAAACGATTATCTTCTTTTTATCCGATACTACGGACTCGTTCTCGCTCGCGTAGGTCGAGTAGAAATAGGGCACATAGCTGTCAAACTCGCTCGCGCAGGTATCGATCATCTTATAGGTCGGGAAGATATTCTCATTGCATCTGCGCTCATATATCTCGTCCTCGCTCCTTTTCCAAAGCTCGGCTATATATGAGTCGGAGAAGCCGAGACGCTTCGCCTCACGCAGAAGAATGTCGGAGTCGGGATTCCCCTCCATCTCCTTCTCGAAATCGACTATCTTCTTTATCTTGTCGAGGAAGAACATATCGATATGCGTTATATCGCAGATAATCGACGGGTCAACGCCCATCCACATCAGCTGGGATATGGCATATATTCGGTCGTCCGTGCCCTCTTTTATATATTCGAGCAGCTCGTCAATGCTCATCCTCGACGAGTCGAACTTCTCCATATGCAGGTGGTTCTTGCCCTCTTCGAGCGAGCGTATCGCCTTGAGCAGGCTCTCCTCGAAGCTGCGTCCGACGCTCATGACCTCGCCCGTCGCCTTCATCTGAGTCGAAAGCGTGTTGTGCGCGGCGGGGAACTTGTCAAACGGGAAGCGCGGCATCTTGGTCACGACATAGTCGAGCGAGGGCTCGAAGCTGGCCGGGGTATTGGCAAGCTGTATCTCATGCAGGTTCATGCCTACCGCTATCTTCGCCGAGACGCGCGCTATCGGATATCCGCTCGCCTTTGAAGCGAGGGCGGAGGAGCGCGAAACTCTCGGATTTACTTCTATGACATAGTAGCGGAACGAATGCGGGTCGAGCGCAAACTGGACGTTGCAGCCTCCCTTTACGCCGAGAGCGCGGATAATCTTTAATGCCGAATCCCTGAGCATATGATATTCCTTGTTGGTCAGCGTCTGACTGGGCGCGACAACTACCGAGTCGCCGGTGTGTATGCCGACGGGGTCAAGGTTTTCCATATTACAGACGGTGATAGCGGTGTCGTTGGCGTCGCGTATCACCTCGTATTCTATCTCTTTGTAGCCCTTTATGCTCTTTTCGACGAGCACCTGATGCACGGGCGAGAGCGCAAGGGCGTTCTTCATCATGTCGCGCATCTCGTCGGGGTCGTAGGCGAAGCCGCCGCCCGTGCCGCCGAGGGTGAATGCGGGGCGCAGGATAACGGGATAGCCTATCTTCTCCGCCGCCTCAAGGCCCTCTTCTATGCTGTAGGTTATCTGCGAGGGAACAATCGGCTCGCCTATGCTCTCGCACAGCTCCTTGAACAGCTCTCTGTCCTCTGCGCGCTCTATGCTGTCCGCGTCGGTGCCGAGCAGTTCTATTTCGCACTCCTTGAGCACGCCTTTTTTGGCGAGCTGCATGGCGAGGTTCAGTCCCGTCTGACCGCCGATGCCGGGGACTATCGCGTCCGGGCGCTCATAGCGGCAGATACGCGCGAGATATTCGAGCGTCAGCGGCTCCATATAGACCTTATCGGCTATTGTGGTGTCTGTCATTATCGTAGCGGGGTTCGAGTTCGCAAGCACGACCTCGTAGCCCTCCTCACGCAGGGCGAGGCACGCCTGAGTTCCCGCATAGTCGAATTCGGCCGCCTGACCGATGACTATCGGGCCCGAGCCGATAACGAGCACCTTTTTTATATCAGTTCTCTTAGGCACGTCCCTTCGCCTCCTTCATACAGTCGATAAACTGACCGAACAGATAGCTGCTGTCCTGCGGACCGGGGGCGCTCTCGGGATGATACTGCACGCTGAACACAAGATCCTTCTCGCATCTGACTCCCTCAACGGTGTTGTCGAGAAGGTTTATGTGCGTAATTTCGAGCCCCGTGCCCTCGACCGACTTCGGGTCAACGGCGTAGCTGTGGTTCTGCGAGGTTATCTCTATCTTATTCGTGTCGAGGTTCATAACCGGGTGGTTTCCGCCGCGGTGACCGAACTTGAGCTTATATGTCTTTGCGCCGTAGGCGAGGGATATCATCTGATGTCCGAGGCAGATGCCGAATATCGGATATTTGCCGCGCAGCGCCTTTACCGTCTCTATGACCGGGGTCACGTCCTCGGGGTCACCGGGACCGTTTGAGAGGAACACTCCGTCGGGCTTCATGAACTCTATCTCCTCGGCCGGCGTGTCATAGGGCACCACGACGACGTTGCAGCCGAATTTATTTAAGCTGCGCACGATATTGAGCTTCATGCCGCAGTCAATGGCTACGACGTTAAACTGCGGGTTCGAGGTGCGCGAATACCAGCGCTTTTTGCAGCTGACGCGGCTGACCGCATCGTGGGCGACCGCAGTATTTTTGATTATCTCAACCGCGACCTCCGCCGGAATATCGGGCGAGGTTATGAGCACGCGGCGCGAGCCCAGGTCGCGTATGCTGCGCGTGAGCTTTCTCGTGTCAACGCCGGAGATGCCGGGAATCCCGTTCTCCTCCAGCAGCTCGGAGAGCGTCTTTGTGTATCTGAAGTTTGAGGGCATATCGTTGTAGTCATACACGATAAGACCGCCGAGGCTCGGGTTTTTGCACTCAAAATCATCGTCGGTTATTCCGTAATTTCCTATAAGCGGATATGTCATAACGACCATCTGATCAGTATACGACGGGTCGGAGACTATCTCCTGATAGCCGACCATGGAGGTGTTGAAAACTATTTCGCACACCCTGTCGGTATAGCTGCCGAAGCCGTATCCGTAGTACTCGCTGCCGTCCTCAAGGACGATCTTGCGGTCTATGAGTCTCATTTAAAAATACACTCCTTGATTTATCAGATAGAGCTTTTAAGTCTTTCGAGCACATCTCTGTAGCCGCCGAGAACATCGCCGAGGTCGCGGCGGAATCTGTCCTTGTCGAGCTTTTTGTTTGTCTCCATATCCCAGAGGCGGCAGGAGTCGGGGGATATCTCGTCGCACAGGACAAGCCCCTCGTCGGTGCGGCCGAACTCGAGCTTGAAGTCGACAAGGCGCACGCCGCCCTTTGCAAACAGCTCAACCATAAGCTCGTTTATGCGCTTGGACATGGCTCTGAGCTCATCGAGCTCCTCCTGCGTGGCAAGGCCTATGGCGGTTATCTGGCTGTCGTTTATCATCGGATCGCCGAGCTCGTCGCTCTTGTAGCTGAACTCAACGACCGTATTCTTCAGGGGCGAGCCCTCCGGTACGCCGTATTTCTTTGAAAAGCTTCCCGCTGCGATGTTTCTGACTATGACCTCGACCATGACGATCTCCGCTTTTTTTGCGAGAACCGTGGTTTCGTCTATGACTTTGATAAGGTGAGTTTTGACTCCGTTTTTCATGAGATAATCGAAGATGATATTGGAGATCTCCGCGTTGAGCTTTCCTTTTCCGGGAAGATCCTCCTTCTTTACGCCGTTTCCGGCCGTGGCGGTGTCCTTGTACTTGATTATGCAGGTACCGGGCTCCTCCGAGCTGTAAACGATCTTGCTCTTTCCTTCATACAACTTTTCCATATCGCAGTTTCCTTTCACTCTTCTTGTTTTTATTTATTCCGCTTTGAAAGCTTGCCCTCAAAGCGGTCTTTGGTGGTAACATCCGGAACGGCTGTCGGATAATTTCCGTTGAAGCACGCGCTGCAGAACTCGCAGCCTCCGACAATATTTTTAAGCTCGGACTCCGGCAGATATCCGAGGGAATCCGCGCCGATTATGTCGGCTATCTCCTCAACGGAGTGGTGGCAGGCGATGAGGTTCTCGCACGAATCGATGTCCGTGCCGTAGTAGCACGGATAGAGGAACGGCGGCGAGGAGATGCGCATATGCACCTCTTTCGCTCCCGCCTCGCGCAGGAGGTTGACTATCTGGCCGCTCGTCGTGCCGCGCACTATCGAGTCATCTATGAGCACGATTCTCTTGTCCTTTACGGACTCGCCTATCGCGCTGAGCTTTATCCTGACCAGGTCTATCCTCTTCTCCTGACCGGGTGCGATAAAGGTTCTGCCTATGTACTTGTTTTTTATGAAGCCCATGCCGTAGGGTATTCCCGAGGCCTCGGCATAGCCCAGAGCGGCGTCTATTCCCGAATCGGGGACGCCCATGACGACATCCGCGTCGACGGGATGGGTCCTTGAGAGTATCGCGCCGGCGTTTTTGCGCGCCGCGTGGACGGATACACCGTCAATGACGGAGTCCGGTCTTGCAAAATAGATATATTCAAAAATGCATGAGCGCCTCGGCTTTTCGCCGCAGTGATCCCTGTTTGAACGCACGCCGTTTTCATCGAAGATGAGTATCTCGCCGGGCAGTATGTCGCGCTCGAATTTTGCGCCGACTGCGGAGAGAGCGCAGCTCTCGGACGCCACAACATAGGTGCCGTCGAGCGTTTTGCCGTAGCACAGCGGGCGGAAGCCGTAGGGGTCGCGCGCCGCGAGCAGCTTTGCGGCGGACATAAGCACGAGGGAATATGCGCCCTCAAGCCTGCTCATCGCACTGCTCAGCGCCTTTTCTATAGAGGGGCTTTTAAGACGCGCCTGCGTGACGATATAGGCGATTATCTCGGTGTCGCTCGTCGAGTGGAAGATAGCGCCGTCGAGCTCGAGCTCGCTGCGAAGCTCATAGGCGTTGCTGAGATTTCCGTTGTGGGCGAGTGCCATTTTGCCCTTTTGGTGATTGACCTCAATGGGCTGGCAGTTTGCTCTGCTGTTGTTGCCCGTGGTGCCGTAGCGCGCATGAGCGACAGCCATGGTGCCCTGCGGGAACTTCAACAGATCGTCGCGCGAAAAGACTTCGTTGACAACGCCCATATCCTTGCGCGAGGTAAACACGCCGTCGTCGTTGACGACTATGCCGCTGCTCTCCTGCCCTCTGTGCTGCAAAGCATAGAGGCCGTAGTAGGCGAGATCAGCCACTGGGCCGGGCTTGGGTGAATAGACTCCGAAAACGCCGCACTCTTCATGCAAATTTGACATAGATTATTATTCTCCGATCTCAGATTTTTTAAGCGCTGCCGCTATAAAGCCTTTGAACAGCGGGTGTGCCTTGTTGGGACGGGATTTGAACTCCGGATGATACTGCACTCCGACATAGAACGGACGGTCGGTTAGCTCAACCGTTTCAACGAGCCTGCCGTCGGGCGAAAGGCCCGAGAGGGTCAGACCGTTTTCCGTGAGTATCTCGCGGTAATCGTTGTTGAACTCGTAGCGGTGGCGGTGGCGCTCGGAAATTTCGGTCTTTCCGTAGCAGCGCTCCATGGTCGTGCCGGGCTTTATGACGCAGGGATATGCGCCCAGACGCAGCGTGCCGCCCTTGTCTATATTATCGCTCTGACCGGGCATAAAGTCAATGACCTTGTGCTTGCAGAGCTCGTCAAACTCGCCCGAGTGAGCGTCCTCTATCCCCGCAACGTCGCGGGCATATTCTATAACCGCTATCTGCATTCCCAGACAGATTCCGAAATAGGGAACGTGGTTCTCCCGGGCATATTTCGCCGCAAGGATCATGCCCTCTATTCCTCTGCCGCCGAAGCCGCCGGGAACGATTATTCCGTCCAAATGCGAGAGCTTGCTCTCGTAGTTCGCCTCGGTCAGAGTCTCAGAATCGATCCAGTCGATTCGGATGTGTGTGTTGAGCGTATAGCCCGCGTGGCGCAGCGCCTCGGCTACGGACAGATACGCATCGTGGAGCTGAACATATTTGCCGACAAGTCCGATTTTGACTTCCTTTTCGCGGTTCTTTATGCGGTAGACAAGCTCCGTCCACTCGTCGAGATCCGGCTCGGGAGCGTCGATACCCAGCTCGCGGCAGACGACCGCCGAGAAGTTCGACCTTTCGAGCATAAGCGGCGCCTCATAGAGGTACGGCAGGGTGATGTTCTCGATAACGCAGTCGGGCTTTACGTTGCAGAAAAGCGATATCTTTTTAAATATAGCGTCCTCGAGCGGCTCGTCGCAGCGCAGGACGATTATATTCGGATTTATACCCATGCCCTGAAGCTCCTTTACGGAGTGCTGAGTGGGCTTCGACTTATGCTCGTCCGATCCACGCAAAAACGGCACCAGAGTGACATGGATAAAGAGGCTGTTTTCCCGCCCTACCTCGAGAGAAATCTGTCTTACAGCTTCGAGGAAAGGCTGGGATTCAATGTCACCTATAGTGCCGCCGATCTCAGTGATGACCACGTCGGCATCGGTTTTCTTGCCGACACGGTATACGAAATCCTTTATTTCATTTGTTATATGGGGTATGACCTGAACAGTCGAGCCGAGATACTCGCCGCGGCGCTCCTTGTTGAGCACGTTCCAATACACCTTGCCGGTGGTGAGGTTCGAATACTTGTTGAGGTCCTCGTCGATAAAACGCTCGTAGTGGCCGAGGTCAAGGTCGGTCTCCGCGCCGTCCTCCGTGACGTAAACCTCGCCGTGCTGATAGGGACTCATGGTACCCGGATCAACGTTGATATAGGGGTCGAGCTTCTGCGCCGCAACCTTGAGCCCGCGCGCTTTGAGAATTCGTCCGAGCGACGCCGCGGTTATTCCCTTTCCGAGGCCGGAGACGACTCCTCCGGTCACAAAGATATACTTTGTCATTAATATCCCTCCGTATTTTTAAATATGTAACTTTTCACTTGACGGTTGTACGCGCAGTTCGTTACAGCATATTATATCACACCTTCCCCTTTAACTTCTATAGTATTCTGTACTAAAAGCGGGCACTTCAGAACCGAAAAATATGTCAACGCAATCAACTGTCCGCAAAACAGAACAAAATGCGAGTCAATCGGTTCAAAAAAAGAAAAAAAGCAAAGGCATTTACCGACGGGGACACCTGCCCCCGCAGAATGAACGCCTTTGCTCATTACGGCGTATTTTATCACATCAAAGGTTCCGTGTCAATTGAATATATTTGTATGCTTCCGTTTTATTTTCCGAAGTGTAAGCGGCGCCGAAAATTTTCGTGCCGACAGGAAACGGCGGGCGTATTTTTCAAAATGACGGCTGCAATTTGCTCATAAATTCGTTTTTCAAAAAGCCTTCGTTGCGGCTGTTTGCACAAAATTGAAAAAATCTCCGAAAACTCCTTGACAATCCTTTTCGGCGCGCGTATAATTCAGCGCATAAAGGCAATGGCGTCTTTGAACCCGTGGGTTCATTGACGCCGTTTTTTGTTTTTCGCCTTAAAATATGAAAAAGGAGCGCTAACTTATGAGCACAGTATCCGACTATTTCGGAAGTCTCGTTTTTGACGACAGAATGATGAAAGCCATGCTTTCCGCCGATGTTTACCAGTCTCTCAAGAAGACCATTGACGAAGGAGCGAGTCTCAATAATGACGTCGCCAACGCAGTTGCCGCCGCGATGAAGGACTGGGCCGTTGAGCGCGGCGCGACCCATTTCACCCACTGGTTCCAGCCCCTGACCGGCATAACCGCCGAGAAGCACGACAGCTTCATTACCCCCGCCTCCGACGGGCGCGTTATCATGGAGTTCTCGGGCAAGGAGCTGATAAAAGGCGAGCCGGACGCATCGTCCTTCCCCTCCGGCGGACTCAGAGCAACATTTGAAGCCCGCGGCTACACCGCGTGGGACCCCACCTCCTACGCATTTATAAAAGACAAAACTCTCTGCATCCCCACGGCGTTCTGCTCCTACGGCGGCGAGGCGCTCGACAAGAAAACGCCCCTGCTCCGTTCCATGCAGGCACTCAACAAGCAGGCTCTGCGCATACTCAGACTTTTCGGCAACACCGACGTAAAATGCGTGCGCACCTCCGTCGGCCCCGAGCAGGAATATTTCCTCGTTGACAAGGCGCTCTATGAAAAGCGCAAGGATCTGGTTTTCTGCGGACGCACGCTCTTCGGCGCAAAGGCGCCCAAGGGTCAGGAGATGGACGACCACTATTTCGGAGTTATCAAGCCGAGAGTCGCGGCATATATGGCTGACCTCAACGAGGAGCTCTGGAAGCTCGGCATTCTCGCAAAGACCGAGCACAACGAGGTTGCGCCCTCTCAGCATGAGCTGGCGCCCATCTACACCACAACAAACATCGCCACCGACCACAACCAGCTGACCATGGAGATAATGCAGAAAGTTGCCGCGAAGCACGGGCTTGTCTGCCTGCTCCACGAGAAGCCGTTCGCCGGAGTCAACGGCTCGGGCAAGCACAACAACTGGTCGCTGGCCACGGATACGGGAGTAAACCTCCTCACCCCCGGCGAGACCCCCTACGAAAACGCACAGTTTTTGCTGTTCCTCTGCGCCGTTATAAAGGCTGTTGACGACTATCAGGATCTGCTGCGTCTCTCCGTCGCCACCGCCGGCAACGACCACAGACTCGGCGCAAACGAAGCTCCGCCCGCAGTCGTCTCGATGTTCCTCGGCGACGAGCTGACCGCCGTTCTCGACGCCATAGAGAACGATGCGCCCTACAGCGGCAGCGAAAAGACAATGATGAAACTCGGCGTTCACGTTCTGCCGAAGTTCACCCGCGACACAACCGACCGCAACCGCACATCGCCCTTTGCCTTCACCGGCAACAAGTTCGAGTTCCGTATGCTCGGCTCGTCGAACAGCATAGCCTGCGCAAACATCATGTTAAACGCCGCAGTCGCGGAGTCTCTGAAGATATATGCCGACCGCCTCGAAAACGCCGACAACTTCGAGATAGCCCTGCACAAGATGATAAAGAAAACGATAAAGGATCACAAGAAGATTATCTTCAACGGCAACGGCTACGACGACGCGTGGATAAAGGAAGCAACTGAAAAGCGCGGACTTTTGAACCTGCGCACCACCCCGGATGCGATGCCCGCCATGCTCTCCGAGAAGAATGTGAAGATGCTCACGTCTCACAAGATATTCTCCCCCGCAGAGCTGCGCAGCCGCTATGAGATACTGCTCGAGAACTACTCCAAGACCGTCAACATCGAGGCTCTGACCATGGTTGACATGGCAAAGAAAGAGATTCTTCCCGCAGTCGAGAAATACACGAAGTCGCTCGCGGATACCTTAGCCGCAAAGAAAGCGGCAGTTGCGGGACTCCCCTGCAAATACGAGACCGCTACAGTCACGAAGCTCTCCGAGCTCTCCGACTCTATCGCCGACGCGACGGATGACCTCGAAGCCGAGATAGAGAAGTTCCAAGCTATCGAGGACGTGACAGAGGCGGCGAACGACATCCGAGACGTTATCCTCGGCAAGATGGACAGCCTTCGCGCCGTATGCGACGAGGCGGAAACGATAACCGCAAAGGAGTTCTGGCCGTTCCCGACCTACAGCGACATGCTCTTCAGCGTAAAATAAAATAATACGGATATAAAAACACAAAAGCGCCCGAGTCGGGAGAAGTAACGCGGAAAACCGCTCAAAGCGAGCATGGGACGGTGAGAGCCATGCAGCAGGCTCCGCGCGAATAACACCCGACGAGCTGCAAGCCGAAAGTATACCGAGTAGGTGCGCCGGACACGCCGACCGTTACAGCGGCGAGGCTTTTTGCGAAGCCGAAAAGAGAACAAAGATAGGTGGCACAGCGAGTTAAAGCACTTGCCCTATCGAATGCTTAAATTCACCGAGAGGAAAGATATTATGTGTTCGATAATGGGTTACTGCGACTGCTGCGCCGCCTTTTCGGCTTTTAAAGAGGGCTTTGACAAGACCGTTTCGAGAGGCCCGGACGACAGCAGAATAATAGACACCGGCAAGGGCTTTCTCGGCTTCCACCGCCTTGCGATAATGGGACTGACGCCCGACGGGATGCAGCCGTTCGAGCTGGACGGCAGCTATGTCGTCTGCAACGGCGAGATTTACGGCTACGAGAAAATAAAAGAGGAGCTCTCGAAGAAATATACATTTAAAAGCGGCTCCGACTGCGAGATACTTCTCCCGCTCTACCGCGAATACGGCACGGATATGTTCAAAATGCTCGACGCCGAGTTTGCGCTCATCATCTATGACGGCAAGGCGAAAAAGTACATTGCCGCGAGAGACCCGATAGGTATCCGCCCGCTCTACTACGGCTATGACGAAAAGGGCGTTATCATGTTCGCAAGCGAGGCGAAAAACCTCGTCGGGATGTGCAGGCGCGTTATGCCCTTCCCGCCCGGACATTATTACAAGGACGGCAAATTTGTGCAGTACTGCGACATAGCGGCGGTCGACAAGGTCTGCCATGACGACCTCGAGACGGTTTGCAAAAACATCCGCGAAAAGCTCATAGCGGGCGTTGACAAAAGGCTCGTTGCGGACGCCAAGGTCGGCTTCCTGCTCTCCGGCGGGCTCGACTCCTCCCTCGTCTGCGCAATAGCGGCGAGAAAGAGCGAAAAGCCGATACGCACCTTTGCAATAGGCATGAGCGAGGACGCCATAGACCTCAAATATGCAAAAGAAGTCGCCGACTATATCGGCAGCGACCACACCGAGGTTATCATGACAAAGGAGCAGGTCTTGGACTCGCTCGAGAGCGTCATACGTATGCTCGGCACATTCGATATCACCACTATCCGCGCGAGCATGGGTATGTATCTGCTGTGCAAGTGGATACACGAGAACACCGACATAAGAGTTCTTCTGACGGGCGAAATCTCCGACGAGCTGTTCGGCTACAAATACACCGACTTTGCGCCGAGCGCGGAGGAATTCCAAAAGGAATCGCAGAAGAGAATCAGGGAGCTTCATATGTACGACGTTCTGCGCGCCGACCGCTGCATATCAGTAAACTCGCTCGAAGCGCGCGTGCCGTTCGGCGACCTCGACTTTGTGAAATATGTTATGTCCGTCGACCCCGAGAAAAAGCTGAACACCTACGGCAAGGGCAAATATCTGCTCCGCCACGCCTTTGAGGGCGACTACCTGCCCCACGACATTCTTTTCCGCGAAAAGGCTGCGTTCTCCGACGCAGTGGGTCACTCTATGGTGGACTACCTCAAGGAATACGCCGAGGGGCTCTACACCGAGGACGAGTTTAAAGAGAAGTGCGAAAAGTACACCCACGCGAAACCGTTTACAAAGGAATCCCTGCTCTACCGCGAGATATTCGAAAAGTACTATCCCGATAAATCCGAGATGATTGTCGGTTTCTGGATGCCCAACAAGACCTGGGCGGGCTGCGATGTCAACGACCCGTCCGCCCGCGTGCTCTCGAACTACGGCGAGAGCGGAAAATAAGAAAAGCCCTCCTGCGTCAAAATGAAGAAAACCGCAGGAGGGCAAGTTATTATCTAATTAATTAAGGCAGTTTGACGGAGTACGAGGACGTGTCGAGCTTTTTATTAATTAACGGACTCAAAACCGGCATGAGGTTATCCGTTGCCTGCCCGGAGGGTTAGAGACCCGACAGCCGTGTACTCGGCTTTGGCGAAGCCATACTTCATTCTTCATGCACCGCAGGTGCGCTTCATTGAAAAAAGCAGCCCGGCGGCTGCTTTTTTCAATGGCACCCCCTGGGGGAATCGAACCCTCAACTGCCCCTTAGGAGTAGACCCGATACGACATCGGGAAGTGGCATCTAATGCTTAAAAATGCTTGGAAATACAAGGTTTTTCAG
>ENA-UERK01000700-UERK01000700.1-human-gut-metagenome-genome-assembly--contig:-NODE-700-length-27590-cov-17.089558_pt1 | contig 27590 bp, 25 predicted proteins | sample MGYA00242957_ERZ507957 | MGnify/ENA primary metagenome ERZ507957 (study PRJEB26167, sample SAMN06115538) | human gut metagenome | host: Homo sapiens | place: China:Heilongjiang | collected 2015-11-06...
TCAATACTTTCCTCTTTTTGTCCTTTTCGTTCTTTTCGGACAAGCGAAAAGAACTCTGAAAGAGAAGAAACATAAAGATACTTTTCTTTTATCGTACTTTTGTATGACCAAGAGGAGGGTTCAGGGTGGCGAAGCCACCTCTGGACGGCGTCGCCGAGACGGGGCATCGTGGATATAGCAAGTGCGCTGACGGGATAAAGCATATATTTTTTTGCTTTTTCTGTTTGTTGACTCAACATCAAAACAACACATTACCACAAAAGTTCAAAGGAGAAACGTATGTACAGCATATTCGGTTCGGTTATAGCCGCCATATCGACCCCGCGCGGAAAGGGCGGCATCGCCGTAATTCGCATGTCGGGCGACGGGAGCATTGCCATCGGTGAAAAATTTATCTTCCCGAAAAGCGGTAAACCGCTCTCCGCCGTAAAATCAAATTACGCGGCACTCTGCGATGTGAAAAATGCGGACGGCACCACACTTGATGAAGCCGTGGTCACCGTTTTTCGCGCGCCGCATTCCTTCACAGGCGAGGATACTGTGGAAATCTCATGCCATGGCGGAGTACTCCTCTCAAGCCGGGTGCTCTCACGCGCATTCGAATGCGGAGCAGTGCAGGCGGCGGCAGGCGAATTTACACGCCGTGCTTTCTCCTCGGGCAAGATAAGCCTCTCGCAGGCAGAGGCGGTCATAGGCAAAATAGATGCGAAAACAGACAGCAGTCTCCGCCTATGGGATAATGCGGCGCAGGGCAGAATAAAATGCGAAACCGATGCGATTTACGATGAGCTGGGCGAGATTATTTCGAGCGCATATGCCACGATAGATTTCCCGGAGGAGGACCTCGCGCCGCTTTCTCGCGATGAAATGCGCACGCGCACGGAAAAAGTCGCCGCGCACCTTGAAGCACTTGCCGCAACATATCGGACGGGACATGCCGTTTGCGAGGGAGTGAACACTGTCATCTGCGGCAAGCCGAACACGGGTAAATCCACTCTGCTCAATCTGCTGTGCGGCAGCGAACGGGCGATAGTAACCGACATTGCCGGCACGACGCGCGATGTGATAAGCGAAACTGTTGCCGCAGGCGACATTTTGCTCCGTCTTTGTGACACCGCGGGCATACGCGAAACGGGTGATGCCATAGAGAAAATAGGCGTTGACCGTTCGCTCTCCGCGATAGAGAATGCCGAGCTGATTCTCGCCGTTTTTGACGGGAGCAAACCGCTCGACAATGAGGACAGACAAATCATCACACTTATAAAAGAAAAAGCAACCTCGGGTTGCGACATTATTGCCATTCTCAATAAAAGTGACAAAGGTGAGGCACTCTCTGCCGATGATGTGGGATTCCCGCATTCCGTGCGTATTTCCGCAAAAGATGAAACGGCAAAATCAACCGTCACGACAGAGATAGAATCGCTCTATACCGATGGCGAATATACCGAAAATGCAGTCCTGACGGGAGAAAGGCAGTATGCCGCCGTATGCCGTGCGCTTGAACTCACAAAAGGCGCGCTCGAGGCACTTGATACCTTCGGCGAGGACATCGCAGGAAGCGAACTTGAACAGGCAATGGGCGCTATCGGCGAGATAGACGGCAGGGCTGTAGGCGAAGATGTTGTAAACAGAATATTCCATAATTTCTGTGTAGGTAAATGATATGAGTACAAAAGAAACTATACTCCGACTGCTTGAGGCGGCTGGCGGAAAATTTATCAGCGGTTCGGATATCGCACGCAGTGCGGGCGTCTCGCGGAATGCCGTATGGAAAAATGCCGCCGCTCTGCGCGAAGCCGGCTTTGATATAGAAGCAGGTGACGGCGGTTACCGCATGGCAGGCGATAAGCTCTGCCCCGAACTGATAAAATATTATGCAAAAAACGATTTCGGAATAACATTTTTTGCAGAAACAGGCTCCACAAACCGCGAGGCGGCGAGGCTTGCTTCTTCCGTGACACTTCCGCATATGGTGGCGGCGGCGGCACAAAGCGGCGGCAGAGGACGGCACGGAAAGAGCTTCTTTTCCGAGGGCGGGATATATTTCAGCATGATTCTTGATGCCGCGGCGGTGAAAATTCCGCCGTTGCTGCTCACTACGGCGGCGGCTTGCGCCACGCTCCGCGCGATAGAAGCGGAATATGATGCCGAGCCGAAAATCAAATGGATAAACGATATTTATCTCGGCGAAAAGAAGGTCTGCGGGATACTCACCGAGGCGCAGAGCGACCTCGAAACAGGTACATTTTCGCATTATATCGTCGGCATAGGAATAAATGCCGGCGGTGATAATTTTCCGCCCGAGGTGGAGGATATCGCCTGCTCGCTTGATCCGGCAAGTGTGCGCAAAAACAGACTTTGCGCCGCCACTGCGGACAATCTGCTTGCTTTCATCAAGGCAGAGCCTTCGGATATTGTGCGGCTCGCGAGCGAAAAAAGCTGTGTGCTCGGAAGAAAAATCCGCTTTTTCGGCGGGAAGGAAGGCACAGGCAAGGCTACCACTCTCGGTGAAAACGGCGAACTTATCGTCGAGACGGCAGAGGGCAGGGTAACGCTCTCGGGCGGCGAAATCTCGGTAAGATTTACAAAATAAAAAAATGTGCGATTGCATAAATCGCACATTTTTTGCGCTCAGATGCTATCAATCAAAACTTTCGCCCGCCATAATTAAAGTTTTCGTGCACATTTTAAAGTTTTCGCCCGCGAAGAAACATAATGTAAATTTTCTCTTATCGTACTTTTCCGTGAGGAAAAGTACCAAAAGTCAGCAAGGAGGACTCACGCCGTCCTCCTTCCGAACCACTGGCGGCGTGCACGAGTTAGTCGCAGGAAGTAGTGCGTGGCAAGTGCGTGCGGCAAAGGATAAATCGAAAGTCGGCGGTTTTGCGCTCTCCGCAATCTAAACTATACCACGCGTGCGAACATAGCGCACGAAAAAGCCGAGCAGATTCGTGCACGCATTGTCCCACCCACATACAAATACGGGCGACGCCGTCGCCCGTATTTTCATTTTTCCGTATTCTTCGTTTAAATCGTTCCTGTGACCTCTACGACGGTAACGCCGGGAGAAGCGGTAACTGCACCTGTTGTCGTATCTGTCGTAAATGTTGCCGCAGGCACTGTTATCTCATAAGATGAGCCTGCCGCAGGTAAAGTCAGAGTGCCGCCCGTATAGGTGTAATTTTCGGCGGAGACAGCAGTGCCGTTCACCGTGACGGCTATATCCGTCGGTGCGGGAGAGAAAACATCCGTCAGCACAACATCCGTTGCCGCATCGTTGCCGTAATTATAAACAGTAAAGGTATATGTGAGCTGTCCGCCGCCCACGACGGGATTCGGCGACATAGACTTGACTATATTCAGCCTTGCATAATTTTCAACTGTTATCGTGTTTGATTTTTCGGCTGTTCCGAGCGTAGGCGAAGTGAAGGTTGCCGTATTTGTTACGGTGGAGCCGGAGGTGAGCGGTGCCTCACTTGTCAGTGCCGCCTTATAGATGATAACGGCATTTGCGCCCGCAGGTATCGACGGCAGAGTGAATATGAGCGAACCGGCTGTCGTGGCGGGGGTCAGCTCAGAGGTATAAACACCGTTTATATAAAGATATGCGGGTCCTACATAGGAAAGCGGCGTATAGGCGACCCCGCCGGCGGTTGATCTTCCGAGATTGTCGCTTACGGTGATATCCGTTGCGGCGGTTGCACTGCCGTTTGTCAGCGAGAGAATATATGTTATCTCATCGCCCGCAGTATAAGTCGAGCCGAGCGAGGTTTTGCTTCCCGTCAGCGGTTCTGTCAGAGTAGCCGTTGCTATATTTGATGCGGCGGCGGCATTTACCGCACCGTAAGAATAAGTTATTCTTGCCTGATTTGTAATAGTTGCCATATATTATTTTATCCTCCGAAATTTGATTGTCGGGTAGGGCTTTTATGCCCTGCTTCATTATATGACGACAGGCAAATTTCGACAAAACCGCAGTATGGCAATTTATTCCGATAGAGGCATTACCGCTTCATTTTATGTAAAAAATGATACGCCTTTTCCTTATATATGAATATTAAGAAATATTTTCCATTGATTTCAAAGCGGTTTTTATTGTATTATTATAGCAGAAATTCATCCCGCACGGGATACGGTAAAAGGAATACTCTCATGAAATCATTGCCATCAGAAAGGCGGCTTATCACAGTGCTTTTTATTCTCGCATTGTTTTGCGCACTGATACTTCTCTGTGCCTGCTCCTCCGAAGAGACGATTGACGTCAGAGCCGGCGCGCTCACATCTGCCACACCGCCCGCGGCGGAAACGACAACGGTATCTCCGCTTATGACAACCGGAAAAACCGTACATTCGGCTGTGACGAGTACGGCTTTGCCGCCGGAAACAACCTCAACCGCGGCGGATACCGTTTCCGCCGAAACAACTGCCGTAGTCACCGAGTCCGCTGCAACATCCGCAACCGCAGCTGCATCGACCGCACCCGCATCATCCGTAACCGCAGTGGCGGAGGCACCGCCGACATCGTATGTTTTTACCAGAACGGAAGATATACCATACGAGACGGAAATACGATATTCGGATGAGCATTTTGATGACGATACGACAGTTCTGCGCGAGGGCATCGTCGGCAAAAAGGTTTATACCACCACGCTCCTTTATCGTGCGGGACGTCCGATAGGCAATTACATAGACGAGCGCATACAGACATATCCGCAAAACGAAATACTCCTCATGGGGACAAAAGCTTCGCATACATCGGAAATCGAGGTGCGGACAAGCGATATTCCTTATGAAACGGAAAGAGTTTCCGACGGCAGTCTGCCTCTCGGTGAAGAAAAGCTTATCACAGCAGGGAAAAGCGGTGTTCTCAAAGAGACGTATGAGATATCGTATTACCGCGGCGAAAAGGAGAGTGAAACCCTTATCTTGCAGGAACGTGAAGAGCCTGTAAATGAAGTTATCGCTGTCGGCACATATATTGCTCCCGAGCCCGAACCCACACCCGAGCCTGAACCCATACCCAATCCCACGCCTACGCCCGAGCCCGAACCTACGCCCGAGCCTGAGAAATTCCGTCTGCCATATCTTGTCGCAGGAGAAGTAAGCGGCAAATACATAGGCAGAAATTACAGCATCACGCAGAATTACGGAAACGGCGGTCATGGCGGACTTGATATCGGCGTATGGTATGGAGAAGCAATTGTCGCCTCGATGAGCGGCAGAGTTGTGACGGCATATAACAACGGCGCGTTCAATCCCGCCACGGACAAAAGCATGCTCTGGACATACGGTACGTTTGTTGTGATAGAGCATGAAAACGGAATGCGCACATATTATGCGCATATGAGCAAAAAATTCGTTTCTGTCGGTGATTATGTTCAGGCGGGGCAGGTGATAGGCGAATCGGGAAATACAGGCAGAGTCAGTCCCGCGCCCACAGCCTCAAAACCGTATGCGGGCACACATCTGCATTTTGAAATCCGCGTATACAATAGCAAAACGGGCAAATACACGCGCGTAAATCCCATGGATTATCTGAAATAAAAGGCAACAAAAAAACACCTGCTTTCGTAGGTGTTTTTTGCTGGAGCTGATAACCGGATTCGAACCGGTGACCTCATCCTTACCAAGGATGTGCTCTACCTGCTGAGCCATATCAGCGAATGCCTTATTATTATAACAAAAGAATGTGTGTTTGTCAACGGTTTTTTGAATATTTGCGGAAAATAAAAAAGCACTGCGCTTAGCCTGACGAGCCGGGGCAAGAAAAGGGAGCAATAAATTGCCTCCCCTGCCACAGCGGGTCGTCGTGGGAATTGACACACATGCTCCGCGTATGTGTCAATTCCCTCGTCTCGGCGACGCCAACACACATGCTCCGCGTATGTGTCAATTCCCTCGTCTCGGCGACGCCGACACACACGCTCCGCGTATGTGTCAATTCCCGTCGCCGACGACGGCTCGCGCAAGCCTCCCCAAAGGCTTGACCTAAACTTTAATAGAGACGGGCGAAAACTTTAATGGTGCGCAAAAACTTTAATGTGGGCAAAAATTTCAATGAAAAGCAAAAATTTCATCGAAAACAATCCCTCAGCCGCCTTCGGCGTCAGCTCTAAACCTGTCTCGGCGACGCCAAGCAACATGCTTCGCATATTGCTTAATTCCTTTACACAAGGGAGCCTTTGGTTTGTGCGCTCTGAAAGGCTGTCTGTTTTTCCTGACAAGCACTGCTTTTGTGGACACAAAAGCGAAGCCCCGCGCGAGCAGAAGTTGGGTTATAATGTCATCAAAGCTTTAAAATCCTCTGTTTCCCTGATAGGATCAAAGCAACGGTTGTTATTCAAACACCGAATGAAATCATCAATATCGGTTATATCGGAATCTGTAACGGGATGCTCTTCTTCAATAAGTGAAAATAGCGGAGAAGTGAACTTTATTGTCTTTTGGTGATTTATTTTTGTCATTTCTTCCGCATGGTACCTTGCTTTTTTCAATTCTTCCAATACACGGTCATATTGCTGTGTTTTGCAGAAGCAAATGGCTTTGCTGATAGAATTATATTGCAGAGTATTGTGATAATACTGAAAATTACCGTCCGGAAACATAATATTCAGTATTTTTTCAACGGCATCATACACGTCAATTGAGTCTTGACCGAATGTTAGTTGGGAGAGAAAGCGATTTAATTTTGTATTTGTAAGGTGCTGACAATGCTTTTTCCTTTCTTCACCCTCTAAGCACCAACAAAGCAGCTCATCTCTTTTCTCCTCATCCTCTTCTAACATAGCGTATTGCTTGGCTTCGTCCTTTTTTTGATTATAGCTAAGTGCATGAACGATTCCGAACAACGCTTCGGAATATAATTTTGAATCCTTGGTGTTATCCAAAACCAATTTATAATGTTTTGCTGAACTTTCAAGCAAACGCGTATATTCACTATTATCCAAGGTCGGCATAGCAACATAATACTCTGCCGATGCCAGCCATTCCACATACTCCATATTTCCCGGATATTCAGCAACCGCATGCAGGGCGATTTGATAATTCTTTTCTTTGTCGTCGTGTTGCCAATATTTGTGGAATGCTTCGTCAAACTCCGCTTTTCTCAAATCCTTTTGGTAGGTTTCCATTCCAAGCAGATAATCGGTGGTTACATTAAATAAATTGGCAAGCGGCGGCAATAAAGAAATGTCGGGCATAGCAACATCTGTTTCCCAACGGCTGATTGCCTGCGGAGAAATAGAAAGAAGTTCTGCAAGATTTTCTTGTGTCATATTTGCTTCTCGTCGAAGTGATTTTATCTTTTGTCCAAATGTCATATAAACAATTCTCCTGATTTTGTTACTTGACCGGTCTGTGATTATATTATACCAAGTTTTTGACGATTTGTCCACTTCTTAATAATTGAGAGGTTATAAACCAAAAATTGAGTCGGACATAAAAGCTTGGCGCACCTGCTTTATCGCAGGTACGCCAAGTCCTGTCTTTTTTCATCCCGACCGAGATTATTCCTCATCCTCACGAGAGAAGAGGTCGCCTTCGAGATTCATGTCGTCATCCTTTGCTTCGCAATCGTCGCAATCGCAATCGTCACATTCGCCGTCGCAGTCATCAAGGTCATCATCAAAATTGAAATCGCAATCGCAGAAGTTGATATCATCCTTGCAGTCATAGAGCAGATAAGCACCTGCCGCGCCGCTCATAGCGGAAACCGCAAGAAAAGCACCTGCGGAGCTTTTCTTCTTGAAGAGAAGAATGATGAATGTGATGAGTGAGGTGACCGCGTTTACTATGAGAGCAACGCCTACATAAAGTTTGGTTTTCTTGAACATTTTTCATGTCCTCCTTATATAATATTTTTTTGTTTTTTATACCTTGCTCTTAAGATAAGCATTGATAAAACCGTCTATTTCGCCATCCATTACGGCGAGGATATTACCGTCCTCATAGCCTGTTCTGTTATCCTTGACAAGCGTATACGGCATGAATACATATGAACGAATCTGTGCGCCCCATTCGATATTTGTCTTTTCACCCTTGATGTCCTCTATCTTGTCGAGATTTTCACGCTGTTTTATCTCGGCGAGCTTGCTTTTCAGCATTTTCAGCGCGGTTTCCTTATTCTGTAGCTGGCTGCGCTCGGTCTGACAACCGACAACTATACCTGTCGGCTTATGAACGATTCTTATTGCCGAGTCGGTCTTATTGATATGCTGACCGCCCGCGCCGCTCGAACGGTGCGCGGTTATTTCGAGATCCTCATCCTTGAGTTCTATATTGACATCATCATCAAGCTCGGGCATTACTTCCACCGAGGCAAAGGATGTATGACGTCTGCCTGACGCATCAAAAGGCGAAACGCGCACAAGTCTGTGAACTCCGTGCTCACTCTTGAGATAGCCGTAAGCATTCGTTCCCTCTACGAGGATAGTTGCGCTCTTGATGCCCGCTTCTTCTCCGTCGAGCCAATCTATGAGCTTGACATTGAAGCCGTGCTTCTCACCATAGCGCGTATACATTCTGTAGAGCATGAGTGCCCAGTCCTGCGCCTCTGTGCCGCCCGCACCGGGATGGAAGGAAAGAATGGCATTGTTTCTGTCATATTCGCCCGAGAGGAGCGCATCTATGCGCATTTTTTCCTCGCCGGCTTCTATTTTCTTTACCTCGGAAAGCACCTCGTCACAAACGCTCTCATCATTTTCCTCTATGCCCATTTCTGCGAGCACGAGTGCATCCGAAACAGAGGCGCAAAGCTTTTCATATGCCTCTATCTTATCCTTTGTGCGCTTCAGCTCCTGAAGCACCTTGCCCGAGTTTGCCTGATCATTCCAGAAATTCTCGGCAAGTGTCTGTGCCTCGAGTGTTTTTGCCTGCTCGCGCAGTCTTTCTATCTTCAGCGAATCGCCGAGCTCCTTTACATCACTCTCAAGTGCGAGAAGTTTGCTTTTCGCTTCTTCTAACTGTATTATCATTATATTTATGTCCTCCGAATATGTTTTTTGTGATTTTTATGTTAAATATGAAGCTTTCTTTATAAAACCGACTCACGTCACTTTTCTTTTTCCGCATTTTTGCCGTGATGATGCCCGTCAAAAACGCCGCGGAGGTTCATTTTCAGCTTGCCGTTTTTATCGACAAAGCCTATTTTTCTTGCCATTTTGTCATCGATACATTTTTCCGCATCATGTGCGCCGCAAAGGTCGATGAAATTCAGCGCCGCGCGCCCCATGATGAAAAGCACCTCTTCATCGTCGATTCCCTCGGGGCATTTCAACTCATACATATAGCCGATATCGTCCTTTATTTTAAACTGGCATATACCGAGCAGTCTGTCCTCTTCTATTGCCGAGTAGGCAAAGCAATCATCACGATAAGGTACGCCGCACTGCGCACATATTGCCTTCTGCCGCTCCTTGCTCTCGATGGGTTTTATCTCAAACATCCGACTTTGCCTCCCTTTTCAGCATTTGAACCTGTGACTTTGTAAGATAACGCCATTTGCCCGGGCGCAGGTCGCCGAGCTTCACCTCACCTATGCTCACCCTGCGCAGGGAAAGCACATGAAGCGATAATTTTTCGCACATTTTGCGTATCTGTCTGTTGCGACCCTCAAAAAGAGTTATCGCAACGACGGAATATTCCTTTTTCCTCGTTATCAGAGAAACCTCTGCGGGTTTTGTCATATATCCGTCGATATCCATCGGCTCGGAAAGGCGCTGCACCTTTTCCGGCTCTATCTCGCCCGCGAGCTTTACATGATATGTTTTCGGCTTGTGATAGCGCGGATGCATAAGCCTGTTTGCAAAATCGCCGTCGTTTGTGAAAAGCAGAAGCCCCTCGCTCTCAAGGTCAAGTCTGCCGATTGGATAAACGCGCACGCCGACATCCGAAACAAGCTCGGAAACGCACGGTCTGCCGCGGTCATCACTCATGGAGGTGAGATATCCGCGCGGCTTATTGAGCATGAGATAAACCTTTCGCTTATCCCCGCCCAAGATAACCTTTCCTCTGTATTCTATCCTGTCCCTCTCGGGATCTATTTTCGTGCCGATATCGGCAACCTCGCCGTTGACCTTTACTCTGCCGGCGGCGATTTCCTCCTCGGCGGCGCGGCGGGACATTATCCCTTGCGCCGAAAGGAATTTTTGCAGTCTCATTTCTTCCAATGTTTTGCCTCTGTATAGTGTATTTTTCTTTATATTTCCGGCTTCAGAAAAGGAATTTCCTTTTCTTTACCGCGGTTTTCGCGATACTCTCCCGCGCGACTATATCCGCTCTTGCTATCACCTTGCCGCCGCAGATAAATTCGACCTCGCCTGTCTTTTCTCCCTCGCATATGCCCGCATAGAGAAAACGCGGCGTTTTAATCGCGGTTTTTATCTCGCCGTGGCTTTTTTTCAGCGTAGCAATGATATCCTCGGAAATACCGCAGCAGACGGTTTCTTTTTCTCCGCCGCAAACGGGAATTTCCACGCGAAATTCCTCTGCCGAAGCTATCTTTTCGCTTTCGTAGAGGGAAAAGCCGTAGTCGAGGAGCTCTCTGTGATCATGCCAGTCGCTTCCGTCGCAGAGCGTAACGCAGATGAGCGTTACTCCGTCGCGCTGTGCCGCAGAGACGAGCGTCCTGCCGCATTTTTTGGTGAAGCCCGTCTTTACGCCGATAACATCGTCATATGTGCGGAGCAGGCGGTTGTGATTTACGAGCAGGCGCGTCGCCGTGCCGTCATGCAGGGGAATGGATTTTTTTGCTGTCGATACTATTTCGGCAAAGCGCGGATTTTTCAGCGCTTCGGCGGCGATTATCGCCAGCTCCTTTGCCGTGGTGTAATGCTCGCTGTCGTCCAGCCCGTGCGGATTTGCAAAATGCGTATCGCGCAGCCCCATTTCCCCGGCGCGCCTGTTCATCATATCGGCGAAAGCCTCAATGCTTCCCGCCACTTCTATGGCGATAGCCGCCGCCGCATCGTTTGCACTCTGGAGCATCAGTGCAAAAAGCAGATTTTCCATCGTTATCTTTTCGCCGGCATAGAGGTAAACGGACGAGCCTTCCACATTTACTGCCGCAGGCGCAACGGAAACGAGCCGCTCCGCAGGGCAGTTTTCGAGCGCGACGAGCGCAGTCATTATCTTTGTCGTGCTTGCCATGCCGCGGCGGACATTTTCATCGTGTGCATATATTATCTCGCCGTCGAGCGTCATGAGCAGGCAGCTTTTTGCCGAATCGTCGGGCACCGCCGAGAGGCAGGCTGTCCCGCCCGTCATGAGCATGAGCGCAGTGAGAAATATCGATATAATTTTCTTCATAGCTTCTCCATACTTTTTTCCTTAGCAATATGGAGAAACGGGGAAATTTATTCGCTTTTTCCGCGCGGGAAAGGTGAATAAATTTTTCTTTTGCTTAGTCGTACTTTTTGTTGATGAAAAGTGCGAGAAGTAACTTTTCTCTTGTCGTACTTTTGGTCATGCAAAAGTACGATAAAGAAAGAAGTTACTTTTGGTATACTCCGTCTCGGCGACGCCGACCGCGTTTGCTTCGCAAATCGGTCAATTCCCCGCTGGAGAAGGTTTATCAAAAGCATTAGCGCAGACTGTATTGATAAAATATCGACAAGTGTACTAATACGACTTTTTATTTTTAGAAAACGAGGGCCTCTTGCCAGCCTTCTCCAGCGGGAGAAGGTGGCAGCCGTAGGCTGGCGGATGAGGCGTCTATAATGCTTATCGCTTTATTCCGTCATCGCACTTATTAGATCCACGCCCGCGCCACCCATTATCCAGCGGGCGTGCAGACAATGCGTGCACGAATCTGCTCGGCTTTCTCGTGCGCTATGTTCGCACGCGTGGTAGTATGAGATTGCGGGGAGCGCAAAACCACCGACTTTCGCTTTGCCATTTGCCGCACGCACTCGCCACGCACTACTTCCTACGACTAGCTCGTGCACGCGGGAGGTGTTTTTTAAGAGGGAGGAAAGCCCTCTTAAATGACTTTTGCCGCGCTTTTCGTCAGTGAAAAGCGCGATAAAAGAAAAGTTTCTTTATGTTTCTTCGCGGGAGACCAATGGTCTCCACTACTAACTCTTCGTCACTCAAAAGCGCGAGAAAGAAAAAGTCAATCCTTCTTCTCTTCCTGTGTCTCTTCCTTGAAGTCCTCGCCTTCGGCGGCATTTTCCTCTTCTTTTTTTGCTTTCTTCTTGAAGATACCCTTGATTTTCTCTATGAGGTCGGGAGTTTTGCTTATTATATTTTCTATAGATGAGCCGATATCGTTTCCTCCCGTGGGGTTATTTACATTGACCATCTCAACCCTGCCGCTCTCGCCGATAACGAGAAAGCCTACGGGAGTTACGGTGACGCCTGTTCCGCCGCCTCCGCCAAAATTATTCTGCCCATCCTTGCAATGCTTGCCCGCATAATCGTTGCCGCCGCCGACATAGCCGACAGATACCTTCGATACGGGAATTATAACCGAGCTTCCCGCCTCTATAGGCGTGCCGATTATCGTATTGGCATCGACAAGATCGCGTATGCCCTCCAGAGATGATGAGATGAGAGAGCTGATTCTGTTTTCTTCCATTGGTTTATTCCGCCTTTCCTGTATTTTCGTTTTCGCTTGTTTTTGCGTTTTTATTTTTCTTTTTATTGTCGTCTCCGCTTTTTGTGCCGTTCTTTTTCATGCCGCGAAGATATGTTATGCCCGCTCCGAGCCCTATAGAGATGATTTGCCACAGGCGCAGGCGGAAATCCATCTGCACATTTGCCCTTGTCTCCGCGGCAAGGAAATCCACGCCCACATTCACGGGGGCTTTTCTCTTCACGCGGAAATGTGCCGTTTCATCCAGCAGGGTAAAAAGATACGATGTCGCCTGCGATACGCCGCCATAGATAAGCGCTGTTTTTGCCGCGTCATCGGTGCCGACGGTGATATCATAGCATTCTGTCTTTATCCTGATATAGCGCCATGTTTTCTCAAGCACTTTTTTTGCTATTTCGATAAGAAGCTTTACAAGAGAAATTATATCCTCTATACTTTTCTTTTCCTTTTTTTGTGGCTTTTCCGCTTTTTTCTGCTTTTGCTTCTTTTTCTTTTTCGGCTCCTGCTTCTCCTCGGATATATCGGCTTTTCTTGCCTTTCCGCCGCCGAACTTTATCGTATATGCGGGGATATGCAATATGCGGATGCACACGGCAGCACGAAAGTCCTTGCCTTTTCCCGCCGCCGCAACCTTCACCGATATCGGTATCATACCGAGTGCGGCAAAAAAGAGGACTATTGCAGAAATTATTATCGCCGCTTTCATGACTTATCACCCGCAGGTGCGTTTTCCGCTTCCTGCGCCATGGGATTGACCGATGCTGCTTCATCCGCGGCAGCTTCCGCCGGCTTTTCGGAGAGAACCTCGTCCAGTCCGTCTATCATCGGTATCTCCTCCACGGGACTTGGAATATTATTTTCAAGAGGAGGGAGCTCCTCGGGCGCGGAAAGCCCGAAGGTTCTCAGAAAAGCCTCTGTAGTGCCGAATAGCCTCGGTCTGCCGGGAACATCAAGCCGTCCCTTTTCCTCTATCAGCTCGTGTTCGAGAAGCACTCCGATGGAATAGCTGCTGTCCACGCCGCGTACCTGCTCAACATATGAGCGCGTCGCAGGCTGGTTGTATGCTATTATCGCGAGCGTTTCAAGCGAAGCTTTCGAGAGGTTTCCGCCGTCGCGCACGCCGAGTGCCGCCTTGACATAGTCGGCATAGACCTCTTTTGTCACAAGCTGGCAGGCATTACCCAGTATCAGCAGTTGAATGCCGCGCATGGGGTCGCCGTCGTATTCCTTTTTATATTCCGTGATAACCTCGCGCACTCTTTCCTGCGGAATACCCATGACCTCACCGAGCTTTTCAAAGGTGAGCGGATATCCCGCGGCGAAGAGCGCCGCCTCTGATATTCTCTTTATTTCATCGGAGGAAAGCACTTTTTCGTCCATGTCAAGCCCGACGCACTCGCTTATGCCGGACATATTATTCTCTTCCGTCATGCCTGCTCCTCCTTTTCTTCACCGCTTATTCTTTCCGTATTGAGACGAAGTATGACATTTTCGCCTGTTTCGTCATCCGCCGTGCGTTCGGGGACAATCCTGCCGACCTTGATAAGCTCAAGCAGTCCGTAAAATGTCGCCGCAAGCTCACTGCGGCTCGTCACCTCGTCGAAAATTTCGTCTATATGCGCCGTTTTGCGCCGCGCCATCACGCGCAGTATATGCATTACCCTGCCGGCAACGGAAATTTGCTTTCGTTTTATGAGCGGCGCGATAACATTCGGCTTTTCTCTCTGTGCCTGCTCATATTCCGCGATGCGTGCGAGCACCTTTTTCATCGCCGCCTCGAGGATAGCGCTGTCCATCTCTGTCAGAATACGCTTATCGGGCTTTATCTCGTCGGTATCCTTCTGAAATCTGCCGCCGAATTCCTCTTCCCGCTCATGAAGCCATGCCGCCGCGTTTTTCACAAGCTTATATTCCATGAGCCGGACTGCAAGCTCCTTGCGCGGGTCTTCTTCCTCCGGCTTAGGCAGGAGCAAGCGGCTCTTTATCAGCATGAGGCGGCTCGCCTCCGTGATAAATTCGCCGGCTATCTCCATATTCATTTCCTGCATTTCGCGAAGATATGCCATATACTGCTCAAATATGAGCGATATTTTGATATCGAAGATGCTCATTTTGTTTTTGGCGATGATGTCCAGAAGCAAATCGAGCGGACCCTCGTATATTTCCGTCTTGAAAACAAGCTGTTCCATTCAAATAAATCCTGTTTATTAAAATCCGAATATCAGTCTCCAAAAGGCGTCGAAACCGCGAAGCACCTGTATATCGAGCCAGCCGATTGTCTTATCGAAAACGCCGAGGAAAAGGAGAATGACAAAGCCGATATAGATATACTGCTCATATCTCATGATGCCGAAATACCATTTCGACGGCAGGAAGATAAATGCAATGCGCGAGCCGTCCAGCGGAGGCACGGGAATGAGATTGAATATCGCAAGACCGACATTGAGCAGGCAGAAGTAGCGGGCGATATCTATGGCAACTCCCATGAAGCCCTCCATGAAAGCGCTCTCCGTCGGTACGAGCAGGAGCAGCTTGAATAAAGCCATGCCGAAAAAGCCGAGCAACAGGTTCATGGCAGGTCCCGCCGCGGCAGTCAATGCCATGCCGAGGCGCGGCTTTTTATAGTAGCGGGCGTTTACGGGCACGGGCTTTGCCCAGCCGAAATGAAAGAGCGCCATGCAGATAAAGCCGAGCGGGTCGATATGCTTCAGCGGGTTTAATGTGAGCCTGCCGAAATTTCGTGCCGTAGGGTCTCCCAGCTTCCACGAAACGAAGCCGTGTGCAAACTCATGAAACGAAAGCGCAAGCAGAACTGCGGGCATCGCCACGAGAAACTCGCGGAGCCAAACTAAAATTTTATCCATTATTTATCCTCTGACAAATTATTTTTTGATTACGCTCTCAAAAACGGAGAGCAGTTCATTTTTTCCCTCTCCCGTATGTGAGGAGAAAGGAACGACCGCTATCTTCTCGGGCGCATACGGCGGGGCAAGATAGGGATGCGAGGAGAGCGCGGCGAGATTTGCCGCCTTGTCTGTCTTATTGGGCTTATCTGCCTTCGTCGCCACGATGATATACGGTATGCCGCTTGTCGCGAGCCAGTCGAGCATCATATAGTCGTCCTTTGTGGGACCCACCTTGAGATCGATGAGCTGAACTATCATATCGGGCTTTTCCTCCGACACATAGGCATTTGTCAGAGCCGACCATTTCTTCTGCTCCTCGGCGCTGCGACGGGCGTAGCCGTAACCGGGGAGATCGACGATATAAAATTTCTTATCTATCTCATAGAAATTCACAGTTATCGTTTTGCCGGGCTCCGCGCTTGTGCGGGCAAGGCTTTTTCTGCCGAGAACGGTATTTATAAGCGAGCTTTTGCCCACATTGGAGCGCCCGGAGAGCGCTATCTGCGGGAGCGCGTCCCGCGGGAACTGATCCTTTCTGCCTGCCGTCATTTTCAGGCAGACATTCTGCGTATTTATAGCCATCATGCGCTCCTTTTTTTGTTTTTTTGAAGTGAAGCCTCCGCCTTACCGCACGGAGCAACTCATCTCGGGATTATGCGCCGTATTTATCGGGATAAGCTCATTTTTATGCTCGTCTCCGACGGGGGAGACTTCGCTTTCCTCGCGGTCAAAGGGATCTTCCGCGAGTGCGATATGCAGCACCTCGTCGGCGCTTGAAACGGGGATAATCTTCACATTATCGCGTACCACCTGCGCTATCTCCTCCATATCCGCCTCGTTTTCCTTCGGAATGAGTATCGTACGGACGCCCGCGAGATAAGCCGCCATTGTCTTTTCGCGTAGTCCGCCTATGGCGAGCACTCTGCCGTGAAGCGTGATTTCGCCTGTCATCGAGATATCGCGACGCGCGGGAATGCCCGTGAGCTCACTTGCCAGCGCTGTCGCTATGGTGATACCTGCCGAGGGACCGTCCTTTGGCACTGCACCCTCGGGAAAATGGATATGTATATCTTTATTTTTATAGAAATCTTTATCTATGCCGAGTCTTGCGGCACGACTGCGGATATAGCTTATCGCCGCATGCACGGACTCGCGCATCACATCGCCGAGACAGCCCGTGATTTCTACCTTGCCGGAGCCATCAAAGGAGAGCGCTTCGACCTTGAGAAGGTCACCGCCGGTCTCGGTATAAGCCATGCCGTTGACTACGCCGACCTCGTCATAATCCGAGATTTTCTCGCGCGGCATCTTCTGATTTCCGATGAAATCGGCAAGGTTTGCCGCCGTCACGCGCACGCTCTTCGCCTCTCCGAGAGAGACGGTTTTTGCCGCCTTGCGCGCACAGCGGGCAATCTTTCGCTCCAGCGAGCGCACGCCTGCCTCGCGTGTGTATTCGTCTATCATCAGCCCGAGCGCGGCATCGTCTATGCGGAAGCTTCTGCCGTTCAGCCCGTGGCGCTTTGCCTGCTTGGGAATGAGATGGTGCTTTGCTATCGAGAGCTTTTCATCGCGCGTGTATGCGCGAAGCTCGATTATTTCCATTCTGTCGATAAGCGGGAGAGGTATTCCGTTCAGCGAATTTGCCGTGGCGATAAAAAGACAATCCGAGAGGTCGACGGGCATCTCCACGAAATGGTCGCGGAAATTTTTATTCTGCTCGCCGTCCAGCACCTCAAGCATAGCCGAGGCGGGATCGCCGCGGCTGTCGCTCGCCATCTTGTCTATCTCATCGAGAAGCATCAGCGGATTTGAGCTTTTCGCATTGATAAGCCCCGTTATTATTCTGCCGGGCATGGAGCCGACATATGTTTTTCTGTGTCCGCGGATATCGGATTCATCGCGTATGCCGCCGAGCGAAACGCGCACAAAATGCCTGTTCATGGCGCGCGCTATCGATGAAGCGATGGAGGTCTTGCCCGTTCCGGGAGGACCGACAAGGCAGAGAATCTGATTTTTCAGCTCGGGATTCAGCTTCAGTGCGGCAAGATATTCGACTATGCGCTCCTTGACTTTTTCCAGCCCGTCATGGTCGGCATCGAGGATTTTCTGAACGGCGGAAATATCAGTGCGGTCATGAGTCCTTATGCCGAAGGGTATCTCAAGGCAGGTTTCTATATGACCGCGTAGCACCGCTCCGTCAGCCGAGCCGACGGGTGTGCGCCGGAGCTTGCGTATCTCTTTTTTCAGCTTGTCGGCAACCTCTTTGGGATATCTGCCCGAATCGAGCTTCTTATAGTAGTCCTCTATATCCTCATCATCTTCGCCGCCGTCACCCAGCTCCTCGTGAATGACCTTGAGCTGCTCGCGCAGGAAATATTCCCTCTGCGAGCGGTCTATGCGCTCTTTCACCTTGCGGTTTATGCCGTCCTCCTCGGCGAGCACGGCGCGCTCATGCTCCAGAATGAGCAGGAGAAGCTCCATTCTGCGCATGGGGTCGTATTCCGCGAGGAGTGCCTGCTTATCCTCGATATTTTCCACGAGGTTTGCCGAAACAAAATCGCAGAGCAGGCTCGCGCTTTTAATTGAGCTGACGATAAGCCACAGCTCGCGGGAAAAACGCGGCAGCTGCTTCATCAGGGCATTCACCTGCCCCTTGATATCGCGCATCAGTGCCTCGGCACGCACGCCGCCTCCGTCCTCGAGATAAATATTCTTTTCCAGCACCTCGCAGGTGATGTATTTATCCTTTGACAGGGAAAGAAGCTCGGCACGCGATTTCGGCTCGGCTATCACGCTGTAGGAGCCATTCGGCGAGCCTTTGATAAGCTGGCGTATATTTGCTACCACACCCGTTGCATAAAAGTCGCGTTCGGATTCGGGAGAATCCGCCGTCGGGTCCTTCTGGCATACGAGGAAAATGCTTCCGTCCGCTTTCATTGCGGAGTCACACGCGCGTTTTGTTATCTGCCTTGATACCTCGAGTGTTATCGGCACTTCGGGGAAGGCGACGGTATCACGCATCGCGATACACGGCATGGTGTATTTTTTTACTGTTTCTCTTGTTTTTGTCATGGGAGATCCCACCTTTCGGGATATGCTATATAAATCTCCGCCCCTCTCGGGTGCGGGAAGTAATTTTTCAGGATTTTATTATAATCCAGTGTAATTATATCATATCTTTTCCGTTTTTTCCATAGGTTGAGAGAAAATTTTATATTATATTTTAATATTATTAACAATATATCGGAAAGCGCTTTGAAAAAAAGCCGCATTATACGCCAAATCTCTGCAAAATAGTATGGACTTTTTGAATATTTTGTGATAAAATTATATTTACGGTAAATTGCGGCGAATATCTGCCGCAGAAAATCAGCATTTATCACTCACTGAGTCCGGAGATACAAATGGATACTATTGATACCGAATATTACCGCAGGCTGGCGGATTTTGCAGTCGATATAGGCGAGCTGATGCTTCGCAGCGGTGCCGAAACGCACCGCGTGGAGGATACGATGACGAGAATCCTTGCCACGGCGGGATTTTCCGTTTATTCCGCCTTCGTTTTGCCGACAGGCGTCATGCTTACGCTTTCGGAGCCGAAGGTCTGTTCCATTTCCATCACAAAAAGAACGCTCGACGGCGGAAAAAACATGAGCAGAGTCTGCGAGGCAAACGAAATTTCCCGCGATTTCTGCTCGGCAAGAATAGATCTCGACGAAGCCGAAAAAAGGCTCGCCGTCATTTTGAAAGAAGTCCTCTACCCCATGTGGCTCAAGATAATCGGCACTATGTTTGCCTGTGCGGGCATGGCTGTCGCCTTCGGCGGAGGAATGCTCGATTTCGGCGCAGGGCTTGTATGCGGCTTCTTTCTCGCGCTCGTAAATTATTTTCTGCGCTCGCTCATCGGCAAGGATATCATCGCCGATACACTCTGTGCGCTGACCGTCACAATAGCGGCGATAGCAATAGCTTTTATTTTTCAGAGCTACCTGCCGCGCATCGGCACACTTCTGACATCCGCCGTGATTTCCGGCTGTATCATGCCGCTTGTCCCCGGTGTTGCGATAACAAATGCCATACGCGATATGCTCTGCGGCGACTATCTTTCCGCCGCCTCCCGCGCCATAGAAGCGAGCCTTGCCGCCGCTTCCATAGCGATTGGCGTAGGTGTCGGCATTTTCCTCGGGTCAAAGCTGGATCTGACCTCGGGTATCAATTTCGATTCCGGCAAGCTGAATTTTATTCAGTGCATTTTTGTATTCATTTCGATGATGGGCTTCGGTATCGTATTTGCCATTCCGAAAAAGCATATTATACCCTGCGCCGCAAATGCGATGATCTGCTGGGCAATATATGTTGCACTTAAATTATATACCGACTCCGGTGTTTTCTGGGCAAATTTCTTACCGATACTTGCCGTTGATCTCATAGCTCAGATTCTCGCGAGAATTCTGAAAGCACCCGTCACATCGTTTCTTCTCGGCGGCATATTGCCGCTTGTGCCGGGCTTTATGATTTACAGAACGGCACATCTGCTCATACTGAGCGACAGGGAAGCAAGCGCCGCGCTTTCGCAGACATTGCTTATCGCAGGTTCGATAGCGCTCGCCATATTTCTCATGGATACGCTTGTCGGTATGTATTTCCGTGCCGTGGCGGCAATAAAAGAGAAAAAGAGAATCAAGAGGAAACAATGAACAGACTTTATCCCTCCATGATGTGCGTCAAGCCCGACGACACACGCAGATATTGCGAAATTTTCAAAGAAAACGGCATCGCCGGTCTGCATATAGATATAATGGACGGCTCTTTTGTGCCGAATTTCACTCTCGGCACGGATTATTGCCGATATCTCCGCGAAATCTCGCCGCTCCCGCTTGATATTCATCTGATGATAGACAAGCCCGAGGACAAAATTAAATGGTTCCCGATAAGAGAGGGCGATATCGTTTCCGTTCATGCGGAAAGCACAAATCATCTCTGCCGCGCCATGGACAGAATCCGCGAAGCGGGAGGGCTTCCGTATGTTGCGATAAATCCTGCAACACCGCTTGCGGCAATAGAAGAAGCGCTTCCTTTTGCCGCGGGTTTTCTCCTTATGACAATAAACCCCGGCTTTGCGGGGCAGAAGCTGATAGAACCGATGATAGATAAGGCGGCGCGCGCAAGGCAGCTTTTCATTTTGGCGGGCTATCCCGAAATGCCGCTCGAAACGGACGGAAATGTCAGCGCCGAAAATCTCGTCAGACTCAAAACGGCGGGCGCGGATATGTTTGTCATAGGAAGCTCCGGCTTTCTGAACTCTTCCTGCAGCGCCGAAAATCTCGCAGAGAGAATAAAAGAATACGGGAATTTATAAAAAAGGAATACTCACAGAAAAAAACAAATCCGAACCGATTTCGACCTGCGAAATAGTTCGGATTTGTTTTGTTTGGTGACCCCTGGGGGAATCGAACCCCCGTTTTCGCCGTGAGAGGGCGATGTCTTAGCCGCTTGACCAAAGGGCCATTTCATTCGGCGTGTGTTATTATATCATATACCGAATGAAAAATCAAGTCTTTTTTCACATTTTTTCAAATATTTTTCGACAGAGCAAAATAAAGCCGGCTGAAAACCAGCCGGCTTGGCTTTGCTTATCTGTAGATATTTTCAAGTCCGAATTCTCTGAAATATTCATCCACATCGACTACCGTGTCCGTATGTCTTGCCTTTTCTGCGGCGAAAACGATGAGATGGTTTGCCGCGGAAACCGATATATCGGCAACGGAACAGCCGTTATATATACCGTTGAAATATTCGTAGAGATCGGCTATCATGCCCTGGTCACCGCCGCCGTGACCGCCGAGAATCGATTCATCCGTTTCGACAACGGGAACCTCTCTCCAGCTCTTTGTGGCAAAGCTGAATACTCTTATCGCGGTGTCGTTTGCCTCGGCTACAAGCTCGCCTTCTGTTCCGAAGAGATGAATGGCTCTGCCGCCGCCGTTGAAGGGATTCATCGTGAAGCTTGCCGTCACATTGCCTTCGAAAAGCATATCGACTACCTGATGGTCGACAACATCGTTATTGGCATGGAAAACGCAGAGACCGTAATCCGTGGTTCTCAGTGCTTCCATAACCTCGTCATCGGTGGGATAAGTGGTTTCGGAAATGCCCTTTGCCGCGGCACGGCGGAACCAAAGATTTTTCTTGTCATCATAATAGAGCTTGATACAGTTGTAGGGGCAGGTATCGGCGATGGGGCAACCGCCGTCGGCGCATCTTACGGGTGCGCCCTCGGGTGCATTTTCACTTTTGAAATACGTGAGATCGCCGAAAGAGGAGACTTTTTTGCAGGTTTTGCCGAGCAACCACTGGATGATATCTATATCATGGCAACTCTTTGCGAGAAGCATGGGTGTGGATTCCTTTTCACTGTGCCAGTTGCCGCGGACAAAGCTGTGGCTGTAATGAATATTCTGCACTCTCTCGAGTGCTATCACGGACATTATTTCGCCGATCGCGCCGCTGTCTACGATATCCTTTACCTTTTTATAGAAAGGAGTATAGCGGAGGACATGGCAGACTATGACTCTGGTGCCTTTTTTATGTGCCGCTTTGGCGATATCCGAAATTTCTTCCACCGTCTGTGCGATGGGCTTCTCGAGAAGCAGGTCGTAGCCGAGCTCGATAGCCTTCATTGCGGGTTTATAGTGCATATCGTCGAGAGTCGAGATTACGGCGATATCCGCAAATTTCGGGCGGTCGAGAATTTCTTCCCATGAACGATAGCTGTTTTCCTCCGGTATTCCGAAGGAGCGGATGAAAACATCACGTGCGGCATCTATCGGGTCGGCAACGCCGACAAGCTCGAATTTATCGGGCTGTTCGCTCATAATGTTGAAATAGCCTCTGCCTCTGCCGCCGGCACCTATGCATATAACTTTTAATTTTTTCATAAAAAATCCCCTCCGCATTTTATGTATTGTTAAGCTAAGTATAACATATCCGCAGGCAAAAGTCAAGGCGGAAGGAAGTTTATTCATAATTCTTTCACGGGGTGCATATATATTAGCAACAAGAAAGAAGGGCGGACTGAAATATGCAAAAATCAAATACACATAATGAAAAATCCGGCATGCTTCTTCCCGTCGCAAAAGCACTGGGAACAGCTGTTGCGGCGGGAACGGTGCTTGCCGCGATATTCTGCTTTGCCGCGCTGAGGTTTGACGATCCCGAAAAGGTATCGGCGATATTCGCATATATTGCACTTGCCGCCGCCGCATTTGTCGGAGGATGTCTCGCATCGAAAATGTATGGAGAAAAGGGCGTACTCTGCGGACTGACAGTGGGGCTGTCACTTGCCGCGCTGATGATACTGCTTTGCTTTGCCTTCTCTCTGCCGGTTTCGCCGCTTGCCTACGCGACAAGCGCCGTCGGTGCCACGGGGTTTTCCATGCTCGGAGGCAAATTCGCGGAAAAAAGCTACGGAAAAAGGAAAAGACCGAAGAAAAGAAGATAATATACAAATGTATAAATAATACACCTGTATAAAATACAAAAGCGGAAAGCGGAGCCGATTTCGGTTCCGCTTTCCGCTGCAGGGTTTGCAGTGTTTTCGGCAAAAGACAAGGATTACCTCATTGTATTTTTCCGCTGCCTTTGCGATGTATTTTTCCGCCGAATAAAAAAGTTTTCGCTTTCGGTATAGACAAGGCGGAAAAGTTATGATAAAATAAAGCGGAATTGATATTTTTACGGAGGCTCAATATGTCCGAATATACAAACAGAATAAGCGACGGGGCGTTTGTCCCCGCTTCACCGATAACAAGCCGATTCGTTTCCCCTTGGGATACGAGCGGCTGGTACAGCGTGGAGCCGGATTTTGCTGTCGGCGCCAAAATCTATTCAAATTGCGATGCGCGAGTGAAATCCGCTCCCGAGGTGCTTTTCGGCGCGGATTACATACGCACCTTCAACTCCGCCGCCGACGGGTTTGATGATAAGCAGGAGGTTGATTTCTATACCGAGCGCGAGTGCGATATCTATGTCGCGATAAACGAAAATATCCCCACGCCCGTGTGCCTTGCGGATTTTGCCCGCGCTGAGGGAGAAATAACGCTTGAGAGCGGCGCCGTATATGTGCTGTACAGAAAGAAATACGCGAAAGGCGCGCTTGTTCATATCGACGGCTTCGCGGGAGAGGGATATGACCATTTCTTCGTGCTTGCCGTTCCTGCTGAGGGCGAGGAAAAGAAGCCTCTGCCGGAAACGCCCGCCTGCCGTGCTTTTCCGCCCGCATATATTCCCCGCGAATACCGCCGTTATTACAGCGAGGTTTTCAACGAGGGTATACCCGAGGGGCTTGAGACCGTAGGCGAGGTCACGCTCAGGGAGCGTGCGGACGACCCGCGCGATAAGTATGCGGCGGTGTCAAAGGGTTGCATCATCTGCGAAATGCCCGATTTCGGTCGCCGCGTTGTGATAAGCGCGAAGATTACCCCCGCCGAGAAAAACGGCAAATATATGACATGCGCCGTCTATGGCAAAAGCGGCGTCATCGCCTGCATAGTCTTTGATATGGGTGAAATATACGCGGCTTCCCGCGAGAAATCGGTCAGAATAGGCGATTTCGAGGCAGGGAAGGATTACAGTGTAAGGCTTGTTTTCGACAGAGACGCCGCTGAAATTGACGCATGGCTCGGTTGCCGCCGCGCCGCTGCGGCTCTGCCCGTTTCCGAGACCGACGCGCGCGGCGTGAAGTTCATCGCGCATATAGGCGAGCTCGGCGTGGACAATCTACTCATCGAGGATGATACGGAGGTTTATGCCGTAAACGAGGATTTCTCCGAGGAAAGCGATTTTGTCACCACCGGCGAAAACGCCAAGGCGGAAATCGAGGCTTATCCTTTCGCCGCGGACAAGAGTCTGACGCTCTCGGCAAATAACGGCGGCAGCGCTTCGCTTGCGTATGCTTTCCCCGCGATTGCGGGCATTCTCACCGTGGAAACAAAGGTGAAAGTGATGGGCGAGGGCTTCGCACTCGCGCCCGAGATAACGGATGAAAAGGGAAATGTCGCTCTTCGCATAGCACTCTATAAAAACAATCTTTACGCCACAAACGGCGACAAATGGGAGCGCATTTACGGCGGGCTCAACGCATGGATGTACTATCCATGCGCAAACTGGACAAATCTGAAGATAACGCTCGACACTGTCCGCGGAGTTTATACGCTGATGGCGGACGGTGCCGTGCGCGCCGAGGATTTTGCTTTTGCTTCAAGGATTGATTCTGCCTGCCGCCTCGCTTATTCCTGCGAGGACAAGCTCTGTATCAACCGCATAAGGATATATGACGCGCCGGATTTCTGCCGTATTGCGCCGACAGGCAAAATCTTCGATGTGCGCGACTACGGCGCTGTCGGCGACGGGAAAACGCTCGATACCGCCGCTATCCAGAAAGCCGTTTATGCGGCGGAATATACGGGCGGCACGGTCTATATCGGCTCGGGCACATATCTTTCCGGTCAGATAGAAATGAGAAGCGACATGACGCTTTTCGTTGACCGCGACGCGACGCTCCTCGGAACGCAGGACCATGGTGAATATCCGCTCCGCGAGCCGGGAACGAGCCTTTGTGCGGTGCGTCAGCTCGGCAGAGGACTTATTTACGGCGAAAACATAAAGAACATCCGTATCACGGGCGGCGGTATGCTCGACGGAAACGGGCTCTACCGCTTCAAGATGAATGACCCCGTGAGCGACAGACGCGCACTCGATGCCCGCCCCGACATTGTTTACATCACATATTCCAAGGATATCACGATAGAAAATATCAACTTCAAAAACAGTGCCTTTTGGACTGTCGTTCCGCTTTCTTCGGGCAATATCGTGATGCACCATCTGAATCTCGACTGCATGAATACGCCGAACCGCGACGGCATAGACCCTGTGGACTGCCATGACATGACGATATATTCCTGCAACATGATGGCAGGCGATGACGGTCTCTGCTTCAAGAGCTCCGACCCTGTCGGCTGCTACAATATCGATGTATGGGATATGATGATTCAGAGCCTTGCTTCGGGTATCAAATTCGGCACGGACACCTATTATTGTCTGAAAAATGCACATATTTCCGACTGCGCGATAAAGAATGTCAACCGTTGCGGCATCTCGCTTGAGACGGTGGACGGCGCTGAAGTCGAAAATGTCACATTTGAGCGCATAGATATGACGGATGTCGGTGCGCCTGTATATATCACTGTGGGCGCGAGAAACAGACTGCCGCGCGGCGGTGCGCCCGTCCGCAAAAGCGGCATAAAGAATGTCACCTTCCGCGATATGCGCTTTGACCGCGCCTATCCTTTCAGCTATACAAAGAATATCCGCGAGGTCATGGCTGTCGGTCAGTCTCCCGAGCAGATAATGGAAAATATCCTATTTGAAAACTGCGATTTCACTCTCGCGGGAGGCTTCTCCGAGATTCCCGGGTGCCCGCGCCCGATAGATAACCGCTATCCCGAATATGACAGGCACGGACTGAGCGCAGGTCACGGCTTCACCGTGCGCTATGCGAAGAATTTCGCGTTGGAAAATGTGAATATCACTCTTGAGGCACCCGATGTGCGCCCGCTTATTGCCTGCTTTGACTGTGAGGAAAAATAATTGAACCGCATAAGAAGGATTTAAAATGCTTGCAAATTTTCATACGCATACAAAGCGCTGTAATCATGCCGCAGGCGAGGACAGGGAATACGTTATTGCCGCAATAAAGGCGGGCTTGACAGCGCTCGGATTTTCCGACCATTCACCGCAGTGCTTCGACGGCGGCTTCTACTCAAATTTCCGCATGAAGCCGGAGGAGCAGAGAGACTATATTGAGTCGATTTCCGCTCTGCGCGAGGAATTTCGCGATTATATACATTTGTATATCGGTTATGAAACGGAATATTATCCTGATATTTTCGGTAAGACATATGATATGCTTTCATCTATGCCCTATGACTATATGATACTCGGTCAGCACGCGCTCGATAACGAGAAGGACGCGCATTTCTGCTTTACCGAAACAGATGATGCCGCCTTGCTCGAAAAATATGTTTCGCAGGTATGTGAAGGAATACGCACGGGAAAATATTTCTATCTGGCACATCCCGATGTTTTCAGATTTTCCGGCGACGAGGATATATATGAGGAGCAGATGACGCACCTGTGCCGCGAGGCAAACCGCTATGGCATGCCGCTCGAGATAAACGGGCTGGGACTGCGCGACAACAGATATTATCCGTCGGAGAGCTTTTTTCGCATAGCCGCGCGCGAAGGCTCAAAAGCCATCTTCGGCTGTGATGCGCACAGTCCGGACACGGTAGGGCTTGCCGATAATTACGATGAGGCGCGCCGTCTTGCCGACAGGTGCGGCATAGAACTCATTGAGACTGCAGTCCCCGTGAAATTCCGCGAAAGAATAAAACAGAAATAAATGAAAGCTGCAAACCCCCGGGAGCCACTCTCGGGGGTTTGCGCGCTGATGCCCGAAAAAAGAAACATAATGTAACTTTTCTTCTTCTCGCGCTTTTCACTGACGAAAAGCGCGGCAAAAGTCATTTAAGAGGGCTTTCCTCCCTCTTAAAAAACACCTTCCGCGTGCACGAGTTAGTCGCAGGAAGTAGTGCGTGGCAAGTGTGTACGGCACGGGGCAAAGCACAAGTCGGTGGTTTTGCCGCTCCCCGCAACCTCATACTACCACGCGTGCGAACATATCACACGAGATAGCCGAGCAGATTCGTGCACGCATCGCCTGCACGCCCGCTGAAAGTGCATGGCGGGCGTGGGTCTGATACCTACGCTGACGAGACTATCAAAATAAACCCTATTTCGCTATGTTCGCACCCAGATACGCACCCAAATCTGAACCGCGAGGTGCGCCATAGCCTGACATGGCACAGCGGCGAATCCGAGTCGGCGCTTAAGCGTTTCGAACCTGTAGCCGTGGTTCAGCAATTGCCGGACGGTTGGGGAAGTGTGTTCGCACGAGTCGCCGCGAGGCGACAGAAAGAGATTAAAAGAGGAATTCTTTCCTCTTTTTGTCCTTTTCGTTCTTTTCGGACAAG